>Ga0067045_1003703_pt1 | contig 25099 bp, 20 predicted proteins | sample TerdegcTABiofilm_FD_59184 | JGI IMG/M metagenome (GOLD analysis project Ga0067045, IMG submission 59184) | Combined Assembly of (Gp0054472, Gp0054536) Wastewater bioreactor microbial communities from Singapore -Terephthalate degrading... | reverse complement strand
GCGGCTTTGCCGCCAGCCCCTCGCCGGCCCCCCAGGTGAGGATCATGTCGACCCTGTCCTGGATGGCGAACTTCTTGACCGCCGCGACGGCCTCCGGCACCTTGTAGCCCGTGTCGACGAGGATCAGGTCCAGGGCGCGCCCCCCGACGCCGCCCTTGACCTCGTTGACGTAACGCAGGTAGTCCTGCGTCCCCCTCGCGTGGTACTGGCCCCAGGTGGATGCCGGGCCGGTGAGGTTGATGGCCGCTCCCACCTTGATGGGCATTGCCGCCGGGGACGACACGGGCAGCGCCATCAACGCCGCCGCCACAAGCCCCGCCATGACGTTCGAGATCGATCCCTTCATCGTGCTTTCCTCCCCTGAACAGAAAAAAGGCCGTGATCGTCACGGCCCGGTTCATAAAAAAAGGCCGTGGGCAGCTTTGGTCTGCCCACGGCCCGGTTGATCCTTTTCGGTCAGGCGCTATGGGCAGACCTCCCTAAAGAAGCCGAAAAAGCCGAAAAAAGCGAAAGCGCTGCCCATCTCGAAATGCCTGTACATGGATTGCCTCTTGAACGAGACTACTACCCGATCGCGACAGGCCCTGTCAACATTTTTTTTCGTCCTGTTTCGCGTTTATTCCCGACGGGTGTTTCCGGCCCGTTTCTTGCTCGGTTCGATTGCCTGAAGGGCCTATCTGTGGTAGAAGGGACCGTCATCGATTCAGGAGCCGATCATGAACCGATCCATCTTCAGGGAATACGACGTCCGCGGGCTGGTCGAACAGGACCTGCAGCCCGATCTCGTCGTCAAGCTCGGCCGCGCCGTGGGCACCTATGCGGCGCAGCGCGGGGTCAAGACGATGACCCTCGGCCGGGATTGCCGGCTGAGTTCCCCCGCCCTTTCGGCAGGAATCAAGGACGGTCTCCTGGCCTCGGGGATCGACGTGATCGACATCGGCACCTGCGCCACGCCGGTCCTGTACTTCTCCGTGCGCCACCTCGAAACCGGGGGCGGCGTCATGGTCACGGGCAGCCACAACCCCCCCGAGTTCAACGGGTTCAAGATCTGCGTCGGCCCCGACACGATCTACGGCGAAGAGATCCAGGCCTTGAGGGACCTCATCGAGAGGGGCGCGTTCCGGTCCGGCAGCGGAAGGGCCTCGAGCCGGGACATCACGAAGGCCTACCTCGACACCCTCTACGAAAACGTGACGGTGCGCCCCGGCCTGCGCGTCGTCCTCGACGGCGGAAACGGGGTCGGCGGGACCTTCGCCGTGCCCCTCTTCGAGCGCTTCGGCTGCAAGCTGACGTGCCTTTACGCCGACATGGACGGCCGCTTCCCGAACCATCACCCGGACCCGACGGTGCCCGAGAACCTTCGCGACCTCATCGTCCAGGTCCGCCGGACAAAGGCCGACGTGGGGATCGCCTTCGACGGCGACGCCGACCGCATCGGGGTGGTCACCGACCAGGGGGACATCCTCTGGGGCGATGAGCTGCTGCTGCTTTTCTCGCGGTTCATCCTGAAGGACCGGCCGGGGGCCGCCATCATCGGCGAGGTGAAGTGCTCCCAGCGGCTCTACGACGACATCGCCGCCCGGGGAGGCAGGCCCATCATGTGGAAGGCGGGCCACTCGCTGATCAAGGGAAAGATGAAGGAGGAGAAGGCGGTGCTGGCAGGCGAGATGAGCGGCCACCTTTTCTTCGCCGACCGCTACTTCGGTTACGACGATGCGATCTACGCCGCGGCGCGCGTCCTGGAGATCCTCTCCCGCACCGACGAGAAGCTCAGCGACATCCTCGCCGATGTCCCGAAGACGGTCACGACGCCCGAGATCCGCATCGACTGCCCCGACGAGATCAAGTTCGACGTCGTGCGCGACGTGACGGAGGTGTTCCGCAAGAGCCACCGGATCATCGACACCGACGGGGTGCGGATCCTCTTCCCCGACGGCTGGGGTCTCATCCGGGCCTCGAACACCCAGCCCGTCCTCGTGCTGCGTTTCGAATCCTCCACGGCGGACATGCTCGAGCGGATCCGAGCCGTGACGGAGGCGGAACTGGAAACGGTGCTGTCGCGCTACCGCGCGACGTCCCGCAGCGTGTCCGGGTGACGATCATGCGCACCGGCAACCGGATCTCCGCATTCCTTCTCGCCGTCACGATCGCGGCCTCCTTCGCGCTCGCGCAGGGGATCGCATGCGCGAAGGACCCGCAAGCGCCCCGGCTCAAAAAGATCCTCGTCGGGGACACGCCGCTGTGGGTCGAGGTGGCCGACACCCTGGAGAAGCAGGAGCGGGGTCTCATGTTCCGCCGCTCCCTTCCCGATAACGAGGGGATGCTCTTCATCTACAAGGAGCCCATCGAGATGAGCTTCTGGATGCGCAACACCTTCCTTCCCCTCGACATCGCCTTCATCGGAGCCGACGGGCGGATCCTCAACATCCACCAGGCGCGCCCGCTGGACGACAGCGTCCTGTACCGCTCGGCCGGCGCCGCCAAGTACGTCATCGAGACCAACCAGGGCTGGTTCTCACGCCACGGGATCGGTCCCGGCGACCGGGTCACCCTCCGGTAAAGCCGGACCTGTCCGCGCAGGGCCTGAAAAAAAGGCGCGCTTCCTGCGCTTTTGTTTCGTTCCGCCCGGGTTTGCGGAAGCTATTCCTTCTTTGCCTTCTTCGCAGGCTCCTTCTTCTCCTCCGGCAGCCGCGAGCGCCAAAGGGTGAAGAACGCCTGCGCCTGCTCCGTCACGAAGGCCGACCACTGCTGCATGAACCGGTCCGAGATCTCCGTGAAGGCGGCCATGGCGGCATCGGGCTTCTCGCCTTCGGACACCGCGGATTTGCATGCCTCCCCCATCTTCTGCATGCTTTCCATCCATGTCTGCCAGATCTTCGAATAGCCTTCGAACCAGTTCTTCGAGAAATTCATGAACTCGTCGCCGGATGCGGGGGCAGGGCCGGGCTGCATCGCGGTGAACATCCTCTGCCACTTCGCGAAGGCCTCCTCCCACGCTTCCCTGCCCGGGGGCTGGCCGCCCGCGCCGAACATCTTGAAGGGCTGCGCGTACATGTCGAAGAGCTCGTTGTAGGATCCGCTGAAGGCCTCCGTCCATTTCTTGAGCATGTCCTCTTGCTTCTCCGCAGCCGACCCTTCGCCGACTTCCGTCCAGGCCCTGCTCATCCGGTTGTACATCGCCATCCCCTTGGACAGCAGGTCGAGGGAGTCCTTGGACCACTTCGCGTAGAGATCGGTCAAGGGCTTCATCTGGTCGGCCATCTCGCTTGCCATAACACACCTCCCTTTGGCTATCGGATTGCCCGGCTCGCACCGCCGGTTCCGGTCGAGCGCCGCGCGCGGGCCGGCTCTTGCTTCAACACGTCAGGAGTTGATTTCTCTGTTTCGGGGGGACGCGATGGGCCGTTTCGCCTGAAGCCCGGAAGCCTGCATTCGACGGCCCTTCATGAGATGCCGTGAATCCGTATGGGTGTAAAACTATACGGAATCCATCGGTACGTCAACCGAAAAGTACTCTGCGCAACCTGGGAGTTCAATCTCGATCGGAGATAGCGAAGTTATGATACCCGCACGGAGGGATGCAAAAACGAGGGACATGAGCCCGAAAACCTTTCGGTCCGGCCGCGCACGGCCGCAGATAGCGGTCACAAGGATCACAATGAGAGGCGCCGCAAGAAGCGTCGGGATCCCCCTCGTCGGCGGCACAGGATCGCCGATCGCCTCGGTGAACCCGCAGAGTGCGGCGCCGCGGGACGTACGCAGCGAAAGCCCGATACCCAAATCGATTTGCCATCCCCGCTTTTTCAAGATGTGCCCCTGCGCAAGAGGATCGCATGGAGAAAAATGCGGCTCATCGACGGGCGACCAGGAGAGGCATGAGAGCAAACAGCCCGAGCATGACGAAGTAAACGGTTCCCGACAAAGGATCCCGATTCGCGTAGTACTCGCTTATCGACATGCCCCGAAGCCATAAGACGAGCGTAAATTCGACGGTCAACAGCAGACAGAGGGCAATGAGACCCATCCCTGATCTGCTGTAGATATTGGACGACAAGGCAAGTCTCCGGACAACCCATCGTGCCGATGCAATTGTGACGGCCAGCATCAAAGGAGTCTCCATCAGTTCGGCCCTTCTCTCGCCAAACTGCGGTACAAGCCACAGGATGCGAATCGTTCCAAGAATGAACCCCGCACCAAACACAAGCGCAAAATAGAGAAAGCCTGATTGAAGAATCCGCATGATCGGTTCACCTCACTATTCCCGGTTGAGATATCGCAATGATGGATGACCGACAATCCGTCTTTTTGTTCCGTATGCCAGGAAGCACGTGGTCCCGGCTCGGCGGCTAATCGAACTCGATCCGGTAGTAGAGGTTCGCGCCGGTCTGGGCCCCCGCCTTGCTTTCCACCTCCCATCTCCGGGACGGCGTGTATCGCAGGGTGACGTAGTAATCCTCGTTGAACAGGGAACGGCCGTAGCTGATGTACAGGTTGGGCTGCAGGTGCCTGCCCAACGTGACGATCGACTGGGTGGTGCTCCCCACCGTTGCGGACTTCATCTCCACCGTGTCCGGCCCGAACCGGCGTCTCAGCTGGCTCAGCGCCGATTCCGACCCGCCGCCCGACAGCAGGGCCTCGGCCGCCGCGCCGAGCATCGCCGACTGGGCCCCGTCTCCGCCTGCCCGCCGGCCCAGGACGATGTAGCTCAAGACATCGACGTCGGGCATGGCGGGCTCCGAGTAGAGTCTCACCAGCGGTGCAAGCGGGGTTCCCGTGACGATGACCCCCGCCTTGACCTTCCTGAACCGTCCCAGGGACTGCCCGGCCTGGTCGGGCCGTTCCTCCACGGTGCGCAGCGCCAGCACGTCGAGCCTCGGGCGGTCCGCGGGCCCCCCTTCGAATAGGATGCGCCCGCGATGGATGTTGAGGCTGACACCCCTCGTGTTGTATGTGCCGTCCTTGAGGCGGATCTCGCCGGTGGCCTTCACGGCGTCGAGGGAGCTGGCCGAGACCAGCACGTCCCCCTCCAGACGCGCATCCACGCCCTCGGCCTTCACGAACGAGCGGTCCCCGAGAACGACCCGAACCTCCATGTCGACGGGAATGGGACGGCCCTTCTCTTTCTTGCGGCCCTCGCCGACCCACACCACATCCTTGCTCGGCCTGATCACGGCCTTCTTTTCGCCGCCCCGGATGAGCAACTCCGGAATGACGATGCCGCCCCGAACCTTGAGCGCCTTCGGCGCGCCCTCGAACGTGAGGTCGGGGCTTGCCAGCATCTCCATCTCGGGCAGCCGCACGGTCTGGAACCGCTCCCCTGAAAGTCTCGCCTCGACGTGACGGATCCCGCGGTCCCCGAGCCTCAGGGTACCGCTGCCTTCGATACGGCCGGGGCCGGAGACCGCTTTAAACGAGATCACGCGGATCTCCCGGTCTTCGAACCGAGCCTCCATCGTCACATCGCTCACCCGGATCCCCATGGCGGGCAGGGTCGCCCCTGCCTCTCCGACCTTCAAGGTACCGTTCACCCTCGGGCTGTCCCACGCGCCGCTGGCGTCGCCGTTCAGTTCGAGGTGCCCCCTGCTCTCCTGGACCAGACCCGGAAACAGGGCGCTCAGAACCCCCTTTTCCCGCATGTCCGCGCGGACGGTGAGCCGCACGGGCCCTCCCGCTTCGACGGAAGTCGGCAGCCTCGCCGGGACAGGCAGCCGGAAATCGGCCGCGAGGGTCCCGTGCTCGGAAAGCCGCAGATCGAGATCGCCGCTCAGCGTCTGTTCCCGCCACGCCCATCGCAGCCGGGCCCTCTCGGCCTTCGCGGTGAGACGGCCCTTTTCGTCCCTCAGGGAGAAGACGCCCCCGATCAGCCTCACCTCTCCGGCGGCATCCACGTGCGAACGGGGCAGCAGCCTTCCCGCGGCCGTCCCCGACAGGGAGCCCGTCATGTCGAGCGAATCCGGCAGAAGCGGCTTGAAAAAGGCCGCGTCGAGCCCGTCCGCCGAGATCCGGAAATCGCCCCTGTCCGGCAGTCCGAACCGTGGCGGCTCCGGCGAGTGGACCCGCCCGTCCACGCGGCCGGAAGGACCCAGGTCCGCTCGCACTTGCGCCGCGAGGCCGCTTTCATTCCAGTCCAGTTTCCCCGCGGCCTCCTTCACGTCGAGGGTCCGGGACCCCCGCTTCAGGCTTGCCGCAAGCGCCGCGACGGAGGAGACGGCCGTCCTGTCATTGCCTCTGAAATCCGCCTGGAGGCGGCCTTCCGTTCGCCCCCGGATCGGCCAGTCCGGAAGGACGAAGGCGAATCGGGCCAGGTTGATCTTCCGCCATTCCGCCGCGAGAAAGCCACGCCCGGGATCGCCGGATACGTCCATGGAGAAATCAAGGGATTCTCCTTCCCCGCCTGCGATGCGCAACGGGCCGACGCTGCGTCTGCCCGCGGAAATCGTCAGAGGCGCCGGGGCCTGAAGACCCCAGGGACCCTCCGCGTCGGTCCCCCTCAGCGCTTCGAGTGACCCCTTCCAGGCAGACTTCCCGTAGCCTCCCCGCAGGGTTGCCTCCATCTTTCCCGCGCCCGACTCGAGCAGGACCCGGATCGCATGATCCCCCACCGTGCCGGTGCTCTTCAGCTCTGCGATGTCGGCCCGCACAGGACCTACGGCAGGCCCCTTCAGGAATACCCGCGCCACGAGCCGCTGCGTCTTGCCGCTTTCGATCTCCGCGTCCGCCTCGGCGGCCGCGGCCTGGAACCCGTAAAGCGCAATCCCGCTGCCCCGGGCGGTCATCGCGCCGGACAGTCGCTCTTTTGCGTGGCGCACCCACCCGTTCGCACGGAGACGGCCGCGGCTCCCGGGAACGAGCGCGGAGGGGTCGCTCACCTGTACCCTCCAGGTCAGGCGCTCCTCGAGGGCTCCCGCCGCGTGCAGCTCGAAGCCCGTGCCCTGCAGGAAGAGCCTTTCGAGCTTGAGCATCCCGGTTTGCCACCTCGCATCGACGTCACCTGCGAGGGCCCGGTCCTGCAAGCGGCTATTCAGGAGGCGCCCCTTCACACGTCCCTCGAGGATTCCCGCTCCGGGCAGCCGGGCGGACCCCTCGATGTCGAGGTTGACCGTGCCCCTCAGCCCGGGGTCGATCGCTGCAGGATTCAGGTTTCTTGCCCGGAGGGAGCCGGTCCATGATACGTGCCTGCCCCATGCCCCCCGGAGCTCGCCCTCGACGGCGCCGCCCAGGACGCGGCCCGTGAGCCTCGTCACCCGGATCCCATCGAGGGTGCCCGAGAGGTCGCCGGACAGCCGGGCCTTGCGCCATGCTTCGCCGCGGTTCTCCAGGGCGATGCTTCCTTCGTACCGTTCGGGACTGCCCCCGACGTCGATCCTTCCCGTAAGGTCAAGCGCGGGGACCCAGCTCACCCCCTCGACACGGAACGATCCACCGGCGAGGATCTTCTCCGTCGAGACATCCACCTGCCCTTCGGCGGTTACGAACGCCTTCCCCTCCCCATCCATCCACCTGAGGTTCCGGAAATGCACGGCCTTCCGGGTTAGGCCCACCTTGCCTTCCGCTCGGTGCCTCACCCTTTCGCCCGACGAAATGCTGAGGGAGACAGGTCCTGAGATCTGCTCGGGCGCTGTCCCTGTTGCGAGATCCGCCTTCAGGGCCCACGCGTCGAACTCTCCGGACCCACGTTCCGTCCTCACCGTCAGATCGGCCTGAAGGGAGGGGAACAGGAAGCCCGCCCGCACGCCGCCTTCGATCTTCGCATCGGGCAGACGAATCGCGAGGTCCCGGACAGCCAGCACAGAGCCGCGGTCCCAGCTCACACCGCAGCGAATCTCGCGGACGACGGCGGGGTCCTTCCCGGGTTTGCGGTAGGTGACCTCGCCGACGTGGAACTCGCGGATGCCGCCNCCGATCGCCGCGATCGGCCAAGGGACCCGGGGCCAGTCAANATTGTAGGGCGGTGCGCTCCCGGGGCTCTCGTCGTCGATCACNACGCCCTGCACATCCATCTCATCCAGCCNCACCNAGGCGGACGCCAGGTGCCGAGCCTGCAGGCGCAGCCGCACNGAGGAGACCCGGGCTTCCCCGGCAGGCCANACCACGCGGAGTCCTTCGAGGGTCATCTCGCGGGCCAGTTGNCCCTCGATCCGCTCCGCCTCGACCGTCACGGGCAACAGGCGGAAAAGGGCCGTCACCGCGAAGCGCGAGCCTGCGGAGGTGAAGACCAGCCAGTACGCCGCAGCCGCCGCCGCGAGGGCGAGAGCCAGGACGGACAGGCCGATGATCGGGCGTTTGCTCAAAACTGCACCCCCACGGTGAAATGGAACCGGTACTCCGGGTCGGACACCCCGACCTGGCGGGCGATATCGAGACGGATAGGGCCTACGGGCGTGTAGTAGCGGATGCCCAGCCCGGCGCCCTGGGCGACGTCAAGGGTATCCAGATCGTTGAAGGCGTTCCCCGTATCGTAGAATGCGGCCACTGCCCAGTTCTCGCCGATGGCCCGCTCCAGTTCGATGCTCCCGACAAGCAGGTGCTTGCCGCCCAGCACGTCGCCCCGCGAATCCTTCGGTCCCAGCGACTGGTAGGCGTACCCCCGCACGCTGTTGTCGCCGCCCGTAAAAAACCGGAAAGGGATCGGGATATCCAGGAAGTTGCCGTTCATGGCCGTCGCCCCCGCCTGCCCCCTGGCCTTTACGGATACCCTCTGCGGCAAGGGGACGAGGATATTGATGGATCCCAGGAACTGTGCGAAGCCGACGCCGGAGCCGAACTGTTGCGTCGTTCCCCTCGCCTCGAGCCTGTAGTGAAGCCCACGGGTCGGGCGGATGAGACTGTCGTAGCGGCTCTCGGAGAATCGGAGGCCCGGTACGAGGAGGAAGGTGCTGGTCGTGTCGCCGCCGGCCGTGGAATCCTCCTGCTGAAGCTGGAGGTAGACCGAGCCGAGCCGACCCCGTCCGAAACCCCTCGCCCTCTCCACTTCGGCGGAAACGGATTTGCTCGTGTAGCTCACCGTGTCTTCCCTCTGGGCGGACAGGCGGGCATGGGTGCTGCTCCTGAAGTCCGTGCCGCCCGGGAAGACGTAACGCAGCGCCGCCCCCTGGAGGCGCTGGCTGAGGTTCAGCTCGCTCTCGAGCTTCTGCGCGCTGTCCAGCACGTTGAGATCCTCGTACCGGAGGGAGAACCCCGGCCCGTAGTCCGTGGTGTAGCCTACGCCCGCGCGCACGATCTTCTGCGGCAGCGGGTCGAGATCCACGTTGACGGGCACCGTGTGACCCTCCGCCGAAGCCCTGTCGGGATGGATGACGACGGACCGGAAACGCTGGGCAGTTCCGAAGTTGATCTGGGTCTGCAGGATCTTTTCGCCCGAATAGGCGTCCCCCGGCCTGAAATCGAGGAAGGTCTCGAGGAACGGCCGCGGGTATCGGGGCGCCCCGAAAAACCGCACTTCTCCGAAGCGGTAAGGATCGCCCGTCTCGAGGGCGAGGTCGATCTCGGCTGTCGACGCGGCCGTATCCACGCGGATCGTGTGAACCGGGAAATGCGCGTCCAGATACCCCTTTTCGAGGGCCTTCGCCTGGAGCCCCCCCTTTGCCCGCACGTAGACGTCGTGGCGAAGAACCTGCCCCGGGCGCAGGGGAAAATCGGAGGCCGCCTGCGCGAGCTCCCCGTCCATCGCCCCGGGCCCCAGCACCCTCACCCGAACGGCCGTCAGGCGCACAGGCTCCCCCGGATCGACGCGGACCGTCAACCGGTACACGCCCTCTTCCGGGATATCCATCCGCGTGGAGATGACGGGCCTGTAGTATCCGAAAGCCTCCAGCGCCTCCCGGGTCTTCCCCGGCGCCTGCCGCTCGAATCGCTCCAGCCACAGCCTGTCCACCCTGCCTTCCTGAACGAGGGCGGGCGGGACGGCCAGGGCCGCCTCGACGTTGGCCTGCTCTTTTCCCGAGAGGCCCTCGACGACGACCCGCACGGACTCGGCTGCCGAGGCTCCCGAGAACTCAACGGCCACGAGCGCAATCGAAAGCAGGAACGTGCAGAACCACAGCGCCGCCGGTCTGCCCTTCGGGACGATGGACGTCCTGTTCGATCCTGCTTGATGGAAAGCCATGGCTACCCGGAAGGGGGCTTGCGCCCGCCCGGATCGGGTTCCGCACCCGCTCCGGAAGATGGGCCCAAGAGGCCCGGAAACATCGAGGCGGCAAGACCGTCTCATCAGCTCAACCTGCCGATTGACGAACAGGCGGGCTGTTGCCCGAATCGATTTTCGTGCGCAGACGATCGGACAGGATTCCGGATAGCGAAGTCAGATGCGTTTTCGGTCACCGCTCTCCGCGAAGCGAAACGTCCGCAGCGCAAACCGTTGGAGCCCGCAGGGCGAGATTTTGCGTCTGCAGTGCAGCGAGCGTCAGAGCGGTCGAAAACCGTCTGTTCGCAGGAAGAATCCCGTCCGAACGGCCTTGGGCAACAGCCTGCAGACCCGTGACCCCTCATCCCGCTTTGGAGTCGAGAACGAAAAAGGGGGGCGGACACACTGTCCCCCCCTTCAGGTCCTGGTCGGGGCGGCAGGATTTGAACCTGCGACATCATGCTCCCAAAGCATGCGCGCTACCGGACTGCGCCACGCCCCGTCTTCAGACTGGAAGTTATGAAGGTAAGAAGATCGGAAGAGCGGACGAAAAAAACCCTCTGTCTCTTTTCTGCTCTTCTTAACTTCTGCTCTTCCTAACTTCGGGTTGTTAAGAGCCACTCCCTGAACTTCGCGAAGGCCTGTCCTCGGTGGCTGATGCGGTTCTTTCGCTCCGGGGGGAGCTCCGCCGCCGTGAGCCCCTGCCCCGGATCCAGAAAGAGCGGGTCGTACCCGAAGCCCAGGGCCCCCCGAGGGGCAAAGAGGATCTCGCCGCGCCAGGAGCCCTCGAAAACCTCGCTGCGCCCGTCAGGGCTGTAGAGCACGAGAACGCAGCGGAAGACGGCCCCCCGCTTCTCCCGTGGGACCTCCTCGAGCGCCTTCAGCAGCTTTGCGTTGTTGGCTGCATCGTTTGCCCCGGCCCCCGCATACCGCGCGGAGTGGATGCCCGGCAGACCGCCGAGGGCGTCCACCTCGAGACCCGAGTCGTCGGCCAGCACGGTCTCCGCGATGTGCCGGGAAACCTCCCTCGCCTTCTTCAGGGCGTTGTCCCGGAAGGTGCCCCCGTCCTCCTCCACCTCGGGGACGCCTGGAAAATCCTTCAGGGAAAGGACTTCGACGGGAAGGTCCTGCAGCATCTGCCTCAGTTCCCGGACCTTGCCCTCGTTTCGGGTGGCCAGCACGATTCGACGGGTCAGAGCGTCTCTCCAAGGATTTCGATCTGTTTCTGCGTGAGCAGGGCGATCCCGCTCGCGGCGAGGTCGGTGAGCCCGTCGAGGCGTTCCCGCGTGAACGGCGCCCCCTCGGCCGTCCCCTGCACCTCGATGAAGAGCCCCCCGCGGGTCATCACGACGTTCATGTCCACCTCCGCGCGGTGGTCCTCTTCGTACTGCAGGTCCAGGAGCATTTCTCCGTCCACGACCCCCACGCTGACGGCGGAGACGAAATCCCGCACGGGGATCCTGTCCACGAGGCCCTCGGCGCGCATCTTTCGGAATGCGTCGATGAGGGCCACGAAGGCGCCCGTGATGGCCGCCGTCCGCGTCCCTCCGTCGGCCTGGATCACGTCGCAGTCGATGTGGATCGTCCTCTCGCCGTAGGCGGTCAGGTCCGTCACGGCCCGCAACGCCCGGCCGATGAGCCGCTGGATCTCGTGCGTTCGGCCCCCGACCTTTCCTTTCGAGGACTCGCGCGCGCTGCGCTCGTGCGTCGAGGACGGGATCATGGCGTATTCGGCGGTGAGCCAGCCCCGGCCCGCGTTCTTCAAAAACGGGGGCACGCCCTCTTCGACGGAGACCGCACAGATCACCCTCGTGTCGCCCATCTCGATGAGGACGGAGCCCTTGGGGTGACGCAGGTAATCCCGCGTCATCGAGACGGGGCGGATCTGGTTCGGTTGCCTGCCGTCTTTCCTCATCGGGCGCTCACTGGAAGAACTCCCGCACGCTGTCGGCGATCGCCTTCGCGACCGACGCCTGGATGGACTCCTCCTGGAGCTTCTTGCGGTCGCCGGGGTTGGTCGCAAACCCGACCTCGAGAACCACGGCGGGAACCGTGAGGTTCTGCAGGATCGGGATCGGCGCCTCGCGCAGCCCCCGGTCCTGACGCGGGAAGACGGGGTCGAGCTTCTTCTGCAGGATCTGGGCGAATCGCACGCCCTCGTTGAGATGCTTCGTCCGGACCATGTCCCGGACGATGGCCGCCGACTCGCCCCTGGTCGCGCCCTTGGCGGCCTCCTGCCCCTGGAAACCAGGGAAATACAGCTCGTAGCCCGACGCTTCCTTCTCGAACCCCGCGTTGACGTGGATGCTGATGAACAGGTCGGCCTGTGCCTTGATCGCCGCGCCCACCCGGTCCGTCATGGCCACGTCGGCATCGCCCATCCGCGTGAACCGCACGGTCACGCTCCTGGCGTCTTCGAGGTTGCGCTTCACCAGCGTCGCAATCGCCAGGGTGACGTCCTTTTCGACGACCCTGCGCGCCAGCTGCACGCCTTCGTCCTTTCCCCCGTGGGCGGGGTCGATCACCAGCACCCTCTTGCCCGTCGGGTCCACGGCCTCGACGGGTTCGGCGGGGGTCAGGGCCGCGGCCGCAAGGGCGGCCGACAGCAACAGCGTCCAAGCTCTGCGTTTCATCATGCGCACCGATTCGTGGGTCAATCCTTCAAGTGTCCTGCAACGAAGGGTTTTTTATACCGGAAGGCCCCTGACGTGTCAACCGGAACAACGGGTCTTCGGTGACCGGCCGATTCGGATTCACGGTCTTCCCTGCACCCTGTACCCCGGCCCCTGGACCCGGTTAATGCATCCCCTTCCGGTCCGTTCTCTTCTCGGGCTTCTTCTCCGGCCGCGAGTCGGACACGCGCACCCGCTCCACCGCCACGACCGCCTTCAGGCGTCTGAGCGCGTTGACGACGTCGTTGAAGTGTTTCAGGTCCGTCACGTCCAGGTCGAATTCGCAGATGGCCTGCTCCCCGGGAATGGTCTCCACCGTGGCGTGGCTGATGTTGACGTCGTGGGTGGAGATGGCCGTGCTCAGCTCGGCCAGCAGCCCCTTCTTGTCCTTGCAGGTCACCCGGACGTGGACGGGGTAGGTGTGCTTCTCCGTGATGTTCCACTGCACGTCGATGATCCGCTCGGGGTCGAAGTCCGCGATCATGGGACAGCTCGCCCGGTGGACGCTCATCCCCCGGCCCCGCGAGATGTAGCCCACGATCTCGTCGCCCGGCAGGGGGTCGCAGCACTTTCCGAACCGCACCATGACGTCGTCGATCCCCGTGATGGAGACGCCGGTGGTCTCGGGCTTGCGGAGCTTCTTCCAGATCTTCTCCGGGAGCGAGTCCTCCTTCCTCTCGGGCTCCTCCGGGAGGTAACGGTTCACGATCTGCCGGGCCGAGATCTTCCCGTAGCCGATGAGGGCCATGAGGTCGTCGACGTCCTCGATGGAGTACTCCTCGCAGATCTTCTTGAGCTCCTCCGCCTTGAGGATCTGGGTGAGGCTCATCTTGTGCTTGCGGAACTCCTTTTCGAGAATATCACGCCCGAGGGCGATGCTCTTGTTGCGCTCCTCGGTCTTGATCCAGGCCTTGATCTTCGAGACGGCCCGGGACGTCACCGCGTGCTTGAGCCAGTCCTTGCTGGGGTGGCGGCCCTGCTGGGTGATGATCTCGACGGTGTCTCCGTTCTGCAGCTGGTAGGACAACGGCACGATGTTGCGGTTCACCCGCGCCCCCACGCACTGGTTGCCCACGTCGGTGTGGATGCTGTAGGCGAAGTCGATGGGGGTGGCCCCCTTCGGGAAGGCCCGCACGTCGCCCTGCGGGGTGAAGACGTAGACCTCGTCGGGGAAGAGGGCGAGCTTGAGGTTCTTCATGAACTCCCGGGGGTCCTTGAGATCCTGCTGCACCTCGAAGAGGTCCCTGAGCTTCTGGATCTGCTCCTGGTCGCTGCCCTTGAGCGCCCCCCGCTCCTTGTAGCGCCAGTGGGCGGCGATGCCCCCCTCGGCCCACTCGTGCATTTCGCGGGTGCGGATCTGGATCTCGACGCGCTCGCCGTAGGGCCCGATGACGGTGGTGTGGAGCGAGCGGTAGTTGTTGGCCTTGGGCATGGCGATGTAGTCCTTGAAGCGCCCGGGCACGGGCTTCCAGAGGGCATGGACCACGCTCAGGGCCTCGTAGCACTCCCTCTCCTTGTTCGATTCCAGGATGATCCGGAAGGCGATCAGATCGTAGACCTCGTCGAACTCGATCCGCTGGGCCTCCATCTTGCGGTAGATGCTGAAGTAGTGCTTCGCCCTGCCCTCCACCTCGCCCTTGAGCCCGAAGTTCTCCATCTCGCGCTGGATGATCCCCTTCACTTCCTGCGTGTACCGGTCCCGCTCGTCCTTTCTCTTGGCGATGCGCTGCACGAGGTCGTTGTAGGGCTCGGGGTAGAGGTACTTGAAGGCGAGGTCCTCCAGCTCCATGCGGATCCAGTTGATCCCCAGACGGTTGGCCAGGGGGGCGTAGAGCTCGAGGGTCTCCAGGGCGATGGCATTGCGCCGCGGCTCGGACTGGAACTCGAGGGTGCGCATGTTGTGGACCCGGTCCGCGAGCTTCACGAGGATGATCCGGATGTCGGCCGACATGGCGAGGATCATCTTCCGGAAGTTTTCCGCCTGCCGCTCCTCGCGGCTGGCGAAGGTGATCTTGGACAGCTTGGTCAGCCCGTCGACGAGGACGGCCACCTCCTTCCCGAACCCCTCCTCGATCTCCTTGAGGGTCGCGAGGGTGTCCTCGACGGTGTCGTGCAGGATGCCGGTGACGATCGTGGCCGCGTCGAGCTTCATGTCGGCCAGGATGTTGGCCACCTCCATGGGGTGCGTGAGGTAGGGCTCGCCGGACAGGCGCATCTGTCCCGCGTGGACCGTCGCCGAGAAGATGTAGGCCTTCTCGATCAGCTCCAGGTCCGCCTGCGTGCCGTACGTGCCGACCTTATCGAGGATGTCCGTTATGCGGATCATTCAGGGCCTTCAACTCCCCCATGACGATGTCCCGGATCGCGGCTGCCGCCTCGGCGACGGCGAGGGTCCGGGTTTCCCCCGTCCTGCGGAATTTTATTTCCACGTTGCCCGCCGCGAGGCTCTTGGGCCCGATGGTCACCCGGATGGGGATGCCGATGAGATCGGCGTCGTTGAACTTCACACCCGCCCGCTCGTCGCGGTCGTCGAGGAGCACCTCGACGCCCGCCTCCCCGAGCTGCCGGTAGAGCGTCTCGGCGGCGGCGGCGATTTTTTCGTCGTTGACGTTGACCGGCACGATGATGACGTGGAACGGCGCGATGGTCATGGGCCACAGGATGCCCTGCTCGTCGTGCTGCTGCTCGATGGCGGCCGCCACCGTGCGTCCCACGCCGATCCCGTAGCAGCCCATCACCATGTACTTCTCCTTGCCGTCCCTGTCGAGGAAGGTGGCCTTCATGGCCTTGCTGTACTTGGTGCCCAGCTTGAACACATGCCCCACCTCGATGCCGCGGGCGAAGCGCATGGGCTTTCCGCAGCGGGGACAGGGGTCGGACTCCCGGATGATCCTCAAATCCGCGAAGGCCATCACGGTGAAGTCCCGCCCGAGGTTGGCGTTCTTCACGTGGTAGTCCTCCCGGTTGGCCCCCATGACCAGGTTGATGCGGTTCATGAGCGAATGGTCGGCGTAGACCGGGGCCTTGATCCCGATGGCGCCGGCAAACCCCTTGGGGGAGCCGGTCACCTCGAGAACGATGTCGTCCGTGGCCAGCTCCACCGAGTCCGCCCCGAGGTAGTTTCGAAGCTTCGCCTCGTTGACCTCCTCGTCGCCGCGGATGAGGACGGCCACGGGCTTGCCGTCGGCCGTGAAGACGAGGGTCTTCACGATGTCCTGCGGGGTGACGTTCAGGAACGCCGAGACCTCCTCGATGGTGCGGACATCGGGGGTGTGCACCGTCTCGAGGGGCTTGAACCGCGCGGGGTCGAGAGGCCGCTGCTCCGGCCTGGCGATCTCCGCCTTTTCGAGGTTTGCCGCGTAGTCGCAGCTCGAGCAGAAAGCCAGGGCATCCTCGCCCGTGTCGGCCAGCACCATGAATTCGTGGGAGTAGGCCCCCCCGATGTTGCCCGAGTCGGCCTCGACGGGACGGAACTTCAGCCCGATCCGGGAGAAGATCCGCGTGTAGGCCTTGAACATCTTCTCGTAGCTCTCATCGGCGCCCTTCTCGTCGGCATCGAAGCTGTAGGCGTCCTTCATGTCGAACTCGCGGCACCGCATGACGCCGAACCGGGGCCTCACCTCGTCGCGGAACTTCGTCTGGATCTGGTAGAGGTTCCGGGGGAGCTGCCGGTAGGTCTTGACCTCGTTGCGCACCAGGTCCGTGATGACCTCCTCGTGGGTGGGCCCGATGCAATAGTCGCGCAGGTGGCGGTCCTTGAAACGCAGCAGTTCCTTGCCGTAGAAGCCCCACCGGCCCGACTCCTGCCAGAGCTCGGCGGGCTGGACGGCCGGCAGGTAGACCTCCTGGGCCCCCGCGGCGTCCATCTCCTCGCGGATGATCTGCTCCACCTTCTTCACGGTGCGGTACCCCAGGGGCAGCACGGAGTAGATCCCGGAGGTAAGCTTCCGGATCATCCCTGCTCGGATCATGAGCTGATGGCTGATGACCTCCGCATCCGATGGCACCTCCCTGACCGTGGGCAGAAACATCTGGGAATACCGCATGATCACGTCCCCCTTTCCGATTTCATCCGTTCGATCTCCTGGAGAAGAACTTCGACGAGTTCCTCCTCGCTGACTTTTCTCACCGGCTTGCCGTGCTTGAACAGGATTCCGAGGCCGCGGCCGCCGGCAATGCCGATGTCCGCCTCCGCGGCCTCGCCGGGCCCGTTGACGACGCAGCCCATGATGGCGATCTTGAGGTACTCCTTCATCCCCGCCAGCCTCTTTTCCACCGTCTCGACAAGCCCCGAAAGGTCGATCTCGCAGCGGCCGCAGGTCGGGCAGGCGACGATGTCGGGTCCCACCTTCCGGACGCCCAGGGCCCTGAGGATCCCGTAGGCGATGGTCAGCTCCACGGCGGGGTCCCCCGTGACGGAGACGCGGATCGTGTCGCCGATCCCTTCGTGAAGCAGCGTTCCGATCCCGATGGAGGATTTGATGCTTGAGGCGAGCGCGCTTCCCGCCTCGGTGACCCCCAGGTGCAGGGGGCAATCGGTCTGCTCCGACACCATCCGGTAGGCGCGGATCATCGTGAGCACGTCGGAGGACTTGAGCGAGAGCTTGAACTCCCGGAACCCGAGATCCTCGATGAAGGCGATGCTCGCCCGCGCGCTCTCGACGAGGGCTTCTGCGCAGGGGCCGCCGTGCTTTGCCAGCAGGTCCCTCTCCAGCGACCCGGAGTTGACGCCGATGCGCAGGGAGGCCCCGCGGTCCTTCGCAGCGGCGACGATCTCGCGGATCTTCCCGCGGCCCAGGTTTCCAGGGTTGACGCGCACCGCGTCGGCGCCGTTCTCCAGGGAGGCGATGGCCAGCTTCCGGCTGAAGTGGATGTCGGCGATGAGCGGGATCCCGATGGCTTTCCGGATGGCCCGGATGGCCCGCGCGGCCTCCTCGTCGAGAACGGCCACGCGGATGATCTCGCAGCCCGCCTTTTCGAGCCGGTCGATCTGACGGATCGTGGCCTCCACGTCGCGCGTGTCCGTCGACGTCATGGACTGCACCGCCACGGGGGCATCGCCCCCGACGGGCACCGCGCCCACGCGGATCTGTCTCGTCCTCTTCCTTGCGATTTCGGCAGGTTCGCTCATAAATTCACCGGGTTGACCCGCTTTCGGCAACTACTCCATACCACGAAAAACAAAAAAAAGGCAGGGTCTTGTGTTCCCCGCCCTTGATTTAACCGGAAGATTTGAAGTTTTGAAGTTATGAAGTTCGGAAAAGCGGCAATTGAGCCAATCTTCCCGTATTCATCCAAGTTTCTCAACTTCGCAACTTCTCAACTTCCCAATTTCGTTTATCAAGCGGCATGCCCCCGTCAGCGGCCCCTCCAGCAATACAGACAGAGGTCCTTTTCCGGCAGGCCGATGGCCTCGATCATCTCGTCGATGGTCAGGTACTTCAGCGAGGTGACGTTGAGATCCTTGCGGATCCACTCGACCATCTCCCGGTAGGCCTTCGACTTCGGGTTCAGGTAGGGGGCGTCATCCCCGGGGTCCCGGCCCGTGAGGGTTCGGATCGCGCGGCGGGCGGCCAGCTCCCCTTTGGAACGCGTCGAGCTGCCGTAGATGCAGGGGTACATCAGCGGCGGGCAGGCCACGCGCAGGTGAATCTCCCTCGCCCCGTTGTCCCAGAGCTTCTTGATGGTGAAATTCTTCAGCTGCGTGCCCCGCACGATGGAGTCGTCGCAGACTACCATGCGGTTGCCCCGGATCACCTCCCTCACGGCGATGATCTTCATGGTGGCCACGAGGTCCCGGATCTCCTGGCTCGGCGGCGTGTAGCTCCGGCCGTAGCCCGGGGTGTACTTCACGAGGGGCCGCTTGTAGGGGATCCCCGATTCCTGCGCGTAGCCGACGGCGTGCCCGATGCCCGAGTCGGGGATGCCCGTGACGAAATCCGCCCTCACCCGGTCCTTGCGCGCCAGGGCCCTCCCGCAGCGTTCGCGGGCGATCTCGACCGACTTTCCCTCGTAGGTCGAGGACGGCTCTCCGGTGTAGATCCACAGGAAGGCGCAGACTTTCTTCTCGGCCAGGGGCGGCCGCAGCTGCTGGATCCCCGACCGGCTGAGCCTCAGGATCTCCCCCGGGCCCGGGTACAGGATCACTTCGTAGCCAAGGTTCTGCAGCGAACTGGCCTCGGTGGCGACGACGTACTCCCCCTTCTTCCCGGTCCCGCCGACAACCAGCGGGAAGCGTCCGTAGAGGTCCCGGGCGGCGTAGATCCCGTCCTCCTTCAGGATCAGCAGGCACAGGGATCCCTCGATGAGTTTCTGCATGTTGACGATGCCGTCGAGCAGGGTCTCGCCGCGGTTGATGAGCCGTGCGACCAGCTCCACGGGATTGACGCCCCCGCCCGCCATCTCGCTGAACGAGACGCCCTGACGCAGGAGCCCCTCGGCCAGGGTGTCCCTGTTCGTGATGAGACCGCTGGCGGCGATGGCGTAGGTGCCGAACTTGGAACGGACGATCAGGGGCTGGGGCGCCACGTTGTTGATGGAGCCGATCCCCATGACCCCGGTCATTTCCCGGTAATCGGCGATGAACTTCGACTTGAACTGCGCCTGGCTGATGCTGTGGATGGTCTGGTAGAACCCCCGGTCGCCGAAAATGGCCATGCCGCCGTTCTCGGTCCCCAGGTGCGAATGGTAGTCGGTCCCGTAGAACAGGACCTTGGAACAGTTCTGATTCGAAACGACCCCGAAAAGGCCCCCCATCTCCCTTCCTTTCCCGATGCGATGCGTGTCGGTCCCCCGCGGAACCGCGTTCTATTCCAGCGATGCGACGGCCCGGGCGATGCGCTTCGTGCCCTCGACGATCAGCGCCATCGACGTCGCGTAGGAGAGCCGGATGCACTCGTCGTTGCCGAAGGCCCCTCCGGCGACGACCGCCACGTTGGCCTCCTCGAGCAGGAACTCGCTGAACTCGTTGGAGTTCGTGATCGCCTTNCCCCNGTGCTTCNTCCCGTAGAGGGCGGCCACCCTCGGGAAGACNTAGAAGGCCCCGGCGGGCGTTGCGCAGGTGATGCCGGGGACGGCGTTGAGGGCCGCCACGATCGTGTCGCGNCNTNTCTTGAACTCGGCCACCATCTTCGGGATGAAGGACTGGTCGCCCAGGAGCGCCTCGATCGAGGCCTTCTGCACGATCGACGTCGGGTTCGACGTGCTCTGGCTCTGGATCTCCGTCATGGCCGCGATGACGTTGTCGGGACCCGCGGCGTACCCCATCCGCCATCCCGTCATGGCGTGCGACTTCGACAGGCCGTTGACGACGATCGTTCGCTCCTTCATCTCGCCGCTGACGTTGGCCATGTTGGCGAACCGGAAGCCGTCGTAGACGATCTTCTCGTAGATGTCGTCGCTGATGACGATGATCTCAGTCCCCGCCAGGACCTCCGCGAGGGCCTTCAGCTCGTCGAGGGTGTAGGCCGCGCCCGTCGGGTTCGAGGGGCTGTTGAGGATGAGGGCCTTCGTCCGGGCGGTGATGGCCTTCTTGAGCTTGGCGGGCGTCAGCTTGAAGCCCTCCGCCTCGGCGGCGTCGACGATGACGGGGGTCGCGTCGGCCAGCTGAACGATGTCCGGGTACGAGACCCAGTAGGGTGCCGGGATGATCACCTCGTCGCCCTGTCCGAAGAGCACCTGGGCCATGTTGAAGAGGGTGTGCTTCGCCCCCGTGGACACCACGATCTGGGAGCGCTTGTACTCGAGGCCGTTGTCCCTGCGGAGTTTCGTGATGACGGCGTCCTTGAGCTCGTCGATGCCCCCGACGGGCGTGTACTTCGTGAACCCCTCCTGGATGGCGCGGATCGCCGCGGCCTTGATGTTGTCGGGCGTGTCGAAATCGGGTTCCCCGGCCCCGAAGCCGATGATGTCGCGGCCTTCCTTCTGGAGGGCCTTGGCCTTCATGGTGACCGCCAGCGTCGGCGACGGCCTGAGCACGTTCGTCAGTGGNCCGAGTTTCATGGGTCTATCCCTTTCCGTTGATCNTGGAGTATTTCGCCTGCAGTTTCTGGAGAACGATCTCNGGCACGAGCCCCCGGACCGACCCGCCGTGTGAGGCGGCCTCCTTGATCAGGTTCGAGCTGGTGTAGAACCACTTGTAACCCGTCATCAGGAAGACGGTCTCGATGTCCCGGTTCAGTCGGCGGTTGATGAGCGCCATCTGGAACTCGTACTCGAAATCCGACAGGGCCCGCAGCCCTCGGAGAATGACCTGCGCGCCGTTGTCGCGGACATAGTTGACGAGCAGGCCCGAAAAGCTGTCCACGCGGATCCGAGGGTCGTCGCCGACGACCTGCCGGATCAGCTCCATCCGCTCCTCCACGCTGAAGAGGCCCGATTTGTTCGGGTTGTAGGCGACGAGAACGGTGAGCCTGTCGAAGAAACGCAGGCCCCGCTTGATGATGTCGAGATGCCCGTTGGTGATCGGGTCGAACGACCCGGGATAAACCGCCATCCTCTCCATGCGCCCCTCCCCGTGAGAGATTTCGGATCGCCGTTCCCGTTCGCGGCGCCTTCCGGCCGTCAGGAAGGGTTACGCCCGGCCGGTTCCCCCTCTTCCCCCTCCGGGACGGCCGGAAGGGCCAGGAAGCTCAGCGCCGTGTCGCCGTATCTGCGGCTCTCCGCGACCCGGTACCCCTCCCGCTGCGCGGGAATCCCGTCCCGGATCGAATGCTGAACGACAAACACCCCCCCCGGCGCAAGCAGCCCGAGGGATCGAACCAGGCGAAGGGCCGCGTCGGCCGCTCCTTCCCCGTAGGGCGGGTCGGCGAAAATCACGTCGAAGCGCTCCCCCCGGTGCCCGAGCAGCCGCAGGGCGCGCTCAACGGGGCATTCGATCACCTCAATGTCCCGGACGCCGTTCCCGCACTCTTCGACGGGCATGTTGAGAAACCCGCAGCGCTCGATGTTCGCCCGGATGGCCTGCGCACAGGCGCGGTTGCCCTCCACGAGGATCACCCTCGAGGCCCCCCGGCTTGCGGCTTCGAGCCCGACGCCGCCCGCGCCCGCGAAGAGGTCGAGAAACCGCCGGCCTTCCACCGTCAGGATGTTGAACAGGGATTCCTTCACCCGGTCCGTCGTCGGCCTCAGAACATGAGCCTTCGGCGCAACCAGGGCCCTTCCCTTCGCCTTCCCCGCAATGATGCGCATACGAAACCAGGCATCAGGCATCAGGCATTGGGCATCAGGGTTGAAAAAGAAATCCGTTCCTTTCCCTAACGCCTGGTGCCTGTCGCCTCGTGCCTGCTATTTCAGATACTCCCTCGCGTAGATCTCGGCGATCTGGATGGCGTTGAGGGCCGCGCCCTTGCGCAGGTTGTCCGAGACGATCCACAGGTTGATCCCGTTGGGGATCGACTCGTCCTCCCGGATCCGTCCCACGTAGGTGGCGTCCTTGCCGGCGGCGTTGATCGCCAGGGGATACTCGCGCTTGGCGGGGTCGTCGACGACGACGACGCCGGGCGCCTTCCGGAGGAGTTCGCGCACCTCGGCCGCGGTGATCTTCTTTTCCGTCTCGATGTTCACCGACTCCGAGTGGGCCCGCAGGACGGGCACGCGCACCGTCGTCGCCGTGACGGCGATGGACTCGTCGCCGAAGATCTTCTTGGTTTCCCAGACCATCTTCATCTCTTCCTTCGTGTAGCCGTTCTCGAGGAAGATGTCGATCTGGGGCAGGCAGTTGAATGCGATCTGGTAGGGGTAGACCTTCGCCACGGGCTCCTTGAAGCTCAGCAGCGCCCGCGTCTGGTCGATGAGCTCGTCCATCGCCTTCTTCCCCGTCCCCGAGACGGACTGGTAGGTGGAGACGACGATGCGCTTGATGCGCACCGCGTCGTGGATGGGCTTCAGGGCCACCACCATCTGGATCGTGGAGCAGTTGGGGTTGGCGATGATCCGGCGGTTCTTGTAGTCGGCGATCTTCCCGGGGTTCACCTCGGGGACCACGAGGGGGATGTCCGGCTCGTAGCGGAAGGCCGCCGTGTTGTCGATGACCACGCAACCGGCCTTCGCCGCGAACGGTGCGAATCTCTGGCTGATGCTCCCCCCGGCGGAGAAGAGCCCGATCTCGATGCCCTCGAAGGAATCCTCCTTCAGCACCTGAACCGGGTAGGCCTTGCCCTTGAACTCGAGCTCCTTCCCGATCGATCGCTCCGAGGCCAGCAGCCTCAGTTCGCCCACGGGAAAGTCCCGCTCTTCGAGAATGCTGATCATTTCGTTTCCGACGGCGCCGGTGGCGCCGACGACGGCAACACGGTACGTTCTCATGGAATCCAACCCCTCCTGCGTTTATAGGCCCGGAGCCCTGTCGCTCCCGTCGGTGCGGGATCCGCTCACGGCGCAGACTCCGATTTCGTTTCCCTCTTGATCTCACCCGCGCCCGTCGGCTCCCCCTTCACCGACCCGAAGAGGCGCCTCACCGTCCTCAGAACCCACCAGATCGGCCCCGAGGCGGCGTAGCTCACGGCGAAGGTAAAGATCATGACCTGCGGTTCCGCCAGGACGATGATCATGAGGATGACCGCCAGCACGACCGTCATGAAGGGCTCCCGGGTGAGGAAGTGCAGGTCCTTGAAGCTGTAGAACTTGATGCTGCTCACCATCAGGAGTGACAGCGAGATTATCCCGACCAGGATCCCCACGTGCGGGAACGTCCCCTCCCCTCCCAGGTAGAAGTACAGGAGCACCGTCGAGGCCACGACGATGGCCGCCGCGGGGATCGCGAGGCCGTTGAAATACCGGCTGTCGATCACGCCGATCTGCACGTTGAACCGCGCGAGCCGCAGGGCCCCGCAGGTCGTGAACAGCGCCGCGGCCAGCCAGCCCCACTTCCCGAAGGCGCTCAGCGACCAGGTGTAGGCCAGGACGGACGGCGCCACGCCGAAGGCCACCAGGTCCGACAGCGAGTCGTACTCGACGCCGAACCTCGAGGTGGTGTGGGTCATGCGGGCGATCCTCCCGTCGAGCCCGTCGAGGATGAGGGAAATCGGGATCGCGACGGCCGCGTGGACGTACTGTCCCTGGATCGAGGCGAAGATCGCGTAGACGCCCGCGAAGAGGCTCGCCGTCGTGAAGAGGTTGGGCAGGATGTAGATGCCCTTCTTCATCCGGTCCTTCTGGAAGAACTTGTCTCTCCGGAGGAAGCGCTCTCGTTTGAAGTTCTTGCTCATCACAGAACCCCCAGCGGTGTTTCCCCGGCGCGCACCTTCTGGCCCGCCTGCACGAGGATTTTCGAATCGAGCGGCAGGACGACCTCGAGCCGCGAGCCGAAGCAGATCAGCCCGAAGCGCTCCCCCCTGACGACCTCCATGCCTTCCCCGATCCAGCAGACGATCCGGCGAGCGATGAGCCCCGCGATCTGGATGGTGAGGAACGCCTTCCCTTCCGCCGTCCGAATCAGGACGGTATTCCTCTCGTTGTCCGCCGAGGCCTTGTCGAGGTCGGCCGAAAGGAACTTACCGGCGTGATACTCGATCTTCTCCACGCGACCGCTGTAGGGGACGCGGTTGACGTGCACGTTGAAGACGTTCATGAAGATGCTGACCTTGCGGTGAGGCCCCTGCAGCAGGCCGTCGGCGTGCACCTCCTCGATCTTCAGGACCTTCCCGTCGGCCGGGGAGACGACCAGCCCCTTCTCGTCCGGCGTCGCCCTCTCGGGGTTGCGGAAGAAAAAGGCGACGAACAGCATGGCCGCGAAGACCGCCGCGGCGGCGCCCTTGAACCCCATCCAGACGAGGGCGAGCGCCGCGAGCCCGAGCGCGAACATGAACGGGAACGCTTCCCGCGCGATAGATCCGTCGTGGCGGTCCTTCACCGTGTCGACCCCTCGCTGCCGATGCGATCAGGCACTCTGCCTGTACTTCGACAGGATCGCGTAGATTCGGTCCTTGCTGGCCAGTTTCAGCTTCTGCAGCTTCTTCTTCTCGATCTGTTCCTCCGGCGTGAGGTAGATCCGCTTGTTGAAATCCTCCAGGGCGGCCTCCAGTTTCCGATGATCCTCGACGTATCGTCTCAGCTCGCCGTCCTGCTGGATGTATCGTTCGATGAGCAGCTCGTCGGTTCGTTCCATCCCGGTCTCCCTGTCCTGCGAAAGAGTCCTGTATATATCACAAACCCCCGCCGGCCTTAAGCGAAAATTGGTTCCTCGCTGTTTCAAGTGGGTAACCTGAAGTCCAGTTTGCCGCTGATGAGATAGATCATCGTGATGAAGTTCTTAACGGTGCGGTACCCCCGGGCTCTGGCCTTGGCAGCCTGGATCATGCTGTTG
>Ga0067045_1028989_pt1 | contig 25101 bp, 20 predicted proteins | sample TerdegcTABiofilm_FD_59184 | JGI IMG/M metagenome (GOLD analysis project Ga0067045, IMG submission 59184) | Combined Assembly of (Gp0054472, Gp0054536) Wastewater bioreactor microbial communities from Singapore -Terephthalate degrading... | reverse complement strand
AAGAAACCGTGCCCCGATCCCACAATTCTGAATGGAAACCCTCTCCTTTTCTTCCCCATTTTTCCCTGCTTTTTCCTTTTCCCTTCTCCTCTTCCTGCAACTTCATACGGCTGAAGTGTTACTGAATACGGAATACGGAATACGGAAGTCAGAATGGCACTTGGGCGGAGTTCGCCACGACCAAGTGGCGGGCAAGCCCGCCCGCTACGCGACCCCTAATCCCTAATCCCCGACCCCTGACCCCCAACCCCTGACGGGAGTCCGCGGATGAGCACAATCCATCAGGCGTATTGCACCCATTGCACGCATGGCAGTTCCGCGCTGGAAAAGCGCGACGGGGAATTGGCCGAGCGTACGTTCGGCTACAGTGTGCGTGCCGGTTCCCTGGAGACGGAAGCCTTGCGCAAGTGGTATCAGCAGATCGAGCCGATGATCTACTACCACTTGCCGCGCGACACGCCCGACGAGCAGAAGCTCCAGCAGACTCCCGCCACGGCGCCGCGGCGGTTCCTCAACGTTCCGGCAGTCGAAGGGTTCCAGGTGTGTGGCCAGGTCTGCTACCGTTCCGCCGACAGCGAGGGCCGGCCGGGTTCCTACTTCGCCCATCTCGTCTTTCAGGAAGAAGGGGATGGCTCGGCACGCTGGTCGCCGGCCGAGGTGCTTCGGCTTTGGTCGGCCCCGGGGTGGGTCACGCAAGACTCGCCGGAGATCCCCTTCCAACTCGAACCGCTCGCGTCGCTCGCGGACCTGCTCCAGGGCGGGCCCGCGGCGGTCGACGACCCGGTGCTGGCCAGCTTCCTGCGGGAACCGGAGGGGTCGGCGTCGTTTGTCGATCCGGCGGGCGTGGTGCCGGAGCGGTGGCGGGCCATGGAACCGCAGACCCGGCGCGACTGGTTCCTCGGTCTCCTTGCCACCTTCCTCCGCAGCGCGACTTCGGAGCGTGAGCCCCTGGTGCTGATCGCGGAGCCCAGCCTGGCTGCGCTCCTTTTTTACGGCATGATGCGGCTCATGCCTCCGGGCCCGCTGCGCGACGGCACGGGGATGTCGACCTTCGAGCCCGACCCGGACCAGGCCGCGTCGTTCCTGGCAGCCACCTGGTTCTTCGATCCCCGGGCTGCGGTCGATCGGCCCGAGGCCTGCCCGTGGCAGAAGACCACGATCAACACGCTGGCGGACCGCGAGTCGCAGAAGATGGTGCCCGCCACGGCGTATGCTCAGACCATGGTCCAGCGGTTCCTGGACGTCGGCGGCGAGGCGATCGACCGCGACCTCCGGGCCATGGCCGCGGTCCGCATCACCGGGACCAACGACTTGGACACGCTGATCGAGATCGACGCGGCCGTGGACGGGCTCTTCGAGCGAGGCAAGCTGTCGCCCGCCCCGTGGCAGAACTGGCCGGGGGGCGTTGAGTACCTGCGGCAGAAGATCGGGCAGCGCCTCGCCGGCATCGAGGACCTCGACGCCGGGCTCAAACCGGTGGTCGGCGGTCACGCCCATCTGGCGATGATCGATATCCTGACCGGCAAACCCGCCGTGCCCGGCGCGCGGCATGCCGTGGTTCACCTGCTGAAGGAGTTGCCGCCGGAGAAGATCCTCGGGTTGCTCAAGCTCGGCGGCGTGCCCGACGAGGACAAGATCACCGTGCTCTTGCGGCACATCCACGCCCACGGCGACCTGCCGCCGGGCTGCGAGTTCCTTTGGGAGGAATGGGCGACGGCCGCGGAGCAGCCGCGCCGAGGCGGCGTGGTCCTCATGGCCCGCATCCTCGCCAAACTCCCCGCAAAAGACATGCAGCGATTCTACTCCCACGTGCCGCCCCGGCGTGCCCACGGATTCTTGAGGAACTGCCTGCGGTTGGTGCGTCAGAAGAAGATGAAGCTCCAGGCCTTTTCGGCGATGCTCCGGGCGGCCGACGACGAATCGGTCTTCCGGTTGATCCGCGACGGTGGGGAGAAGTTCCTCGCCGATTATCCCAGGAACGAACCGGCCCTCGGAGAGAAACTCGTCGGCATTCTCCGGACCCTTCCGAAGCATCCCGAAGAATTCAAGGAGCGGTTGGACTTGCTCCTTGCCGGCCAGCACTTGCTCGGCGAGGAAGTGTACCACGAGGCGACCGCGTCGTGGGACAAGTGCTACAAGGCGATCCAGGAAGTCGGCCGCCGCCAGCAGGCCGACGCCGCCATGAGCACCGAGAAACGCCATGCCCTCCTCCTGACCGCTTGCCGTGAAATGGCCATGGCCGCCGATCGCGCCATGACGATCGAAACCATGGACGGCGAATACCCCTGGAACGAGAAGCGTGACTTCCTGCTCAAGATCGGCCAGCGGGTCCTCGGCGGCACTCCGCTGTTCATCCCCGGGGCCTGGGAGACGGAGGTCCTCCTTCATCGGGTTGATACGCAGTTCCAGCAACACCGCTTCCCCACCGATCCGATTAAGAAGGAGGCCGTCGACAAGAAGGAGGAGAAGAAGAAGGAAGCCGGCAAGAAGCTCACCGGGCCTGAGGCGAAGTCCCTGGCCACCACTTCCAACTGGCTTACGGTCGGAATCGTCGTGTCGATTGCGGGAATCGTGGCGATGGTGATCGGCGGAGTGTACTGGATATTCTATGCGTCCGGCTCCGGCTCCAGGCCGAAGCAGAAGGGCCCGCGCGACCGGGCAAGGAAGGGCCGCTCCACAACCTTCGATTGGAGGAAGGAGCGATCGGATTGCCTGGCGGCGAGTCCCCTACGAATCGGCCGGGGCAGGGCAGGGGAGGAGGAGACGGTCGCGGTCGCCTTGCCCGCTTGCGATTCCCGGCCGCTGACCGCCGCAGTTCTCGCCGAGATCCCGGCGATGGTGCACAATCGAATCGCGCGCGCCGGTCTTCGGAGTGCGGCGACTTGTCGCCGTTTTGGACCGGAACGATCCGTGCAGCAGGCGGCCGTTGAGTTCGTCTCCGACAAAGGAAAGCGGCGACAAGTCGCCGCACTCCAAGAGAACACGGGTCCCGTGTGATGAAGACCCTTTGGATCCTAGTCCTGGGTGCCGTCCCCGTTGCGACGCTCACGGTGCGAGGATTCCTGGAATCGAGCCCCGTGGACGCCCCCGGGATCGCGCTGGCCGATTCGGCGGAGACCGCGTCGGCTGCTGCCCTGGCCGAGAAGGCGGCCGCGACGGTCACGTCGCAGAAGCCGGTCGGAGAGGCCCTCCGTGCCGTCGACGCCATGGCGCCGGCGGAAGTCGCTTCCCTGGAAACCCTGCCGCCGGAGAGCCCGCTCGGGCCGTTGCGGCGATCGTGGCCTGCGTGGACCGCGGCGCGAACCGTGGTCGAACAGTTCCTGGCTCTCCTGGATTCCGACGGAGAGGAGGGCCTCGATCGTCTGAAGGCCATCAGACAATCCTGGGAGGGGTTCCAGCGGAGCCTCGAGGCCGCCAAGCTTCCCGGGTCATCGGCCCTGGCGGCGTTGGTGCGTGAACGGCTCGACGTGCTCCAGCGGCGCATCGCCCGCCTGGAAGCGCAGGCCGAGGCGGCCGAATCGGCAGGCCTGGTCGCCAGCGCCTTCAACGCCCGGCAGTACGACCAGTGCCTCATGCGGTCCCGGCAGTGGTTGGCCTCGCATTCCGGGACTACGGAGGCCGCCTTGGCGGAGCAGGTCAAGGCGCTGGGCTACCGCGCGGAGTTTCACGCGGAGTGCGAGCGGTCGAGCGCTCGCATGAAGACAGCCGCTTCCCCCGACGAGAAGGAGACGTTGCTCGTCGCGTTCCTCGATCGATACTCGCAGCCCGGCCCTCTGGACGATTCGGAACGCGCGATCGTGGAGCAATGCCGCACGCACCTGGCGGCGTTGCGGGCCGAGTCGGCAGTCAGGGCGAAGAGGCGGGCGGAGGAGGAAGCGATCCGTGTCGGTTTGTCCGATCTGCCCGCCGGATTTGACCAGCGCGCGGCCCGTGCCGCCCGCATCGTCGAGGAGCATCCGAGCGAGTCGGTCCGCGCGGCGTTACGGGCCGGGGTGGTCGCGTGGCTTGGCGAATTCCTCCCGGAGAAGTCGATCCAAGGCGACCCGGAGTTCCAGGAAGTCCGGACCAAGGAAGGCCGCTTCCTCCGCGGTTTCTTCCGTGAAGTGACGGACTCCGGCGGCGTGGCCGGTTACAAGCGTTACGACACCTTGACGCAGCGGCAGAATCCGACCGTCGGAGTCGGTACCTGGCCGAGCGCGGACTTGGAGTCCGCGCCGGGGCCCCCGCTGGCACAGCGGCTGGTCGAACGCTACCATGCCGGGCGGGCCCGGCTGTTGGAGAAGCCCGACCGCCGCGAACTCTGGGAGGGCTTCGCCGCCTTCTGCGAGCGACTCCAATCGCAGTGGGAGGAATACCTCGCCACGCCGGGGGCCGGCGACGAGCCGCTCGGGTTTCGCACGGAGGTCGCCTTCGCCCGGCAAGTCCTCGCGGGGTCCGCGCTGCGGGACCTCCAGATCGTCTGGGGTGCCGCGAAGGAGAGGTAGCCCCGAGGTTTGCAGAACGGAATAGGACATGAACAATGAAGAATGAAAAATGGCAAGTGTTCAGCGGAATGAAGTGCGAATAGGGGAAGGGAAAAGGGAAAGAGCTGGAAAAATGGGGAAGGCAAGAAGCCGTGCCCTGATCACACAATTCTGAATGGGAATCCTCTCCTCTTCTTTCTCCTTTTTCCCCCGCTTTTTCCTTTTCTCTTCTCCTCTTCCGACAACTTCCTACGGCTGAAGTGTTACGTCTTCGGAAAGGAAACGTCGATCATGTCGCGTCCCGCGTATTCGCAGGAAATCAGCCGCCAGCACAAGGCGTGCTTCCTGTTCCTCCTGGACCAGTCCTTCTCAATGGAGGAGCCCCTGGGCGGGTCCGACTACCGTAAGTGCGACGAACTGGTGACGGCCATCAACGGCTGGCTCCAGAACATGGCGATCCGCGCCAGCGGCGACGAAGGCATTAAGGACTGGATGGACGTCGGCGTGTTCGGCTACCGCACCGACGACGCGAGCAACATGATCATTGAGCCGGCGCTGTTGGGCGAGCTGGCCGGCAAGCGGCTCGTGTCGATCACGGAGATCGGCGGCAAGCCGGCGCGGATCGACACGCGTAACCAGTGGATCCCGTCCGAGGACACCGGGGAGATGATTTCCGTGCCGTGCGAGGTCCCGGTCTGGGTCGACCCGATCGCCCAGGGCGGGACGCCGATGTGCAACATGCTCTACATGGCGCACGGCATCCTCGCCGAGTGGATCCGAAGCCACCCGCACAGCTTCCCGCCGATCGTGGTCCACATCACCGACGGAGAGTCTCAGGACGGCGACCCGGTGCCCTACGCGGAGGCCGTGCGCAAGCTCTCGACCAGCGACGGCAACGTGCTCCTGTTCAACTGCCACCTTTCGAGCACGGCGGCCGATCCGTTCATGTTCCCCTCGAAACCGGAAGGGCTGCCGGACCGCCTGGCGAGGATGCTCTTCGAGATGTCGAGCGTGCTGCCCGACCGCTTCCACCGCTACGCGGCCGAGGAAGGGTTCGAGCTCCAGGCCGGGGCCCGCGGCATGGCCTTCAACGCCAACATGGTCTGCCTGATCCAGTTCCTCAACATGGGAACCCAAGCCGCCACGATCCTGCGGTGAGAGGCGGAAAGTGAAGAATGAAAAATGAGAAATGGGTAACACTTCAGCCGTATGAAGTTGCAGGAACAGGAGAAGGGGAAAGGAAAAAGCAGGGAAAAATGGGGAAGAAAAGGCGAGGGTTTCCATTCAGAATTGTGGGATCGGGGCACGGTTTCTTGCCTTTCCCATTTTTCCAGAGCTTTTCCTTTTCCCTTCCCCTATTCGCACTTCATTCCGCTGAATACTTACAGAAATGGAAAATGCAAAATGGAAGATGAAAAACGTCGATTGCGGGAGGTGAGGCGCAGGAATCCTGGGACGGATTGACCACCGCAATCTGCCCTCTGCCCTCTGCCCTCTGCCCTCTGCCTACTGCCTACTGCCTACTGCCTACTGCCTACTGCCTACTGCCCCATGACCCGAGTCCTATTCCTCCTCGACGAATCGTCCGCGCTGGCGGGCCGGGTGGCTGACGGCACGAAGCCGAAGGCCGAGTGCTACGCCAATGCGCTGAACGCCCTGTTGGCCCAACTGGCTGCGGGGCCGAGGGTCGAGGTCGCCCTGGTCGGCTATCGGCTGGCCGCCGACGGGAAGCAGGAGGTGGGATGCCGCTGGGGCGGATCGCTTCAGGCCAGACGGTTCGTGGGCACGTCGGAGCTCGAAGCCGCACCCTTGGCCGTGGAGGATCGGGTGCGGAAGATCCCCGGGCCTGGCGGCTACGGCGTGGCGCGGGAAGAGACCGTGCGGTTCCCTGTTTGGTATGTTCCGCTTCTCGGGGCCCAGGGTTCCCGCAGGTCTGCCTTGGAATACTGTCGCAGTCTCCTCCTCGGAGCGACGGAGGAGAACGGTTCAGGGCCGAGAGACCGGGGCGCCTCCTACTCGGTGCCTCCGCTGGTGATCCATCTTCTGGGAGATCTCCCTCAGGAAGAGGAATTTTGGGCAGTGGGCGAGGTCTTCTCGGCGGACGTGTGGCCCGGCGAGGCGCCATTGCTGTTCCATGTCCATCTGGGATCGTCTGGCCGTGTTCCCGCCACGACGTACCCATCGAGCGACCAGAACCTCTCGCCGGCCCTGCTTCGGCATGCGTTCGGCGCTTCGAGCATCCTGCCCGATCCCATGGCCTCCGGCCTCCGCCAGGCTGGGTTGACGCTGAACCCAGGCGCCCGAGGACTGATCTACAACGCCCGCATGGTGGACCTCATCCGGTTCCTCGGTCTCGTGAAGGCCTATGCCGTCTGGGCCAATGAAACCCTCGCCACCGCAGGCCGCGTGAGCGAAGGTGGTGAAACCGAGGGAGGCAAGACCGAGGGAGGCAAGACCGAGGGTGGCATGCCGTCACACGGCGAAGCCGTGGGTCGGCATGGAGACTCGCCCGAGGCGTTACGCCCTGAAGACATGCCACGCGTTGCCGAGTCTACGCCACCCGCCGAGGCCGAGGCATCTTGTGTTTCCGCCGCATCGACGACACTCGTGGCCTTCGTGCTCGATCGCTCGTGTCAGACGCCGGACGCTTCGGGCATGGATCCCAAGAGCCCGTGGAGAAGGTTGCAGGATCGCGTGAACGAGTTGATCGGGCAACTGGTCCGGCAGGGCAGGGGGGCGATGGAGGTCACGATGCTGGCTTACGGGATCGGGCCGGACGGTCAACCCGAGGTCCTTGCCGTCCCGGACGACCCGTCGCCGGAACCGGCCTGGTTGCGATTGAGCGAGCTGGCCGACCGGACGATCCGCGTGGACGAGTTCACCGACCAGGTCTCCAACGGGATCGGGGGCCTCCTGACGATCACGCGCAAGCGGCCGGTGTTTTTCGACCTGGCGCCCACGCCGCCGGCCTCGCCCACCGCGGTATTCGCGAAGATCGCCGAGCGTTTGCTCCAATGGACCGCGGCCCACCCGGGGGTGGAGGCGGAGACGGTGATCGTGCATTGCACCCGCGGGGCGTTCGAGCCCGGGGCGATGCGCGAGGCCCTCGGCCAGCTCGACGCGGCCCGGCCGGCGATGCCATCGCCGGTCCTCTATCACGTGATCGTGACCGAGGCGGCGCACCGCGCGATGACGTATCCGTCGTCGCCCGACGGCATGGAATCCGACGGGCTTCGGACCCTCTGGGAGTTGACCGGTCCGCTTTCGCAGGGCGATGCCCTTGCAGGCAGGCGGCCGGGCGTGTCGCCCGGGGCACGCGGCATGGTGATCAACGCGGTCTTTGACGTCCTCGCAGAGGTCGTGGGCAGTAGCAAGTAATGGCAGACTCCCGGCCCCCGATGCGATTGCGTTTCGAGTCGCGTCTTCGGACGCTCGCCAAGGACGTCGACTACCCGGACGAGAACCAGGATGTCGTGCGCGTGGACGAAGAGCAGGGAAGGGCGGCGATCGCCGACGGCGTGAGTTCGTCGATCTTTGCGAGGCAGTGGGCAGGGATCCTCGTCGAGGCGGCCCTGAGCAGCCCGCCCGACCCGGACGACCGCGATGCCCTGGCCCGGTGGCTGGCCGACCTCCGCGCCGCATGGAGCCGGCAGATCGACGTCTCTCGCCTTGCCTGGTTCCAGCGTCCGAAACTCCGCGAGGGGGCGTTCTCCACGCTCCTTAGCGTCCGTCTCGTCCCGCCGGCGCTGGGCGAGGGCCTCCCGACCCCGCCCTCGGAAGGACCGGAGGTCTCCGGCGGCGCGGGAGACCTTCGGTCGGCGGATCGGCGAGGTCAGGAGACCTGCGCCGAGCGCGGGCGAGGTCAGGAGACCTGCGCCGAGCGCGAGAGTGGCGATTCCGAAGGCTCTTGGCGTTTGCAGGGCCTCGCCGTCGGCGACAGTTGTCTTTTCCTTGTGCGCGACGGGACGGTGGTGCGGAGGTTTCCGATCGTTACGTCGGCCGAGCTTCAGAGCGATCCGATGGTCCTCGGCAGCATCGACTTGAATCGCGATGAACGGCTTTCGTTTCATCGTATCGAGGAGCCGTGCCGGCCCGGCGATCTCGTCGTCCTCTGCACCGACGCGATTGCCGACTGGGCGCTGCGGCAGGAGGAATCGGGGAGCCCGCCCAACTGGGAGGAATACTGGGAGCGGCCCGAATCGACATGGCGCGAGGAGATCCTCGCGATGCGTGCCGAGCGGCAGATCCGCTGCGACGACGCCACGCTCGGCCTTCTGAGGATTACAGACCAGGCGATAGGCGCGGATCGGCGAGGTCAGGAGACCTGCGCCGAGCGCGAGGAGACCAGCGCCGAGCGCGAGCCGCCGCCGGTGCCGGAGGAGCCTCCCGTTGCCCCGCCGGACTCGCCGGATGAGGATTGGGTCCGCAGGGTGAGGGCGTTCTCGGGACGGGCAGCGGAGGGGCTGTCGCAGCGGCTCGCCCGCGGTGTGGCGAAGATCCAGCAGGTCCGGAAGACGGCCCAATCGAAGATCAAGGACTATCTCGACCAACTGCGGGAGGATGACCGCTGATGCGTTGCGCTTGCGGAAGGGAGAATGCCGACTCGGCCGCCCGCTGCCAACAGTGCGGCCGCCCGCTGGGCGGGCCGAGGGACCGACGCCGCCTGGTGATCGACGCCGCTGCCGGGCTCGGGTTGCTTGCCGCCCTGGCGGTCGTGTGGATTCTCGATTCCTGGACGGCCCCGCGATCCAATGGACGGACGACCGAGGTGCACGAGGGGTGTGCTTCCTCGGGCACCGAGACGGGCACCCCCGTCGCGGCCCGCAAACTTCGGCTGGCCGTCACGCCGCCGGAATACGACGACATGGGCAAGCTGCTCGCGACGCTCGGCAGCGGCTACGATCACACGGAAATCTCCATGGACGCCCTCTTGGACTCCGAGCGCCTGTCGCAATACGACGTGGTCTTCGCCACCTGCGGAGGCGTGCCCGATGCCTGGCTCGGCCGGCGGATCGGCGGCGCGGAGCGGGGCGCGCCGGGCTCCTTCCATGCCCGCCGCTGGGTCGCCGACCGGCTCGGCCGCGCGCTGCGTGGCTTTGTGGGACGGGGCGGCACGCTCTACGTGTCCGACTGGCAGTTCCAACTCCTCGACATCGCCTTCCCCGAGTTCATCGACGCCTCGAAGCGAGCCAAGGGTGAGGTCCAGACGATTCGCGCGGAGGTCGTCGATTCCGGGCTGGCCCGGCGGCTCGGCCCCTCCGTGGAACTGCGTTTCGACAAGCGGGCATGGTTTCCGGCGGCCTTCAAGGATTCGCAAGTCACGACCTATCTCCGCGGGACGTTTAAGACGCTCGAAGGCCGGCAGATGACGGGCCCCCTGCTGGTCAAGTTCCCCTTCGAGAACGGCAACGTCATCTACACGTCGTTCCACAACGAAACGCAGAACACGGAGACGGAGCAGGAATTGCTCCGCTACCTGGTCTTCGCCACGGTCACGGCGAAGGAAGAGGCGAACGTGCGCCGGACCATGCTCCGGGGAGGCTTCTCGCCCCGGGAGCGGAACCTCTTGAGCGCCTCCAGCGACAGCCGGCCCGTGAGCCAGGACTACGTGTGCCGTCGTCCCGGCCCCCTCCAGTTCGTGCTCGGCTTTGAGCCGCAGGGCGCGCGGCTTCGCCTCGAAGTGACCGGCCCGGGCGGCGTCCGTCTCCAGCAGGAAGGGACCAGCACGTTCCGGATCGACGTGCCCGACGCCAAGCCCGGCACCTGGCGCTCGACCGTCACCCCGCTCGAAGTGCCCTTCCAGAACTTCCCCTTCACCCTGACAATCGGCGAGAAGGGGGATGAGAGATGAGGGACTGGGGGATGGGGATTAGGGAGCGTCCCAAGTCCGCGTAGCGGGCGGGCTTGCCCGCCGCGTACTCCCGCAAGCCGCGTTCCCTTGGCGGGCGTGGCGACCGTCCGGGGACTACTCCGGGATTTCGTTGGCAAATCCCCTCACCCCCGGCCCTCTCCCGTCGAACGGGAGAGGGGAGTAATCCCTCGACGGCCGCTCATCCCTCATCCCTTCCCTCGCGTCTGCTCCACGATCTGGACGAACTGCCGGGCGAGGGATTCCAGTCGCTGGAAATCACGGGCGGCGAGGGCCTTCGGTTCCACGAGGGCGCCGCCGATCCCCAGGGCGCAGGCCCCGGCGCGGAGGAAGTCGGCCGCGGTCTGGAGGTTGACACCGCCGGTCGGCATGAGCCGGATCTGCGGCAAGGGGCCGGAGAGGGCCTTGAGATAACCGGGCCCGACGAAGTCGGAGGGAAAGACCTTCACGATGTCCGCCCCCGCCTCCCACGCCGTCACCACTTCCGTCGGGGTAAATGCCCCAGGGCATACGAGCTTGTCGTATCGCCGACAGAGCCGGATCACTTCGAGGTTCGTGTTCGGGGCCACGATGAAATCGGCGCCGGAGAGGATGGCGATGCGGGCCGTTTCCGGGTCCAGCACGGTTCCCGCCCCGACGACGATCTGATCCCCGAGCCGATTGGCGACCTCCTCGACCACCTGATGGGCCCGAGGGACCGTGAACGTGACCTCAATCGCCTCAACGCCGCCAGCCGCCAGGGCGGCAGCCGCGTCGGCCAAGGTGTCGCCTCGGGGTGAGCGAATGATGGCCACCACTCCGCAGCGAAGGACTCGTTGGAGACTTGTGAGCTTCGACATAGCTGATCTGAGGTCCTTTCCAGGGTCCGTAGGTCGGCCTTCCCGGGCCGTGACGCATCGCGAATTCACCATCGGTAGGATATACGTGAAAATGTCAAGACAGGAACGTAGGGTGGATGGGCTAAATGAGTCGCCTGTCTGCCCTCTGTGCGGCCACGGGGCAGAGAAAAGGCAAAATGCTTGCTGGCAGAGATGGCTTGCCGCGAGCAACCGCGCTGTTTGTTGTCTACGTTGCCTGTATTCGCTAAGTTACCTTTCTTGCACTTCGTTGCCAGGACGTCACCTACGCCCTTTTCAAGGTATAGGCGAGCGGATCGGGCGTCAATCGTGGACGCAGGAGTGCCCCCCCGCAGAGGCCAAGGGTTCTGGACTCCACGCAGTTCGACGCCGATAATGTAGGGGATCGCTTCCAATGGGAGAAAATGGAGCGAGAGACTGACCGTATGCTGGGATGCGGCCCATGTGGTTGTTGCGCGACTCTATCAACGAGCTGGCCGTCTGGCTGGGGGTGCTCGTGGTGTTGACGGTCGTCGCGGCCTACGTGATCGTCAAGGTTCGCGATAGGAACAAGAAGGAGGATCTTACGGGGATTGAGCTTCTGACAAGATTTCGCGACGTCCATTCGCAGGGTGGCCTCAGCGATGCAGAATTCCGAACAATAAAGACACGGCTCGCCGATCGGCTTCTCGACGAGGTAAACGATAAGGAGGAAAAGAGTTAGCATCACACGGGCGAAACGGCGCAAAGGCGCCCGGTAATGCGGGTCGCGCGAGGTCATGTTGCGGACGGCCGGTCGAGGAGTTAAGGAACCCTCGCCGCCTGCCTGCCGTAGCATACACCAGACAGGGAGCATACAGTCGAACCCTTTTTGCACTCGCGCGGCGACGGCCGGTCTTACCACCCGGGAAGAGCGTGCCTCCGAGCGACACCTGGAAAGACACTCTTCGCTTGCCCTAGCTAAGGATGGATCCGGCAGGTGAGCCCTCAAAGGAATTGGTATGCCAACAGGACGGGATTTCAACGCAGGACGCCGGGGCACCGGAACCACTAAGAAGAACGCCTTTTGCTCCTTCTGCCGGAAGAGCTATCGTGACGTCGGGCCGCTGGTCGAAGGGCCGGGCGACGTGTACATCTGTGGCGAGTGCATCGACCTTTGCCAGTCGATCCTCGACCAGGAGCGCCGCCGCCGCGGGACGGGCAAGGAGCCGTTCGTCAAGGTTCTCTCGCCGCGGGAGATCCTGCGCCAACTCGACGAGTACGTGATCGGCCAGGAGCAGGCCAAGCGCGTCCTTTCCGTGGCCGTCCACAACCACTACAAGCGGCTCCAGCACAAGCACGAGGCCTCCGACGTCGTGATCGACAAGTCGAACATTCTCTTGTTGGGGCCCACGGGCTGCGGCAAAACCCTTTTGGCCCAGACCCTTGCCCGCGTCCTCGACGTCCCCTTCGCCATCGGCGACGCCACGACGCTGACCGAGGCGGGCTATGTGGGCGAGGATGTCGAGAACCTGCTCCTCAAGTTGCTGCACGCCGCCGACTTCGACCTGGAAGCCGCCCAGCGGGGCATCATCTACATCGACGAAATCGACAAGATCGGCAAGACCAGCCAGAACATCTCGATTACCCGCGACGTGTCGGGCGAGGGCGTCCAGCAGGCGCTGCTGAAGATGCTCGAAGGCACCGTGGCCAACGTCCCGCCGCAAGGCGGGCGCAAGCATCCCGAGCAGCAGTACATCCAGATGGACACGACCGACATCCTCTTCATCTGCGGGGGGACGTTCGTCGGCCTGGAGAAGATCATCGCGAAGCGGATCGGGAGGCGGGCCATCGGCTTCACTCAGGATTCCGGCCTGCGAACCAACGAGATGGAGATCGCCGAACTCCTCCCGCAGGTCACCAGCGACGACATCCTCCACTTCGGCATGATCCCCGAGTTGATCGGGCGTTTGCCGGTGGTCTCTCCGCTGCTGCCGTTGGACGTCGACTCGCTCACGCGGGTCATCCGTGAGCCGAAGAACGCGCTATGCCGTCAGTACCAGGAGCTGTTCGGCATGGAGAACGCGAAGCTGGAATTCACCGACGCGGCCGTGCGTCTGATCGCCGAGAAGGCCCACACCAAAGAGACCGGGGCCCGCGGCCTGCGATCCATCGTCGAAGACCTCATGCTCGACATCATGTTCGAGCTGCCCGAGCAGCCGCCGGGGCTCACCTACGTTGTCACCGACGACGTGGTGGCCGGCCGCACCAAGCTTTTCCCGGTTCCCGAGGCGAAGCACAAGAGCGCATAAGAAGGAGTCCCCAACGACCGGAGGAAAGGCGGGAGGTTGGGAGGAATTCTTCCGGATCGGGGACGCGATCGCCGCGGAAGACCGGCCGGGATTGCCGACCCTGACCGGGACGCTGCTTTCCATGCGGCGGTGAACCGTGTATACGATCGACGCAAGCGTTTGGGTTAACGGATTCGACCAGCGGGAGAGCGGGAGCCGGGGCACCAGATCAGCAGGCAACTGCTCGACGTCATCGCCGCTCGACGCCTCATCGTCGTCGTCCTCGATCTGGCGTTCGTCGAGGTTGCCGGCGCCATCAGCCGGACTCGCCATGATCCCCAACAGGCGGAGGCATTCGCGCTGAACATGTCCAGGCTCCCGAACGTTACGTCTGTGATTCTGGAAGCCGCTCTTGTCCGTCAAGCAGTGGCGTTGGCGGCACAGTACGGGGTGCGGGGGGCAGACGCCGTATACGCCGCTGTCGCTCTTCAAGCAGGCTGCACACTCGTCACACTGGATAACGAACAACTGGCCCGACTCGCGGCCGTGCTGCCGACGCGGACCCCTGAGCAGGCAATCGCGGCGATGCCTCGTCCATCGGAGGAGAAGTAGCGTGCGGCGAAGGGCCGAGGAGGAGAGCGCGCCGTCGGGGAACAGCCCCGGCCCGTCGCCAACCTCTTTGGCCGGTCTCTCCGAGACCGGCGTCGAGTCTCGGAGAGACTCGGCCGCGTGCTCAGAACCACACTCGTACGCCGGCCAAGAGCATGTTGAAGTGCGCGCGGCCGATGTCGAGGTACTCGTACCCGGTGTAGACTTCCACGCTGCGGAGCATGACGCCGCCGGTGGCGCGGAAGCGAAAGAGCCCGGCCCGGCCCAGGTTGCCGGCGTCGAGGTCGGCGGAGAGGACCCAGGGCTTGCGCGGGAAGAAGTCGGCCCCGTAGGTGAAGTTGAAGCCGAAGTCCGACATGGCCGCGTCTTCGCCGGGGTAGTGAAGCCAGTTGAAGCCGAGTCCCGTGCGGAACTCGGCCTTCTCCGACTGGGCGAACCGGAACACCAGATTGGCGTCGCCGATCCAGAGCGTGTCGAACGCGTCGTGAGGGCGTCGCTCTTCGAAGTGGCTGGCCTCCGTATCCAGCCCGAAACGCGAGGTCGTGCTCAACAGCAGCCGCCCGCTGATGCCGCTCACGTCGCCAAACGGTTCGAGATAATCGACGTTGAAGCGGCCCGACCACGGCCGCCCGGGGTTCGACTCGGGGCACTGGAATAGGTGCCCGGGAGTGTCGTCGTAGGGGAAACGCGGGAAGAAGAACGTCTGGGTGTAGGTGTCCTCGAGCGCGCCGATCGGCGCCCAGATGGGCGAGGTGACGCAGGCGCCGCTCAGCAACAGGAACCCGCCGAAGTAACCATCCGAGTTCTCTGGGTCGCAGGAAGGCTCGCCTGCCGGTTCGCGTCTTCGGGAATGGCCGGGGGAGGGTGGGGGGATTTCCCCCTCGCCGCCACCCGAGTCGCCCGCGGAATCGCCGCGTACGCTTTCGAGGACGGTCTGGATGGCTCCCTGGGCCGCCGCGCGCTTACAGCAGCATGCCGTCGCTGCCCAGGCGACGACCGCAACGCCGACCCAGCGCCACCGAACCGGCGACGAATTGCCTCGCCAGCCTCCGCGGTCTGCCGCACTCGCGAAGCCGTCCATGATGAGCTGCCGCCTACCCGAGGAAGGGGTAACACGGTCCAAAAGGGGCAGGGAGAATAGGCTCAATCCCCTCCCAAGTCAAGGCCGGGTTTCTGGCCGGAGCAGTTGCCCCGAGGTGTAGGGGGACAAGCGGATCGCCGTCCCACCGGCCGAGAACACGCTACAGTCTTCTGGTGGGACTGCGCTTCGCTTGTCCCACCCTACAATCGCCGATCCCCGACCTCCGACCTCCGATCCCCAGCCCCTACTTCCTCGCCATCTTCCTCAGCACATCGAGGCCGCGCTGGATTACGGCGTCGGAGGTGGCGTAGGAGATGCGGAAATGGGTGTCGCGCTTGCTGAAGACGTTGCCGGGGATGATGAGGAGTTGGTGCTTCTCGATGGCCTCGGTGACGAACTCCGTGGCCGTGCCCCACGGGGCCCGGGGGAAGGCGTAGAACGCGCCGCCGGGGGCGATCAGGTCGTAATGGTCCTTCAGGCCCTCGACGATCAGGTTGCGCTTGCGGCGGTAGGCGGCAAAATGTTCGCTCATGTCGAAGTCCATGGCCACGGCCCCGGCGAGTTGGAACGGGTGCGGCGCGCAGACGAAGCTGTACTGCTGGAGCTTGAGCATCTCGTGGAGGATCGCGCCCGGGCCGTGGGCGAAGCCCAACCGCCAGCCGGGCATGCCGTAGGTCTTGCTGAAGCCGTCGACCACGATCGTCTGCGGGTTGAACTCGGCCGGGGAGACGAACGGCCCGTCGTAGCAGAACTCCCGGTAAATCTCGTCGCTGATAAGAGCCACGTCGCGCTCGGCGGCCAACTCGGCCAACGCCCGCACCTCATCGCGCGAGGCAACCGCGCCGGTCGGGTTCGTGGGATTGTTGAAGGCGATCGCCTTGGTCCGCGGGGTGATCGCCGCCGCCACCCGGTCCAACGGGATACGGAAGTCGGGATACGTGTCGATCGGGACCACCTTGGCGCCGCAGACCCCGGCCAGGGCGTCGTACATCACAAAGCAGGGGTCGAACACGATCACCTCGTCGCCCGGATTGACCAGCGAGAGCATCGCCAGCATCAACCCGCCGCTCGTGCCGCACGTGACGAAGACCTGGCGGTCGGCGTGGCCGTACTGCCGGTCGATCCGGGCCTGGAGCTTCTCGCGGAGCGCGGGCATGCCCTGGGTCAAGGCGTAGCCGTTCTTGCGGCTCTGGATGGCGTCGATCGCGGCCTGCCGGGCCTCCTGGGGCACGTCGAAGTCGGGCTGGCCGATCGAGAGGTTGATCGGGTCGGCAAGCCTGGCCGCCAGGTCGAAAACCTTGCGGATCCCGGAACTATCGAAACACTTGGTACGCTCGGCAATCCAATGAGCAGACATGGGAGACAGGGGTCGGGAACTGGGGGTCAGGGAATGTGATTTTCCGGCGAGAACTCCGTGCGGTGTGCGCACGGCCAACACGAAGGTCTGGCGACGTGCATCTCCGTTTAGCGGGCGGGCTCGCCCGCCCGTCGATCACAATTGCCGGCCACCTTCGCCGTGCGTCGAAAGGGAGTCACCGTGGCGGCAACGCCATTCGGAGTCTATCTTACCCCGGCGGGGGCCCAACGTCGAGGGCATGCCGCTTGGGCGAAGGCCTCAGCCGCAGGCTTCGCGCAACGCTTGTCTTCTTCTGAGGTCCTCGGCCAGAGCGTCCGCCAGTTCCTTGCCGTAGTGGAGTTCGACGAATTTCACGTCGAGTTCCCGGGGCGAAAGCCGTGGATTCGCCCTGGCGATGGCGCGGCGTGACAGGCCGATGACCAGCGCGGACAACGCCCGTGCCTGGGCCAGCTTCTCCGCGACGCTCATCTTCCGCGCCGATTCGACTTGGACTCGTTCCGCCTCCGCGGCGGTGTCGGACAACATGGCGTCGATCCCCCGTATGGATCGGGTGCCAATTGCCGGAACAGGCTCGATCCATGCTCCATTATCCGGCACCAGGCGGTATTCAGCAAGGCGGCGAGAGAACGAGCCGGCCAAGGCCGGCCGCTAAACGGGGACGCCTGCGCTCCGCCCTCTGCTCGCTACCGCACCCGGCATGTGAAGCGGAGGATGCCGCCTTTGCCGGGCTCGATCGGTTGGGCGATCTCGCAGCGGAGCACCACCGAGCCGCCTTCGTTCTGCGGCGTGGAGAACGCGGCGGGCAGGCTGCACTGGGCCGATTTTTCGACGAATTCAAGCCGCGTGGAGAGGCTGTCGAGGATGACCACGTTGCCGATCACCTGGTTGCCCACGTTGTCGAAGCGGATCGTGAAGTCGACCGTGTCGCCCACCTCGGCGAACGGCGTGGAGGCCACCTTGATGACCCGGAGCTTCGGGTGGGCCGGCGGCTCATCGACGCTGTAGAGCGTATCGACCTTCAGATCGCCGACCACGGCGCTGGCCGTCTGGCGATCGAGCATGATCTGGACCGCCTGGTCGCTCGTCCAGGTAATGGCGGCCGTCGTGCCGCGGGCAAGCCACGCCAACTCGCTCGCCTCAAACTGGCCCGTGCGAATGACGGCGACGTTCTCGTAAGGCTTGAATTGGTTCTGGAACCCCAACGGGCCGATGGCCGAGGAAAGCGCCCCGTCGCCCTGGCGCGAGCGGGCGATCGTGATCGACTTCTGCCCGATCTGACGCACGGTCTGCAGGTTTTGCTTCGTGGAGCCTGGGATGGCGGCGTCGCCGGTCGCGGCGAGCCTCACCGGCAGATTCACCCCGGACGACGCGATCCTCTGATCGTTCTCGCTCGCGCCGACGACCTGCCGCACCGCCCGGAACCGGGGGCTGTACAGGCTCACCTGGTTGCTCGGCTCGACGTGGGTCTGCCCATCCCGCGTGTCGAAATGGGCGACGGTGTCTTCCATCTCTAGGCCGCGGACCTGCCGGCCCGCGGTCACGGCGACGGGAATCCCCTGGTCGCCGCCATCGGCCAGGTATTCGTCCTGAGGCCAAGGCCTCGCGATCCCCGGAGGGCTCCAGGGCCCGGTCGGTTGATAGGGCAGGGGCACCCCCGATTCCCATCCCGGCGGGCCGGCAGGGGGCTGCGTCGATGGTTCCCACGCCGCGGCCGGCACGACGCCGGTCGATGCCTGTTGGGGCAGGGCAGGGGAGGGGGACGCCGAAGACGCGATACGCCGAGCGTCCTCAGGCCCGCGGCATGAGCAGAGAATCAGGGTGCAGATCGCCACCAACGCGAAACGCCACAGGCGGGGCAACCGCTCGTCAGTTCCGTAGGACGGGTTTCCAGCCCGTCCCGTGAAAGCGATCGTACGCTTCATCGTGGCACGCCCTCCGAACGGCTTTTCGCGGGCGGAGCGGTTGGGGCGGCTTCTGCCGGGGAATTGCCGGGTTGGGCTTGTTCCTTCGGCGGCGCTTGCGGCGCGGGCACGGCGGGTCGCGGCGGGAGTTTCAGCACCGGCGGGCAGCCGAACAAGAAGCTCATGTCCGGCCCCACGTTGTGGTCGGGCACACGCCCGCCCAGCCGGACGATGGCGATCGGCCGCCCCAAGGTATCGGCCACGGCCAAGGGGTCCATGCCCGGAGTCACGTCGAACCAACTCTGCTCGGTGGCGGTCCCCTGCGTCGGGAGTGCGGCGCCGGGGTTCTCGACGTAGACCACCCGGGTGACGAATTTGCCCTGCGCCGCCATCTCCAGGTCTTCCCGGGGAATGTCGATGTGGACCGGGAACCGCGTCTCCAGGCCCCGCGGGGCGTAGAGGCGGTCGATGACTTCGATCGTCGGGAAGACCTCCACTCCCGGTTGGAACGGGAGATTGAAGGCGCAGAGACGATAGACCTGGCCGACGAGAAGTCCGGCACGTAGAGGCGCCGGCTGAGGATCGTTGAACCGGCCTTCTTCCGCCAGCGAGATCATGACCCCCGGAGGGGCCGTGATCTCGACTGGCTGAAAGAAGCCGGGCAACGGCCCACCCCGCAGGAGTTGCTGGCCGCCAATCGCTCCCGGCGGCAGGCCTGCCGGATGCCAGAAGTGCACCGGAGGCTGCTGAGCCGACGCGACACCGAGTGCGCCGAAGCACACCAGCGCCGCGATCGCTATTCTGCCGGCAACTCGTTTCGCGGAGTCCATCACGTCGTCTGCCAACCGGCGGGGTAGGATTGCCATTGCGGCGGATTGCGCGGATCGATGGATCTCACCGGTCTCTCCGGGCCTCATCAGACCGCGCACAAGCCGATCCCTCTCCACGTGAACCATGGGCCGCGGAACCGCCTCAAGGCAGTCCACGCGGCCCGGGAAGTCTTTTCATGATCGTTGGGCAACGCCTCATTCCGAGGGAGCCTCATCACACGATCGTTGGGCAACGCCTCATTCCGAGGGAGCCTCGGTCGGGGCGGCGCCCTGGACGCTGGCCCCGTACGGATACGGGCAGGGCACGCCGCTGGCGTCGCCCAGTTCGTTGCCGGCGATCCGCTGTCGCGATTCGTTCAGCGGCTGGTGGTAGCCGGGGCCGCCTCGCTGCACTCCCTCGACGATCCGAACGTGATCGACCGGACGCGGGTAGCTCTGGGCCGGCCGCTCCTTGACGTCGATCCGCACCTTTCTTTCCGGCTCGGGTAAGAGGACCCTGGTATGGTTGGCGATCACGTGCTTCTGCAAGCCGGCAGGGACCCCGAGCGGCACATGGGGCGGGCCGGGCAGCCCGATCGGCGTGCCCGACATCGGCATGCCCCACACCGGGCCATTGACGCCGGAAATGTAGTTCTGCGGGACCGTTCCGCCGGACCAGGGGGCCGGGCCGCCGGGCACGCCCACCATCGGAGCCCCGTTGGGACCGATCGGAGTGCCATAGCCCGCGGGCGTCACCCCGCCTGCCTCGCCGCTGGCCATCGGGGTCGGCAACTGCAAGTCCTTATTGCCCATCCGGACCACGGCGAGGATGGCGCCGCGGCGGTCGGCCTCGACGACCGGGTCTACGCCCGGGTCAAGCCGCGTGCTCACCAGGGTCTCCACGCCCGCGACCGCAAGTTCCTGGAACTCCGGGTCCGGCAGGTAGATGACCTTGGTCACGAAATTCCCGCTGAGCACCTGGTCGAAGTCTTCCGGGGTGAACTGGATGGGAATGGCATTGTGGGCCAGGAAGGCCGCGGTGCGGGGCATCGTCGGCCCGACCTCCAAGGTCGGATAGAGTTCCACCCCTGGTCGTCCCGGGACATTGTTCAACTTCAGCCGATAGATCGCCCCCTCGGGGAAGTTATAGCGGCCGGGACAAACCATCGGCTCGGAATCGAACATCCCGGCGGCCGACACGTCCCAGTTCACGATCATCCCCTCCGGACCAACGAACGCGACCTGGGCGGCCTGGAGCGGCATGGGGGCGGCCGGCTGGTACATCATGACGCCGGGCCCAGGTCCGTCGACTCCAGGGCCGGGGTGCATGAGCATGGAGGCGGGCGGCAGGTTGTTGCGAACCCCGCCGTTTCCGCCACCCTGACGACAAACGTCATTGCAGCAGCCAGTTATGGCTACCGCAAACGCCAATAGGTACTTCCCGTATCGCATCAGGTGTCCCCCCTACCAGTTGATCGCCGGCCGTCGTGGAAGTGGGATGCGGACGGCTCGAGCGAACTTGTCTGCCGTAGCAAAGGTTGAGTTTTCAACTTGGCGAGTCTCCTTGCCGCCGGATACCATGGTCTGTGGCATGGCGCGACGACGAGAAAACCCCTCTGAGGTCTAATGTTCGGTCTGCTACAACACGTTTCTTTGGCAAATCCGTCAGAACCCCCAAAATGAACTTTAGGCTCGCGGCCCGTACCGCTCTTATTATCGGCACGCTGGTAGTGATCGTGGGGGTGTTTCCGACTTCACGAAACGCTATGGTCTCCTCCATTCGAGGGGCAATCGGCCTCCCGGATCTCGTCAAGTCGGTGTTCCGGAACAAACATACGGACGGGGAGGATCGGGCCATGCCACCCCGTGGTGTGGTGGATCCAGCCGTTAGGCTGGAACCGCGGGGGGGGCCAGACGATCGCCAGGCCGAGTCGTTGCTCGATCGGGCCGTCGCGATGGTGGAAGGATGTCCTTCGATTGCCGCGAAGATCCGGCAGTCCGTCGACTTGTTCGGCAAGCGACTGGTCGGGGCAGGGGAGTATCTCGAGCAGCGGGCAGGTCCGAGCCGGATGTTTCGGCTGGAACTCCGGGTGCAGATCGGCGACGAGCCGCGGACCATGTTGCAGGTATGCGATGGCCGGTACTACTGGCGATGCGAGTCGTATCGGGGTAAGGGGACGGCCGAGCGCGTCGATCTGGCCAGGGCCGCCCAAATGCGGGGCGGCGAGGATTCACTGGAATTGGGGAGAATGGGCCCGTGGTCGGGCGTGGGCGGGCTGCCCAAGCTGCTGAGGAACCTCCGCAACTGGTTCCGGTTCGTCGCCATGCACCAGACCACGCTGCCGGATCGCACGCCCGTGATCTGCCTGCGAGGTGAGTGGAAGCCGGATCGTCTGGCCGCGATCGTGCCATCGCTCAAGGCCTCGCTCGCGTCCGGCGCCCCGGTGGACTTCGAGAGACTCCCGGAGCAGCTCCCGCACGTTGCGCTGGTGTACTTGGGCCAGGACGACCTTTTCCCGTTTCGCATCGAGTACCGACGCCGGCTCCCGCAGCCCTCCCACCGCCCGGACGGCCAGTCGGAGGTGCCCATCGTGACGGTGGACCTGTTTGAAGTGAGCTTCCGCGTCCCGGTCAATCCGTCGCGGTTCGCCTTCAGTCCCGGCAACCTGGAATACTCCGATCAGACCGAGCGATTTGCGGAACGGCTGGGGCTGAAGAAGACTCCGTGAGAGGGCAGGGGAGGGCAGGGGAGGGCAGGGGGGACAAGGACGTAGGGTGGGACAAGCGAAGCGCAGTCCCACCGGGAATCGTGACGGCATTCTGGTGGGACTGCGCTTCGCTTGTCCCACCCTACACCCCGATCTCTACTCTCCGCGTGCCGCCAGGCGGCTCGCCACGCGAAGCGCTTCGATCATGCTGCCGACCTGGGCCTTGGCCTGCCAGGCGATGTCGAAGGCTGTCCCGTGCGCCACGCTCGTGCGCACGATCGGCAACCCGAGCGTCACGTTGACGGCCCGGTGCATCCCGAGCAGTTTCAACGCGATGTGCCCCTGGTCGTGATACATGGCCACGACAGCGTCGAATTCGCCGTCGCGGGCCCGGAGCATGAGCGTGTCGACCGGCAGCGGTCCGGCCAGGTCGAGTCCTTCGTGGATCCCCCGTCCGACCGCCGGGCGGAGGATCCGCTGCTCTTCGTCGCCGAACAGTCCGCCCTCGCCGCCGTGGGGATTGAGCGCGCAGACGCCGATCCGCGGGCGCGAGCCTTTGAGCCGCATCATGAAGTGGTGGGCGAGCCGTGCCTTAGCGAGCACGGCCTCCTCGTTCAATTCCGCGAAGACGTTCCGCATTGCGGTGTGCAGGGTCACGTGAACCACGGCCAGCCCGGCCGGCGAGCGCACCGTCTCGTCCGGCCCGAGATAGAGCATCATGGCGAAGTCCACCACCCCGCAAAGCTCGGCCAGCAACTCCGTGTGCCCGGGATAGAGATGGCCCGCCTTGTGAAGGGCTTCCTTGTGGAGCGGTGCGGTGGTGATCGCATCGACCCGGCGCGCCAGGGCGAGTTGGGCCGCCGTGACCACGGCGTCGAAGGCCGCCTGGCCTGCCCGGGCGTCGATTCTGCCCGGCGGGACATCGTCCGACTCGGGCGGGCCGGCCACCAGGCAGGGAATGCGCGACGCGGTCGCCTCCACCTCGTCGGGCGAATGGACGGGGACCACCTCCGCTCCGGTCTTCCAGAGTTCGACTGCGCGGCGGAGGATCTCCGGCCGGCCTACGGCCAGCGGACGGCACCAGGCATGCACCTCGGGCCGGGCCCAGGCCCCGGCCACGATTTCCGGTCCGACCCCGCTCGGGTCCCCCAACGTCACGGCAATTCGCGGTTTGGATTGCGACACGCGATGCACCTACGGCTACTTGGTCTTGTGGCACAGCCGCCCCCGGCTGTGCGGGCTCCAATGCACAGCCGAGGGCGGCTGTGCCACATGAGATCATCGGATCGTAGGGTGGGACAAGCGAAACGCCGGCCCACCGACGGAGAAGGAGCTTCTGGTGGGCCGGCGCTTCGCTTGTCCCACCCTACGGCCGTACGGCCCTACGGCTTGCATCGCGCCCTCTTCTCTCGTACTCTATCACCATGCGGGCTTGTATTCAACGCGTAACTCGAGCGCGGGTGACGGTCGACCGGGAGGTCTGCGGCGAGATCGGCCTGGGGATGCTCGTCCTCTTGGGCGTCGCCGGCGACGACACCGAGGCCGAGGCCCAGCGTCTGGCCGAGAAGATCACCGGCCTGCGGGTCTTCGAGGACGAACAAGGGAAGATGAACCTCGCCCTGGCCGACGTGGGCGGGGCGATGCTCGTGGTGAGCCAGTTCACCCTGCTCGGCGATTGCCGCCGAGGCCGCCGGCCCGATTTCCTCGCCGCCGCCGGGCCCGAACTGGCCGAACGCCTCTACCGCGTCTTCCTCGACGCCGTGGCCCGGCACGGCATCCCGGTGGCCACGGGCCGCTTCCGCGAGCACATGGAAGTGGAACTGGTCAACGACGGCCCCGTGACCATCCTCCTCGACACCCGCGAACTCACGGCCCCGCGACGTGCCTAGCCTCTGGAGTGCGGCGACTCGTCGCCGCTTTCTTTTCTTCGGTTGGGTGGCATGCCGTCACTCGGCGCAGCCGAGGGTCGGCATGGGAAGCGTCTCGACGGCTTCCATGCCCACCCAACGCTTCGCGTTGTGAGGGCATGCCACCCAAGTTCCAAGGGGACGCTAGCGCACGGAGCCATCCGGCGCAGGGGCCTTCGGGTGATTTCCCAGGAGCCAGTCGCGGCCGGTCGACCAGCGTGGGAGCCACGATCCCTTCGCGTCGGTCTCCTGGCCCGCCCTGCCCTCCGGCGTCCTGGATGCCGAGGAGGCGGTTGGCGAGGGGCCTGGCACGGACGCGGTCTGCGTGAAAGAACGTATCGGCGTCGTCGTGGCCGTCAGCGGCGTGGTGTCGCTTGCCGGATCGGCCTGCCGGGCCGGATTGGCGCCGAGGGCCTTGCCGGAGTATTCGACGAGCTTCTGTGTCAGCTTCTGCGTGCGGGCCTCGAGTCGCTGATGATAGAAGTTCTCCATCCACGTCTGGTCCTGGATCGCCAGAAAGGTGAAGAGGGCCAGCTTCGCGTAGGCGGAGACGTTGGGCCAGAGCTTACTGCGGTCGAACAACTTGATTGCCGTGCCGAACGACCGTTTCAACTGCATCCGGCCGTGGACGTATTGGACGCTGTACATCTCGTCGAGCAAAAGGTGGATCATGTAACCGGCCACAACCCCGCCGGCCTTGTAGAGCCGCAGCGCCAGGTCGCCCGTGGCCAGCAGGTAGGCGATCTCTCCGAAGACCAGGGCCGCAGGAATGCTGTGGAACATCCCGCGGTGGACCGTGTAGCGTCTCAGGAGTTCGGCGACGACGAAGCGGACGAACAGGTACACCATCGCCCCGGCCAGGATGATCGACTCCATCGACCAGCCGAATCCCTGGAAGCGATCGACGAGCATCGTGGAGACCACGGCTGCCGCGAACGCGAGGCTTTCACGCAAGGGGATGCCGGGCCCGCTGTCGATGTCGGGGAGCATGCCCGACACGCTGCACAGCCCGCCCGCGAGAAGACAGGCCGGCACGGGCACGTCGTACCAGGCGTAGGCCACCGCCCCGTAACCCACTCCCGCCGCCGTGCTCACTGCGATGTGGGTCTTGAAATTGGCCATGGCTGGCGCGGGGATCGGGAATCAGGGTTCAGGGTTCGGAGTTCAGGAGGCAACGTGGAGTCCATCGTCTGTTGTCAGGCGTTGCTCAAAGCTCAAAGCTCAAAGCCCAAAGCCCAAAGCCCAAAGCCCAAAGCCCAAAGCCCAAAGCCCAAAGCCCAAAGCCCAAAGC
>Ga0067045_1028988_pt1 | contig 25103 bp, 18 predicted proteins | sample TerdegcTABiofilm_FD_59184 | JGI IMG/M metagenome (GOLD analysis project Ga0067045, IMG submission 59184) | Combined Assembly of (Gp0054472, Gp0054536) Wastewater bioreactor microbial communities from Singapore -Terephthalate degrading... | reverse complement strand
CGTCACCCCGGCGAAAGCCGGGGTCCATAACATATTGGAAGGACTGGATTCCGGCTTTCGCCGGAATGACGAACAATTGGCCGTTCCACTTCTAACTTAACGCCTATGCTGCCAGAGGGAGAGGGAGCCGGAAGAATCCCCTCTCCCCCGCTTCGGGGGAAAGGGTCAGGGTGAGGGGGTGTGGCACGATTATCACGGACTGCCGGCTTTTGAGACACTTTCGTCATGTCCCCCCACAGATCAAAGGTGCTGCGGAGGGAAGGTTCAGAGCCTGTCTCAAGGCAGGCCAGGTAAGAAACCTGCTACAACCGTCAGGTGGAGAGTTGATCTTTGCGGCAGAAGGACCGTACCAGTGGCACCAGGCGTGGGCTTCAAACCCGTCCTTGCTTCAAGGTGAGTTTAAAGCAAGAATACCGGCCAGACCGGGGCTACGAGAGATCCGCGCAAGCAATCCCGTGGTAGGGGCTTTCCGCATGAAAGACGGGGCCGGTGCCCCTGCTTTACCTCTGTCCTTCGGAGACAACTCCTGCCATGGAGAAAACGGGGAGGTACATCGCAATAACCATTCCGCCGCATACTCCGCCGAGGAAGACGATCATGATGGGCTCCATGAGCTGGGTGAGCGCTTCCACGGCTGCGTCCACTTCTTCATCGTAGAACTCGGCAATCTTGGCGAGCATCGCATCGAGAGCACCCGTTGCTTCACCGACCGCGATCATGCGGACGACCATGCCGGGAAAGACCCCTGTCTCCATGAGGGGCTCCGCGATCGTCCTACCTTCTGCGATCGCGCTCCGAGTGTTCATGATAGCCGCCTCTATAATGACGTTACCCGCCGTCTTTGCGGTGATTTCCAGGGCGTCCAGGATGGGAACGCCACTGGAGATCATAGTGCCGAGGGTGGAGCAGAAGCGGGCCACAGCCACCTTTTTCAAGAGGACGCCGAACACCGGCGCTCGCAAGAGCAGCCGGTCTACCACGAGCCTCCCTTTGTTGGTCTGATAGAACTTCCTGAAGAGAAAGATCAGAATTCCTATGCAGATAAATATGTAGAGAAAGTACTTCTGCATGAACTCACTGAGATTCATGACAAACAGAGTGGGCCCGGGTAGCTTCTGACCAGCGCCCTCAAACATGGAAGCGAAAACGGGAATGACAAAGAGCAGCAAGATCGTCACAACCGCCATCGCGATGGTGATGACCACCGCGGGATAAACCATAGCGCCCTTGACTTTTCTTTTGAGAGCCTCTGCCTTCTCCATGAAGGTGGCGAGCCTCCGCAAAATCGTGTCGAGGATACCGCCCGTCTCGCCGGCGTGGACGAGGTTCACAAAGAGCTCGTCAAAGACCTTGGGATGATCCTTGAGGGCTTCAGCGAAGGTGCTTCCGCCCTCGACGGTGTTCTTCACATTCGTGAGCACCTTCTTGAAAGTTCTATTCTCTTGCTGACTCGCGAGGATCTCGAGGCACTGGACCAGCGGAAGTCCAGCGTCGATCATCGTGGCGAACTGCCGGGTGAAGATGACGACATCCTTGGTCGTTACTTTCGGCTGAAAAAAGGATATGTTCTCGAACAGGTCTTTGGGCTTCTTCTTGACCTTGATGTCGGTGTAGTTCATCTTTCGCAACTTGGTCAGAACTACAGCCTCGTTGACCTCGCTCATCTCTCCTTTAATCACGTTTCCTGCGGTCGTTTTGGCACGCCATACAAATTCAGGCATTGTCATACCTCCTGGCGATCCGGTGAAACCCCGATATTCGGCAGCTCCCCTCAGACTCTCTGTTGCTTCTTCTTGATAGCCTGGGCCACACCGGTCATCATCTGCTTGAGCTCGTCGGGATCCGGCGACCTGGACATGGCGTCATCGAAAGAGATTACTCTCCTCTGGTAAAGCATCAGCAACGATTGATTCATTGTCTGCATGCCCGATTTTGCCTGGCCCACCTGGATCTGCGAGTAGATCTGATGCACCTTGTCTTCTCTGATGAGGTTCCGAATCGCTGCATTGGGGACCATGATCTCCAGGGACAAGGCCCGTCCTCTCCCATCCATTGTTGGGATCAACGCCTGGCAAAGGACGCCCTCGAGGACAAAACTCAACTGGGCTCGCACCTGAGGCTGCTGGTGCGCGGGGAAGACGTCTATTATCCGGTTAATGGTCTGGACACAGGAATTCGTGTGAAGGGTAGCAAAGGTGAGGTGCCCCGTTTCCGATACGGTAAGTGCTGCCTCAATGGTCTCCAGATCTCGCATTTCCCCGATGAGCACTACGTCGGGGTCCTGTCTGAGAATGGAGCGCAGCGCGTTGTGAAACCCCTTGGTGTCCTGATGGACTTCTCGCTGGTTCACTATGCACGCCTTGTGCTGGTGTGTGAATTCTATCGGATCCTCAATAGTGACGATGTGCTCTCGCCTGTCGGTATTGATCTTGTCGATCATTGCCGCGAGGGTCGTGGACTTGCCTGAACCGGTCGGCCCAGTTACCAGCACCAATCCACGAGGTTTGGCGCATATGTCATTCACTACTGGGGGAAGACCGAGCTCCTGAAATGATTTTATCTGGTATGGAATGAGCCTGAAAGCCCCCGCCAAGGCCCCTCTCTGCATGAATATGTTGGCACGAAAGCGGCTCAGGCCCCTGACGCCGAAAGAGAGGTCAAGCTCCCAATTCTCTTCGAACCGGTGCTTCTGGACATCGGTGAGGACGCTGTAGCAGAGCTGTCTCGTATCCTGTGGCTTGAGGGGCGGGTAGTCGAGGGGTAAGAGCTCCCCGCGAAGTCTAATCATGGGTGGTACACCGGGAGTAATATGGAGGTCCGAGGCTCCACGCTCAACCATTTCTTTAAGAAAATCGTGAAGGCTTGCCAAGTTTACTTCCTTTCAATGACACGGTCTGACGCCGTCCGATCGGAATGGCCAGTCAGGGAAATCGAGGTTGGGTGACACCGTTGACCCATCGGGCTCAATCTGCCATCGTGCTCCTTACAACCTCAGAAATCGTGGTTATACCTTGTTTCAGTTTCTTTATACCAGCCATGCGCAGGGTGTCCATGCCGAGTCGGATTGCCTCTCTCTTCAGTTCCATCGCGGAAGCCCCCGCCAGAATAAGCTCCTTGATTTCGTCGGTTATGGGCATCACCTCATAGAGAGCCACGCGTCCCTTGTACCCCGTGTTCGAGCATTCATTGCATCCCGTGCCCTCGTACACCGGAAACGTGCCGATCTCTTCCATCTTTACCCCGAGATCTCTCAGTGCTTCCGCAGGCGGCTCAATCTCTCTCTTGCAGTTCGGACAGATCCTTCGGGCCAACCGTTGAGCGATGATGCACAGGACGGAGCTGGCCACAAGAAACGGCTCTATGCCCATGTTGAGCAGCCGGTTAATCGTCTGGGGCGCGTCGTTGGTGTGGAGGGTCGACAGGACCAGATGTCCCGTGAGAGCAGCTTTGATGGCGATTTCAGCGGTCTCGAAGTCACGAATCTCACCGACCATGATGATGTCGGGGTCCTGCCGCAGAAAGGATCTCAGCGAAGCGGCAAACGTCAGGCCGATCTCCTCATGCATCTGGACCTGGTTAATGCCGTGGAGGTTGAATTCCACAGGGTCCTCGGCCGTACTGAGATTCACATCAGGCTCGTTGAGCTCGGAAAGAGCACTGTACAATGTGGTGGTTTTCCCGGAACCAGTCGGGCCGGTCACGAGGACCATGCCAAATGGTTTGTGAATCGCTTCCTTGAAGTGTTTGAGGGGTATTTCCTCGAAACCGAGCTTAGTCATGTCGAGCTGGAGATTGGACTTGTCCAGAAGCCGTAAAACAACCTTTTCCCCAAAAAGAGTCGGAAGCACGGACACACGGAAATCCATGTCACGTCCTTTTCCGAGCTTGAGCTTGATGCGGCCGTCCTGGGGGAGGCGGCGCTCCGCGATATCCAGGCGGGACATGATCTTCAAACGGCTCACCACCGCGTTCTTGAGCCTCAACGGGGGCTTCATAAGCTCGTACAAGGCACCGTCGATGCGCAATCTCACCCGAAATACCTTCTCATAGGGTTCTACGTGGATGTCGCTGGCCTTTCTGTTAATCGCTTCTCGGAGCACATAATTGACGAGCTTGACTACCGGTGCATCCTCAGCGGCCCTGAGCGTGTGCGCCGAGTCGAAGTCGGCATCCTCCATGTCCACGGTGTCCATGCCGTCGTCTTCGAACTCATCGAGCACTTCCTGGGCGTCCATCCCCATGTCATAGTACGCGTCCAGGGCCTTCCTGATCTGGGATTCAGTGGCAATGCTCACCTCTACGGCCTTGTTCGTCATGAACTTGATGTCGTCGATGGCGTTCAAGTCTGTGGGGTCAGCCATGGCCACGTGCAACGACGAATTCACCTGTCCGTACGGGATACACATGTATTTCTGAGCTGTGGCAGCAGAGATGAGCTTCACGGCATCGACGTCGACGTCGATTTCATCGAGAGACACGGTTGGGAGACCGAGTTGACGCGAGAGGAATTCCAACAAGTCATCTTCGTCCAAAAATGTTAATTTGACAAGAGCACTGGCGACTCGTCCTCCCTGCGTTTTCTGGTAGTCTATTGCCTTCTCGAGCTGCTCCTCGTCAATAATGCCTGCCCTCAAGAGCATTTCGCCGATTCGATCCTTCATGGCACACTTCTTCTACTCAGTCCGGATGTTGGTCACACGTAATACGTCTTTGACGTTCCCTGAGTGTCAGCTTATCGAACCCGTTCGCATTTCGGGATCGCTTTTCGGACAATTGATGGATATACTGTCTCAGGTCCGCTAAGCTCTTCACTGGCACGTCGAAGGTAAGGCCTGGGTGGAGCCCCCTTCGCCAAGCGCCACCTCCCTATTGCGTATTCTTTAGATGAGATCATCTTACCGCGACTGAGGCGATTTTTCAATTTCTACTTGTGATTCCAGATGGCATGCTCCATAATTTTTTCCACTTCTTCAAACGCCTTCCAAGGAGAATAAGGCTTGAGCGCTACCGTTTTCATTACCGATCTGTCTGCCGGATGGAAAAAGAATGTACCAGCAAAAGTCACGGACCTGTTCGAGCTCCTGGCCCCCGCCGACCGTCTCAAACCAGGAGACCTCGTGGCTGTGAAGCTCCACTTTGGGGAGCGAGGAAGCACGGCATACATCCGACCCCAATACGTACGCCAGATAGTGGACTATTTGAAGGGCCTGAAAACAAGGCCGTTCCTGACCGACACGAATACGCTTTATGTGGGGTCACGCAGTGAAGCATGTACTCACCTGGGAACTGCGTTTGACAACGGGTTCACCCGAGAGGTGACCGGAGCTCCGCTTATCATCGCGGACGGCCTCCGCGGTAACAGCAAAGTGACGGTTCCAGCAAATGGTAGGCACATCACGGAGGCTCACGTGGGAGCGGACATTCATAACGCGGACGCCCTGGTTGTGCTGACCCATTTCAAGGGCCATGAGCTCTCGGGCTTCGGGGGGGCCATAAAGAATGTGGGCATGGGGTGCGCATCTCGTGAAGGCAAGTTGGTCCAGCATTCAAATATCTCACCCCAGGTGAGCCAGAAAAAGTGCATCGGATGCGGTGATTGCGTCGATTGGTGCCGTGGAGGAGCTATCGAGCTTGAGAAGAAAGGGACGGGACGCAAAGCGAGGATCAATCCCGAGAGATGCATCGGATGCGCCGAGTGCATTCTGACATGTCGGCAGCAGGCAGTGCAGATACGCTGGAACGAGTCCGTACCGGTTTTCATGGAGAAAATGGTTGAATACGCGGCCGCGGTTCTGGCATCCAAAGGAAACAAGGTCCTGTTCGTGACGTTTGTCACCGATGTCTCCCCCCTGTGCGACTGCACCCCCTTTTCAGACAGACCCATCGTTCCGAACCTGGGAATCCTCGCTTCCCTGGATCCTGTGGCCCTGGATCAGGCTGCGGTCGACCTTGTCAATTCCGCACCGGGGAATTCCCTCTCCAGCCTCAAGGCGGGTTTGGCGCCGGGGGAGGACAAGTTCCGTGCCCTGTTTCCGGAGGTAGATTGGGCGCATCAGTTGGCGTATGCCGCAGAGCTGGGACTCGGACAGCGTGAGTACACCCTGGAACCGCTGGAGCGTGGCAGGGAGTGAAGCCCGTTGAGGGCTTCATGACGTTGAGGCATGCATGTGGCGGCCAATCCATGAAGGAATTGCCGTGTCTTTCAGGACTCCCAGAATAGCCATATGCGATTTGTTGATGTGTTGGCCTCCCGACGCGGGGGCGTTCGTCGATGTGGTCAATGTCGCATCGTGGCTCTCCAGGCACGCGACGGTCAAGCTCATCGTGCCGAAGATCGAGACGTTTTTCTCAGGCAGGAAGACTGTCGTAGACACCATATTGGGAAAATACTCCCGGTTTTTTCTTCGAGGAGCCATCGACGGACCCATGCCCTTCGATGTCCAGCACATCGAGATCAGCGGCCTGGATTTCAAGCCTTCTGTTATCGGTCGTCGATATGCAGCGGCACTGGAGTCGTTCCGTCCCGATGCCACCTTCATCTCAAACGGTTGGCACCTCAAGGCCCATCTTGCGAAAGATCTGGCACCATGGAGGCCCATTCTTCGGATATACGCACACGAATTCCTCTGCACAAAGGCGGACGGGTGGTTTTTCAGGCGTGGCAAATTGTGTGAGCGCAATTACCTCAATGGGGGGAGCGATTACCTGGGTTGTCTCGCGTGCTCCACAAGCTTTTACGCGAAGCATCCCGCAGTTCGCTGGGTCCAGGAGTATGTACGCGCCGGGGCATGGGCACCCGGGTATCGAGAGGTGGTAAAAGAGGGTCTCAGAGCGGCGTCTACGGTCATCGTGTACAACCAGTGGACACAAAGCCGGGTTCGACCGTACAATGACCGTGTCATGGTCATCCCATCCGGTGTAGACTGTGCAAGATTTGCTCCGTCCCCCGAGCAGCCGGCAGGGCCGGTGGCGGTGGTGGTTCCCGGCCGCGTGAGCGAGCACCACAAGGGGAGAGATTTCCTTGCGGAAGTGATCCGCCGAATGGCCGCAGCAAGACCTCAGATGATCTTTCGAATTACGGGCTCGCTCAAAGGCATCTCCGGGGCGAATGTCCAGGCAGCGGGATGGTTGTCTCCAGAGAGATTGCCGGATTTGTACCGCGCGTCTCATGTGGCGTTTATCCCCTCCCTGTGGCCTGAGCCCCAGGGAATAGTCGCGCTGGAAGCCGCCGCTTCAGGACTGCCTGTGGTCGCCACGTCCGTGGGCGGTCTCAAGGATCTGATCTCAGACGGCCGTACCGGCTATCTCGTGCCACCGGGTGACGTCTCCCGTACGGTCGAGGTCTTGAGCGCACTTTGCGACGATCCTCTGCTGCGCCAGAGTCTTGGAAGACGGGGCCGCCGGCGGTGCCTCGAGAGGTATCAGTGGGAGGCCATTTTTGAAAATCATTACCGGGAGCTTTTTCTGGGCTCTCGCACCGGGTAAGACATGACCGACCATGCACGTCTCAGGGATGGAAAGATCAAAGTTCTCCTGGTCAATCCCCCCTTGCCACACAACAGGAAGCTCAAGCGGATGTTTCCCATGGGGCTCCTGTATCTGGCATCCTACCTGCTGGCACACGACAAGCGCATTTCCGTGGAAATATTGAATCCGCAGGTTACGAACGCAGGTTTTCGGAATACGCTAAAAGCCGTGTTGTCCAAAAAATGGGACGTGTTGGGCTTCGGGTACTGGACGAATCAATTTCAGTTTGTGAACCGATTCTGCGCTGCTGTCAAAGAGGCCGGAAAAAGAGGGGTAATCGTTCACGGCGGGGTCGATCCCACCCTCAGACCGGAAAAGGCCCTGGAAAACGCTGATTTTGCTGTCCTCCACGAAGGAGAACGGTCTTTTGCCAGTCTGATCGATGCGTTGAGAGAAACAAAGGATCTGCCCGAGGTTCCCGGAGTGGCATGCCTTAGGGACGGGCGAGTCCACGTTCCTCCCTTCCAGGGCTTCATCAATGACTTGGACTCGCTCCCGTTTCCCGCGTGGGGCTTGCTGGAGCTGAAGCACTACAACACACCGATGCACGTGGTAGGAGGTCCCAGGTTCCCGATCATCGGGTCGCGGGGATGTCCATACAATTGCTCGTTTTGTGTGTCCCCCGCGATTTGGCGTCGTCGCGTACGATGGAGATCTCCCGAGAACATAGTCGATGAGCTGGAATATGTGAAAAAACACTTCGGAATCGATCAATTTCATTTCTGGGACGACAACTTACTCCTGAATCGCAAGCACATTCAAGCCCTTGCGGAAGAGATCTTGAGGCGGGATCTTCGCATCCGATGGGTGGGGCTCACCCGAGCTTCCCACGTGGCCCAGAGAGAAGACATCATCCCCCTCTTGTCTCGAGCCGGCCTCATCGGCCTGGAGATAGGAATAGAAAGCTCTAACCCTGCGGCCTACGAGATTGTGGAGAAGAATGAAACCCTGGAGAACTTGACGAGGGCCTGTGAGATTCAAAAGAAAAACAATATGTTTCCCATGTACACCTACATGAGTTACTTGCCCGGGGACACCATACGGGGTGCGTACGAACAGGCTGCGTTCATGGACAAGCTGCTGGACGGACTCCCGAGATACAAATTCTTTCACCACTTGCCGTTTGACATATACATCGGACAATGCTGCACTCCTCACGTGGGAACCAGGATGTTCGAGCAGGCCGACGAGCTCGGGCGGTGCATGTGGCAGGACGAGGAGGACTTTCATCACAGCTCCACCTGCTTTCTGCCGCACAGCCTCATGAATGACAAGCCCGTACGGACCATCCAGGGCCTGGCCACCGATGACCGTGTGTTCAGTGTCATTGTTTCGTACGTCGCTATAGCGGATTACCTGCGGTATGACTCACCACTGACCAAGGTGAGAAATGTAGCAGCATTCAACCACCTCCTGGATCGGTATTGGTCTGCGTGTGACGGAAAGCGCACTATTCTGGAAATTGTAATGGGGCTACACGCTCAAGACCCGCAAGGACTGGACCTGGACACTATGCTCAAGTTCGTGGCCGCGGCTTCGATCACGCTCGCGCAGGTTGGGGCCCTGGATTCCTGGGATTCCGGAAAGTTTGCCCCCATGGTCCGCAAGCGCGTCTCCTATCGTTACAGACACGCTTATCGGACGTTGCTGCAATTGAGCAGGCTGTATGGAAAGATCGGGGGAGTAAGGGATTTCCGGATTTCTCGACACCCCTCGTACGAGTCCTGAGTACGGAGGGGGGTCAGGTCTTGTTTCTTGACGAATCGATGATGGTGATGGTCTGTCAATAGGCCACTGGCCTGGTCTAGACCGAGCAGGCGAGTTCAAGATGTGAGAGGAAGATCAAGAAACAAGACCTGACCCCTTGTCTTTAGTCCTCTGCCTGAAGAAACTTCTTCGTATACTCGCGCACCACGAATTCAAGGTGCTCGGCCATGGCACTCTCGGCAGTTTCCGGAAGGCGATTTCGGATGGCAGAGAAGATCTTTCTGTGGTGATTGAGAATGATCTCCTGGGATTCTCTCGCCAGGAAAACTTCCTCGCGGTGCACCTGGACTGAGTATTTCACCAATTGATGGATGCTGTCCATGAGGTGGACAAAAATAGTGTTGTGGGTGGCAGCAGCGATTTCCGAATGGAATTTGAAGTCTATGTCAGGGCGGACTCGTCCTCGATCGAAGTCTTTCTCCATCTCCCTGAGGTACCTGCCCATGCGTTCGAGCTCCTCCTCACTCCGCTGGGACGCGGCTTGGCGCGCCGCCCACTTTTCCATGAACGCGCGCACGTGGGTCAGTTCGAGCACCCGCTGGCGATCCTCACGGAGAAACGTTTCAATGGGCTTCTGAATGTCCTGTTCGGCTATGTTGCGGACAACGGACCCACCGCCGTGAACGGTTTCCACCATCCCCTGAAGCTCCAGAAGTTGGATCGCCTCCCGTATTGAAGGTCGACTCACCCCCATCTGCTCCACGAGATCTCTCTCCGACGGGAGCCGGTCCCCCACCTTGAAGATGCCATCGCTGATGGCTTTCTTGATCTGCTGCGCGACTTTTTCTGAAACCCTCTCGATTCTGATAGGGCTGAAAATCGATTCCGGCGTGCTTTCGGACTTTGTCATGGATGATGCTCTATGGCCGAATGGCTGTGTGGGAGATCATAGACTGAACAAAGAAAATGATCAATTGATTTTTTGGTCGTTCCAATTTACCATTAGACAATCATCCCGGGTCCACTGTGAGGGCTATCCTATGCGAATGCCCTGTGCTACAATACAAAAATATTATTCCCGCAGAAAGAACGGGACAGATCAGCCCATGGCAGCTTACGGCAGGCTCGGCACGGCGGCGTTTCCCGATCCTGCCCGAGGAAAGGACACGGCATGCAAGTCATAACCTTCTCGAGACAGATCGGGAGCCTCGGCGATGTTATCGCAGCGATTGTGGCACGTGAAAAAGGTTTCAGATTGATCGGTCAAGCACAGGTTCACGAGCGGGCTGAGACATGCGATCCGGAATTCAAGGACATCTGCGTCATGTACGAGACGGAGAAAGGCCCTGGTTTCTGGGAGCGGTTCTTTTTCGACACCCCTGTGTATCTGGCTCTTTTTGAGGCTTTGACGTACGAGTTCGCCAGTGAGGGAAAAGTTGTCCTGATCGGAAGAGGGTCACAGCTCGTTCTGAAGGACATCCCGGGAGTGTTCAGCGTGCGAACCGTTGCTCCCACGGATGTCCGAGTGCAGCGCGTAGCGGAGAGATTGGGCTTGCAGAGACCTCAGGCAGCAGAATTCGTTCGCAAGCACGACCGTGAGCGACGGGCGCTCATTCAATCCGTCTTCGAGCATGATGTGCAGGATTGGACGCTCTATGATTTAATCATCAACACAGAGCATTACACTGCTGAAGGCGCAGCCGCGGTCGTCTGCCAGGGGATCGACTCTCTGGAGCGTACTCCTGAGCCGGAGCACTGGAAAGAGCGGCTCTCGGCCATGGCTCTGGCAAAACGAGTGGAAGCGGTGATCAAGAAGCGGCTGACCCCTGTCAGTGCATCGAAGGTGGAAGCAGCTTCGGGATTGAATGGGGAGATTACGCTGTCCGGCCGGGTCTCGGATCCCAAACATAAGGAGAGAGCGGAGAAGATTGCTTCCGAGTATCCGGGCGTGAAGAGCGTTGTCAACGAGATCGTCGTGACACAGTTTCCGTACGGATACTGACGGCTGCGTCTATGAGAGCGTTTTCGGAGGGGGCCAAGGGGTGTTCTCTTTGCAGGTGAAGGCGTGGCGTTTGACAGCGAAAGCGCTACACGGCAAGCGGTGTGCCGCGCGTTCCCCCGAAGGAGCCCACATTGTCTGAAAACGTGCAAATCGCAATCGGCATCGTGATACTCGTTGTGGTGTTCATTCTGACGCGTATCGTAATCATGCGGAAGATGCAGAAAGCCGCAGCGCGTTTGATCCAGGACCTTGAAAAGCAGGGGGCAGTGGACACCATGTCCGCGGTCGAGCTCCCTCATGCCAAACCGAATGTCTTGCGCGTCGGTCTCAGAGATTACCGGGCCAAGGCGCTGGAATACCTCGTGAGCGAAGGCGTTATCGGGCAAACGGAGGGGGGAAAGTACTATCTGCTTGCTACCAGAGGACCTGGTAGGTAGTCGATTTCACGAATACGGTGCCGTATTCACCACGGCAACGGGGTTGACCCGATGGCGGTGGAACGCGTGGAGAATGGCGGCTTGGGCGGTTTGAATATAGGCCACTGTGCAACGATCCGGCTAGGGGGCAGGTTCAGAGCCTGTCTCATGGGAGGGCATGTTTGAAACCAGGCCCTGCCGCGGAGGAGTCGGTGCGAACTTCTCGTAGTGCCAGCGTGTCGCCGATGCTTTCTTCGTAACGTGCTTCGAGGCAATGGCTAGCTGCGGGCCCTCCTTCGCGTGAACAGCGTTGCCGTGAATTCGCGACCGCATCTCCGAATAGGGGTACCAAGCAGGCCGGACACGATTTCGCTTTCACTTCGTGTTTTGCAACGGTAGCAGTTCTGCATCCGATTGGTCGAAACTGCCTCCCTGAGCTATCCTCGCAATCCCGGGGTCGGTGGGGGGCGTGCAAAAGGGCTTCAAGCATGAACAAGGAAATAATCAAGGAGCTCACGGCGATTGTGGGCAAGGAACGCGCGTCGACTCGGCCTGAGGACCTCGCGATCTACTCGCTCGACCCGCATTTGGAAGAGCACTTGCCGGACATAATTCTGTATCCTCTCTCAACGGAAGAGGTTTCCGCGATCATGAAAGTGGCATACAGGGAGGCGATTCCTGTGACTCCACGAGGCTCAGGCACAAACCTGGCCGGTCAGACCGTTCCCATGAGGGGCGGAATTGTCCTGGCCATGACGCGTATGAACAAAATTCTTGAAATCGATCGCGAAAACCGCGTTGCGCGCGTGGAGCCTGGCGTGATCAATTTCGATCTTCAGCAAGAGGTGGAGAAGTTTAGATTGATGTATCCGCCCGACCCCAGCTCCTGGAGGACAGCGACAATGGGGGGAACGGTCGGGACCAACGCCGGGGGCCCCAAGACTCTAAAGTACGGGGTGACGCGAGACTACTTGCTTGGACTCACGGTGGTGCTCGCTAACGGTGATGTCCTGAAGACGGGGGGGCGTACCATCAAGAATGTGACCGGATACGATCTTACCAGACTCATATGCGGCTCGGAAGGAACACTCGGCATTGTCACCGAGATCGTAGTCCGTCTGGTACCCAAGCCTGTGGCGTCCCGCACGATTATGGCCCATTTCCCGAGATTGGAGAGCAGCTCCGACGCAGTGGCAGGGATAATCAAGTCTGGAATTGTTCCAACCGCGCTGGAACTGATGGACAGGGTGGTGATCCAAGCTGTGGAGGCGGATTCACATTTGGGACTTCCCACGAATGTGGACGCGATTCTGTTGATTGAGGTTGATGGCGAGCCCGAAGGGCTGGATCTCCAGGTGGCGAGAATCCGCGATATCCTGACGAGCAATCAAGCATCGGGCATCCAGACGGCGTCGTCCCCCGAGGAAGCGGAACGGTTGTGGACCGGGCGCCGTGCCGCGTTTTCGGTGATGGCCCGCCTGCGCCCCAACGCGATGATCGAAGACGCCACGGTGCCGGTGTCAAATTTGACTGCGATGGTGCGCAAGATCACGGAGATCGCTGAACGCCACTCGCTCAAGATCGGAGTCTTGGCCCACGCTGGGGACGGCAATCTGCACCCCATCATCTTGTTCGATCACCGGGACAAGGGCGAGCTCGACCGTGTGGAAAAAGCAACTGAAGCTATTTTTCGCGAGGCGTTGGCCCTGGGAGGCACCCTGTCCGGAGAGCATGGGATTGGGATGACCAAGGCTCCGTTTCTTGACCTGGAGCTGGATCCCGTAGCCATGGCCGTAACCAAACGCCTCAAGCAAAGTCTCGATCCCAAGGGAATTTTGAACCCCGGCAAATTCGTGTAAGGGGCGCGCCACGACTCTGTGTCCGGAACGAAACGCCACCAAGTTCAGTATCAGGAAGTCAGATGTTTGCACCAAGTGTAGTGGAGGACCTCCACAATTGTCTTAAATGCGCTGCCTGTCAGGCGGTTTGCCCCACGTACCAGGCTACGCGGATGGAGCGGTATGCTCCACGGGGCAGAATACAAATGGTGAAGAAGTACCTGGAAGGTGATCTCGCCATAACGAAGAGCCTCCATGAAGCCCTCGCGAGCTGCATACTCTGCGAATCGTGTGCAAAGGCCTGTCCGAGCGGTGTTCGGCTCGATAGGGTCTTCGAGAACATGCGCATGGAGCTTCACGAAGCTTTGGGGCCGGCGCTGCCCAAGAGGGCGCTGTTCGCTGCTCTCAAGAACCCCATGCTCATGAGACTGGGCGCCCGAGTCGCGCGATTCGGCCAGAGGTTTTTCGTCGTCCCCCTAAACATCAATTGGAAGCTTGGCAGGATCCCTGTGAGTCGCCTTCCCACCTTCAATCAACAGTCGTTCCGCGGGCGAATGGGTGAAGTGGTCCCCGCCAAGGGAAGACGATCGGGACGAGTCCTCTATTTCACCGGCTGTGCAACGGATCTCATAAACGAAGACGTTGGGCTCAGCGTAGTCAAGGTCCTCACTACCCTGGGCATTGAGGTGATAATACCTCAGGATCAGGTGTGCTGTGCAGTACCCATCTTCCTCAGCGGCGCCCGGAGGGAAGCCCTCCCTAACATTCAAAAGAACCTGGCCCTCTTCGACCGAAGCGATGTGGATGCGATCGTGGTGGACTGTGCAACCTGCGGAGGAGGGCTCAAGAAGAGCATTCCACACCTTATGGAAGACCTGGGACTGGACCCGGAGCCCGCGTGGCGGGTGTCTGCCAAGGTCAGAGATGTATCCGAGTTAGTGGCTGAACGGCTGGAAGAGCTTCCCCTGCGCGCTGGGCAGCGTCGAGAGCATGTGGATGTCACGTACCACGATCCGTGTCACCTGGTTCGATCCATGGGGATCTCCAAGGAGCCGCGGAAGATTCTCGCATCGCTGGAGGACGTGAGCCTGATCGAAATGCCCGGGTCGGATCAGTGCTGCGGCGGCGCCGGAGCCTTCCAGTTCGAGCATGTGGAAATGTCAGCAGCGGTCACGTCGCGCAAGAAAGAGAACATTCTTTCAACAGGTGCTCGCCTCGTTGCTACGGGGTGCCCGGGATGCAACCTTACCCTGTCCGGCAATCTCTATGGTGAGGGCGATCCGGCTGTTCGCCACACCATCCAACTGATTGCTGAGAGGCTGGAATGAGATAAGGGGTCAGGTCTTGTTTCTTGATCTTCCTCTCACACCGTAAACTCGCCTGCTCGGTCAAGAAAGGGCCAGTGGACTATTGACAGTCCGTCGCCATCATAGATTCATCAAGAAACAAGACCTGACGCCGCTGACCCTCCGTACATCTCCAGCTCTATGCGCTCCTCATCCCCGTATACGGCTGAGACCATGAGGCTCAGGTATTCTCGCAGGTGCCTGGTGATGAGGAAGTTCTCCCGTACCAGGTCCCTCGCCTTCCGACCCATCTGGAATGCCTCCTCCGGGTGCTGAAGCAGGTAGCGGGTCCTCAGAGCTGCTCCTTCGGGGCTGCTGACGAGGAATCCCGTGTGGTGATCGATCACCTGAAGGCGGATCCCGCCAACGTTGCCTCCGATGACAGGTTTTCCCTTCCAGAGGGCCTCGGTCACCGTTAGCCCGAATCCTTCTCTTATGGATTTCTGGAGGACAATGTTCGCAGCCCTCTGGAGGGCGTTCACCGTGATGTCGGCGTCGGGTGGCAAGAGGAGGATATGGGCGTCCCCATCTCCTTCGGCTTCGGCCTGGACTTCTGCGAGCACCATCGCGCCCTCAGGATCGTCGGTGGCAGTGCCTCCTGCCAGGACAAGCTGAACGGTGGGAATGAACTGCTTAACGAGCCTGTAAGCCCTGACAACGCCCGTCGGGTCCTTGAATCGATCGAAACGTGATATCTGGAGCATCACAGGCCGTTCAGGGTCGATCCCGAATCTCGAATAAACACCTGCCACATCGTCAGGGCTGAGGTCTCGGTTCTTATCACTCAAGGGATCTATGCTTGGAGGAATCAGGTACTGAACGTGGGGCAAGGGCTGCGCGAAATCGGCCAGAGAGAAGATGCTGGCATCGTATTGCACGACGAAGGGCCGCAGGTATTTCCACACGGGGCGGAAAGGGCGGCTCAAATCGATGTGGCACCGCCAGATCCATTTGCCTCTCCTGTTCGGGCACCATTTCAGGAGCAACAACGGCTGAGGATCGTGAATGAATACAATGTCGGCCTCCTCGAGGATAGGTCTCAGCTCCTCCGCATTTCTTTCATTGGTCTGCTCATACGCGGTGAGCAGGGAATCGGTCATGGCCACTGGTATTCCCTGCAGGCCGTTGTGGAAGTTCTTCGTGCACGAAAAGAAGGCCTCCTCTCCCCGAATGACTTCCCACCTCGCGTCTATTCCGAGCTCCGCCTTAAGCGGAACGAGCTTGTGGAGTATTTCGGCAACACCTCCACCCACCCTCGTGGAATTGACATGCACTACTTTGAGACCTTCGAGAGGTCGCGCCAGTTGCCGCAAGTGGTCTATGACGTCAACCCCAACAATGGGCGCGTAGTCCTTGATGGATCTCATACAGGCACCCTCCCGAAGTAGGTCGTGAAGAGCATCGCCAACTGATGGCGCAATTCGCTCAGTGAAACGAAGTAGGGATCGACTGTCCCGAGTCTGTGGCAGAGATCGGCATAGGCGGGCCCAAAAGCACTCAGCCACGCGTGGAAATCGTCCTTGCTCCCTTCTGTCCTCCGACGTGCGTCAATGAAATGGTAATAGATGCTCCCCAGAGACAGGTTCGGGATAACGTCCACCAGATCCTCGGGGCTTTCCAATTTCATTTGGGTGTCAAAGACGACTATTTGGGATCGTACGAAGTGGAACTGGCTATCGGCCTTTGTCCAAGGAGCCAACTCGATTTCGTCGAGACGCTGCTCGATGATATCTACCAACTCCTGCCGCAGTACTTCAAGGCTCTCGAATGCCGTAGGATCTATGATCGCCAACCGCTCGGCCAAGATCTGGTCGTGCAGAGAGTAGTGGCTCCAGGTGGCGAAATCATTAATGTACTGGGGAGTATCGAAGCGAGGTCTCAGCAGCCTTGCCCAGAAATGGTAATAGATACTTCCTGCTGCGACGGTTTGCAGCTTGTCTCTCAGTTCTCTCAGATTCTGTGCTCTCTCCCCGGTAGCGATAGCCACCAACGCGCAGTCCTTTATCTCGAAAGCACCGAGAGAATTGTTAGAGTCGGCCATGATACCTCCACACGCAACAGTCTGTCCTGAAATGGCCAGAATTGACCAAATGACGGACTTCAGATTTGGTAGTCGGTGAGCTCTCCAGAAGTGAATTTCGGAAGGGTAAAACTGAACGTTGTTCCTCTCCCCAACTTGGATTCAACCCAAATTCTCCCTTGATGACTCTCGACGAACTTTTTGGCGATAAAGAGCCCCAGCCCGGATCCGGCCGTACCCTCCTGGGGGTCAGGAGCTCTGACGAAGCGGTCGAAAATCTTTGATTGCTGTTCGGGCGGAATTCCCCTCCCGTTGTCCGAGACGCTGACAACGATGAATCCTGTCTTGGCCACGCAGCGAATCTGGATAAAGGGGCGGGTCCTCTCACCCATGTGTCGAATTGCGTTTGCCACCAAATTGTCGATGATTCTTCCGATCCTGTGCTTATCTCCGTACACGTCAGGGAGTCGTTCCTGGACATCGATCATGACGCGTATTCCCTTTTCCTGCAACTCCTGCTTATGTTGGTCCAGCACCTCCTCGATGGTTGTCCGCAGGTGAACGGGCGCCCACTGCAGTTTTGCATGCGGAGCGGACAGACCTTCCAGGAGAGCATTCAGCAATGCCTCCATCGATCGGGCACTGGTCGCGATCTGACGTAGGGCTTGGTCGCGATCGTGATCCGTTAAAGAGCGCTGGCTTCTCTTGACCAGGAGTTGAGCTAACCCTCTGACTGTCACGACCGGAGACTTTAGATCGTGTGCAACACTCTGAATCAGCGTTTCCAGCTCTTCGGCCCGCTTCCTGGCTTCCTCCGCCCGACATTGCAGTGCCTCTATGGCCCGCTTTCTAAAGCTGATATCGCGGATTACAACCGAATAGGATATCCCGGATCGATCTTTCCAGGACGAGATGCAGAATTCGACCGGAACGAGATCACCGGTCTTGCGGACGCCCTTGCATTCAAAGGGTCTGCCCAAGGAGAGGATCCTTCCCTCTTGGACCAGGCTTTCGTCATGTATTCTCCGCAACAGCTCAGGTAAATCGGGCAGCACTGCCCGGACTTGCATGCCCTGCGCTTCCTGCGCGGTGTATCCGAATATCCGCTCCGCCCCCTGATTCCAGAACGCCACTCGCATGCCGCTGTCAAGAGACACGATCCCATAAAGAGGCGATTGGGCCAGAGCCCGGAACCGCATTTCCCACTGGACCATGCATTCCTCGGCTATGCGGAGCCTCTTTTCAGCATGCTCCAGTTCCTGCAGCCGCTGGCGCAACTCGGTCATCCCGGCGGAAAGCTCTCCCATGCTGGATTCGCCCTCATCCATGGACGTCATCTCCGAGGGGCTCGTTCCGAGGCCAATCCCCCGCAACAAGTATCGAAGGGATGGGCACGCCGAGGGCAAAATCCCGGAATCCGGTCCAGGGTCTTGCCTCCGCAGCCAGGGGTACCCACCAAAAAAAGAGCGATCTAGAACAATTTTATACCATAACCGCCACAAAGAAAAATGTTCGATTTCCTTCCCAGAAATGTGCGAACACTCTTGTCAGGAAGAAAAACCGTGCTTTATCCCCCCGAAAAGACCACGATTTGACAATCCACCCTCTACCCCGTTTCTCCACTTTACCATGGGAGAGCAAGGCATTCTCTCAGAAGTGCGTCCGATGTCAGCTCGAGTAAGACACAAGCTTGCGGAACCATTACGACAGCATCTGCACGGGAATCCAATAAGACATTTCAATGCCTAGCCTTTCTCAATCCTCGGACGCGTCCTGCAAATTCTATTGGCCGCGGCCCTGAATATCCGTGTGATAGCTCTGAAGAGGCCTGATGTTTCCTCGCCCGGACCGGAACGCGCGAATTCCCCGGGCTGCAGCAGTGGCTGCGGCTAGTGTGGTAATGTACGGGACGCGGTAGGTAATTGCAGACTTGCGGATGTAGGAATCGTCATGTTTTCCGGCCTTGCCGGTTGGCGTGTTGATAACCAGGTTTATCTCACCATTCTTGATCCCGTCCACGATGTGGGGCCTTCCCTCGTGAATCTTGTAGATCTGCTCTGACGGGATACCGTGGGAGCTTAAGTGCCGATGGGTTCCTTCAGTGGCTTTAATCGTAAAGCCAAGTTCAACGAATTTTCTTGCCACCTCGAGGACTGCAGGTCTTTCAGACTCGCTGACCGAGATCAGCACTGTCCCTTCGGATGGTAACGGCAATTGGGTGGCTTCCTGTGCCTTATAAAAGGCATACCCAAATGAATCCGCCAGACCGAGCACTTCCCCGGTGGAGCGCATCTCGGGTCCCAGAATTGGATCGACTTCCGGGAACATATTAAAGGGAAAGACCGCTTCCTTGACCCCGAAGTGCGGTATAGGGGCGAGCTTGATGTCCAAATCCGCCAACTTCTTGCCCAACATGAGCTGTGTTGCCACCCGAGCCATGGGAAATCCGCAGACTTTCGAGACTATGGGAACCGTGCGGGACGCCCTCGGGTTTGCTTCGAGAACATACACCCTATCGTTGGCAATGGCATACTGGATGTTCATGAGACCCACCACATTGAGCTCAACTGCGATGCGCCGCGTGTACTCACGGATGGTCTCGAGATGGACGGGAGGAATGCTAATAGGCGGAATCACGCACGCGGAATCCCCGGAATGAATGCCGGCCAGCTCTATGTGCTCCATGACCGCGGGCACGAATGCATCCGTTCCGTCAGCCACCGCGTCCGCTTCAGCCTCGATAGCGTTCTCCAGAAATTTGTCGATCAAAATGGGACGCTCAGGGCTGACCTCCACCGCGGCGGATACATACCTTTCCAACATTTCCCTGTCGTGTATTACCTCCATCGCCCTGCCGCCCAACACATAGGAGGGCCGGACCATGAGCGGATACCCTATCTCTCCGGCTATATCGAGAGCCTCTCTCAGGGTACTGGCCATGCCCGATTCAGGCTGAGGTATGCCCAACTTGTCCATCCTCTTGCGAAATCGGTCCCGATCCTCCGCCAGGTCTATCATGTCCGGCGAGGTGCCGATGATCTTCACGCCTGCAGCGGCAAGCTCATTGGCTATGTTCAGAGGGGTCTGGCCGCCGAATTGCACAATCACTCCCTCGGGGCGCTCCTTCTCGTAGATGCTCAGTACGTCTTCCACGGTGAGGGGCTCGAAATAGAGCTTGTCCGAGGTATCGTAATCGGTGGACACCGTCTCGGGATTGCAGTTGACCATAATCGATTCCAGTCCCTCGTCCCTTAGGGCAAAGGCCGCGTGCACGCAACAGTAATCGAACTCGATGCCCTGGCCTATACGGTTCGGCCCCCCACCAAGCACCATGACCTTACGTCGCGTGCTCGTTTCCACCTTGTCCGGCGCATTGTACGTGGAGTAGTAGTATGCGGCGTTCTCCACCCCGCTCACGGGGACGGGCTCCCAGGCCTCGACAACCCTGATGGATTCCCTCTCCGATCTGATTTTCACCTCAGGCACCTGGAGGAGGCTCGCAAGATAACGATCGGAAAATCCGTCCTTCTTGGCCTGTTCCAGAAGACTAGCCGGGAGCTCGCGACCACGGTATTGGAGGATCTCCTCTTCGAGGAGAACGAGCTCCTTCATTTGTTGGATGAACCAAGGCTTTATATAGGTCTTCTCGTACAGTGCTTCGATGGATGCACCCTTGCGAAGAGCCTCGTACATGATGAACTGACGCTCGCTCGTAGGCTCGGCAAGAAGATTGAAGAGGTCTTCCAGTGACCGTTCATTGAAATCCTTGGCGAATCCCAATCCGTATCTGCCGATCTCCAAGGAACGGATCGATTTCTGAAATGCCTCCTTGTACGTCTTCCCGATACTCATCACTTCGCCCACTGCGCGCATCTGAGTGCCGAGCCGGTCTTCCACTCCTTCGAACTTCTCGAACGCCCATCTCGCAAATTTCACGACCACGTAATCGCCCCAGGGAGTGTATTTGTCGAGCGTGCCCTCCCGCCAATAGGGAATCTCATCCAAGGTGAGTCCGCCTGCCAGGAGCGCGGAAACGAGCGCTATGGGAAACCCCGTTGCCTTCGACGCGAGCGCGGAGGACCGGGAGGTCCTGGGGTTGATTTCGATGACAACCACTCGGCCGGTCCTGGGGTCGTGGGCGAACTGAATATTTGTGCCGCCAATCACCTTGATAGCCTCCACAATATCGTAGGAGTACTTTTGGAGGCGTCTCTGTAATTCAGGATCTATGGTCAGCATAGGAGCCGTGCAGTACGAGTCCCCCGTATGGACGCCCATTGCGTCCACGTTCTCGATAAAACACACTGTGATCATCTGATTCTTCGAGTCCCGAACCACCTCGAGCTCGAGCTCCTCCCACCCGAGCACCGACTCTTCTACCAGGATTTGTCCCACTAGGCTTGCCGAGATACCCCGCCGCGCGACTGCTCGGAGCTCTTCGACGTTGTACACGTGCCCTCCGCCGGTGCCTCCCAGCGTATAGGCCGGCCGAATCACCACAGGATATCCGAGCCTCTCGGCAATCCGCTCTGCTTCCTCCACACTGAATGCCGGATCGCTCGCAGGCATATCGATGCCCAACCGGTTCATGGTTTCTTTGAACGCGATGCGGTCCTCTCCTCGCTCTATCGCATCCGCCTCGACGCCAATGATCTTGACGCCGTACTTGTCTAGCACACCAGCCCTGTGCAACTCGGACGAGAGGTTGAGTCCCGACTGTCCGCCCAGGTTGGGCAAGAGAGCGTCAGGCCGTTCCTGCTCTATGATTTTCGTCATGGTCTCGACATTGAGCGGCTCGACATACGTTGCATCAGCCATGCCAGGATCAGTCATAATGGTTGCCGGGTTAGAATTAACGAGGACGATTGTGTAGCCGAGCTTTCGCAGAGCCTTGCACGCTTGGGTGCCTGAATAGTCGAATTCACAGGCTTGGCCTATTACGATGGGACCGGAACCGATGATCATGACCTTTGAGATATCGTTGCGCGGTGGCATGGTGGTGGTGCTCCTTAAGTTATTATGGTGATATTGGCAATCTGTCAGTGATACTAAATCAACGTCAGCGTCGCAATAGAAATCCTCGATCGGCAACGGGTGCACGACACATCGCGCCCGCGCTTGATCCAGGATCGTTGAGCCCTTATAATTCGTGGCACGAACAGAGCGAGCTTCGCAATCCACGCGGCCATGCCCGAGGTGCATACCCTACGGCGTGTAGGAATGGGAAATGCGCGGTGAATCTGGAAACATCACAGGGGCTTCCTGGACCGGGATCACCGATATGAGCCTGAGTGCAATACTCGGCGAGGTTCCCGACCCGATAGCGGTCATCTCGAGAGACTATGAAATGCTCTGGGCCAATGGAATTGTTTTACGATTCTGCAAGGCGAGGCTCGAAGACCTTCACGGGCGCCGCTGTCACGAGATGATCTTTAAGAGGAACAACCGCTGTCTCGACTGTCCGGTGCAGGTGGTATTCGATTCCGGTCGGCCGTCCTCCATCGAGAAGTGTATCTCGTGCGAGGACGGATCGATCGTATGGAAGGAGGTCAGGGCATACCCTATTCGCCAAGGGAACGGAACGGTGATCGGTGCCATCAGGATTGGCTTCGACATCACGGCGAAGAAGGCCCTTGATGACAAACAGACGAGACATGTCGAGCTATTGGAGAGATCTTTGAGCCAAATGACCGGGGCGTCTCCGGACGAATCGGGTTATGAGTGGAAGGAAGGGTGTTATGGCGAGCTGACCAAGCGGGAGCTCCAGGTGCTCCGTCTCCTTCCCCAGGGGTTGAGCAACGTGCAAATATCGAGGATTCTCCAGATCAGTCCTCACACAGTGAAGAGTCACGTCGTACACATTTTCAATAAGCTCGGGGTGAACCACCGAACCGAGGCTGTCGCCAAGGCATTATATCTGAAACTGATCTGACGGATTGCGGAACCCCGCGTTGCAGATAATTCGTTGACGTTGATCAGCCCGCGGTCAATTCGCGGTGCCTCGCAATGTTCCGGAAGTATTCTTTTTGATTGAGGGACAAGAGGTCTTCCAAGAGGCCGGTTTCTGCGAAAATCTTCTCAATCTGGTCCGCGAAGAACTGGCGCAGCACCCGGTTCTTTCCGACAGTTCTCCTCTCCTTGTTTTTGTAGAAGGCCTTCAAATAGATATGAATACGGGCGTAGCAATTCTCGAGCTGGTCCAAATCTTCTCGAACCATCTTCTCATAGAGCTCGTCCTCTGGCATGTCAGGGTTCTGCTCCAGCTTGAAGCGCTTTTCTCGGATTCGGTCGCTCCGCGATACTACGTGCTCCACGTAATGGTTCAATTCCTCGAACATGTTGTCGTCTGCGAGTACCTGGAGAATGTTGTCCTGTGATTTCGGCCTGTCCTTTTTCGTTGTTTCAGAAACGTTCGCTACCTTGTCCGCCTGATCTTTCCAAATTTCCGTATCGTCCGAGGATTTTGTCCTGAGTCGCTCGATTTTTACTCGCATTCCTTCGGTGAGAAATGGTGGAACCTTTTCCAGGAGTCTTCGCAGTTGATTGCCGTACATGGATGTCAGTATTCGATATCCCACGTCAAGGGAACTGTTGAGCATGGAAAAGATTGCAACGGTGCGACGATCTTCCAGGGATATGAGCTGAAGCATTATCTCCTGGACCGCGGGGGCAAGGTAAAACTTAAATGTGTTGCCTGATTCGAAAAGCTTCCTCACGTACACTCGGAAGTTGTCTTCCGGTCCTTCCGAGCGGTTTTCGTACTGGAAGCCGGTTACGAGCCGCCCTTTGGCGACGAGTATTTTCGTTGCCTGCTCGGGGGTCAGCCTGCTGCGCTCGAGGAGGAAGAGCTCGTGAATGCGATTGTCCCGGAGCGCGTTCCCAGTAAAATGATCGATTCGCGCCTGAGCCTCCCCTATAATGGCAGCATACTTATCGTCTATAGTGAGATCTGGAATGATCTGAATTGCCAAGCTGCTGGAGTTCATAAATTAGGTCCGAAACTCGCAGTCGATCCTCATCTACTGTCCGCCATCATCATGAGGGTCTTTGCGCAAGAAATCGTTCAAGCGAATCACCTTATCGGTGCCTCCAGACTGACTTCGGGGCGTCTCCCGTTCAATAGTCTCGACGAGTCTCCTAAGGTTTGGATCTTTCCGAATCGCTTCCTGGATTCTCCTGTCGAATTCGACAGCATCCTGCTGAAGCGAATCGACAGGGCATTCCATTTCTACTACCTTGTTCAAGATAGTGACGATTTTTGCAACCAGGCGCGGGCTCTTCTGAAGATAGGCAGGCACATGTCCCCAGAAACTGACGGCCTCGATTCCCGCGTCCGCGCATGCCTGAATCAGGTACGAGTGTATGCTTAGAGGTCCCTGATACTCGGCTGCCCTGATATTTTCACCCAGCTTCGCGATCCCTGATACCACATAGGGCGAGGAACCTACGAGGCTCACCATGGGAGGGGAGTGGTGCGAAATGGTATCCTGAACCCCTCCAATGGTATACAAACGTTTGGCTGATAGGCGCACCATCATGGTGACGACGATCCCGGCGTACGCAGCCCACCTGAGGTGAGGCTCCTTGCTCAGGAGGAGCACTAGATCGTGGCCGCCTCCAGAGCCTTTCCAGTACGAAACCTCGGTCTCGAGAGATTCCAGTCTGTGGATAACCCCTTCCTGGATGTGGCCCAGGGGCCGGTCCACAGTGAAGTTAACGAAAGGTTCCTGACTGATCCGCGCAAACGCCTTTGGTTTGAGCGTTTCAATGAGAAACTCGAGGGTGTCACTGGAGACGCTTCCTGCGTTGGACCATCCAGAAAAACCGATCACACAGTAGGGATCTCTCAGCTCTGGGATAACATCCCATGTCAGAGCCGATTGCACCGGGTCATCGAAAGCCATAAGGCATACCCCATTCAAATCACCAACATTTTAAACCGTCTTCCAATGCTAAATCAAGGATTGATGCGAATGACGACTGGCAAACTCTTCCCTTCGTCTTGGTCCCCGTCCTTCTCGCCCATGTTCGCAAGGGGAAACAGGGGCGAATCGGCCTTTCTTCCCATACCATGAAAGAGGCTGAACGAGCAGTCTATAGGACTGGCGCCATATTGTAAACCGAAATGGACCCAAGCCAGCGATGAAGAGTGATGAGAATCCTGTGGTGAGGTAGAGACTGGTTGTAGTGACCAGCCGCAGGAGGTCAGGCCCTGGGGACAGAGCTGATCTTGTTCGATGATTTTGC
>Ga0067045_1028987_pt1 | contig 25106 bp, 18 predicted proteins | sample TerdegcTABiofilm_FD_59184 | JGI IMG/M metagenome (GOLD analysis project Ga0067045, IMG submission 59184) | Combined Assembly of (Gp0054472, Gp0054536) Wastewater bioreactor microbial communities from Singapore -Terephthalate degrading... | reverse complement strand
TCAGGAAGCCTTGAATAAAGCCATGGCTCCCGAGGGAAGGGGTGCAAGCAGCGAAGCCGAATTTGATGTTGCTGAGGACGGGGCCGGTGGACAAATCAAGATGGGCAGGGAAATGTTTGCCTTAACCGCTGATGAAGCCCAGCCTCCTCAGCAGGTAGAACAGAAAGAGGCAGAGGCTGGAAGAAAGATTATAAATAATGCTGAACTGTCGCTGAACGTGGAAAACTTTGATGAAAGCTTCAGGGCAATACAGCAGGTGGTGGAAAAGACCGGCGGCTTCATCCAGAGCTCGAACAGCTATGTAAGCCGCTCGAATGTGGGCGAAGACGGCAGGGACTATAAGGAAGGACACGTGGCTCTGAGAATACCCGGTTCCGAGTTTTACCGGGCACTGGATGAGATAGAGCATCTCGGCAAAACGACAAACAAATCGGTATTCGGAAACGATGTAACCAAGCAGTACATGGACATGGAAGCCCGGTTGAAAAGCAAAGAGGTGCAGGAAGAACGCCTGCTGGATATATTGAGCAAAGCGGCAAAGGTTGAGGATATACTGAGGATTGAAAATGAACTTAACCGGGTGAGGACAGAGATTGAGATGTATGTCTCCCAGATGAGGGATTGGGATAACCTGGTGCAGTATTCGACCATAAATGTATTCATTAGGGAAGTTGAGCCGAAGGATAAGCAGGTCAGCCCTCCGAAGATGGGGAATCTCTGGGATAGGGTAAAGAAAGGGTTTATACTGACCACGAACGGGATACTGGATATTGTTGAGGCTCTGATTGTCGGCATAGGATTTGCGCTTCCGGTTATAATCATAGCCGGGGCCGGTTACCTGGTATGGAGAGGATTCAGGAATAAGAAGAGTATACAAGGGAGGTGAACGTATGTTGAGAGTGGATAAAGCAAAACTTGCGGCATCAGTGCTGCTGGTGGTTTGCCTGGTTCTCGCCGCTTACCTTGTAAAGGATGTATTTGCCAGTGAGGGCCTTGCAGCGGATGAAGGACTGAAGAACATTATTACCGTGAGCGGCACGGGCATAGTCATGGTGAAACCGGATATAGCCTATATAAGGGTAGGGGTGGAAACCAGGGGCGCCGATGCAAAGAAAGCACAGCAGGAAAACGCCCAGATAATGGATAAGATAGCGTCCAAACTCAAGTCCTTAGGTGTCAAGGATGATGACATCAAGACTGTGACTTACAACCTGTACCCCGTTGAGAGATACGACGACAAGACGAACAAATCCTATGTATATGAGTACAGGGTTAACAATATAGCAGAGGTTGTGGTAAGGGATATAGATAAGACCGGCGCAGTTATCGACGGAGTTGCTTCGGTGGGCTCGAATAAAATTTCCAGTATAAGGTTCGGTATAGAGGATACGGAAAAATACTATAGGGAAGCGCTTAATATGGCTGTTATAAACGCTTCTGGAAAGGCTGAAGCCATTGCCGAGGGACTGGGCGTGAAGATCAAAGGTGCAGTGAATGTCCAGGAGGTAAGCAGCGGCGGACCCATAGTATACCGGCAGGATATGGCCCTGGCAAAACTGGCGGAGTCATATGACCAGGCAGCAACGCCAATATCTGCCGGAGAACTCGAAATCAGCGCAATGGTATCGGTACAGTACAGCTATTAACATTAAAGGACCTCAGCGGGAGGTCCTTAGTTTTTGACCAGACAAGGGGAGCAGACAAGTCCCTGTCCCCTTGTCTGGTCCCCTTGTCTGGTACCGCCGAAGGGAATCTAGGGTTCCATAGCGGAGCGCCGGAGGGGCTTTTTTTATCCCCCATGGAGGTTTTTTAATTATTATGGTGAAATACTATATTGTGGAAAGGAGTGTTAAGATTGGGCAAACCTAAGATGGTTATAATAGACGGTAACAGCCTTGTCAACAGGGCATTTTATGCACTGCCTCCCCTGACAACAAAGGATGGTCTTCCAACCAACGCTGTCTATGGTTTTCTTACTATGCTTTTTAAAATTTATGAAGAGCAGCACCCCGACTATATTAGCGTTGCCTTTGACAGGAAGGAAGCAACTTTCAGGCATAGGGAGTATGAAGGTTACAAAGCCCAGAGAAAGGGGATGCCGGAGGAACTGGCGCAGCAGATGCCGGTTCTGAAGGATATCCTGGACACCCTGGGGGTTAACCGGGTGGAAATTGAGGGCTACGAGGCCGACGATATAATAGGTACTCTTTCCAGATACGGAGAAGGGAAAGGGCTTGAAGTTCTTGTGGTTACAGGCGACAGGGATGCGCTGCAGCTTGTAAGCAGCGAAGTCAAGGTGATTTATACCAAAAGGGGAGTGTCCGAGTTTGAACTCTACGATCTCGACAGCATTGAGAAAGTTTACGGGTTAACGCCGGAAAAATTGGTGGACCTGAAGGGACTTATGGGGGATAAGTCGGACAATATACCCGGGGTTCCAGGAATAGGGGAAAAGACGGCGTTGAAGCTCCTGCATGAATTTGGCTCCCTCGAAGAGGTGCTGGGCAGGTTGGATGAACTGCCAAATGGAAAGCTTAAGCAGAGTCTGGTTGAAAATGCCCACCAGGCTGTTCTGAGCAAAAAACTCGCTGCAATCCACAGGGATATACCGATAAATATTGACCTGAGCAGATGCAAGAGTATTAGCCCCGACATTGATAACGTACTTGCAAAGTTCTCACAACTCGAATTTAACAGTCTTTTTGAAAGGGCATCCAAACTTCTCGCAAGGGATAAGGAAATACCGGTAGAGCATACAGCTTTACCGTCCAGTACCTGCGAATGTATCAGCACGCTGGAAGAGCTTGAAAAAATACTCTATGGTATAAAAGAAGGCAGCGGTATAGCCATAGAAATTGTGGTCAGCACCGATGATTATATAGATTTTGAGATATACGGCATTTCGCTTGCATGGAACGAAAGGGAAGGGGTATATATACCCATAATGCACTCGGGTTACAGCCTTGATAAGAGTAAAGTATTTGAGCGCATTAAGCCCATAATGGAAAATGAAAGAATTGAGAAGTACGGACATCACCTTAAACAGGACATAATAGCCTTGAGACAGCAGGGTATCGGACTGGTGAATTACAGGTTTGATTCTGAGGTCTTTGCGTACCTTCTGGACCCTGCCGCAAGCAGCTACCAGTTGGAAAAGGTTGCCTTCAAATACCTGGGTACCAATATAGCCGGGTTGGAAGACCTTGCTGGAAAGGGCAGGGGGGCTATCGAATTCAGTGAACTGGAAATGGAAAGGGTTTGTGAGCATATGGCTTCCAGAACTGAAAGCATATTCAGGCTCAAGCCCGTAATGGAGAACGAGATTAAACTAATGGGTATGGAGAGGCTTGCATACGATATAGAACTGCCTCTGATAGAGGTTCTGGCGGACATGGAGCTATGCGGCATAAAGGTGGATCGCAAAGCCCTTGTCGAGTATTCGGAAAAGCTTCAGGACAGCATACATAGTCTTACTGAAGAGGTTTACAGCCTTGCCGGTGAGGAATTCAACATCAACTCGACCAGGCAGCTGGGGGAGGTGCTGTTTAATAAATTGGGTTTGCCTCCTATAAAGAAGACAAAGACCGGTTATTCAACCGACGCGGAAGTGCTTGAGCAGTTGAAAGAAAGGCACCCGATAGTTGAAAAGGTGCTGGAGTACAGGCAGCTGGTCAAGTTGAAATCCACTTACGCCGATGGGCTGCTGAAAGCAATAAACGAGCGCACAGGAAGGGTTCACTCCAGCTTCAAGCAGACGGCAACAGCTACGGGAAGGATAAGCAGCACAGAACCGAACCTTCAGAACATCCCGGTCAGACTGGAGCTGGGGAGAGAAATCCGCAGGGTTTTTGTACCGGGGGACAGGAGTTTCGTTTTCGTAGATGCGGATTATTCCCAGATAGAGTTAAGGGTTCTTGCCCATATTTCAGGGGATAGAAATCTTATTGATGCCTTCAGGGAAAACCAGGATATTCATACCCAAACGGCTGCCCAGGTCTTCGGGGTTGCGCCTGACAAAGTCACTCCGTCTATGAGGAGCAGTGCAAAGGCTGTGAACTTTGGAATTATATATGGGATAAGCGATTATGGGCTCTCTCAAAACCTAAAAATCCCGCGGAAGAAAGCTGCCGAGTATATCCATAGATATTTTGCAAAGTATAACGGTGTTAAGGAATACATGGATGGGATTGTGAGGGAGGGGCATGAAAAGGGCATGGTTAAAACAATTCTGGGCAGGATCCGATACCTGCCTGAACTCAAATCAGGGAATAGAAACCTCCGGAGTTTCGGAGAGAGAATGGCCATGAACACGCCCATCCAGGGAAGCGCTGCCGACATAATCAAACTAGCCATGATTAAGGTTCATAAAGGCCTTAAGGAAAAAGCCCTGGAATCCCGCCTCATACTCCAGGTTCATGATGAACTCATCATTGAAGCCCGCAGGGATGAGGTTGAAGAGGTCAAGGCACTGTTAAAGGCATGCATGGAAGAAGCCGTGGAACTAAGGGTACCCCTGAGGGTAGACATGGGAATCGGGGAAACCTGGTACGAGGCAAAATAGGGGGTTAACAGATTGTTAATAATAGGTTTGACCGGCGGAGTGGCCAGCGGCAAGTCGACCGTTAGCAGGATTTTAAAAAGCCTTGGAGCTGAGATTATTGATGTAGATACCATAGGAAGGGAAATTGTTCATAAAGGAAGCCCTTGTCTAGAGGAGATTGTCCGGCATTTCGGCAGGGGTATTCTTCTGGAGGATGGGTCTCTAAACAGGAAAAAGCTAGGGAGCATAGTATTTGCGGATAGGGATGAACTGCAGTATCTGAACAGTATTATGCATCCGGTCATGACAGATAGGGTAAAATTGCTGCTTGAAGAGATGAAAAGGCAGCCAAAAACGGATAAGGTGGTTATAGATGCCGCAATACTCATAGAAATGGGACTGCACAGGCTTGTTGACGAGGTCTGGGTGGTGAATATCCCGAAGGAATTGCAGATGGAAAGGCTGATGAAAAGGGATGGTATTTCCCGGGAAAGGGCAGAGGCCATGGTGGATGCCCAAATGCCAATGGAACAAAAGCGCGAGTACGCCGATGTCATTATTGAAAATACCGGGACCATTGAGGAGCTTGAGAAAAGGGTTAAAAAACTATGGATGAAACTGTAAAAAATATTGCACCTATCACCAGGTAAATAATATAATATGAGAGTGTCTAGAAAATAGAGCGGTTTGTTTTATTTCATAGGACTAATAAAACAGAGTTTCAGCTGCTATTGCATAAATGTAGGAGTGTTTGCTTTGCGCAGGCTTTCAAATAGAAGAAAAATATACCTGGCCCTCATCATAACAGCGGTTCTGATTGCAGCAATGCTGAACAGCGCTGTCTGGATACTGAAGGTGATGTACCCGATGTACCATGAGGAGCTTATCTTCAAGTATGCGGAGGAGTACGGGGTGGACCCATATCTTGTCCCAGCTATCATAAGAGTTGAAAGCAAGTTCTATCATAAGGCTGAATCCCATAAAGGAGCAAGGGGACTGATGCAGATTTCTCCGATAACCGGCCGGTGGGCAGCGTCTGAGCTTGGTATCGAGAATTATACCGAGGATATGTTGTTTGAGCCGGAAACGAATATCAGGATAGGCTGCTGGTATATAGGTGTTCTCGAAAGGGAGTTCGGAGAATACCTGAGTACGGTAATAGCGGCATACAACGGGGGAAGCGGCAACGTGAGCAGGTGGCTTAAGGACGAGCGGTACAGCAGTGATGGGAAGACACTAAAATATATTCCGTTCCGGGAGACAAGGGAATATGTCGAGAAAGTCGTGCAGAACTACAATATATACAATAATCTTTATAGGTAAGGGATAAGCGGAAAAGAGAGAGGAAGGTGCATGATGAAAGAGAAGAAAGAGTTCATGACTCTAAAGGATGTCGTTGAGTATAAGGTTGACGGGGACAGGCTTTTGCACTCGGCGACGCACGAGGAAATCCTAAGCGGAAAAACAACAGATGTCTACTTCATAAGGACGATGGAAATACTGCGTCATCTCAATCTGGATAGCAAAGTAGTTACCGCTGAGATTTTTCCCAGAAAAGCAGGGGTTATGGCAGGTATTGAGGAAGCTGCCAACATATTGAAGAATAAAAACGTGGAGATCTGGGCAGTACAAGAGGGAGAAAGCTTCGAACCGATGGATACCGTCATGAGAATAAAGGGTCCATACAATGAGTTCTGCATTTATGAAACCGTAATTCTTGGCTGTATGGCCAGCGCAAGCGGTTGGGCAACTGCCACCGCTGAATGCAGGGATGCATGCGGGGACAAACCCTTTGTCTGTTTCGGCTCCCGCCATGTTCACCCGGCAGTTGCGCCTGTAATGGAAAGGGCTGCGTTGATTGGGGGTGCGGATAATGCAAGCTGTATTCTGGGAGCGAAAATTATGGGCAAAAATCCCACCGGAACCGTTCCCCATGCGGCATTTCTGATTGCCGGTGATACACTGACCGTGGCGAAGGCCTATGACGATATTATGCCGGAGGATCATTCCAGGATTATTCTCGTAGATACCTTCAAGGATGAGGTTGAAGAAACGTTGAGAGTTGCAAATCTTCTGAAGGAAAGGCTTGGCGGGATCAGGCTGGATACACCTAGCGAACGGGGCGGGGTTACTGCGGCTCTGGTCAGGGAGGTTAGGGCAAGGCTGGATATGGAAGGTTTTACGAATGTTAAGATTTTTGTATCCGGAGGGCTTTATCCGGAAAAAATAAGAATACTATCCGAAGCGGGAGCAGATGCCTTCGGTATCGGGAGTTACATATCATCCACACCACCGATAGATATGACCATGGACATAAAGGAAATTGAAGGCCGGCCGATAGCAAAAAGGGGAAGGATTCCCGGGCAGATTGATAACCCCAAACTAAAGAAGGTTAAATAGGGGGGAGTACAGTTGATTACGAAAAAGGTCTATGCTGTTCTCATAATCATTTTATTGGTCTTCATTCAGTTTGGATGCGCACCACAGATAATAGAGCCCGAAGAACAGCCGGTTGAAGAAGAGCATCCCGTTAAGGGAGGGAAGGCTGTGTTCGCCGGGGTTGAGCCTAAGGTGTTTAATCCCATACTGAATACCGAAAGGGATGCCTATTATTTCCTCAAACTGATTTTCGAGGGTCTGGTGGATTACGACAAGGACTTAAGGATTAGACCCGTACTGGCGGAGAGCTGGGATGTAACGGAGAATGGCAACGTCTATACCTTCAACCTGAGAAAGGGTGTGAAATGGCATGACGGAAATGAGCTTACCGCCAAAGATGTGGTGTTTACCCTGGAATACCTTAAAAGTCTTAAAAACCTTAAAAATAAAGAGAGCTTGTATCTGACAAACCTGGACAGGGTTACTTTTTTCGAGATGGTAGGAGACTATTCGGTAAAGGTTGTGTTTGACCAGAGGTTTAATGGCGCCCTTGATATATTGACTTTTCCGGTACTGCCCAGCCATCTCTACGCCAGTGCCCAAAAATTGGCCAAGGAAGAGGTGGAGTTTAAGCTTATTGGGACAGGGCCCTACAGAGTTAAAGGCTATGAGCCGCTTAAGACCTTATCCCTGGAGGTAAACGACGAATGGTGGGACAGGGAGCCCTATATAAGCGAAATCGAAATGAAATTTGTCCCTGATGAGAACACCGCTCTCACCTCCTTCAAGTCCGATCAGGTGGACATTGTTGTTACGGCGTACCCCGATTGGGAAAGATATAGCGAGAACGGGAAAGCAGAAGCCAAAGAGTTTATAACGAACAAATATGATTTCATCGGACTTAACTTCACAAACCCCATATTCCAGGACAGGGAGTTCCGAAGAGCCCTTCAGTACGGCATAGACCGGAACAGGATTGTGGAAAAGGTATATTTAAAACATGCAGCGATTGTTGATGTACCGGTGCCTCCGTACACATGGCTGTATTCGGAAGGGACACCGGAATATCCGTATGATCCTGAGAAGGCAAAGGAGATACTCGCCGAAGCGGGCTGGATGGACCGGGACAACGACGGGATTCTTGAAAAGGAGATTAACGGGATAAAGACTGATATTGCTTTTCAACTGATGGTAAACACAGACAACCCCAAGAGACATGAAGCTGCAGCCATTATCAAAGAAAACCTGACTGCCCTGGGAATGGATGTCAAGCTTGTGGAGCTTACCTGGGACGGGTTGCTTGATAAAGTATATAAGAAACAGTTTGATGCGGCAATTCTTGGATGGAATCTCGCAAACTACCTGGATCTGTCCTTTGCTTTCCACTCCAGCCAGATTGACGGCGGGAGCAACTTCGTATCGTATAGCAGCCCGGATATGGACGCGCTGCTGCAGAATGATTTCAGGGCGATTGAACCGGAAATGCGGAAGGAGACAAGTTCCAGGGTGCAGCAGTATATCAGGGATGAGCTTCCTTACAACAGCCTTTATTTCAAAAAGGCCGCCCTTTTGGTGAAGAATAGAATAAGGGGCGAGAAGGAGCCAAGGGAATATAATATTTTTCTTGACATAAACAACTGGTATATTCCGGAGGATAAGCAATAGGTGTTGACATAGAAGGTCAAACTTAATATAATAAAATATGCAATTTGATTTTGCGCCGTGGTGGTGGAATTGGCAGACACGCTATCTTGAGGGGGTAGTGGGCCGCGCCCGTGCTGGTTCGAGTCCAGTCCACGGCACCAACAATACCAAGGGTTTTAGGCTCTTGGTATTTTTCTTTTTGCAAACGAAATGGTGATTTGCAAACGGGATACAGTGCCTACTCAACTCCAAGAGCTTTAAATACGCAATCTTCTGGGCTATTATAGAACGAAATCTGAAACCTTGAGAACAAGTCAGGAGGAACAGTCGGTATATCCACGGCAGAGGACATTGGTATAAGTACCCGCTTTGCTCCCGAATCAAGACATACCTGCAGTACGCTGGCCAGTTCCTCAACTTTTGTAATCGTTCCACCTATGGTCATGGACCCAAGTACCACCAGTTGGCTCTGAACAGGTTTCTTTAATGCGCCGCTGCATAAGGCTACAAAGCCAGCCAGACCGAGTTCATCGGTAATACCGACCCCCTGCATATCCTGAATATGCATTAAGAAATCGGTGTTGTCCATGTGAATGGAACTGCTTATATTTTTCTTGTTTGCCTTGAAGTAATTGAAGGCGGTATTCAGGCTTTCTCTGGCTTCACGGTTTGAAGCAATACCTGTTTTTTCAAACTTGCCAGAACCAGGTACAACCTCATTTTCAATTTTGTACACTCCGAATACTCCAGTTTCACTTCTGCCGACGGTATAAACGTGACCTGGCTTACCCATTCCTTCGGGTATCAGCTTACCGCCGCCCTGTTCAGGAACCGAAACGAAATGTTCTTCAAAGTTCTCATTGTCGATGTAGGAGAAATGAATATCATAGAATTCCATTCCGCCTATTTTCTTAAGCTGCTCCTTAACTCTGCGACGGCCTTCAAGAGCATATTCAAGGATTTCTGCTATATCGTCCTTACTGAACTCCCCATGTGGGTAGACGAGCTTAACAAGCCCTGATACAGTTCTTCTAACGGCAATGGTGTCTCTCTGGTTGAGATTGCTTCCCAGCCTGAAATATTTGTCTATGCTGTCGCCAAAGGTGGTCTTCCTCATTTCCCGCATAAACTCCGCAAAGTAGTCGGTAATAAAACCATACTCGTTTGTAAAGTATTCTGGCCTGAATTTAGGTACTTCCCAACCAGGTATATAGCAGTGCATTCTATCAAAAAAAGCAGTATCATAAGCCATTGCTTCTGGGAACGGATCAAAAAGGTGCGAGGTCTTCAGGAGCACCTCAACTGACTGATTTATATTTCCGACAAATACCATAGAAGCATTGGCATTCTTTTCTTCACGGCCTCTTGCAAAGCTTCCGGAAGCCATATAATCCTTCATAATCTGAATTCCGTCTTTATCCTTAAAAGTGATTCCTGCAACCTCATCAAAAGCAACGCAGTCCCAAAGTCCAACCAAACCGACCTTTCTGGTGCTCATATTGTAGAAAAGATTTGCAACAGTAGTCTGACCACCCGATATCAGAATGCTATTCGGGCTGATCTCTTTGTATATGTGTGATTTACCTGTGCTTCTGGGTCCCAGTTCGCAAAGGTTGAAATTGTTCTCGACCAATGGCATCATACGAGCCAACATATGCCATTTAACCCTGTTTTCAAGCTTTGTCGGTTCAAGACCTACAGAACGAAGGAGAATACTAATCCATTCATCTTTAGTAAACTTTCTGCGACCCTCAAAGAACTCTTCCATATCCATATTCGCGAGTTGGATAGGGGTAAGCTCATTGATAACGAATGGGCTAACCCCACGGACTTCCTCATTGAACTCATAGGACATTTTCACAGTACACCAAATGCCGCCTGCAAGGAGTTTTTCATATCTTTTAATGTAATCCGAAGATATGACAACCTCCTTTATTCCTAGGTTTGAGAAGACAGCTTCATAGATATCTTTCTTCTCATTAAGACGGGCTTCGATCTTGTCTATAACAGTGTACATCCCCAGCTCTCGTATTTTGGACTTTATCTTTTCGGCTTCATCTGGGCGGACAAAGTTCCTTGCAAGAATATCCTTTACCCGTTCCACGCCATCGATAATACTTGCCTCGTCATTCGTTGCACAATACATTCCGAGCAGGTATTCAAGCACATAAACGGGCACGTTTGCCCCCTCTTTAATTTTTTTTGTCAGGTCTTTCCTGACCACCTTGCCAGCAAAGACCTCGTTTAATTTTTCATTCAATCCTGACACAGTGCCACCGCCTTTTTATAACCCCAAGTCGTTATTGAAAAGAAGGTCAATATTAAATTTAATTTTTTGCACATTACTGTCGATTTTTTCTTCTTCGTCAGCAAGGACTAGATAATAAGGCTTTGTTTTATCGTATTTGCCGCTTTTTAGAGTAAACTTTTCCTTGAAGGTACGGTCGGCAAATTCCTTTGAACGGCTGTCAGCGATAATAATATTCTCGTTGGAAATACGGTTTCCTTCTTCGTCAGCAAAATAAGCTTTCAGATGAACAGGTATCCACTTATCTTCGACAACCTCATTTTGGAAGAACTCCAAATAGGTAATCATACTTGTAATTTTCCGAGTTAGCGAAGTTAAAGATACGGAAACCTTTTTAACTTTAAGTTTATCGCTGCCGCTGCGGTCATTTTTAAACTTAACTACAGGAATTACAACCTCCTGTAAGGAAGCTCCGCCATGCACATAGTTGTTACCTGTACCTGATACCTTATAGCAGTTTGTACCCTTAGGAATTACCGCATCAAGAGCCGAATCTTTCATAAGGTAGGACATTGAATAACGGCTTGTTCCGTCAATTTCTTTCTTATCAGCAGTGAGTATAAAACGCTTTTTGGCAATAAGGTGTGGTATGAGTTCTTTAGGTGTTTTATCGTTCTCATTCAATGCTGTACGACGGTAGATAAAGCCGTGATCCGCAGTAACCAGAATATTTGTTGCATTGCCATCATTTTTAAGCTTTCTCACCAGCCATGTAAGCTCGCTAATAGATTGTTCAACAGCCTCAAATACCTGCTTCTCGGTTGATGAATTATCGCCTCGTCCGTCAATGTTGTTGTGATATACATAAACCAAATCCTGTCCCACTGTCAGAGTCCTTAACATTTCTTTAGACATGGTTTTTATCTCATCAAAGGTCATACACACGGATTTGGGATATTTGCTTTTCAATATTTCGGCCCTGTTCTCGGTACTTTTTGTCTGCATTCCATCAACTAATATCTCGCCAGTATCAGAGATAGAAATATCTTCACCTGGAAGCAGCGCGGCCATTCCCAGCACTGTGTAGGAGGGGATTACGCCAAACATAGTATCGAGGCTTACTACGCCTTTATGTTCAGTGTTTAACTGGTCACAGAGTTCCTGTGCCACTTCATACCGCAGCCCATCACTGATAATGACAAACAGCTTATCACCTCTTTGCAGGTAGGATGACACGACCCTTTTGCAAAAATTCTGCTGTGAGATTTCCGTAGACAATACCCACTGTGATCTCAACTCTGTAGTTGCCGCTTCCCACTTAACTGACAGCTCCGAAAGAAAGAAGTTGATATAGGTGTTCTCAATAAGCAGGAAAAGGGGTATGAAGTCGTCATTATTCTGGATGCGGTCATAGTGCAGTATAAACTTGCGGTAATAGGCATCAAAAAGGTAATACTCCTTTTTGTATTGCTCATACAGGTCAATCGCATTTCCGCCTTTAATTTCTTTTCCAAAGTAACGTTCAAGGGAAAGAAGTTTGGCAGCATAATAGAGAGCAGAATACTCATTTTCATAATTTTTATAAAAGTGACTCTTCCTTCTTTCTTTTATCTGCTTTATATACTTATCAAACTCACCGGCTTTATGAGTAAGATTTTCAAGCACTCTCCTGATAATTTCCCTGTCAAACAGGGGGAATGTGTCGGTTTCAATAAAGCACTCGGTATCGGTTTCCTTAATCAACGAGGGTAACTTTATATCTTCTGCGATACTTTCAGCAAGTTCAGTATAAGAGGGTATATTCTTAAAGTTTTCAATGAGCAAAAAAGCAGCATTGGCTGGAGTCTCGCCTATAAACTTCTTGAGGTTATCAGGAATGCTTCCTGTAAATGTAACGGACATATGCTTAAGGCACATTGATATAGCCAGCAGCTTTAAGTCTTTATCCTTGAGGGGATAGCCGTAGATATCCCCTGCAAGCCTCCAGACAGCATCCATATCGCCAAACTTGCTAATATCAGTAATTAGCTTTCCCTCGGCTAAAAGTCCGTCAGCCAAAATAGTCTTGAATACCCCTTCAAGGTCGGGGGCTGGAAGCTTGAGGAGAGCGGAAAGAACGGCAGTATCAATAATTTGCTCATTATATTTTGTAAGCCCATATGAGGAAAACTTCTTATATCTATCCTTATTGCCAAAAAATACAGCATATTTCTTTATTACAGTTCGAAGGGACGGGTCAATTTTCAAGTCTCTCATAATCACCGTAGTGGAATCCGCAGAGAATTCCTTTGAGTATTTCAGTATGTCAATAAGGAAGTTATCCCTTGGTTGCGGTTTAGGGCAAGGGGAATAGACCAGAAAATTAGTTTCCGGCTCTTCCACCTCAATTAAGTATTTTATATAAAAGGAGTTATTGTTTATAGCAAGCAGTTTCGCAGACTTTAACTCTATTTCGGCGATCCTTTCCTTAAACTCTCCATCATCGTCATACCAAAAAACAATATTTCTCTTCTGTCCGTCCTTTGGTTTGGCGGAGAGCATGGCATTTAGAACGTTTTGTACTTCAGTAAGATTCATATACCTTCAACTCCTATAATTGTGGACATTTCCCATAGAGAAGTGTCCCCATACTTAAATCTTTGTCAGCAGGTTTGCAGCAACGAAAGGCTTGCCGTTCTCTACAACCTCAACATTCTGATATTTCTGATAGTTTACCGCAACACCGTCATCAAGGTCAAGCTTTATAGGGCGACTTGCTATATGGGCTATTACGGGGTCATATTTCATTATCTCGGCGGTCTTCTTCTGCAAGTCTTCCTTCTGTTTGCGGTAGGAAGCCCTTTCGGATGCCGTTAGAGTGTCCTCCCGCATTTGCTCTATCCGCTTGATTTCACCTTCATAAGCCCTCATAAGCTGATGGAGATAGTCTGTCCTCACGCGGGCAGGGGTGAATTCGTCCATGCGGTGCAGATAGACAAGCGCCTTCATCGCTCCAGCAGGTCCGGTTTCAAATTGCCAGTAGATAGGCCTCTTCTTATAAACCTTGCAGTGGTCTTTAAAGAAGTCATTGAAGAAGTATTCTCTTATTGCCTGCCTTGCCGTTTTGGTCGACGCAGGCTTCAATGCCTTTGCAATAAACGCAAGGTTTTCTTCCAGGTTTTCGGCGCCATAAACCTTTTCCACAAACTCTATAAATCGGGATACGATATCATTCTCAAAATAGTCCTGATCGGTTACAGGGATTATATTATCCTCGTCAGGAATAAAGGTGCTATAAGCTCCTTTGTCAAATGTCCCGCCAGCAAAAATTAGCCCTTCACGGTCAAGACTATAGCGGCCGAACATACAGCCGACGGCATAGGAAATAAGAGACCTTATATCACGGTCAAGCTCCGCACGGCGGACGGTGATATCTTCATCTGCCAGTTCTGGTGTAAGCTCGTCCTGCAAGCTGTAGATTTCAATAAATATGCGGTTTAACTCTTCCTCGTTGGCTTTAAGCTTTTTAAACCTTTCATCGGCAACGGCCTCCCAGGTTTTATAAGCTTCTTCTATCCTGCCGGCCTTATACCTGACAAGAGGGTGAATCTTAAAATCCCAAGAAGTCTCAAAATCATCCCAATCGGCACGGGATAAACATATATTTTGTTTAACAAGATTATCTATATATCCTTTGTGTGTTTGAGATAAAAATATTGGTAGTTTAGCAATAACACCACAGCCTGTATTGATTGTTGGATTAATTATTTTAATAAATTCATTAATGATTTTTGTATTTAGTATCCCAGCAAAATAATAATAATTATCTTCGTCAAATGTGAATAATCCATTTGCACCTGAATCAAAAATCATCCCATAATCATAACAGCGAACACCAAAAGTATTCATCGTAACTCCAGACCATGTAATACCTCTTTTGAAGTAATAATGTTCATTACTAATTTTCCAACCTAAATTATCTCCAAGTTGTGGATATTGAAGTTTAGTATTTTTTTTGATTTCAAAGCCATTATTTTCCCAATTTACCAAATATTCATTATTCCCGTACCACTTTCTAAATGTTCCTCCCTTGCAATAAGGAAACCACTTTAATTTACTTCTTTGTGCTAATTCTGCTGATTGAAAATTGAATCCTACTTTTTTTATGGAAACTTCAAACCAATAACGTAAGAATCTTTCATTATCTCCAGTTCTCATTCCAATGCAAGAGTCCGCAAATTCTTTTATTGTCTTACTTTCAGTAAAAATTTTTATTAATTTATTGCTAATCCAGTAGGCAATAGTGTTACCAGGTATCTTTTCAAAATTTACACTATTACATTTATATAAATATCCACAATTACTATCTGCAATAGCATGCAAAGTCCCTGTTTCTTTCTCGGCAGCTGAATCAAAATCTACAAGCCTTACATATTCACCCATATAATCAGGGATACTCTCATTCTTCAGCACAAATGCCACAGACTGGACTACCTCGCCGCTGATTTCCTCAAAGGTACGAGGACCCAAATGGAGCATTGAAGTTATTGTTTGAGTCTGGACAACCTTACGCCTTAATTTTTCAAAACTTGCCAGAAACATCCAGCTATGCTGATTTATCATAGCTAAATAACCGCCTGGTTTTAATAGTGGCAACTCCATAAACACCGCAAACAGGTCGGATTTTGAATCAGGGTAATTGTCCTTTACATAGTCGGAGAGCAAAGGAGACATACCCTTTCCGAGATATGGAGGGTTGGTTATATAAACATCATATTTCTGCGAGAGAATCTTTGCCTGTCTGATAAGGTCAGGCATATCCTTCGCAACCTGATTTACGAACATAGATTCAAATATATCCATTGCTCCTTGATGTATAATTTCATCAAGGTAAGCCGAAAGCCCATCATAGTCCATAGGTTCAACCTTAATTATGGACCCATACTCACGGGCATTGTAGAAAGTTTTAATTAAGTACTCAGCAGTCAGTTTATGACAATCGTCAAATTTCAATTGGCTTTGAAAGGGTATTATAATTGAGGAAATCCCATTTGACTCTTTTATTGCGCAGACATTGACGGTTAGAGGCTCTCCCTTTCTAAAAAGCCTCCTATTTTTACTCCTCGCCTTCATAATCAAAGCGAAATAGGCGAGCTGGGCTGCACGTTCATCGATGTCAATCCCGTAAAGATTCTTCTCAAGTATAAGCTGGGGGATATCCCTTTCAGGATAACCGCAAGAAACATAGATATCATAGAGCACGTCAAAGGCATAGACCAACATATGCCCGCTACCACAGGCAGGGTCTATAATTTTTATTTCCTCAGGGGAGAGCTTGCTTCCGTCTTTTATAAGCTCTCCGTCAAGGTAATATTTCCAGTTGTTCTTAACAGGCGAATTTTCGTCTCCCTTTTCAAGCCATAGCCTGCCCAAAGAGTTTTCTACAAGATATTTAACGATCCAATCAGGAGTAAAAAGCTGTGTTTTTGCAGGCAGATCGTCTTTGGACACCTTCTTGCCTTTTGCCACTGCCTCGTCAACCTGTGCTTTCTTTTCGGAAATATAAAATTGATACAACCACCCTATAATCTCAACCTGATTGGTGAAATCTTCTTCGGGTATGCCTGTAACAAGCAGATTGATGATGCCCCCCTCTGTATAAAGGTGGTCTGGAAGCAAAAGCTCCGTATAATCGGAAATCTTCTCGAACATATTGGGCATTATATTTGAGAGTTTATTGCATAGGTTAATGAGTATGGTCTTATATAAGCCTTCAACATCCCCTTTATCAAGGCAGGAGTAGTACACTTCCGGAGATACAAGCTCTAAATCCTTTGAGGCAGAGATAATCTCTGGTTCATCCTTTTCATCTACGCCTGCAAGCACCTTTGTATGGATATTAAATGGCATATACCCGTTTACTTCCATAAAACGCAGGGCAATAAAGCGGTTAAACCATGTGTATGCAACTTCCTCCACTACATTCTCAAAGCCTTTATGCTCAACTGCATTTACAAGCTGACGGTACTGTGCGAGGGTAATCTTGTCGTACACCTTACCCCTGACACGGAAACCGTCGCCAAAGAGTTCGATTTTCTTTATTTCTTTTTCCGTGATGCCATAAATGGCGGCTCTATCTTTAACCTGTTCCTTAAGCCGTGTCCTTGCAGTTACGGCAAAATTGCGAATCGCTGATTTATTCATTGGCTTATCCACCACCATCCATTCCATTTGCTATCAGCTTACTAACAATATTTACACAAGCTTTATAACAGTATCCGTGGTTAGCTTTTCCTTCAGCTTGAGCCTTATTTCTCCAAGAAGCCGGTCTATATCCTCGTCATTCCTTATGAGCCAGGTTTCTGTGAAGAGTTCACCGACGGTTACATTTACAGTCTTACTTGTCTTGTATCCATGATCAGGAGTATTATTGCCTTCTCCTACACCTGATGCAATTGATCCAGATTGGCTGTTACGCTTTTTGTATTCTGCATTAATTTTCTCTATCAGCCGTATCTTGAGCCTGTCGCTCTCGGTTTTCATAGCAATCGCTTCATACATATTGTTTGCATGGCCAATCCTATAGAGAAGTTCCTCAAACTCCTTCTTGCTTTCAGACCTCAACTGTTCACTGGCTGAAAGCATATCAAGTTCTTTTTGAACCTTCAGGTAATCACCTTCTATCGTCTTCTTAACAGGGGCACACTCTTTCTCCAGCAATATCGAAAACTCCGTCCTGAAATTCTCTATAAGGTCAGGGAGCTTGATAATCTGCGAGTAGGGAGAAGAGGACTTTACAATACCCTCAATCTGCTTTATTATATTCACAGCTGCCGTACTATCGGTAAAGTAGGTACGGTTTGCTTCAAAAAGAGATAGCATATTCAGTGCCTTTTTGAATATCTCTTTCTGGCTTCCATTAAAGAATTTCTTTATATCCGATGCTTTTTCTTCGTAATCAAGCAAATCGTCGGAAAGTTCCTTCAATCGGTTGAAGAACTCCGTTGGATCCTTTATCTTTAATATCTCATAGAATATTTTCCTGCCTTCTTCAAGAATCTGTTTACCTGGGTAAGCAGCCTCCTTATATTCGCCAAGAAGATCAATGATGGTATCATGTTCCCCCTGGCAGAGTTCCTTAAAGCTTGCCATAAGCCCGTCCTCGTCATTAGGGAGGGCTGTGCGGTTAAACAGCTCTTTTGCAAGGGATTTTACATTATTCAACAGGTGAGTTGGCGTTTTTGCCCTGATCTTCACCAGCACCCTCTCGACATAATCCCTTTTAGTGAGGTAGTTTGTTACCTGTGGATTGGAGGCTTCTATATACTCACTGCCATAAATAAGCCGTATCTCCTGCTCACGGAGGAGCACAGCGATAAGGCTTTGAATATCAAGCTCGCGGTATCCGTAGGGAGCCTTTGAATATAGGTCAAGTATGGTTTTTACAGTAGTAGGTATATTCCTTTCGCTATTCCTTGTGAGGAAAGCGGACAGCTCTTCTATCGCAAGTTTGTTAGGGTCTTCGTCATCCTGCGTATCGCCAAGCTTCATTTGCCTGTTGTCCTTCATAAGAAGGCCAGCAAGTTCGGCAGTTGTTTCTGTAAACTTCTTAATGTAGTGGAGTTTTGTATAGATGCCCTCGATAAGCACCTTGAAACTGTCCGAAATCCTTTCCTGAACACTTTTTTCCCGGATATCAATCTTATTTCCCAGGACAAAGATATCGGCCTTTTTCAAAGCCTCAATAAGCTGGTCACGGCTTCTCTCTTTTCTGGTTCTGATTTCCGCTGTCTTGCTTGCTTTTATAAGCTCAACTTCTTCGGTTGCAAGTATGCCGCTCTTGCGACGGAGGAAAATCTCAATCTTCATTGCTTTTTCCATTTCCTCAATAAAGCTTGTATCATCAGGCAGTTTGATTACAATTGCATTACCTTGATACGAAAGCAACTTGAGTCCTGTATCGCTTGTATCCCCAGAATAATAAGGAGTGAGTATCCTTAATGCAAGCTCTTCCTTCTGGGTGCCACGAGGTCTGTCATCTATTATCTGGTTATAGCCAAAGTCATATCTGCTGTATTTGAACTTGCGGTCAGGATAAATGCCGCCAAATATCTCTTCACCGATTTTGTCAATCAATTCGCCCGAATCAATGGCAATATTCTGGATTTCCTTGTTGATATCCTGCTCCTCGTTGGTGAGGAATATATACCGATCGCCATTCTTCTGTATCAAGGTCTCCTTTTCAAGACGGCGCAAAGCGCTGTCAATTTGCTTTTTAAGGGTGAGCTTATCCTCATCCACGGAAGCAAGCATTACTGCCGACAGGTTATCAATGTTTGCGGGCAGTTCCTTAACGTACTTAATCATAAACAGCACTTTCAGCACATCAATATCAAACGGCTTTTCCAGATTGTCGTTCCTTTCAGCCCTGTCAATGACTATCTTAATGTTGTGATCCAAAAACTTATCTATGGTGTCATAGAAGGCATGAAGGGGGATAAGCGTACCAAGTTCTTTATCAAGATATTTTGCAGCGGACTCCTGAAAGCCGCTTAATAAGCTCCTTTCACCCTCGGCCAAATGCTTGCCGCTTGCACCATGCAGACGGATACCGTTAAAAATCGACTGTACAAGGTGGAACTGGTAAGGCACGAAGGGGTAGACTGCGGCGAAATCCGTTGCATTTTTATAAATCTTCATTTCTGCTGAGTCGGCAGAGAATGAAAGCTGGTTTTTTAATATTGCTTCCTTGTCCTCAAAGTAGAGTTCCAGGGTTTCACGGACAGCATCCTTTTTCTCCAACAGCCTGCGCTTAATTACTTCGTCAACATTGGCACTGGAAAGGGACAGTCTTGTATCAAAGCGGCCAAGAATTTTAGAAAATTGGTCGCTTTTTACCTTTATAATGCTGTCTATATCCTGCTGGGAAGTACAGATAACCCAGGCTTTTCCGCCGCACTGCGTTCCAAGTGCTTCAACTACGGTTTGCAGATTAAGGAGTAGGTCTGTATTATCACCAATATATTGGCCTATTTCGTCGCACAAAAAGACGACATGGTGGTTTCTCGGTTTGCTTTCAATGTATTCTCGGACTCTTTGGGCAAACTTCTCTACAGACAAGCTATAGGTGGATTCGCACTTCTCATACCAGTTTCGGGCTGATACCGTACTCATTTTTGTAGTTTGTGCCAGCGCCTCAACGATATTGTCGCCCTCAAAATAAAAGTCATTTCTGGCATCGATCCAAGTCTGGCCAGATAATTCTAAAAACTTCTGCTTGAAAGCATCAAATGTTCCATCTTTGCTCATCTGATACTCAATTTCTGCTACCCACGGCATGCTTCCACAGAAACCCTGCATTTCATTGAAGACTTTCATAAAAACCTTAACGATAGCGTCTTTATTGAGTTTAGAATCAGAATCCGCTTTATAGTCAATATTGAATAAAATGACATCGGAACTTATGTCTCCTGCAAGCTTCATGTTTGCAAGAAGGGCGGGATTTTCTATTTTTTCATCAAAGAAGGAAACAGCCTTCTTGCCTCGTACTTCAACATTCTTCAATAGATAAGAAAGAATTTTAAGGAAGTGGGATTTACCGCTTCCGAAAAAGCCTGAAATCCAGCACCCCATTTTATCCGTCCGTCCATTTATGCTTTTTATGTATGCTCCAAAGAAAGTATCAAGGTGCCTGTAAAGCTCACGAGTGACTACATACTCTTCGAGATCGTTATCAATGATGTTTTCTTCACATTGGTCGACCTTGATAACGCCTTGAATCTCCCTAGTTATGTCCTTCTCGAACATATTTCTAATGTTCATAAACAAATCACCCTCACCTTTCTATCAGTCTGAAAGCTCTATAATAGTTGTCATCTTTGATTTCATCAAACAGTTTGAGGGACAAGCCGTCATATGTGCCTGGGAAAAACATCACAAGGGGCACATTTATCGCTGAATGCAGGTTATTCAGGATAGTATGCGACCTTATGAACGGAAAAGCCTTTCCAACTCCAGTCAGGAATACTATGTTACCATCGGTAACGCCGCTCTTAATTGTCTCGACAACTAAATCATTTGGAAGGGTCAGGCGAAGGGTTTTCTTTATTGGATTGACAATTGCTTCTGACCTTTTTGCTGATTCCATTTCAAATACCTTTTCCAAGTACCCTTTTGCCCGAAGGATGTTAATCATGATGGCATACAGGTCGAATACCTTTATAGCGGGCATTTCCTTCGCAAGAAAATCGATATGGGCACGGACAATATGCTCGTCCTTTGGATCGTAGTCAAATATATGGAAGTTTATTTCATTTCCGGTTCCTCTATTTTCACGGAATTGCTTCTTTGATATTTCAGGCAATATTCTATCCAATCTTTCATATATGGTCATTGTTTCACCTACTCCCGTTATTCGAGGCACATAGCCTTCCTATGCTGTTCGGAGAACAATCTGCTAACTTCCTTCTCTATAAGCGGTGGTGTTATCTCCAGGCTGTTATCACATTTCTTTGCAAAACCTGATTCCAACAAGGCCTTTTTATAAGCATTTCGCAACTGGCGAAGGTTCTTGTCCTTCCAATTAGCCACTATACTACTTACTGCAGCCTTTCTATGGAAGAAAACCATAAAATCTGAATCGTAAATGAAGTGTTCTCCTATTGAATGCTTGTCTGCATATACTTCATTAAAAAACTCGAAAAAGAGCAGATCAACATTCAACAATGCATATAGAGCCACTGCTTTTGCAGTTTCCATACTGCCATTAGCCAGAACATTTAATAGTTCAGGGGGCAGTGTTCTTAATCGAGTTAATATTTTAGTGGCAAGGGCACGTTTCCTCCGCTCTTTTACCACTTGAAATATGTTCTCGGTTTCAGATTGCTGTATTATTGCTTTATCATCAAGTCCATTAACCTTCAATGAGGCTGCCTTTCTCATTTCATTGAAGAGCAATGGCATTTCCTTCAAAGTAGAAGAGTACCTTAACATATGTTCCTCCTATTTCTATCCTTTGTTATGCAGAATTTTGGACACAACCTCAAGCCGCCTTTTGCCGCATTGCTGACGGAGGACAGTTGTAAACTCCCCAGTATTATCGGTGAACACTTTAGATTTGTTATTTTCTACTATTCTTATAACAGTATCAATCATTTCGTTTTCAGGAATTTCGCTGCTCCAGTACTTGTCGATTACCTTTGACAAGGTTTCGGCAAGCTCTCGCTGATTTTTATAAAAACTTTTGATTTCCATTCATGTCACCTACTAACCTTTTACCATATTTATACTATTTTTTTATTATATCATTATTGCATTTATACTACAACAGAATATGGAAATATGTTTTAGCTCTGTAGGCAATAAGCAGATAAACAATTTTATTATAGTTGTATATTTTTCTAGAATATACTAGCAAAACGTATGCATAAAAATTTTAGTGTATACGAATTAAGAGGTGATAAGCTTGAAAAAAGACAAAGAAAAGCTTGTATCTAGAATTATTGAGAAAAAAGAACTATTTATTACTGCTGAAAGGTTGAAAAGCTACGGACTTAATACTTATGACATTGGCCTTTTGCTTTCAGACGGGCGACTTGAACGTATTAAAAGAGGTCTATATAAATGGACATATTTTCAGCAAGAATATAATGAAATGGTAGAGGTGTCGGGTATTGTACCAGAGGGGTATTATGTCTTTTTTCAGCACTCAGCTTTCACGAGCTTACAACATTGGTGTAGATATAGTTAAAGAGGCAATGGAAAGATATATTCTAAAGCCTCAGAAAAATTTACAGCGGCTCACAGAATACGCGGAGAAGCTTAGAATTCTTAAAATGATAAAAACCTACTTAGAGGTACTCATATGACTAAAGATATGTCTGCTTCTATTAGGGCTAAGCTTTTGAATCTGTCAAGACATCAGGGAAGGGCCTTTGATGAAATAATGACTGCAAAATTATCAATAACCTTTGAGCAGGTATTAGATAGGATTAAAGTTTTCCTATACCCGATATACAGTGCAATACTGGAGGAGACAGAGTTTTTTGGGGAGTGGAGTAAAAAAGAGAAGAACTGGCGGAAGGAAGGAAAATTAAATGATATTTGTAAAAAACACACTAAATAATACTGGAGTAGCAATTTACGGTGACCATATAGACTTTGAAAGCCTTTATGAAGCGTTACATACTGTTGTAGGGGCTGAAGATGAATTTGTCGGTTTCGGGGTAGCTCGTATAAGAGTTCTGGGCGTTTGTTATGATATTCGGCATGCTCTGATGGGAGACCGGTTCACCTTGGCATATTTGCTATATCTCTAAAAGTATCTATATATAGAAGTATATCCATTCCTATTGCTACTGAATCAAAGCCTCTATTAAAATAATCTGTTGCTGTTTTTTTATCGGGTGCATATATAAATGAATATTTATTATGTTTTTTGCAGGCTGATAACACTTTATCCATTGCATCTTGTATTGTAGGATCTGAAATTTGTCCGGGTTTACCAAAAGACTGACTTAAATCATAAGGTCCTATAAATATTCCGTCTACTCCTTTAACATTTAAAATCTCATCAATATTTTCTACGCATTCTTTAGTTTCGCATTGGGGTAGTATTAAAACATTTTTATTTGACTCTTCAAAGTAATCTTCCAGACTGTTTATATTGCCAAAGGAAGATGCTCTTGTTAGAGCTACCCCTCTATTCCCTAATGGGAAAAATTTAGCATATTCAATAATTTTCTCAACTTCTTCTTTAGTTTTAATCATTGGAATAATAATTCCTTGAGCGCCAACATCTAAAACCTTAAGTATTGATGGTCTTGAAGAATCTTTTACCCTTACAAGAGGTGTAATCTTTCTTCTTTCAGCACTTCTTATATATTCTGCTATTGTTTCTACTCCGTAGGGTCCATGTTCTTTGTCTAGAATTACATAATCCATACCAGCAATTCCCAATGCTTCAACAGCCACACTTGATCCCATACTAAAAAACGTTCCCACTGATTTTTTCCTTTTTTCCAACATTTTCTTTAATAAATTTTCCATAATTCCTCCTATAACCTCCATCTTCATCTTAGGTTGGAGTTCCCTGAAGTTCTCATATACAGAATGCATACAACTTAATCACCTGGATAATGATACCATTAATAAGGGAATATTTCAAGGCTGACCCCTAAATACCTAAATATGTTTAGCCAGTGCTATTAGTATGTGCTATAATATATCATGGTCATTCCCTTGACAGCATTGATTCGGGATGGAGGTTCTGATAAAAGAATGAAAGGGCTTACTTTTTCTATGCCAATGACTTTTGCACTGGTTTTTTTTCTAGGGTATTTGGGTTATCGGGTTTTTAGGCATCTTCATATACCGGGAGGCGCCATTACAGGTTCTTTGGTCATGGTTGCTGCATTCAGCAGTCAGGGTGTGATATGGGCAGACCTTCCGTCTTTTATAAGCACGGCGTTGCAGGTAGTGGTTGGAATAATGATTGGATGCAAATTTAGCAAGAAAAAGGTACCTCAACTCAAATTATTAATCATTCCAGGGTTAATGGTTTCTGCCTGGATGCTGTGTACCGGTCTATTAGTAGGCATACTGCTGGCTAGGATTACAGGACTCGATCTCGGTACAGCGCTTTATGGCGCAGTGCCTGGCGGGATGGCCGAGATGGGTCTTGTTGCTCTGGCATACAATCTGAACGTTCCGGTAGTGTCACTGTATCAATTTGTGAGAGTAATTGCAGTGCACTTAATTGTACCTCCCATTGCTTTAAAATATGGACATACAAAGAGAGAAGAAGCAGTCAGTAAAGAAATACCGGTCATGGATGCGACTGAGGGTAAGAAAGAAAAGGATTTTGGTATTCTGGTTACTCTTATAATAGGCGGGTGTGGCGGCTTTATAGCTAAACATTTCGGAGTCCCTGTGGGAGGTATGCTGGGAGCTATGGTTGTTGTCGGAGCACTACGCTCTATTGGAGTACCGCTTAAAGAACTTCCCACATGGGTATCCGTATTTGCGCAGGTTGGTCTTGGAGGCTATCTGGGAACGACATTCACGCCGGAGATAGTTGCCACTTTTCAAAGGATGCTGCTTCCTACTCTTGTTTTTTCAGCAGCAATTGTTATTAGCGGAATAATCCTTGGTTTTCTGGTTCACAGGATTTTCGGATGGGAATTATCTACAGCCCTAATGGCCTGTGCGGCAGCAGGAGTAACTCAGATGAGCGCCATTGCCCTCGATATGGACGCGGATGCGGTTACAGTAGGGTTAATTCAAGTAATACGCCTGGCTACAATAGTTTTACTAATG
>Ga0067045_1028986_pt1 | contig 25107 bp, 22 predicted proteins | sample TerdegcTABiofilm_FD_59184 | JGI IMG/M metagenome (GOLD analysis project Ga0067045, IMG submission 59184) | Combined Assembly of (Gp0054472, Gp0054536) Wastewater bioreactor microbial communities from Singapore -Terephthalate degrading... | reverse complement strand
GCGCGGTATTCTGTTCATCTCCCCTGGGATTGAGGTTTACGAGGGTATGGTTGTCGGAGAGACGCAGCGCCCTGGCGATCTCGTTGTCAACGTTTGCAAAAAGAAACACCTCACCAATATGCGGTCCTCTAACAAGGACATTGAAATCAGGCTTACTCCGCCAAAGGACTTAAGCCTTGATGAAGCTATCGAATATCTAGCAGAAGACGAATTGCTGGAAGTGACCCCGCTGAGCTTCCGTATCCGAAAGCGCATTCTGGATACTGAAGAGCGCGGCAAACAGGCAAAAAAGACGCGCGAGTTGATCGAAAACAGCTAGAAGAACAAAAGCAGACCTTTTATCAGGTCCGCTTCTCGAAGAAACTGGTGTTTCATGGATAGTCGGTCACATAGTATTATTGGGTTACCGGCAGGCTGATCAATGGAGTAGGACCCTGGTGCAGCCGCTGCTCGCTCTGGCGCGCCATTTCGATAATATGATGCATGATCGTATCGGCAACGCTCCGCACGTACAACCGGTCTTCTACATCGCCACGAAACCGGAGCGGCCTTCCAACCGTGATGTTATAGGGTCCATTCAGGTACCAACGTCCATATTCCACCTGCCCCTTTACAGTGGACCGGATCGAATGAATTCGCTCGTGCATCAAATGGATACCAACCGGGATGACCGGAGCGCCGCTCATCAATGCCAGGCGGGCGACTCCGGTCCGCGCTGGATAAAAACCGCCTTCGGCGGGGCTCAAAGCGCCTTCCGGAAAAATCACGATAGACTTGCCAGCCGCCAGGCATTCCAGTGCAGATTGAACCGCGACCGCGCCCTGGGCTGGTTTCACGGGGATGTGTCCAGATTTTCGCAAATAAGCGCCCAGCAGCGGCACCTGAAACAAAAGATCGTTGATAAGAATATACACTTGATGGCGGGCAATGGCAGCCACAAAGAAAGGATCGGTCGTGCTGGGGTGATTTGCCGCAATGATTTTTGGGCCTTCTGGCATCTTCTCGTGCAGTTGGACGTCCATCTTTAACATGGTTCCTGTATAAGTCTTCACAACAGGCCGAGAAAACCAGTAAAGCAATTTTGAAAACATAAGTGACCTCATAAAGAAATAATTCCTAATCTCCTCACAATAATCTGAGATGGTCTAAGGATAACGCCACAGTCTTTTCTAAAGATGAGCCCGGGGTAACAATTTCTCTGTGCAACAAGGCATATCAGCACCCCAACGTGACCTATAGCCCACAATGATTGAAACCCCGCATTAGGCAAATGGACACGCAAGACTGTTCCAATTTACAAAACCGTTAACTTCTTTACAGATCCTGAAGGAAGTCAATACCCTAAAAAATAGTTGGCAAGAAAATCCTGCTACTTGACAGTTGTTATATAATGATTAATAAATTAACAATATAAATATCTATTATTTAGAGGATAAAAATGTCTGAACAATATGTCCATTCCGAATATCTGGTTGAGACGGATTGGGTCGCCTCGCATCTCAATGATCCAGAAGTACGCCTTGTCGAGGCAGATGAGGATGCCCTTCTATATGCGACAGGCCACATCCCTGGCGCAGCTCAAGTCGATTGGTTCACCACTTTACAGCACCCAGTCGTGCGGGACTTCCTTACCACAACCCAGTTTGAGGAACTCTGCGGATCGTTAGGAATTTCCAACCAGACCACTGTAGTTTTTTATGGGGATAAAAACAACTGGTTTGCCTGTTATTCCTTTTGGCTATTCGAATATTATGGCCATGAAAATATCAGGGTGATGAATGGAGGCAGGCAAAAATGGGTGCTTGAAAACCGCCCGCTGACAAAAGACACTCCGACCTTCCCCAGAACCACTTACAAGGCAAAAAAACCATCCAAAAACATCCGCGCTTTTCGAGAAGACGTGATGAAGCATATCGAAAAAAATCTCCCCCTGGTTGATGTACGCTCTCCGCAAGAATATTCGGGTGAACTGTTGGCAATGCCCGGCTATCCCCAGGAAGGTGCTCAAAGAGGAGGGCATATCATCGGAGCTGTCAATATCCCCTGGGCACAGGCAGTGAACACAGAAACGGGAACTTTCAAATCACTCGAAGAGCTGCGCCGCCTCTATACCACAAAAGGTATCACGCCGGATAAGGAGATCGTCGCTTATTGTCGTATCGGAGAGCGAAGCTCTCACACCTGGTTCGTATTGAAATACTTATTGGGGTACCCCAACGTAAAAAATTACGACGGTTCATGGACAGAATGGGGCAACCTGGTAGGAGCACCTATCGAAAAAGGCGCGTAAAAATGAGCGCTTCCAAAGAACTACCTGAACGACTGGCGGAAATCATCGCGGATTTTAAGCTGGCAGAAGGCCGAGAAAAACTCGAATTGTTATTGGAATACTCCCAAAATCTCGCCCCTTTACCAGAAGCGTTGAACCACCCCCATGCTCCCATGGAGCCCGTGCCCGAATGCATGACGCCAGTCTCAGTAACCGCCGAGATCCAAAATGGCGGAATGGTCTTCTACTTTCGCATTCCAGAAGAATCGCCCACCGTGCGTGGCTATGCTGCCATTATTGCAGATGGATTAAAAGGAGCCTCTCCCGAACAGGTCATGAATTTGCCAGCAGATTTCTTCCTTGAAATGGGGCTGCAGCAAGTTCTAACCCCTCAACGACTGAATGGCATGTCGGCCATCATCGCGCACGTCAAACGCCTGGCGATGGGAATATTGCAGACGAAAAACTGATTAAATCGCTCATCCGGTTTATAATGGCGCAGGGATGCTCTATGTTCTCCCCTGTGCCAGTATTTTGAATACTGAGCGCCTGTGCATCACAAACATATTCTTTATTACACTTTCAGGAGGCGCAAATGATCAGTGTAAACCGGCAAGCATTACGCATTGTCAAGGAAAAAATTCTACCCAACCAGGATTTACTCAAAATCGATGTTAAGAAACTCAAAAACGGCGCCACTGTCATCGACATGGGCCAGGCCGTTGAGGGAAGCTGGGAAGCCGGGCGGCTCTTTGCCGAAATAACCCAGGGCGGGATCGTCGAGATAGCCTTCGGTAAATTCCAGTTGGGTGAGTACATTCTTCCTTCTGTTCACGTATATTCCCCCGACCCGCTGATTTCCGGTTGGATTTGTCAGCGGCATGCTGACCCACTGCCAGGATCAGAACACCAACCTATTCTCACTGGCCCGGCCAAAGCGCTTCTAAAACCGCCGGATATGAGCATTCAATTCGTGAATTATCAGGACGACAGTCCGGTCGCAGTTGCGCCGCTTCAAACTTCAGAACCGATCACCGAGGAAAAAGCGGCGTGGATTGCAGAATCCTGTCAGATTGCGCCAGAGAATTTATACGTCCTGGTTGCGCCCTCCACCAGCCTGGTTTGCTCCATCCAGGTTGCCGCCCGTCCGATCGACAATCTAATGCACCGCCTTCAAGAAGAAAATTTTGATATTGTCACCGTCAAAAGCGCATTTTCCACTGCGCCCATTCCTCCTCTCTCCCCAGATGGATTAGAAGCTATGGGAAGAATTAACGATTGCCTCTTATACGGCGGTCATGTCCTGGTCTACGTTGACACCACCGATCAGGAAATCGAACGCGTTTTGCCGAAATTAACGCTTGAACATACCGGGCAGTATGGCAAGCTCTTTAAACAAATTTTTGAGGAGAACGACTGCAACTTTCATAATATTGATCTACGTGTTCACACCACGGCGTTAATCCAGGTCAATAACTTAAGGTCGGGCAACTGTTTCTCAACCGGAAAAATCGACCATGAAATCCTGTACCGTTCTTTTTTCGGCGCAAAACTTCCCCCTGAACGTTGATCCGCCGTCAAAAAATTGGAGGGGTGACCACCACCATAAAAACAGCTTCCTCGTCAGAGATGCAGCGAAAGTGTTTCAACATGACACCCGTGAAGCAAATACTGTCGCCGGGGTACAACGTGTAGTCCTGCTGTTCTAACCCTACCACTAATGTCCCGCTGAGGACGTAAATACATTCGTCCGTCGGCGCCGGCAAATGTCTGGAAAAATAGGTCTTACCCGGCTCTAAATGCCCTAAGATGATTTCGATTTTATTTGCAAGGTTGGTTGTGATCACCTCGTACCTGATATTGGAAAGACCCGGCAAAGTTAATTGCATGCGGTTTCCCGCTCGTACAACCGGCTCTCTTCGCGGGGTATCGTTTAGAAAGTATAAAATGGAGACCCCTAATGCTTCTGAAATCCTGCGAAGAGAGTTGATCGATGTGCTCACCAGGCCGCGCTCCACTTGACTGAGGAATGACGTCGTCAACCCCGTCCGGCGCGCCAGCTCAGAAAGACTCAAGCCCATAATTTTTCTCTGCTCTCTGATTCGGGTTCCTATGGTAATGTCGTCTTCGTAATTCGGTTTATCCATTTCCCTCTCCGCAGCATTAACTTTAAATTAATATTATCAGACAATTCTCATTCTGAAAACATGTCAATCATCATTAACTCGCTTGTCAGATAGTATTACTTTCCAGAACTTGCTAGAAAACAGGCAACAAAAAAGCTGTCTGCCTATCCCCTTACTGCTAGTGATAGGCAGACAACCGTCTCGTTTTTTATACAGCACCGCAAGATGTTAATTTGGACAAGTGCAAGGAAGCACGCCGTAGAAATATTCTATCCCTTGGCGCCCGAACCGTTCCCCATCGGTGGCAATCCTTCCACCATTTCCTCTAACATCTTTGTTGTCAGAGATTTTGGGCGCTCGATAGGTTTACCAAAAATCCTTGACCAGACTGCATGCGTGGTCAACCCAACCAGCCGGCTGATCCCGAATAGCACCGTGTAAAAATCAAATTGAGTAACACCATAGTGGTACTGCAACGTCCCATTAATGGCATCTACATTCGGGTAGGGGTTCTTCGCTTTTCCGGTAGCCAATAGAATACCAGGAATGACTTCAGTCCCCAACTTAACAAGCTGGAGCAGTTCATCGTCCGGCATAAATCTCTCAGCAAACTCAAGCTGTGCTGTAAACCGTGGATCCGTAACCCGCAAAACCGCATGCCCATATCCAGGCACAACAAGGCCGCTCGCTAAAATATCTTGAACATATTGGGCCAGCTCATCACGTGTCGGTAATCTTCCAAAATGATTATAAGTGTTCAACAGCCAACGAATACATTCTTGATTTGCCAAACCGTGTAGCGGGCCCGCTAAGCCATTCAACCCGGCTGCCGAGGCCAGATAGATATCCGATAGAGCCGATGCAACCAGGTGCGAAGTATGCGCGCTGACATTCGCGCCTTCATGGTCCGAGTGCAACACGAAGAACAATCGGCAAAGATCCTGATACTCCTTATTGTCGCCTTTGCCAATCATGTGTGCAAAATTCGCACTCCAATCAAGATCTGGGTTGGGGGGAATATACATCCCGTTCTGATATTTGTAATTGTAGATATAAGCTCCAATTGCTGGCAACTTTGCAGTCATATTCAGGCTGTCTTCCAGGTAATATTCCCAATAATCTTTTTTCGCCAACCCGTTACTGTATTCGGCCGCAAAGACCGATTGGCTTTGAAGTGCCATGACTGCTTGCGAGAAAAGCGTCATTGGATGGGTGCTCAAGGGCATTGCATGGATAAGGTCAAAGACGTGTCCGGGTACTTCGCCGCGCGCCTTCCATTCTGCTTCAACTTCAAGTGCATCCTCCATGGTTGGCATTTCATCCACCATGAGCAAAAAATACAGTCCTCCCATCATTGGATAAACCGAACCAGGCACCTTGGGGAGCAAGCTTAATGTTTCCGGGATTGTATACCCCCGCAACCGGACGCCTTCGTTTGGGTCCACATAAGAAATGTCGCTGACGCTGATTTGAACGCCTCGAATTCCACCAAAAATCTGCTCAACCGTAACTTCTCCCACCTTAAATGGCCCATAATCTCTCTTCAGTCGATTAACTCTTTCCCTCCAGGCGGGTATTTTCGCTGCAAGCCTCTCTTTCATTCCCATTGGACACGCTCCTTTACACAGTTAATCCGCCACATGCTGCGGTTGATACTAAATGCGGCTATTTTTTCCTCGGATAGCCTGCCCCCCGATATCCCATCTCATCAGATATTTGACGTGCAACTCGCATCACCATCTTGCTGTATTCCTCAATTTTTTCAGATGTAAAGCGCTGGCCAGGGCCAGAAATTGTTACGGCCGCCACAACAGCTCCGGCCTGATCAAAAATCGGGGCCGCTACTCCAGAGGCATCCAAAAGCCACTCTCCCCGGCTGGCAGCAAATCCTTGCTTACGAATCATTTCCAGTTCATTCAAAAGGCTTCCTTTATCGACGATGGTTTTTGGTGTAAGAGGAACCAAGTCGGTTGTCTCGAGGATCTCCATACATCGAGCTTCTGGTAGAAAAGCCAGAAAGACTTTACCCGCCGAACCCGCATATAGTGGTAACCGTCTCCCAATTCTGGCTACGATTCTTACATTTTGCGGGCTTTCAAGTCGCTCAATACACACCCTTTCTGTCCCATCCATAATGTATAAACTGATTGTTTCCATCGTATCGTGGTGCAATTCATGCAAAAATGGCATAGCAATATTGCGAACATCCAGAGTGGATGAATAGACCCCCGCCCAGGTTAGTGGCCTGGAACCCATCGAATACAGGGACGTAGTTGGATCCTGGCTCAAGATGTTCAAATCGCGCATCGCTTGCATCAAGCGGCCTGCAGCGCTGGATGACATATTGACCTTGCGAGCTACTTCGCGAACCCCTAAAACAGGGTTATCAGTCGAAAAACTGTCCAAAATTGCTGTTATTCGTGAGAGGGTGCTAACTTTATTGTCTGGCATTCGTTGTCCCTTTATATAGGACAGTGTCCCATTAATGGATTTATGTATTATAATAATAGCCGCAACAAATGTCAACCCTTTTGATCCTATCAATCAATGCCAAAGAAAGGAATGCGCCGAATGGGTATGCCTCCCTTCCCTTCTCAACATGCTCCTACAGAAAATAGAATTACTATCGCTGACGGAAAATTAGTAACGCCTGACCATCCTATCATTCCTTACATTGAGGGAGATGGGTCAGGACCAGACATTTGGGCTGCCGCTCAACGTGTTTTCGATGCCGCCGTCGAAAAGGCATACAACGGCAAGAGAAAAATACAATGGTTAGAGGTTTTGGCCGGACAAAAGGCTTATAGCCTTGTAAAGAACTGGCTGCCAGAAGAAACTGTCCTGGCTTTCAAAAACTACAAAATTGGCATCAAAGGACCGTTGACCACGCCGGTTGGCGAAGGCATCCGGTCACTTAATGTCGCGATGCGAAAGGCATTAGATCTATACGTCTGCCAGCGCCCTGTGCGATGGTTCCAGGGAGTCCCTTCCCCGATGCGCCACCCGGAAAACGTGGATATGGTGGTTTTCCGGGAGAATACCGAAGACATCTATACCGGCATCGAATTCCAGGCCAATACAGAACAGAACAAGCGGTTACTTCAGTTTTTGCAGAACCAATTTCCAGACGAATTCAACCGAATTCGATTTCCGGAAAGTTCCGGCATCAGCCTCAAACCCATATCAAAGCAAGGAACAGAGCGGCTTGTTCGCGCAGCAGTAAAATGGGCGTTGGCCAACCACCGCCGATCCGTTACCCTGGTCCACAAGGGCAACATTATGAAATATACAGAAGGCGCATTTCGGAATTGGGGATATGATCTGGTAGAAAAGGAGTTCAGCCAACAGGTTTATACGAATCGCCAATGGGAGCAAACTAAAAACGCTCTGGGAGAAGATACAGCAAACCTTGAGCAATCCAAAGCCCTATCGTCGGGACGCTTGTGGGTTAACGATGTTATCACAGATGCCGCTTTCGAAGCCGCCATTACACGCCCACAAGATTTTGATGTGCTTGCTACAACAAACTTAAATGGCGATTATCTTTCTGATGCCCTGGCAGCGCTGGTGGGAGGTATTGGAATTGCTCCTGGCGCAAATATTAATTACGATACCGGCGTTGCTATTTTTGAGGCCACGCACGGCACCGCCCCAAAATTTGCCGGCAAGGATGCCGTCAATCCCAGTTCAGTGATCTTATCCGGCGAAATGATGTTTCGGTACATGGGGTGGAAAGAAGCAGCTGATCTTCTGATTGCCGCTATCCAAGCGGTAATCTCAAAAAAACTCTTTACCTTCGACCTGCATAATCAAAGCAAAGATTCAACCCTCGTAAAGACCTCCCAGTTCGGAAACGAAATTATTACTTGGATGCAAAATCAATAGAGTTGAGGATCAAACCACATGCCAGAAATCTGCGAATCTCAAACTACACTGAATATAAATAACCGATCCTACGCGATTTACCAAATCGATCGTTGCCCATTGATTAACAAGGCGCAATTAAAAAACCTCCCGTATTCGATACGAATTTTATTGGAAGGAGCAATCCGCAATCACCACTTCGGAAAAACACCAAAGGAAGAAATTGTCAATTTGTCCAACTGGTCCCCCCAGCGCCACGACACCGCAACCGTTTCCTTTTTCCCTGGCCGTGTGATCTTACAGGATTTCTCTGGCGTACCCGTGCTAAACGATCTGGCAGGGTTGCGATCCGCGGTTGTACAACAGGGCGGCAACCCTGAGAGGGTCAATCCTGTTATCCCAGTTGACCTTGTAATTGATCACTCCCTGCAAGTAGATTACGCAGGAATCCCAGAAGCATTTGAGCGCAATACTCGTCTTGAGTTTGAACGGAATAAGGAACGGTATGCTTTCCTGCATTGGTGTCAGAATGCATTCAGCAATTTACGGATTATTCCACCTTCTTCCGGTATTATTCATCAAGTTAACTTGGAATACCTTTCCAGGGTGGTTTTGGAAAAAAACATTAATGAAGAGCCTATCCTTTATCCAGATACCGTTGTTGGTACTGATTCTCATACAACGATGGTCAATGGATTGGGGGTACTGGGTTGGGGAGTTGGCGGGATTGAGGCTGTCGGCGCAATGCTTGGCGAACCGGTCGAATTTCTTATCCCTGACGTGGTAGGACTTTACCTTTCCGGCAAACTTCCAGAAGGAACTACCCCCACAGACTTGACGCTCGCAATCACCCAGCTTCTCCGTCGGCACAACGTGGTAGAAAAATTCGTAGAAGTTTTCGGCCCCGGCCTGGCGAACCTGGACCTATCGGACCGGGCGATGATAGCCAACATGGCTCCCGAAAGCGGCGCTACCACCATCTACTTTCCGGTCGATTCCCAAACATTGGATTACCTGTTATTGACGCGCGGAGATCATGATCTTACCAGCTTGGTTGAAGCTTATTATGAGACTCAAGGACTGTTCTGGAGAGTCGGCAATCCAGAACCACAGTATTCCTCTGTTTTGGAGCTGGACATAAATAAGGTCGAGGCCAGTCTTGCGGGGCCAAAACGTCCCCAGGATCGAGTATCCCTTTCTGCTGTAAAAGAAAGCTTTCAGAAATCGCTAACCGCTCCTAAAAATCAAAACGGTTACGGCATCGATGCAAGTGATATTGATAAGAGCATTGATATTAAAGCCAACAACCAACCCAGCCAGCTAAAGCATGGTGCTGTCGTTATTGCTTCGATCACCTCATGCACCAACACATCCAATCCCTACGTCATGATTGCCGCGGGCTTGCTTGCAAAAAAGGCCATTGAAAAAGGTATAACGATAAAGCCTTATGTAAAGACCAGCCTGGCCCCAGGTTCTCGGGCAGTAATAGAATACTTGAGGAAGGCCGGCTTAATGGATGCGCTTGAGCAGCTAGGTTTTCATCTCGTTGGCTACGGCTGCGCAACCTGTATAGGAAATTCCGGGCCGCTCCCCAAGGAAATTGTTTCCGCCATCGATCAAAACAATCTGGTGGTTGCAGCAGTCTTATCTGGCAACAGAAATTTTGAGGGGCGGGTGAGTCCTCACACCCGAGCAAACTATCTGGCCTCGCCGCCCTTAGTGGTTGCCTATGCAATTGCAGGAAACATGAACGTCGATTTAACCAGAGAGCCGCTTTCAACGGGGAAATATGGAGAGCCGGTTTTCTTGCGGGATATCTGGCCCTCCTCGAGCGAGATTTACGCCATCGTAAAGAGCACCGTCCAACCAGAAATGTATCGAGAAAATTATGCCAGGATATGGAAAGAGAATGAATACTGGGGCCAACTGGTTAGCCCGGATAGCAGTTTGTACACCTGGGAACCGCATTCCACCTATCTCCAAAATCCGCCGTTTTTCACGAATGAAAGGAAAGATGTCCACGCCATTTCCAACGCGCGTATCCTGGCATGGTTGGGCGATTCGATTACAACCGATCACATTTCTCCAGCAGGCTCCATTGCGGCTTCCAGTCCCGCAGGACAATACCTGCTTTCATTAGGAGTGACGGTAGAGGATTTCAATTCCTACGGCGCCCGAAGAGGAAATGACCAGATTATGGTTCGAGGAACCCTTGCTAACATCCGCCTTAAGAACATGCTCACCCCTGGCATCGAAGGCGGGATGACAGTTCATTTCCCCTCTGAACAAATCATGACAATTTACGACGCCGCAACGAATTATCAACAAGAAAAGACCCCCTTAGTAATCCTGGCAGGCAAAGAGTATGGCACTGGCTCAAGTCGAGATTGGGCGGCAAAAGGTGTGCTGCTCTTGGGAGTGAAAGCCATCATTGCCGAATCCTATGAGAGGATACATCGCTCTAACCTTGCCGGTATGGGCGTTCTGCCTCTTCAATTCTTAGAAGGTCAATCTGCAGCTACGATTGGAATAAAAAACACCGATTTCATTGACATTTTGCTTGAAAAGAAGGATATAAAACCAGGCGCGATGATCAAAGTAAGAGCCAGAGGGATCGATGGAAGCACACGCCAATTCAAGACACTGCTGCGTCTGGACAGCCAACGCGAGCTAGCGTATTACCTTAATGGCGGCATTCTAAATTTTTTACTGAACCAGTTAATTTCACAAAATACGCAGATCGATTAAACAATGCAGTCCGGGATCAATCCTCTGACAAACGGAACTTGCTCCGTCAAGGTTTACAACAAGCCGCTATAATTAGTTGAAATGTCGATTTCAGGAGCACCATATGGCAAAACGGCTCATTCTTGTCGCAGGGAATATCGGATCAGGGAAAACATCCTTAACAGAGCGTATTGGGCAACAGCTTGGGTGGCGCACTGCTTACGAGTCCGTTGCTGACAATCCCTACCTCCCTAATTTCTATGAAAATATGGCTCAATGGTCGTTTCACCTGCAAATATTCTTTCTAGGACATCGGGCTGAGCAGCATCTGGACATGTGGAATGCCCCTCAATCGGCGATAATTGATCGTAGCATCTATGAAGATGCCTATATATTTGCGCGCGCCCTCTATCACATGGGCAATCTTTCAGAATTAGATTACCAGTCCTACCTGAAAGTTTTCCACCTGATTACCCGCAACCTGCCGCCCCCTTCACTTTTGATTTATTTAAAAGCGCCGGTAGCGTTGTTAATGGAAAGAATTAGAAAGAGGGCGCGCAATATTGAAACAAGCATCACTGAAGAGTATCTCTCACTACTTGAAAGTTTTTATGATGACTGGATTTCAACCTTTGACATTTGTCCTGTGCTGACTCTGAGGACAGACGATCTTGATTTTGTACATCACAAACGTCACCTGACGACAGTTGTCAACCGTGTTCAGGAAAAACTGGCAGGCAAAGAAGAAATTGTTTTTTAAATTTTCAGCAGCCTGCCTCAAATGAATAAATGATCAAATAGCCAATCAGGATGCGGTTGCGCTAAATGATCATGGCAATAGAGGTTGTCTTTAATTTCAATCTATTAAAGTCTTTCACCCCCCTTCAGAATTATCATCACCATCAAGAGAAGGCAACGGTCTTGAAACTCAGACAGCCTCCTCAATTTCACTTTACGCCAAGAAAAACTGCTCAACCAGTGTACCGAAGAATATCTTCCGTAAAAGAGTTGAAGATATTTATAATAACTTGAGGATTTGTTTCCGCAACTAAATTTACTCAAATTCGTATATGAGTTAGACAATTTACAACGCAGGAGTAATGGGTGAATCATCACGCGGCAGAAGAGCTGCAGCTCGCCATACAAGGCGATGAGACGGCCTTCGCTCATATCGTAGAAATGTATCAAACGCCAGTCTATAACCTGTGCTACCGGATGCTCGGAGATTCACAAGAGGCAGAAGATGCAGCTCAAGAGAGTTTTTGGCGCGCCTATCAAGCTATTAATCGATATGACCCCAACCGGTCTTTCATCACCTGGCTGCTCTCCATTGCCGCCCATTACTGCATCGATCAACAACGAAAACGCCGATTACCGACCATTGAATTAGATGAAACCACAGATGAAATAATCCCCCACCACTCGCCCAATCCAGAATGGATTGTGAGCCAATCAGAAGAAGAACAAATGTTACACCAATTATTGTCAGAAATGAAACCTCAAGACCGGGCAGCACTGATACTCCGTTATTGGTACGAACTATCGGATCAAGAAATTAGCGAAGCCCTTTCATGCTCGCTCAGCGCTGTGAAAAGTCGACTTCACCGTGCCAGGTTGCAACTGGCTCAGAAATGGCAATCAGCCCAACACACGGCCCTTACTACAGGAAGGAATCGCTATGAATCATCAACCTTTTGAAAACTGGATTCTGGACGATGAGATAGAGCTTTCCCAAGATCAGTCGCTTGAATTAAAACGCCATCTGGAAACCTGTCAGGATTGCCAACGACTTTATCAAAACTGGCAAATGGCAAGATCTTTTCTGGTTGCAAGCCCTGTCGTGTCCCCTCCCTCTGATTTTACTGCGCGGTGGCAGAGTAGTTTAGCTGAAAAACGCGTTGTTCAACACAAAAAACAGATCAGAAAAATTTTTTTATTTCTAATTATGGGGATTCTCATCACCAGTGCGATGTTGGTCGGTTATGCAGTTGCATCTACGGGTTTGGCCAACGTGTTGGTAGCAATGATCAAAGAATTGGTAACCCTTTCAATGTCATTAGTCAAAATAGCCCAGGTAATTCGACCTCTTGTAGATATCCTTCCTCCGGTAATTTCCGCCGGAGCCTGGATACTGTTTACAACAACATTCACTGTCATGGCATTAGCCTGGATAGTCGCAATTTGGCAGATCACTGTCAAAGGAGTATATAACGCATGAAACTCTCAAAGACCCTCTCTCTGTTTATCCTGATTACAGTCATGATGCTGGTATTTCCTTCACCAGTGTTTGCTCAGTCGCCAGATGGCGAAGGAAAGATCGTTTTTGGCGGTTCATATGAACTAAAAAGGGGTGAGACCCTCTCAGGAGACTTATCCATTTTTGGTGGAACTGCCACCATCAACGAAAACGCTTTGGTTGATGGCGATGTGTTCATCATGGGCGGCTTTTTGGAATTAAACGGCACGATCACCGGAGATCTGGTTGCAATCGGTGGCAACGTTAAGTTAGGCGATGCATCGGTACTGGAAGGAAATCTAACAACAATCAACGCAACTGTTCAAAGATCTCCTGGTTCAAAAGTCAAAGGCAGCACAACAGTTCAAACTCCAGGAACATTTGACCTTAACAAATTACCATTTGACCTGATACCATTTGATCTCAGGCCAGGTTCCATTCAATCTGCCGTGAGGCTTGACCTGCTGAAACCCATTGGGGATCTTCTATGGGCGTTGTTTAAAGCTTTTGGTCTTGCTGCCCTCGCTTTGTTGATCATGCTGTTCCTTGAAAAACCAACCGGCCGAATTGCGCAAACGATGGTAAAACAGCCCATTATTGCCGGCGCGTTAGGGTTATTAACTTTTATTGTGGCTCCAGCGCTGCTCATTTTACTCGGGATCACGATTATTTTGCTGCCGATCAGCTTGCTGGGATTTTTGGTCCTCGCCACCGCGCTCCTATACGGTTGGATAGCCGCCGGTTTTGAGGTGGGAAAGCGTCTTTCCACCTTATTCAAATGGGAATGCGCTGCCCCCGCTTGCGCTGGGATCGGCACATTTATCCTCACGCTGGTAGCAACAGTAATGAGTTGGATCCCCTGCATCGGCTGGCTTGCACCGGCACTGGTGCTGATGCTGGGACTCGGAAGCGTATTGATCGCCCGCTTCGGGGTAAAAAGTGCAAACGAAATTACTAGCTCGCCTGCACCTTATCCGCCAGCTACACTGCAGCAAGCTTCACCCGTAGAGAAATCCGCCATTTTGGGAACGGCAGAATCAACGGGACAACAACATCCACAGGAACAGCCCTCTGAGCCGCCCAAAAAGCGTCAACGAAAAACGTCAGTTGGTAATCAAACATCCAAAGAAGAATGATCGAGCCTGTCCAACTCGAAATTTTACAGGGTTGAAGATGAAAAAGAGGATTTTAATTCTTACTTCCTTACTAATTTTGATCAGCGTCGCCTGCACAATCACAATCCCTGTCCCAACGATCAAACCAGGTGAAACGCGAACCATGAATGTCGAAGAATCGCCTTCTGGGAACTCCACTGTAACCCAAATTACTATACAAATGAATGCGGGCTCCCTTAACCTCAAAGGTGGAGGCGCGAAAGCAGTTGAAGGGACGATTCAATACAATATCCCGGAGTGGGAACCTCAACTGATCCATACCGATAATAAAATCACAATCCAACAAAAACCCGAATTGCCACTGCAGATTCCTTCTGCTGCCATCATCAATAAATGGGATCTTGCTTTAGGGAAAAGCCCAATCGAATTATCTGTGCATGCCAACGCATATAAAGGAGAAATCAATCTAAGCGGTGTACCTCTGCGGAAATTGGAGTTCAAAGACAGCGCCAGCGATAATGAATTGATTTTCGAAGAGTACAACCCAGAAACCCTGGAACTGATAACCTACACCACCAGCGCCTCGACTGCAACGCTAAGAGGGTTGGGATTCGCGAATTTCACCCAAATGAATTTTGACGCCAGCGCGGGCTCTTATACCCTGGATTTCGCGGGGAAACTTCAGCAGCCTGCCTCGGTAACGATTGTAGGAGGGGGATGCAACATCAAGCTAATTATCCCCAAAGGTACAGCTAGCATCATCGAAAACAACGGTACCACAACTACCGTAGATGTTACCAGGGGAAGCTGGAATATTGACCAGAATGTATACAAGACTGAAGGAGAGAGTCCGTTACTAACTATAAAAGTCGAGATCGGCGCAGGCAGACTGGAGCTTATCCAACAATAGCAAATAAAAATTCAAGACTATTCTCTCGACTGATACATTTTCTCACTCACAATCAAATCATACACGGTTGGCAAAACAAAGTATCGAAATGGTTTGCCTTCCCTGATCCGTTCTCGAATAGAGCTTGCAGATATTTCAATGAGTGGAGAATGAAGAAAGAACACCTTTCTCCATACTCCCGGCAGGCTCTTTTCCAGTTTTTTCTGGTCGATGACCACTCCAGGCCGGCGCATCACGCCAATTCCATCCACTTCCTGGACGAAATCAATCGGCAGATGCCAGGTGGGAAGATCGCGCAGCGAATCTTCTCCCATCAGATAATAAAGCTCGTCCTGCGGATATTTTTGTCGCAGCAACCGCACCGTATCGATGGCAAAATGAGGGCCGGGACGATCAATTTCAATTCTTGAGAGGGAAAAATCAGGATTGTTTTCGAGAGCTTTTACCGTCAGTTTCAAACGATCTTCAAGGGGGGTAATGGCACAATCCAGTTTATGGGGCGGCGTTTCAGTAATCATCCACAATAAATGATCAAGAGATAATTGATAAACAGCCTCAGCGGCCAAGATCAGGTGGCCGATGTGGGGAGGGTCAAAAGTGCCGCCAAAGATGCCTATGCGCATCCCAGCTCAATCCATCCATTCCAGTTCATAATCTTCGCCAATAAATACAGTATCGCCGTCTTTGGCGCCTGCCTGGCGCAATGCGTCTTCAACACCCAGTGCGCTCATCAGGCGCTGGAATCGTCTAACTGAACCCTCAAACTCCCAATAAGTCATTGCAGCCGCCCGTTCGATTGCCTTACCTCTTACTCGCCATCCTTCGGATATCCGTTCAATCGTAAACTGGCGCGCATCCTCCTTTGAGCGGTACACTGGCAACACTTTTTCTCCCTCAACATCAGGCATCGCTCTCAAAATCTCTTTCACTGTCCACAGCAAGGGCTCCAACCCCTGGCGAGTTAAAGCCGAAATTGCCATCGTCTTGTAGCCCAGTTCTTCGATCTGCGATTTGATCTGTTGCCATTTTTCGACTGCATCCGGCATATCTATTTTATTGAAAACGACTATCTGGGGTTTTCTCGTTAGATTCTCATCGTACAATGCCATTTCCGAATTGATCTGGCTAAAATCAGCAAACGGCTCTGGCGATAAACCATCGAGCACGTGAATCAACACCTTTGTCCGTTGAATATGCCTTAGAAAAGAATCGCCTAATCCTACCCCGCGGTGCGCCCCCTCAATAATTCCAGGAATATCCGCCAGAACAATGGAGGTTTCCAAATCTATGTCGGCAACGCCCAGGTTGGGTTCAAGCGTAGTGAAAGGATAGTCAGCGATTTTTGGTTGGGCATTGGTCAAAGCCGCCAGCAAACTCGATTTACCGGCGTTGGGCATCCCAACAATGCCAACATCTGCGATCAACTTCAATTCCAGCCTAAGGACACGTTCCTGCCCCGGCTCTCCCCTCTCTGCAATCCGAGGGGCTTGGTTGCGCGAAGACACAAAACGGGCATTCCCTCGCCCTCCTCTGCCGCCCTTGCCAACCAGGAGCTGCTGCCCCTCCTCAACCAAGTCGCCTAATATTTCACCCGTTAATTTGTCATAAACGACCGTTCCAGCAGGAACTGGGATCAGGAGAGGCTCTGCAGAACGCCCAGTCATATTATTGATCCCGCCTTTTTCCCCGTCTTTGGCAAGATACTTCTTGATATGCCGAAAAGAGGAAAGCGTATTTAAGCTGGAACGCGCTTCTAGGATAACATCACCACCCCGGCCACCATCCCCCCCGTCTGGACCGCCGCGAGCGACATACTTCTCCCGGTGAAAGTGGACAAAACCATCCCCCCCTTTTCCTGACCGAATATAGATCTCAACCTCATCAATAAACATACTATGATTGTATCATGAGCTACCACAGAACCGGCAAAAGCCGGCTCTGTGGGCATTTTCGTAGCAGCAGTTCTAACCAAATTTCGCGTGGAGAATTTCTTCCAGCGTAGGTTGTCCAATCTCTTGCAATTCATACCTGACCCGTTGTACAGGCTTATTCATTTTGATAATCCGGGTTAAGTCGATCGGTGTAGCAGAAATGACCAGGTCAACTGGCGAGTTATTAATGGTTGCTTCTAAATCACGGATCATTTCTTCACCATATCCCATAGCCGGTAGAATATTACCGGTGCCCGGATACTTTTTGTAGGTTGCGATTATCGAACCAACCGCGTAGGGCCTTGGGTCAATAATCTCAGCAGCCGCAAAGCGTCGGGCCGCCACCCACCCTGCCCCATAGACCATATCACCGTGTGTTAGGGTGGGGCCATCTTCGATGACTAAAACCCGTTTGCCGCGAATAGAAGAAGGCTGATCTACGAACAAGGGAGATGCCGCTTCAATAACTATCGCATTCGGATTTATATCAGTGATTGCCGAACGCACTGCAATCACGTTTTCGGGTACAGCCGTATCTACTTTGTTGATCACAAAGACATCCGCAAGCCGGACATTGGTTTCTCCAGGGTGATACCGCGTTTCGTGCCCGGCCCGGTGTGGGTCAACCACGACAATGTTCAGATCGGGTTTATAAAATGGAAAATCGTTATTTCCGCCATCCCAAAGAATGATATCCACTTCCTTCTCAGCCTGGCGCAATATGGCTTCATAATCCACACCTGCATATACAATTACACCATTATCCAAATGAGGTTCATACTCTTCCCGTTCCTCGATGGTACATTGATGTTCATCCAGGTCGTTGTAATCGGCAAACCGCTGAACTTTTTGCTTAACAAGATCACCATAAGGCATAGGATGACGAATAGCCGCTACCTTAAAACCCATCTTACGCAAGACTAAAGAGACACGCCGTGTTGTCTGGCTCTTGCCAGACCCTGTGCGCACTGCGCAGACCGAAACAACTGGTTTACTGGATTTCAACTGTGTGGAACCCACCCCCATCAAACGAAAATCAGCGCCAGCAGCCAGCACAAGCGAGGCTTTGTGCATGATATATTCGTGTGAAACATCGCTATAAGCGAAAATTACCTGCTCAATCGCGTGCTTTTGGATTAATTCCTCAAGGTCGCTTTCTGGATAGATTGGAATTCCCTCTGGATATAAAGATCCCGACAGTTCTGCAGGATACTTTCGGCCTTCAATATTCGGTATTTGAGTGGCTGTAAAAGCAACTACCTCATAATCCTTATTATCACGAAAAAAAACATTGAAGTTATGAAAATCTCGCCCCGCGGCCCCCATGATAATTGTTTTGATTGGAGTCATAGAATCTCTCCTGAAATTAAATGGTATGGTTCAACTACATGACATCTGGAGCGATAATACCCAAAACGCCCAAGCAATTGCCGATAACCTGTCGTGCAGCAGCTACAAGCCGGATCCGAAAACTCCTAATCGGTTCTTCAGCCTGTAAAACAGGGCACTGGTTGTAAAAGTCATTGAAAGAGCGCGCAATTTCATAAGCAAGCGTGGCCAGATATAAAGGCCGGTATTCTTTTGCCGACCTTTGTACTTCGTTAGGAAACCGAGAAATCAATTCGATTAACTCAATCTCTGCCTGGCTCAGATCATAACTGGCTTGAACGCAAGCAGGTATGCTTTCCCCCGCTTTTTTGAGAATGCTGTTTGCTCGCACAAAGGCATATTGAATATAAGGAGCTGCCTGGCCATTGAAATCCAGAGCAGAATTCCAGTCGAAAGTCACAATCTTTGTGTTATCACGCGCCAGCATGGAATATTTTATCGCTCCCAAAGCAACTGCTCGGGCAATACTTTCTTTCGTCGCTTGTGGCAGTTCTGGGTTTTTTTGTTGAACAACCATGAGCGCCCTTGCCACCGCTTCGCGAATGAGATCCTCCAATAGAACAACGGTCCCATCCCGGGAAGACATGGTCACGTTGCCTGGCAGGTTGACAATTTCATAAGCCAAATGGTAACAATTTTTCGCCCATGAGTACCCCATTAACTCAAGGGTCTTAAAAATTTGCTGCATATACAGCGATTGCCGCACATCAATAACATAAATAGAGTAATCCAGTTTGTATTCTTCGAACTTTTTGATCGCTAATGGAAGGTCTTTCGTAGCATAAAGCGATGTCCCATCGGACCGCAACACCACCAGGACGCGATATTTTTCTTTCGTTCCGAAAATCTCATCCAGCGGAACAATCACCGCGCCATCGGGTCGCTCATCCCGTGCAATGCCCTTCTTGATTAAATCTGAGATTAACTCCTTGCCAGATTCTTCGACCTCGCTTTCAAAATAAACGCGGTCAAAGCGAACGCCCAACGTGCGATAAACCTGATCAAATGCTTCTAACGACCACGCCCGACTCTGCTCCCACAAAGCAACTATGTCCGGGTCGCGCCGGTCCCATCTGCCAAACAATGCCCTCACTTCTTCCTGAACCGCCGGATCTGATTCAAATCTCCGATCAGCCTCGGCATAAATATCGCCAAGCCACCGAACCATGTCACCTGATGGCTTCTCTCCATTGTGAAATTTTAGATAATTCCACAGCCATTTGATGACATGCAGGCCAATATCGCCATAATAATTTGCCCGAATAACCTCAAATCCGGCAAAATCAAGGATATTAGAGACAGCATCCCCCAAGATGACATTTCTGAGATGTCCAACATGAAAAGCCTTGTGGGTGTTAGGTTGCGAGAACTCAACCATTACGCGCTGATTAAGTGCTTCCTTCCTTCCAAAGCTTTTTCCTTTCGCTAACACTTCATTAACAACGCGCCAGGCAAATTCACTTGTCGAGTAATAAAGATTAAGATATCCATTTACAGCTTCAATCCGTTCGAAACCTTCGCTTCCGCCCAAATAATCGGCGAGGGATTTTGCAATTTCCTGCGCCCGTTGGTTTACGATAACCCGTTTGCCTGATTTAGCTTCTTGTGCTGCAAGCTGAAAAAAGGAGGTGGATATTCCCCAATGTCCGCTGAAAGGGATCCAATTCCATTGGATCGCCGGCTCCGGCCAGCCCTGTTCGTGGCAATACTGGTAGATTTTATTTTCAATATTTTTTTGCTCTGTCTCGAACATAATCTCTCTTTTTACCCACTAGAGTTCTGTAACCAGCGACAATCAGCGCATTATAACATATCAAAACACAAAAGCGGGAGCTGACACACACTCCCGCTCTATCTTGGCAAAGTTCCCCACAAAGGGAACACTTCACTATATTGGTTATTTCTTTAATGCAGCCAGCCGTTTCATCAGGCGGCTCTTTCGGCGAGAAGCGTTGTTTTTGTGAACAACACCCTTCGCGGCCGCTTTGTCCAGAGAACTAACTGCTTTTAGCACCGCTTTTTCCGCTGATTCGACATCTGCATTCTGGATCTCTAAGCGAGCCTCCTTTATGAAGGTGCGCGTTCTACCACGAACGATGCGATTTCGAAGCCGTCGCTTCTCATTTTGCTTATTGCGTTTGATAGCAGACTTAATATTAGCCAAATTTCTTCCTCCAAATTAGAACAATGCAAAGACTTATTCTACTCGACAGAGTTATATTTGTCTAGAGAATTTTTATCATTTTTCCAAATCTTGTAAGACTGCCACACCAGGCAAAACGAGACCCTCCAACATCTCCAACGAAGCCCCCCCTCCCGTTGAAATATGAGTGATCTTATCCGCCAGGCCTGATTGCTGTACTGCCGCAACGGATTCTCCGCCACCAATGACACTCACAGCTTTGCTTTGCGAAACCGCCTCTGCGATTCCAAAGGTACCCTTTGCGAAATTCGCGAACTCAAACACCCCCATTGGACCATTCCAAACCACAGTGCCAGCCTCAGAAATGATGCTGGCAAAAATTTTCACGGTCTCAGGTCCAATATCCATCACACGCCAGCCAGCAGGTACATTGCCAACCAGCATTGTTTTAACCGTCGCTTTCTCATCAAATGCATCGCCCAGAACAACATCCACCGGCAAGTGAAGCTTTTTTCCGCCCACTTTGAGCAAGTCACTGGCAGTTTCCAGGGCTTCATCTTCAACAAGGGAATCGGCCAGCTCATATCCCTGCGCCTTCAAGAAGGTATTGGCCATGCCGCCGCCGATTAAGATTTCATCTGCCTTAGACAACAAATTGCGGATGACGCCAATTTTATCGCTGATTTTTGCGCCGCCCAAAATTGCCACAAACGGCCGCTTTGGGCTGGCGATTGCCTGACCCAGATAACGGATCTCTTTTTCAAGCAGAAAACCAGCTACCGCCGGCAGGAGACGAGCAACCCCTTCTGTTGATGCATGCGCCCGGTGCGCCGAGCCAAACGCATCATTGACATAAACCTCCGCGAGGGCTGCAAGTTGCCTGGCCATTTCAGGATCGTTTTTCTCTTCTTCTTCATGAAACCGGGTGTTTTCAAGAAGCAAAATATCCCCTGGTTGTAAAATGGCCGCCGCTTGTTCCGCCAGGGGGCCAATACAATCCCTGGCAAAAGCAACGTCCTTGCCCAATAATCGAGAAAGATGGCTGGCAACAGGTTGAAGCGAGTATTTTGGATCAATCCCGCCTTTGGGACGCCCCAAGTGAGAGCAAAGGATAACCGCTGCTCTCTGCTCGATTAAATATTCAATTGTAGGAAGCGCAGCACGGATGCGGGTATCATCACTCACGACACCATCTTTCAAAGGAACATTAAAATCAACTCTCACAAGGACGCGTTTACCTTTTACATCGATATCTCTGATGGTTTTTTTATTAAACATCTCACCCTCCCTTACCCATCAAAAACGTAATGCGCAGATCGAGGAAGTGATGGCGCATTACGTTTTTCAGCGACAATCTCCCTAGAGGGATTTTGCAAGCAAAGCGGCCAGATCGGCGGTACGAACCGAATAACCCCATTCGTTATCATACCAGGCAACTACTTTGACCATGGTGCCGCCAATCACCATATTGGACGGCAAATCTACAATAGACGATCTCGGGTCGCCTTTGAAGTCCATAGATACCAATGGATCCCCATACTCACCTGTGGTATATCCCAAAATGCCTTTCAGGGAGCCTTTCGAAGCTTCCACAAAAGCAGCATTCAACTCTTCTTTGGTTGTCGGCTTCTCAATTTGGGCTGTAAAATCAACGATAGAAACGGTCGGGGTGGGAACACGAAGGGAATATCCGTCAAATTTCCCTTTCAAATCAGGGATAACCAACGCAAGAGCCTTTGCAGCCCCCGTAGTTGTCGGGATGATATTCAACCCTGCAGCTCGAGAACGGCGCATTTCTTTTTTATGGCCCTGGTCCAAAATGACCTGATCATTGGTATAAGAATGAATAGTGGTCATCATCCCATACAAAATCTTAAAGCGATCATGCACAACTTTTGCAGCCGGGGCAAGGCAGTTGGTGGTGCAAGACGCATTGGAAAGGACATGGTGTTTCAAAGGATCATACCGATCATCATTGACACCCATGACAACTGTGAGGTCCTCATTCTTGGCTGGCGCCGAAATAATAACTTTTTTCGCCCCTCCCTTTTGGATGTGCACATTCGCACCCGCTTTTCCCTTGGCCGGATCGCCAACCGCATCGGTAAACACCCCCGTACTTTCAACAACGATTGAAACTCCCAGGTCTGCCCAGGGTAAATTCGCGGGGTCTTTTTCCGCAAAGACCTTAATTTTCTTGCCATCCACTACAAGATCACTTTGATCAACTTCAACTTTTCCGGAATAGGTCCCATAGTTAGAGTCGTACTTAAATAAATGGGCATTTTGTTTTGTATCAAAAAGATCATTGATCACCGCAACTTCCAGTTCTTCTCCATGGAACTCATAGATGGCTTTCAAGACCTGGCGGCCAATCCGGCCGAATCCGTTGATGCCAACTTTTACTGCCATTTTGTTACCTCCACATAAAAAGATTTAAGTTGCCATGTTTCCACATGGTTATCGTCAAGTTACTGGTCATCCCTGCTGGTTAACGGCCCAGTCCGTTCATAATATAAATCTAACACAACCTGAGCAAGATGCCTGGAATTGTGCCGCCAGGGATTTTCCGTATCCACTAAATCAGCAAAATAAACAGGATAATATTCTTGCAGGTTGTGTTCTGGCTCAACCCACTGAACGCCTGAAGGCAGGGGATAGTCGAATTGGTGATTGCATATTACCAGATCAAACAACCCTTCGCCAACATGCGCTTCGATTTTTCGAATATGATCTCCACAAGAGTAATGATCTGTCTCACCACGTTGGGTAGCCACATTACACACATAAAACTTGACTGCTTTACTGGTTCGGATAGCTTCGGCCAGATCAGCAACCAACAAATTCGGTAAGATACTCGTATAAAGGCTCCCAGGGCCAACAATAATCAAGTCGGCGGATAAAATCGCCTGAATCGATGGCGAAAAAGCCGGTGGGTTATTGGGTTCCAACCAGATTCGTTTGATCACCCCATCGGTTTTAGGGATCTGGCTCTCGCCTTTGACCACGACAGCTTGATCGCTTCCAGGCAACAACACCTCAGCAACCAACCGCACATCATGAAGGGTAGCCGGCAACACTCGCCCTTTCACAGCCAGCACACGGCCCGATTCCGCCACAGCTTCTTCAAAGCTTCCTGTGATATCCGTCAAAGCAGTAATAAATAAATTGCCAAGCGTGTGCCCATTCAATCCCGCCGCGGCCGAAAACCGATATTGAAATATCTGGGTCAATAAAGTCTCATCGTCCGATAATGCCGTGAGACAATTACGAATATCCCCTGGCGGCAATATTCCAATATGCTTGCGCAATTCGCCAGAAGACCCACCATCGTCAGCAACGGTAACAATCGCAGTAAGATTACTGGTATGCTCCTTCAAACCACGTAATAAAGAAGACAATCCATTTCCACCGCCAATTACGACGATTCTTGGCCCTCGCTCTCGCCGTCGGTACGCGCTGACTGTCTCCAGCACATGCTTCCCCGGATGCAAAAAAGGTTTAAGAAGCGCCCGATTTAACCCCCATGTTCCAATAAGGATAAGCGCCAAACCGCTTCCTCCAAATATGATGGCGCGCAGCGTGCGGTCGAGAAACCTTAAAGAAAGATAGGAAAGAACAGGCAACCACCAGGTGTCTGGGGCAGTGCGGTAAACATCGAGGATCAGAATTGCAAAGCCAATTCCCACCAGGGTGGTTCCGCCAAGAATTAACACAATCCAGCGTTTTACCCCCAAACCTGGCGTAAACCATCGAAGTTTTTTTAGGAGGTAGGTCCAGATTCCCCGTAACCAAGATTTTGGCTGTTTCTGCATTTCGTGACAATAATAGCAGCTAATAGTTACAGCGTCAACAATTTTACTGTTGCTTCAAACCAGCCCGAATTTTCCTCGCGTGAAACCGTGCTATAATTTTTTCGTGAGAACATACCTATCCGTGGATATTAGAAGGACGAGTATACGGGTCACAATCTTCCCTGAAAACGGGAACCCCCCATTAACTTTGAAGAAAATTCCAACAAGAGGTCAGGAGATACGCCCGGAGCACGCCGTCGGATCTATCTCGGAACTATGGCCGCAAGAACACACTGTCTTCGCTATCGGGATCACGGCCCCAGGCTTGTTATACCCTCCTAGTGGTATAGTCTACGCAGCGTCCCATTATCTTGAATGGCGCAACTTTCCTTTGAAGCCTATCGTCTCAAAGAATTTTGGTGTTCCCGTATCCATAGAAAGTGACGCCAACATGGTAGCGCTTGGGGAATGGAAATTCGGCACCGGCCAGGGCGATCACGGTATTCTCTACCTTGCCATCAGCACCGGAATTGGGAAAGGAATTATCCTGGACGATCGCGTTGTGTTAGACTGGCGAGGGCTGGCAGGCGAACTGGGCTATGT
>Ga0067045_1028984_pt1 | contig 25108 bp, 24 predicted proteins | sample TerdegcTABiofilm_FD_59184 | JGI IMG/M metagenome (GOLD analysis project Ga0067045, IMG submission 59184) | Combined Assembly of (Gp0054472, Gp0054536) Wastewater bioreactor microbial communities from Singapore -Terephthalate degrading... | reverse complement strand
GGCCTGCTCGCCCAGCTGGTCAGCGAAACCAAGGAAAGCACCGTCGTGCGTGACGAGCAAACGCACTGGGTGCGCCGCACCGACCACAGCATCGTGCCGGTCAAGGTGCTGGGCTCCGCCATGCAGCGCGAGGGTCAGACATCGGGCGCCGTCTTCGTGCTGCGCGATGTATCGCGCGAGCAGCAATACATGGATCAGATCTCCTGGAACGCGCGCCACGACACGCTGACTGGGCTGGAAAACCGCGGCGAATTCGAGCGACGCCTGCAAAAAATGCTGACCTAGGGCCTGCATCAGGTCAAGCCCTATGCCCTGCTCTACATCGACCTTGACCAGTTCAAGCTCATCAACGAAACCAGCGGCCATGCCGCCGGCGACGAGGTGCTGTGCGAAGTCTCGCGCATGCTGCAGGCCAATCTGCGCGAAACCGATTGCCTGGCACGCATGGGCGGCGATGAGTTTGCCGTGCTGCTGGAAAACTGCCCCCCCTCCAATGTGGCAAGCATTGCCGAGAAGCTGCGCCTGGCAGCCCAGCAATTGCAAACCACATGGGGAGAGAAGATATTGCGCACCGGCTTTTCCATCGGCGCCGTGCATGTTCCGGGCGATGCGGTGAATGCCTCCGACCTGCTGCGCATGGTCGATATGGCCTGCTACCAGGCCAAGGAGCGTGGGCGCAACAAGGTCTTTTTCTACAAGGCCGAGGATGGAATCTACAGCCGCTATGTCAGCGAGATGGAATGGGCTACGCGCATTCGCACCGCCTTGGACGAAGAGCGCTTTTGCCTGTATGCCCAGAGCATTGCACCGCTGCAGCACAGCAAGAGCGGCAAGCATGGCGGCATGCACTTCGAGGTCCTGCTGCGCCTGCGCGACGAAAACGGACAGATACTGGCGCCCGGCCATTTCATCCCCGCCGCGGAGCGCTACGGACTGATGCCCTCGCTAGATCGCTGGGTGATCTCCAAGACTCTGCAGACGCTGGCCCAGCAGCCAGGACATGCCAAGCTGGTGGAAACCTGCGCCATCAATCTCTCCGGCCCCAGCCTGGACGACGACGGCCTGCTGGAGTTCGTGAAGGAGCAGCTGCAGCTGCACGCAATTGCAGCGCAGAAGCTGTGCTTTGAAATCACCGAAACCAGCGCCATCGGCAACCTCAGCAATGCCACGCGGCTGATTCAGGCGCTGCGCGCCCTGGGCTGCCGCTTTGCCCTCGATGATTTCGGTGTCGGCATGTCGTCGCTGACCTATCTGAAGCAGCTGCCCGTCGACTACCTCAAGATCGATGGCGGCTTTGTGCGCGACATGCTCAAGGACAAGGGCGATCACGCCATGGTGGAGATGATCAATCGCATCGGCCAGACCCTGGGCAAAAAAACGGTTGCCGAGTTCGTCGAAAGCCGCGAAATCGCCGAGGAACTCATGAGCATGGGCGTGGACTATGTCCAGGGCTACGCCATCGCCCGCCCCAAGCCCATGACCAGCGAATACTTTGCTCCCACGCAGGAAAACCAGCTGCCCCAGTGGTGCGGGGCACTGGCCATGAGCTGAAAGCAGCGCACGCCAGCAATAAAAAAACGACGCCTGAGGCGTCGTTTTCCTTTTTAGGCGGCACTCAGGCTGCTGCCATCAGCGAGGCTTGCGCGAAGCCTGACCCGCAGACTTCGCCGGCCTGGCTCCAGGCCGGGCCTTGCCCGTCACACCGGCACGCGGAGGCAGGCCTGTGTGCTGGGTCAGCATCTTGCCGGGTTGGGGCTGGCTGCTGCGAAAGCGCACATCCCCCTTGGGCTCAAGGCCTGCATCATCCTGGCGACGACGCACGGCCACGGCCTTGCCATCCTTGTTGGTGGTGTAGCCGATGCCGCCACCGCTCTTGGACGAGGTGCTGTTCTTCTTGCGAGCACTCTGATAGCTGCCGTCGACCAGAGGCTGGAAGGTCGGAATCAGATGCTGCTTGCCGTTGCCGATCAGATCAGCACGACCCATGGTCTTGAGCGCCTCGCGCAGCAGCGGCCAGTTGTTGGGGTCGTGATAGCGCAGAAAAGCCTTGTGCAGACGGCGGCGCTTTTCACCGCGCACGATGTCCACGCGCTCCTCGTCCTCGTCGCGCATCTGCCGGCGCACCTTGGTCAGCGTATTGCGGCCGCTGTGGTACATGGCCGTAGCCGTGGCCATGGGGCTGGGATAGAAGGTCTGCACCTGGTCGGCGCGGAAGCCGTTCTTCTTGAGCCAGATGGCCAGATTCATCATGTCTTCATCGCTGGTGCCCGGGTGGGCGGCGATGAAATAGGGAATCAGGAACTGCTTCTTGCCGGCCTCTTCGCTGAACTTCTCGAACAGCTGCTTGAACTTGTCATAGCTGCCGATGCCCGGCTTCATCATCTTGGTCAGCGGGCCTTGCTCGGTGTGCTCGGGGGCGATCTTCAGATAGCCGCCCACATGGTGCTGGACCAGTTCCTTGACGTACTCGGGCGACTTCACGGCCAGGTCGTAGCGCAGACCCGAGCCGATCAGGATCTTCTTGATGCCGGGCAGCTTGCGCGCGCGGCGGTAGATCTTGATCAGCGGCCCGTGGTCGGTATGCAGGTTCTGGCAAATGCCGGGGAAGACGCAGCTGGGCTTGCGGCAGGCGGCCTCGATCTGCGGACTCTTGCAGCCCAGGCGATACATATTGGCCGTGGGCCCGCCCAGGTCGGAGATGGTGCCGGTAAAGCCCTTGACCTTGTCGCGGATCTCCTCGAGCTCCTGGATGATGGAATCTTCCGAGCGGCTCTGGATGATGCGGCCCTCGTGCTCGGTGATGGAGCAGAAGGTGCAGCCACCGAAGCAGCCGCGCATGATGTTCACCGAAGTGCGAATCATCTCCCAGGCCGGAATCTTGGTTGCGCCCTCGTGGCTGCCGCTTTCGTCGGCATAGACAGGATGCGGGCTGCGGGCATAGGGAAGACCGAAAACCCAGTCCATCTCGGCCGTGGTCAGAGGAATGGGCGGCGGGTTCATCCACACATCGCGCGCCGTGGCTCCCTCGCCATGGGCCTGGACCAGCGCACGGGCATTGCCGGGGTTGGTCTCCAGATGCAGAACGCGATTGGCGTGGGCGTACAGAACCGGATCGCTCTTGACCTCTTCGTAGCTGGGCAGACGCAGCACAGTGCGCTCGCGCGGGGGCAGCTTGGACTTGCTGCGCAGCGAAAGATTGGGCACGAACTGGATGGGCTGGACCTTGGCTACCGATGCGCCGTCATTGGGGCCGTCCGCTTCAGATTTCGCGGCATCTTCCTTGGAGCAGCTCTGGCCCTGGGCCTCGGCCTGCTCGCTGGTCGTCATATAGGGGTTGATATGGGGCTCGACTTCGCCGGGCTCGTCCACCGTAGTGGAGTCGACTTCGAACCAGCCTTCCTCCGAAGCACGGCGAAAGAACGAAGTACCGCGCACATCGGTGATCTGCTCCACCGGCTCGCGCGCCGCGATGCGGTGCGCCACTTCGACCAGGGCACGTTCGGCATTGCCGTAGAGCAGGATGTCGCATTTGCTGTCCACCACGATGGAGCGACGCACCTTGTCGCTCCAGTAGTCGTAGTGGGCAATGCGACGCAGCGAACCCTCGATGCCGCCCAGCACGATGGGCACATCCTTGTAGGCTTCGCGGCAGCGCTGGCTGTAAACGATGGCCGCCCGATCGGGGCGCTTGCCGGCCACATCGCCGGGGGTGTAGGCATCGTCGCTGCGAATCTTGCGATCAGCCGTGTAACGGTTGATCATCGAGTCCATGTTGCCGGCCGTCACGCCCCAGAACAGATTGGGCTTGCCCAGGGCCTTGAAGGCCTCGGCGCTGGTCCAGTCGGGCTGGGCGATGATGCCCACGCGAAAGCCTTGCGCCTCCAGCACGCGACCGATGACGGCCATGCCGAAGCTCGGGTGATCCACATAGGCATCGCCCGTGACCAGAATGATGTCGCAGCTGTCCCAGCCGAGCTGATCCATCTCCGCGCGACTCATGGGCAGGAACGGCGCCGGGCCGAAGCGCTTGGCCCAGTACGGCTTGTAGCTGGTCAGCGGCTTGGCATCGCGATGGAAAAAGGAAACATCAACCGGGGCGTTCATGTGGATGGGCTTTATATGGCCTCATGGCCTATGCGGAGAAAGAACCCGTCAGTGTACTTTTCCGCCCTCGGCCTTGCACGAGCAAGGTCTTGCGAAAAAAGGGCTGAAACTCTGAACTTCATAGCAGCCAGCGCTTGTGACCATTGAAATTCAATGCTTAAAACATCTTAAACCTTTGATTGACAAGCGCCAGATACTCACTTATTAATAGCATCAAAATCCCGCCGCCACGCTGCCTCAATCCTTTTCCTGGCCCGTGACGGCACCGGTGACCGGGTCCAGCCGCAGCTTCATGACCGTCTGGTCGGCCCGCAGCAACTTGACCTTGTAGCTAGTCCTGCCCCAGTCCGAATCCAGCTGGGCCTCCAGCGGCTTGCCCGGCAAGGAGGCAACGGCGGCATCGACCGCCTGCGCCAGCGTGATCCGGGTATCGGCCAGACGCTTGACATGCTTGGCCTCGGCCCGTCCCTTGTTCTTCTCCACGGCGGCATCGCCGGTGCTGGCATTCACACGCAGCCTGATTTCCTCGTTCGCCGGCGACACCAGGGTGACCGCGTAATAAGGAGCGGCGCCTTTCTTGCCCTCTTCCAGCTCGGCGTCTATCGCGTTTCCGGAAACGACGGCCTGGGCTTTCTCGACGGCCTGGGTCAGGCCGATCTGGACGGCGCCGGTCAGGGCCAGCCATTCGGCAGCCGATCTGGCCAGGGCCGGAGCCGCGCTCCATCCGGACAGACTCAGGGTGGCAGCTAGCAGCAAGGTGCTGGAACGCAATCTCATGAACCCATCCTCCGGCAGTGGCGACCCTTGCAGTCTGCCCCGATTCCGGGGCTCGGACTTGTCAGATATCAAGCCGTATCGACTTTGAGAAAATCCATGCAAAGCCTTTGCCAGACAAAGCACTCTCGCTATGACATTCAAGAGTCCCATGCAAACAGCCCGCCAGGGCCGGGCCTTGGCGGGCTGCAATCGGATCGGAAACAGGCCGCTGGCTTACAGATCGCGCTGGGCTGCGGCAATCAACTCGCCGAACTGGCTGGCATCACCCAGCCGATTGGCGGCCAGCAGCGCCAGCTTGACCAGCAGCAGCTCGGACTTGTCCGCGCCCACGGCATCGATGGCGACAGCCAGCTGGTCGTACACGGTCTCCAGACCGGCGATATCAAGGGTGGTGGGTTTCATTTGCATCTCTCCTCAGGCGGGCAGGGCCGCCTTGAATGCCGCTTGCAGGCGATTGGCGTCCAGCGCCATCCAGCGCGCACAGACATGTTGATCGGGACGCAGCAGATAGGCTGCGCCATCGGCCATCACGCCATAGCGGGCGCGGCAACGGCCTTCGCTGTCGTCGAGCACCAGATCGGCACCCTGTATCGCGCTGGCGACCTGGCTGCTGACGGCAATCAGGCGCACGCCGATGCCGCGAGCCCTGATCCCGGCCACGACCGCTTGCAGTTCGGCAGGTATCGCCTTGCCGTTCGTGAAATACAGCAGATCGAAGCCGCCACCCAGATGGTCGAGCAGATAGCTGTCCGGCGCAAAGCGTACGTTCAGAGGCGGCGCGCCGTGGGCGGGGCCGGCCTTGAACAGCAGATTGTCGTCGCCCATGCTGTTGAGCGGCGAGCCGCCGTACTCATGCGGGCGCGAGGTGCGCCAGTGGTAGAGCGGGCCGACAAAGGGCTGGCTCAGCGACAGGGACAGCACGGCGTCACGCAGCAGCCTGAAGCCACGGCTCGGCGGCGCCATGAAACGCGTGCTCTTGCCGGCCTCCTCCACTATCTCGCGGGCCGCACCCACGCGCTCGCTACTGTAGCTTTGCAGCAGCGCGGCGCTGGCCGCCCCCTTGGCGACGAGTGCCAGACGCCAGCCCAGGCCCTGGGCATCCTGAAAACCGGTGTTGGCGCCGCGCACGCCGAAGATGGGCAGCATATGGGCGGCGTCGCCCGCAAAGATCACGCGGCCATGCACATAGTCGGGCAGGGTCAGCGCGCGGGCCGAGTAGACGGAGCTCCAGTCCATCTCCCAGGGCGTGCCGCCAAAGCCGATCATCTCCAGCTGCGCATCGATGCGCGCCTTCAGCGACTCGGGCCTGAGCGCATCCTCGGGATCTTCGCCAGCAGGCAGCTGGTAGTCCACACGCCAGATGCCATGCGGCTCGCGGTGCATGAGGATGGTGTTGCCCGGGTTCCATGAGGGATCGAAGAATGCGAGGCGCTCGGTGGGCAGGGGCAGGTCGATGCGAATGTCGGCGATCACGAAGCGGCCCTCGTAGGAGGCGCCCTCCATCAGCAGACTCATGGCCGTGCGAATCCCGGAGCGGGCGCCGTCGCAGGCCACCAGCCAGTCGGCCCGCAGCTCATAGCTGCCTTCAGGGGTATCCACTTCCACCCAGGCCTGCTCGCCCTTTTGCTCGACCTTGCTCACGCGATTGCCCCAGCGCAGCTCGATCAGCGGGTTGGCCTGCGCTGCATCGACCAGGTATTCCTCCAGGTACTGCTGCTGCAGATTGATCATGGGAAAGAAGCGGTCGTCGTCGGCACGCGCGTTCTCCATGCGAAACACGCGCTGGCCGCGGTAGATGCTGTTGCCGTAGCACCAGGGCAGTCCGGTCTCCGTCACGCGCTGGGCCACGCCCACCTGTTGCAGGATTTCCATGGAGCGGCGCGTGAACACGATGGCACGACTGCCTTCGGACACCTGCAACTCGGACTCCAGCACCACGCAGCGCTGGCCGTGGCGGGCAATCTCCAGCGCCGTGGTCAGGCCCACGGGGCCGGTGCCGACGATGACGATGGGGTGGTTTTGCCCGCCCGGATGTCGGGAGGCAAGCCAGGGCTGGTGCACCTGGTACTGGTAGTAGATGGAGCGGCGTGGCTCGGCAAATGGCTGATGCATGTTCTTGTCTCCTGGGGGGCGCTTTCGTGGACAAACCGGTGCGCTTTCATCCCCTTTGCGGTCTGGCTTGCAATGCAGTGTAGAAAACCAGCCCACCGCCGATGTCACCAGATGGAGACAGCATCTATCCCAAGTCAAATTTCAATGAAATCAGCCTCTATCCCTTCCCCATCAATCGATGGAAGCTATCAAAGCTGACCATCGACAGCTTCAGCAGGCTCCATCAGCAGCGCAAACAGCTCGCGCTGCCCCTGCACGCCCAGCTTGGCGCAGACGCGCTTGACATAGGTGCGCGCGCTGCTGACGGTAATGCCCAGACGCTGCGCCAGCGCATCGGCATCCAGGCCCTGGGCCAGCGCCCGCACCACATCGAGGTCGCGCGGCGTCAGTTGCTCGAAGCGCCTTGCCAGTCGCGCCAGCACCAGCCCGACCAGATCGTCCTGCAGCGTCTGCCCTGCGTAGTGCAGACGCATGGCCTGCATGACCAGGGGCGCGAAAGCCTCGATCCGGGCAATGGCTGAGGCGTCGAAGCTGCCATGCTCCTCGCCGCGGTACAGGTTCACGGAGAGCCAGCGCGCGTTTTCCTGCAGCATCAGCAGCGACAGCCGCTCGGCGATGCGCGGCAGCTCATAGCAGACATGACGGTATTCGGGATGCTGCACATCGCGCGGGCCCTGGCGATGCAGCCAGACGCGCGGCTTGGCATGCGGGTCCCTGGCAAGGCGTGCCAGCTCGGCCTGCATCACGCGCTGCGAACCGTCGAGCGGATAGAAGCGTTCGCTGTAATCCTGGGAAATCATGGGCAGTGCCCCCGTGCGCGCCCTGTCGCCCATGCCCACCACGCGCGGCCTGGCCATGCCCTGGAAGGAGAAGATCGTGCACTGCGCCAGCGGCACATGGCTCCCCAGCAGTTGCAGGATCTGCCCGGCCACGGCATCGCTGCTGTTGCGCCCCACTCTTTCCATCATGGCCGTCACATCGGCCAGAGCCACGGGCAACTGCGCTGCCTGCGCGGCAGCCGGCAGCAGCATCCAGTGCGAGGAATCGGGAAACGGCGCGCAGCGGGCATTCATAGACCGCGATTCTCGCCGCTGCAGCGCGGCTGCGGACAGGAAAAACCGGCTCTCCCTTTCAGGAGCTGCCGGTCTGGCTTGTGGCGGAAATTGAGGCAGAAAATACGGTCGGGCTCTGGCGCCCTACCACTCGCCCACATTGCGTATGCGCTGCAGCAGCTCCCATTCGTCTTCGGCAGCCGCAGCCTGCAGGGCCTGAGGCTCTGCCAGTTCCTGGGCCAGCGGAGGCGGCGTGAAGTGTTCACGGCCAAAAGTATGTTCGCTCAGTGACTCTGGGTGCGGATGGTTCATGATGGCCTCCTTTGCTCAAAGCTTAAGCCTCGAAGCGGGCCGCTCCTGTAAGAATTGGCTTAAGGACACTGTCGAGCAATCCCCACAGGCCGCGTCGTCGTGTCATGGATATGTCACAACTGCCATCATCGTGCCATGCTGCTCGGCCCCGACTTTGCGGTTATGCTGCCGCCGCTATGCCTCAGACCCTTCGTGCTCCCGTCTCCAGCGAACTCATCATCAAGAAAAGCCGCTTCATCGGCTGCGTGCAGCCGATGACGGACCGGGCCAGCGCACAGGCCGTGGTGGATGCACTCTGGCGCGAGCATCCGGGCGCGGCCCATGTCTGCTGGGCCCTGCTGGCAGGCGGTCAATCGGCCGCCGTGGATGACGGCGAGCCCAGCGGCACGGCAGGCCGCCCCATGCTGGATGTGCTGCGCCATCAGGACCTGGAAGGCGTGCTGGCCACCGTGGTGCGCTATTTTGGCGGCGTCAAGCTCGGCGCCGGCGGACTGGTGCGCGCTTATACCGATGCCGTGGCACAGGCCTTGCTGCAGGCCGAAAAAGTCGCCATCCAACGCATGCAGACCTTGCGGTGCACGGTCCCCTATCCGCTGGAAGGTCTGGTGCGGCGCATGGCCGACACGGCAGGCGCGGAGTTGCTGGAGGTCGATCACGGCTCTCTGGTGCGCTTCACGCTGCAGATGCCCGAGGCCGATGCCGCCCAGTTTGTCAGCACCCTCAATGAAAGCGGCCAGGGCCGCATTGGATGGCTCAAGCCCGACGAGCTATAGGACGCAAAAAACCCGCCTGAGCGGGTTTCTTCTGCAGCCTTATCAGCAATTGCCTTTTTTGGCCTGGCCCGGAGGGCAGCCATGGGGATGGGGCTTTTTGTAGCCATCGCCGTAATACCCGCCGCGGCCGTCATAGACCGCGCAGCCGCTGAGCACCCACAGGGTCGCAGCCAGCGCAAGCATGGTTTTCATGGGTTGGACCTTTTTCTGATTTTTCGGAGCGCCAGTCTATAGGCGATCCCGCTCGAATTCTGTCAACAATCTTTTCTGCAACGTTCAATTGACCGGTTGCTGCTCGGCCGCCACCTGCAGGTGCAGCAAGGTGAAATACAGGGTCACATCGCCCTGCTGGTCGATGAAGGTGCCCACGGCGCGCTGCAGGCGGGCGGCAATGCACAGGCACTCCATGGCCTCGGGACGGGCGCCGGGAATCCTGGCCGTGGTCAGCAGTGCCAGCTGGTTCTGGCGACCGAATTCATGCACCACCTCCAGCGCTTCGCCGTGCTGTCTGGGAATGGCTTCGTTGGCCCAGCTCCAGACAAAGCTGCCGTCCTGCTCGCTGCTGGTGCCCACCAGGCAGACCGTGGCAACCACCTCATGCAGCGGAGCTTCCAGTGCCAGCAGCGCACGTTCGAGATCCCAGCGGTACCTGGGGCTGCCCTCCAGGCCGAACTGCCGGGGCCATTCGGCATTGCGGGCCTGCATCATTTCAACGGCCTCACGGCTCCAGGCGGCCCAGTCGGTGGTTTGTGCGTCGTTGCTCATCGCATATCCATTGCTTTTCAACAGAGCGCATTGTCAGGCAAGAAGCGGGCATGCCAGGGCCTGGAACCCTATGCCCCCGCAGGCCTGCGTTCAGTCCTTCATCTGCTGCGCTATCCAGTCGGCCAGAAGCTGCTGCAACGAACCGGCAACCCAGACTTGCGGGGCCAGAAGACAGTATTGCGAGCCGTCCGGCACAAAGCCCAGCGGCGCCACCAGCCTCCCGGCGGCGATATCGTCCTGCACCAGCAACTGCGGGCCGATGGCCACGCCCAGACCCGCTGCGGCGGCCTGCAGGCTCAAGTAGAAATGCTCAAGCACCAGAGCGCCGGCTGTTTGCGCTTGCCCCACCTGCATCGGGCGCTGAAGGGACGCAGATTGCCACCAATCCGCCCAGGCCCCAGGGCGCGTCCTGCTGTGCAGCAGCGCCGCGCCGCCCCGCAACTCCAGGCTGCCATCCGCCTTCGAGGCAAAGAACTGCTCCAGCCGGTCCGGCTGGCAGACCGGCCCCATGCGCTCTGCGCACAAGGGCTGTACATGGACGTTGCGCCCCCAGTCGAAGTCGTTGCGGCGTATGGCCAGATCGATGCCGCGCCCCCATTCGACGGTGCCGCCGCCTGCGACCAGATGCACGGTGTACTGAGGGTAGCGAGCCTGAAAGTCGCCCCAGCGCGGAATCAGCCAGCGCATGAGCAGCGTGGGCTCGCAGGACAGCAGCAAAGGCCTGTCGGCCACCTGCCGGCGCACCGCTTCTGCCGCGCGTGCCATCTGCGCCAGCCCGGCATGGACGCCATCGAACAACAAGCGGCCTGCGGCATTGAGAAACACACGGCGATTGCGGCGCTCGAAGAGCGGCGCTCCTAGCTCCTGCTCCACTGCGCGCACCGCACGGCTGATGGCGCCATGGGTCAGATGTAGCTCATCGGCAGCGCGGCTGAAACTCTCCAGCCGCGCTGCGGCCTCAAAGCAGCGCAAGGCCATCAGCGACGGCATGCGCTGTGGACTGACCATGGCGATCTGTGAGCTAGATTCACTATTTTCTTGAGAAATCATCGTTATTCAAAAAGCTATGACCGCCCTAGAGTTCAGGCCCATAGAGCGCTATCTGCCATTCTCCTGCAGCACAGCCATCGAACAAACAGCAATTTAAACTCAATCAAACGCATAACATGAACGCCTGGCCTACCGTGATTCTTGTCACCTCTCTTGCCGTCATCAGCCCCGGCGCCGACTTCGCCCTGGTCACCCGCACCAGCCTGATGGAATCGCGCCGTGCAGGTCTGTGGGTAGCGCTGGGCATTGGCAGCGGTGTGCTGATCCATGTCGCCTATACCCTGCTGGGACTGGGCCTGGTCCTGCAGCGCCTTCCCTGGCTGTTCGACCTGCTCAGATATGCGGGTGCAGCCTATCTGGTCTGGCTCGGAATTTCTCTATGGCGCGGCGCCAGCCGTGCCAGCGAAGGTTCGTCAAAGCCTGCCTGCGGCGCTGCAACCGGGCATGCTGCCGGCCTCTCGCTTTTTGCCCTGGGTTTTCTGACCAACGTGCTCAACCCCAAGACCGCTCTCTTTATCATCAGTCTGTTCATGCAGGTCGTAGGCCCTGCCGTACCCATGACCAGCCAGCTGGCCTACGGACTCTTCATCGCCCTGACCCATGTGCTGTGGTTTGCGCTGGTCGCCTGTTTCTTCTCGACCCCGGTGCTGCAACGCAGGATGCAGGCTGTGCGCCCCTGGGTGGACCGCAGTCTGGGCATCGTGCTCGTGGGCCTGGGTGGGTTGCTGATCGGTGCCAGCACCACACGGCAAATTCAATTTTGATAGCTACTTGCACTTGATATGAAATGGTCTCAGACCAACAAGGTGTTCGATAGCAGTATCTGCAACGTAAACGACAGCTTTGGAGCGCTCACCCATGCCATGCTTGGTCGGCATCAGTGAAAAAGCCAGAGGAGACCAGCACCATGAAGAATCGCTACCCCTTTCCCGATCTGAACACCCTGCCGGAAGACATCAGGCAGCGCATTGCCGAAGTGCAGGAAAAAACCGGCTTCATCCCCAATGTGTTTCTGGCCTTTGCGCGCCGGCCGGCCGAGTGGCGGGCCTTCTTTGCCTACCACGATGCGCTGATGCTCAAGGAGGAAGGCAGCCTGAGCAAGGGCGAGCGCGAGATGATCGTCACGGCCACCAGTGCCGCCAACCAGTGTCTGTTCTGCGTGGTGGCCCACGGCGCCATCTTGCGCATTCACGAGAAAAAGCCGCTGATTGCCGATCAGATAGCCGTCAACTACCGCAAGGCCGATATCAGTCCGCGCGAACGGGCGATGCTGGACTTTGCCATGAAGGTCTGCCTGCACAGCCAGGACATCGACGATGCCGACCACGAAGCGCTCTATCCCCACGGCTTTGACGACGAGGATATCTGGGACATCGCGGCCATCACCGCCTTCTTCGGCCTGTCCAACCGCATGGCCAGTTTTGCGGGCATGCTGCCCAATCCGGAGTTCTACCTCATGGGTCGCGTGCCGCGCGAGAAAAAGGCCTGACGCCACCGGCAACAGGCGGTAACTCGTTGGCTGCAACCGGTGCAACACGCGCAGGAATGGCGCATCATCCCTTGCAGAGCAGCGGCCGCCCCGGCAAAGCGCTGCCTGCCGGAGGCCTATCGAGATGCGAAAAACCGTTTGCTGCCTCGCCGTGCTCGCGGCGCTCTGCGCCACAGCGGCTCATGCTGCCACCTGGCAACTCGATCCTGGGCCTGACAACCGGCTGGAGTTCACTGCCACCTTCGAGAAGACGCCAGTGACGGGGGTATTCAAGGACTTCAGCATTCGCTTTGATTTCGACCCGCAGCAAGCTGCCGACAGTCACCTGAACGTCCGCATTCGTGTCAGCAGCGCTGACATGAGCAGCAAGGACATCAACCAGGCCATTGCCGGCAAGGACTGGTTTGACTTTGCCCGCTACCCCGAGGCGGTCTTTGAGACCCGCGAAATCCTCGGCACTGCGGGCACTGACCGTCATCTGGCACGCGGCACGCTACTTCTGAAAGGCGTTCGGCAGCCGCTTGCGCTGCCGTTCAGCTGGAAGCCCGAGGAGCGCCTGCTCGAAGGGCAATTCCTTACCCGTCGCACCCTCTTCGGCATAGGCACGGGACAGTGGCAAGGCAGCGATGCCGTGGGCGACGAGGTGAAAGTGAAATTTCGCGCCCGGCTGCGCGAGCTGCCATGAAGGCCCTCAGACCGCTGTTTGCGGTCCTGATGGCACTGATAGCCCTTATGACCCTGATTACGGGATGTTCTCAACCGGGGCTGGAAAAAGCGCAGCCTGCCAGCCCGCAGGCAAGGCCTGCCGACTTTCCTGCAGCCTTCTACGAACAGGCCGCAGCCAGCGGTCAGGAGATACTGAAGGTGGCCTCCTCGGGTTCGCTGGTCTCCATCACCGTGCGTCGCGCTGGCGCCCTGGCCAGCCTGGGGCACGATCATGTGGTTGCCAGCCGACAGCTGCAAGGCTATGTGGCGCCCCGGCTGGGCCGGGCCGACCTGTACGTGCCGCTGGACAGTCTCTTGGTCGACGAACCCGCTCTGCGTGCCGCAGCGGGCCTGGACACCCGGCCCAGCGCCGCCGATATCGAGGGGACCCGCACCAATATGCTGAGCAAGGTGCTGCAGACCCAGCTCCATCCGTTTGCACGCGTCCAGGTGCGCACCACCCCGGATGCGCACGGCGAGGTCGTGCTGGTGGTGGAGCTCACCGTCCACGGAGTCACGCGCGGCCTGAGCGTTCCGGCCCGGATCGTGAAGGAGCAAGGCGCTATCCGTATCAGCGGAGCGTTGAGCATCGATCAGTCAGACTTCGGCATCACGCCTTTTTCCATCCTGGGCGGCGCCATCCAGGTCCGGGACCGGCTCGATCTGAGCTTCGACGTGCGCGCCGACCCAATGAAGCGGGAGTCCGGATCATGAGACCAGGGAGCTGGCGTGCCCCGAGCGCAGCGCTGCTGCTGATCTGCTGCGGCCCGCTGGTGTCGGCACAGCAGCTGCAGATCGAGACCGCCGAGCAGGATGAAGCCGTGCTGGTAAAAGCCTCGGCCATCATGCAGGTCAGGCCGGCCACTGCCTGGAGCGTGATTTCCGACTACGAGCATCTGGCCGAATTCGTGCCTGGAATGCAAAGCTCTCGCGTGCTGCAACGCAACGGCAACCAGGTGGTGGTGGAGCAGAAAGGCAGTCTGGGATTCCTGTTCTTTCGCCAGGCCATCGAAATCAGGCTGGCCGTGAACGAATGGCCGCATCAGCGCATCATCGCCCATGCGGTAGGCGGCAATCTCAAGCAGATGGACGGCAGCTATACCCTGGAAACCCTGGCGGACGGCCGTGTACGCCTGAGCTATAGCGCCCGCCTGGTTCCTGCGTTCACCATCCCCCCGCTGCTCGGAAAAGCGGTGGTGCGCCAGTTGCTGACGCGCCAGTTCAAGGCACTGGTGGATGAAATCCTGCATCGCGAGGCATTGAGCCTCGGAAGCGACAGCCTGCCATCAAAAAATTAGCGCAAAGCCTCTCATTGCGAGGAGTACTACCGGATTTTCCGTGACGATCCGCCAAAGCAGTCCAGGGCGTATCCAAGCCTGCACAGAGAGCGATTTGCCTGGCCGCCGGGAAGCCATGACTGCCGGCATTCGTTCATCAAGCGCCGACAGCCATGGCGTTTTCAGGCCTTGAAAGTCAGCCAAGGCTTCAATTTCAGGCTCGCCCGGATCAGCCCCGCCTCCTCCTGCGCCTGCAGCACCGGTCCCACGGGTTTGTAGGCACTTGGAGCCTCCTCGATCAAGCGCTCCTCGCGCAGCGTGATGCACTGCCACATGGACTCGATCAGCGGCTGCTTCATGCGGCGTGTGTCCTGTCTGCGCACCTGCCGACCTGCGCCGTGGCTGCACGATTGCAGCCAGTCTTCATGGCCCAGGCCCTTGACAAGGAAGGAGTAGTCGCCCATGGAGCCCGGAATCAGCGCCCACTGGCCGTCGTGCGCCGGGGTCGAGCCCTTGCGGTGCACATTGAACTCGCCTTCGGTCATCACCACGTTGTGCGGCACATCCACAATCAGGCGCGATGCATCGGGCGCGGCAATGTCCTCCAGTTCTTTGCGCACCAGCTCGGCCAGCGCCATGCGGTTGAACCATGCATAGCGCGCGGCCACGCCCATGGCCTGCAGGTAATCCTGGGCCAGCGCACCGCTCAGACCATACAGGCCGTGCCGCGGGTGCTTGATGCCTTGCGGCCATTGCTGCCTGGCCAGATCCATCCAGCGGCGGCCGACATAAAAGCCGACATCGCGCGAGCCGGTATGGATCATCACCGTGACATCACCCTTCTTGAGCCCTGCCGCATAAGCGGCGTGGCGATCGAAAATCTCATCGACCACGCAGAACTCCAGAAAATGATTGCCGCTGCCCAGGTCGGCGGCAGACGGCGGGCGCAACAGCTCACGCGCCTGCAGCAGGGCTTCGGGCGCGTAACGACTGCGGCCCGCAAAGCCTTGCAGTCCCACGCAGCCGGCCAGCTCGGCCTGCAGGCGATCGCGATTCACGCCCTGCCACAGGCCAGCATCAGGCAAGTGTTCAATAAAGGCATCCGGGCCCTCGTCGAACAATGCCTTGAAGCCTGCGCTGCGCACGGGTACATCGCGCCCGTTCTGCAAGATGACCCGGGTCAGACGCTGGACGATGGTGGTTCTGTGCAGCTCGGCCTGCGCCTGGGTCAGGCCCGTGCTCAGCAGGCGTATGCCGCAGTTGATATCCGTGCCGATGGCAGCAGGAATCACGAAATCCGGCGATGTCGCCACCACGGCCCCCACTGGCGCAATGCTGCCGGGGTGAAAGTCCGGCGTGGCACAGGCTTTGCAGACTGCGCCATGGCCCTGCGGGTCGGCGACCGAGGCAAAGTCCAGCAGCTGGCTGACGGCCTTGTGCTCCAGCGGCAGACTGTCAGGCAGCAACACAGTGGCGGCCGCCTGCTCGTTATGGATTTGATAGATGTGGTCCCGATACGAGACCTGGATGCCCTGACGTGACAGAGCTTTTTGCAGTCGGGAAAGCTTCCCGGAAAGATGGGGCATGATGCTGAGAAAAACAGGTACGCAACAGCGCATCTCCGAATCTGGGAGATGCAACGCACCTTCGAGCAGCAGCATCAGGAAGGATGGGTAAGCCGAAGATTCTAATGATTAGCGGCCCGGCCGCCAAGCATCGGTGTTGCCGGCAGGCTGCAGTGCACTTGATGGGCCAAGGCACTTTTCATCAGGACTTCAATCGAGAAAGCGCGCTGCCACGGCCGGGTCCGGCATCAGGCATTGCTCGCTTTTGCCAAACCAGCGGTAGCGGTTTCTGGCAATCAGGCGATAGAGCGCATCGCGCAATGCAGCGGGTATCAGTCGGAACAGCGCTGTCAGGCGCCAGGGCCAGCCCAGCGCGTGCAGCACGCGCAGGATGGCATCGGTGTGCTGCCAGGAACACTTGCCGTCGACCAGCAGCAGGGTTTGCAGACCTTCCAGGCGCAGGCCCGCATCGGCCAGCAGCTTGCCGCCTGCCTCTCCCTGGATGGCGGCGAACTGAAAAATGCCATGCTTGTCGTGCTTGAGCAGAAACTGCACCCAGCCGTTGCACAGCAGGCATTGCGCATCGAAGACCACAATCATTTTTTCTCCTCGGGCAGCCGCAGATGGCCTTGGTAACTGGCCACTACGCCAATCAGCGGGACTGCCGCCTCGATATGAAACTGCAAGCGCTGCCCGACCCCGGTTTCCTCGGCCACGATGCGCGGCGCCAGCCAGCCCGGACAAGGGATGCCCAGAAAATACAGGCGCTGCAGTCGCATGTGCAGCCGTCCATCCACTGCCCGCAGGGCAAAGCACAGCCGCGCTGGCCCGAGACGCTCGACCAGGCCGCCTTGGTGCAAATGCATGCTGGAGCGCATGACCTGCTCGGGGAAGATGCGAGTCCAGGTCTCGGCGTCCGGACTGGCCTGCAGCTCGAAATGAATCTCCCCCTCAACGGCCGTGCGCGGCGTACCCAGAGCCAGGCCCAGCAACCTGGCCAGCAGCGTCCGGGGCGCGCCGGTCTGCACCCTGCCCTCCAACTCATGCTCGCCCTGCAGGCGGTGAAAGCGCTGCAGCACGGCATCGAGCCTGCCGAACTCTTCACCCATGGCCTGCTGAAACAAGGAAGCGCTCTGCGTCATGGGGCCAGCTCCTGCATCCGGATGTCCAGCCCCCGAGCCTCGGCCATGAAGTCCTGCAGCGTCAGCAGCCCCATGCAGGGCCGGGCACCAGGCGCCAGCGCAGCACCTGCTGCCAGCTTGCGCACCAGTGCACTGGCTGCCAGCGTGGGAACATAGGGCCCGTCGCCGGAGCCCGCCGTCAGCACCCAGCTACGCTGGCTGGCTTGCCCCTGTGCATCCAGCCCGCTGACGGTGACATGCATGGCACCCGCATCACTGCCCCGCTTCTTGAACCAGTCCGCCATGCGCTTGAGTCTGCGCGCATGGATGGACCAGTCGCGCACCAGCCCTTGGTGCGCCAGCCAGGCCATGGCGTTCATGCCTCGGTGCAGAAGCGGCAACTCAAGCCCCGCGCCAAATCTGACAGAACAGTTCTGATAACGACGCGGCAGCAATGCAAGATCGGGCACATCGCAGGCCGACAGCAGCCGCCGCCCCACGGGAGCCGGATAGTCATGTGCATAGCTGCGCAGCCAGCCGATCACGGCCTGCTGGCCCGCACAGGGCAGTGGCTTGCCGCAATAGCTGAGGATGGCAGCGACGGTGGACAGGCCTCTGTCCGTTCGATTGCCCGGGCTGATGCCGATGTCGATATGGTCGACGCGAGCCATGCTCCTAGCCAGCGCATCCACCACCGCCGAGGACAGCGCCGGCACCGAGCTGGCACCACTGAGCAGCAGCACGCCGGCAGCTTTGGCCTGCGGCTCGAGCTGGTCTATGCCGCAGACAAACTCACGCCCATCGGCCAGATCCACATAGTGCACGCCGACCTGGGCACAGGCCAGGGCCACGCGGTAGTCCTGCCCCTGAAACGGGCCCGAGGTGTGAATGAGCGCATCCACCGCCAGGGCCTTGAGCCGTTCTTGCAGCCCCGGAGCCATCACGTCCAGCACCGCATGGCTCAGGCTTGTGCGGGCATCCCGGGCCAGTCCTTCAAGCAGCGCATGCGCCGCAGAAGCCGAGCGCCCTGCCACCACGATGTGCAGACCGCTTTGCCTGGCCAGTCTGGCAACCAGGCGACTGCCGAAGAAGCCATAAGCACCAACGACCATGACCTTGAATTCACGCATGCCCCAGTGTAGCTGGACGCAAGTTCCGCCCTGCAGCCCAGACACGGCAGACGCCTTCATGGCCTGCTCACAGCCCGTGCTTGCGAATCTTGTCGTGCAGCGTGGTCTTGGGAGTGTGCAGCGCCTGCGCCGTGCGCGTCAGATTGCCTTCGTTGTTGCGCAGGGCTTCGGAAATCAGGGATCGCTCTATGGACTCCATGGTCGACGCCAGCGAAGCAGCAGTCCCGGGCGTGGCGCCGGACGTGGATATGCCGGCATCCAGCCCCAGCGTGATGCGCTCGGCCGTGTTGCGCAGCTCGCGCACATTGCCGGGCCAGTCGTGGGCCAGCAAGGTCTGAAGACGCTGCGGCGTCAGTTCGGCCACAGGTCGCTGGTGGCGGGCCGCGGCCTGCAGCGCGAAATGCTCGAACAGCAGCGCAACATCCTCGCGGCGCTCGCGCAGCGGGGGCAGGTTCACGGTCGCCACATTGAGACGATAGTAGAGATCGGAACGAAACAGGCCCTGGCGGCTGAGCTCCAGCAGATCGACCTTGGTTGCCGCAATCACGCGGCAATCCACGGGAATGAGCGTGTTCGATCCCAGACGCTCCAGCACTCTTTCCTGCAGCACGCGCAGCAGCTTGGCCTGCATGGCCAGGGGCATGCTCTCGATCTCGTCGAGAAACAGCGTGCCACCGCTGGCATGCTCGATCTTGCCAATGCGCTTTTTGCCTGCGCCGGTAAAGGCCCCGGCCTCGCTGCCGAACATTTCGCTGTCGAACAGGGTTTCCGGCAGACCGCCGCAGTTGATGGCGACGAAATTGCCGCTTTTGCGCCGGCTGGACTCGTGCAGGCTGCGCGCGACTCTTTCCTTGCCGGTGCCGGTTTCACCCCAGATCAGCACATCGGCCTCGCTGGCCGCAAGGCTCTGCAAGGTACTACGCAGCTGCTGCATGGGCAGCGACCGCCCCAGCAACTGGTGCTGCAGCACATCCCGGCTCTGCAGTTGCTGACGCAGGCTGCGCACCTCCAGCACCAGACGACGTCGCTCCAGCGCACGGTGCACGGTCTCCACCAGGCGCTCAGGCGCAAATGGCTTTTCCAGAAAATCGGCCGCACCATCCTTCATGGCCTGCACGGCCATGGAGATATCGCCGTGACCGGTGATGAGAATCACGGGCAGCTCGGCGTCCAGCGCGCGAATCGCGGCCAGCAGCCCCAGCCCGCTCATCTGGGGCAAACGGATATCACTGACCACCACGCCGGCGAAATCCGGCGACAGGCGCTTTAGCGCCTGCTCGGCACTGCTCGCACAGACGCAGTCCAGGCCCTCGAGGCGCATGGTCTGCTCGCAGGCCATGGCGACATCGGCATCGTCTTCAACGATCAGGACTTGGAGGGATGGGTTCATGGGCAGCAGGCAATCAGGACAGCGGCCGAGTATCCACCAAGGGAAGGCGCAGCGTGAAGATGGCCCCGCCTTCCGGATGGTTGCCGCCGCTCAGGCTGCCACCTGCTGCATGGGCAATTTCTGCCGACAGCGGCAGGCCCAGACCCAGTCCCAAACCCTCGGGCTTGGTCGTGAAAAAGGGCTCAAACAGCCGCGCCTGAGCCTGCTCGCTGAGTCCGGGGCCATGATCGCGCACCGTGATCTGTGCCCAGGCACCGGACCGGTTGCAGGCAATTTCCACGCACCGCGTGCAGCCGCCCTGCACGGCGTCCAGCGCGTTGCTCAGCAGATTGATCAGCACCTGCTGCACACGATTGGCATCGCACCAGGCACTCAGCGCGAGATCCGAAGGCTGCCGCACGATCATGACGCCGCTTTGCGCAATGCGCGGCTCCAGCAGGGTCAGAGCGCCATCGACCACCTTGGCCAGTTCGACCTGTGCCGGCTGGCCCGCGGACTTGCGCGCAAAGTTGCGCAGCTGTCCGGTAATACGTCCCATGCGCTCCGTCAGCTCGGCCATGCGCTGCAGATTGCTGTGCACCATCTCGCCCTGGCCGCGCTCCAGAAAACGCTGGCTGTTGCCGGCCAGCGCCCGCAAGGCCGCCAGGGGCTGATTCAGCTCATGGGCCACTTCTGTGGAGAGCTGGCCGATGACGGCCAGTTTGCCAGCCTGCACCAGCTCATCCTGCGCAGCGCGCAGTGTGGTCTCGGCATGCATGCGCTCCACAACCTCCTGCTGAAGTGCCAGATTGGCGTTCTGAAGATCGGCCGTGCGCTGCTGCACTTTCTGCTCCAGCACCTCGTTGGTCTGCTTCAGAGCCTGCTGGGCCGCCAGTTGCTCGCGCACATGCCTGCGCCGCTGATAGAGCAAAGCCCCCAGCAAAAACATCAATGCAATCAACACCCCGGTCACCCATGCACGGCTCGCCGCCAGCTGCAATGCAACACTCAGGGGAGACAGCACGGTGATCTGCCAGGGCGTGCCGGCCAGCGGCGTGGACTGCGCCAGAAAGCGACCCGCACTCGGCCCTGCCGCGGCATCCTTGAGATCAGGAATGCTGACCTGCCTGATACCCGTGGCACCGCTCACACCTCCCCAGCTCAGCGACCTCAGATTCAGACGGTTGTATTTCTGCGACGCTTCCAGCTCCGCGCGTCTTGCTTCGTTCAGCGGCTGCAAGGTGGCAAAGCGCCAGGCAGGCATGTTGCTGAGGATGACCACGGTGTTTTCATCGCTGACCATTACCGGCGACTCTGCGCTGGCCCAGGACTGCTCGAGCTGCGCCAGCCCGACCTTGACCACCACCACGCCATGCAGCTCGCCCTGGCCCAGGGTCGTGGTCAGGTAATAGCCAGGCTCACCACGCGTGGTGCCGACACCGAAGTAGCGCCCCCGCCCTTCCCGCAGCGCCTGCTGGACATAGGGCCTGAAGCCGAGGTTCTCGCCCACAAAGCTGTCAGCGCGGCGCCAGTTGCTGGCGGCCAGCACAAGACCCTGGTGATCCAGCATGTAGACGCTGAGCGTGCCCGCTCGGCGGCTCAGCTCTTCCAGATAGAGGTTGGCACGGGATTGCAGCGTTTCGTCGCCTGGCGATTTCAGCAGGGACAGGATCTCGGGCTGCAGGGCCACCACATCGGGCAGAAAGGCAAATTTGTCGATCTCGCGCCGAAGGCTGGCTGCATAGAGATCGAGGCGGTTGTTGCCGGCTGCCGCCACCGTCTCGAGACCGATCTTGACAAAGCCCTGATAGCCCAGCCAGCCGCCCAGGCTGCTTGCAGCCAGCCAGAGCAGGATCAGCAAAGCAGCGCGCAGGTGCGGGGGCAGGAAAGCTAGCATGGTGCGGGCCATGTTAGCAGCGCCCGACACAGCGGCAGGCAGTAAGTCGGGCAAGGCGGGGGTCAGGCTCAGGCGCGGGCGGCCTCGGCCATGATCACGGGCTGGGCTGCCGAGTCCGTGGAAGACTCCGGAGCTTCATCGCCCTCCCATTTGGCCACCACGGCAGTGGCAATGGCGTTGCCCAGCACATTGGTCAGGGTGCGACCCATGTCCAGGAAGTGGTCGATGCCCAGAATCAGCAGGATGCCGGCTTCCGGCAAACCGAACATGGGCAGCACGGCAGCCACCACCACCAGCGAGGCGCGCGGCACGCCGGCAATGCCCTTGCTGGAAATCATCAGCACCAGCAGCATGGTCAGCTGTGCGGTCAGCGACATCTCGATGCCATAGGCCTGAGAGATGAAGATGGCCAGAAAGGTGGTGTAGATCATGGAGCCGTCGAGGTTGAACGAGTAACCCAGCGGTAGCACAAAACCGGTGATGCGTGGCTTGATGCCGAATTTCTCCAGCTGCTCCATGAGCTTGGGCAGCGTGGATTCGCTGCTGGCCGTGAAAAAGCCCACCAGCACCGGGCCGCGAATCAGCGACAGCAGACGGAAGACATCCTTGCCCAGCACCACATAGCCGGCACCGATGAGCAGCACCCACAGCGCGGCCAGCGCAATATAAAAGCCCAGCAGGAACTTGCCGAACACCAGCAGCATGCCTAGTCCGTGGGTGGCAATGGTGCCGGCGACAGAGCCGAACACGCCCACGGGCGCAAAGCGCATCACATATTCGGTCACGCGCAGCATGACATGCGAGGTCTCTTCCATCAGATCGACCAGCATGTGCTTTCTCTGGTGGTTCAGATAGCCCAGGGCAATACCGAAGAACAGCGCGAACACGAGGATCTGCAACACCTCATTGGTGGCCATGGCCTCGAAGATGTTCTTGGGAAAGACATGGGTGATGAAATCCTTGAAGTTCAGCGCACCGGTCTTCAGACCCAGGCTCTCGGCATTCGTGGGAAGCTCCACGGTCAGGCCGTGGCCGGGTTGCAGCACATTGGCAAACACCAGACCCAGAAACAGCGAGCAGAACGAAGCCGCGATAAACCAGCCCAGCGCACGACCACCCACGCGGCCCACGGAACCGGCATCGCCCATATTGGCCAGGCCCGCCACCAGCGTGGCAAACACCAGGGGCGCGATGATCATCTTGATCATGCGCAGGAATACGTCGGTGAGAATGCCGAAATAGCCGGCAATATCTTTGGCAGTCTCCGGTGTCGCGGCGTTGGCGTGGACGAGATAGCCCACGACCACACCCAGAACCATGGCCAGCAGAACCATGATGGTCAGGCGATTGGATTTCATTTCTTGGAATCTTGGTATGCGTTGTTTGAGTCGCTGCCGGAATCCAGTCCTTGCAGGCACCGGGTTCTGACAGCGACAACAAACCGAGACGGACCGCCGACGCAACCGAGGTTTCGTCAGCCAGGTCCAGCCCCAGTCTCACTTGGTCAGCCGCAGCGAAGCGGCGTGCCGTCCTTCAAGCACATACCGTGCCAGCCAACAGATCACAGCCAAGTCTTTGATTTGCTTATATTCAAAATACTTTTTTGCATAACAAGAATCGGATTTCCGGACAGCACCCGGACAGATGTACGGAATTCCGAACAATACTCAGGCTGTGACTGCCGAACGTATCCAGTCCGGCAGCGCAGCGGCTTTCTGCCTGGGAAAGTCCACCCAGATCACCGTGCCTCCGCCGGCGGCGCAAATGACTCCCGGCTGTGCCACACGCTCCATCGTGGCCCAGGTCTCGAACGTGGTGCGCGCGGGATCGCTGACAAACATCTTGAGCAGCACCTCGTCGGGATAGGCCAGCTGCTGATAGAAATTGCAGAAGGCGTTGACGATGACCGGCCCCTGCCCTGCGGGATCCGGATTCAGACCCATGCCGCGCATCCAGTCGATACGGGCAGTCTCCAGGTAACGGAAGTACTGTGCATTGTTGACATGGCCCATGGCGTCCATATCACCCCAGCGCACGGGAAAGCGCGTTTCATAGACCTGTTTCTTGTGCTCTGGCAACTCGATTTTCATGCCGCTATGTCTCCTGATTGAACGAGGTCTGCAACTGCCTCATCATCCCCTTGTTCTAGTTTCTTTGAGGGATGGCGTGCCACGGGGGGAGCACTAGCCTATGGACTTTGCCGCAACACTGATTGATGCGCTGTCGCCAAATCTGCACGGTCGTGCCGGACTGTCAGCATAGAATCGCCCGCATCGTGGTTTTTGCAGACGCACCTGCCAAAGCCGCGCACGCCAGTTTTCCCAATCCAATATCAAGCGAGACTTTCCCGATGACAAACGAAGAGATCCTGGCCCAGTACGGCCCGCGAGAGGCCATGGAATATGACGTGGTCGTGGTCGGTGGAGGCCCAGGCGGCCTGGCCACTGCCATTCGCCTCAAGCAGCTGGCGGCCGAAAAAGGTCAGGATGTCTCCGTGGTCGTGCTGGAAAAAGGCTCGGAGCCCGGAGCCCATACTCTCTCGGGCGCCATCATGGATCCTCGCGCTCTGACCGAACTGATCCCCGACTGGAAGGAAAAAGGGGCCCCCCTGAACCAGCCGGTGACCGAAGACGCCATGGTCTTCCTCGGCGAGAAGAGCTCTCTGCGCACGCCCAACTGGCTGCTGCCCAAGTGCTTTCATAACGAAGGCAACTACATTGTTCGCCTGGGCTTTGTCACCAAGTGGCTGGCGGAACAGGCCGAAGCCCTGGGCGTGGAAATCTTCCCCGGCTTCACGGCCGCCGAAGTGCTCTACAACGAGGACGGCTCCGTCAAGGGCGTGGCCACCGGCAATATGGGCATCAGCAAGGAAGGCGAGCCCACGGGCGACTTCCAGCTGGGCATGGAGCTGCACGGCAAGTACACCATCTTTGCCGAAGGTGCGCGCGGCCATCTGGGCAAGCAGGTCATCGCCAAGTATTCGCTGGACGCCAACCGCGACCCGCAGACTTACGGTCTGGGCATCAAGGAACTCTGGGAGATCGACCCCCAGCGTCACAAACCCGGCATGGTGCTGCACACTGCCGGCTGGCCCATGAAGAGCGACACCTACGGTGGTGCCTTCCTCTATCACCTGGAAGACAATCTGGTCACGCTGGGCTTCATCACCGGTCTGGACTACTCCAACCCCTATCTGTCTCCGTTCGAGGAGATGCAGCGCTGGAAGACCCATCCCAATATCCGCTACTACCTGGAAGGCGACGAAGCCAAGGGCATCAAGCCCGCCAAGCGCATCAGCTACGGTGCGCGCGCCATCACGGCCGGCGGCATCTCCAGCCTGCCCCGCTTTGTCTTTCCCGGTGGAGCATTGGTGGGCTGCGAAGCCGGCTTCCTCAATGTCAGCCGCATCAAGGGCAGCCATGCCGCGATCAAGACCGGCATGCTGGCCGCCGAAGCCGCCTACGCCGCCATCGTCGCCGGTCGCCAGGGCGACGAGCTGACGGCCTATACCTATGCGTTCGAGAACAGCTGGCTCTATGAAGAGCTGTGGAAGGCGCGCAACTTCAAGGCCTGGTTCAAGAAGGGTCTGACCACGGCCACCGTGATGAAC
>Ga0067045_1003560_pt1 | contig 25131 bp, 31 predicted proteins | sample TerdegcTABiofilm_FD_59184 | JGI IMG/M metagenome (GOLD analysis project Ga0067045, IMG submission 59184) | Combined Assembly of (Gp0054472, Gp0054536) Wastewater bioreactor microbial communities from Singapore -Terephthalate degrading... | reverse complement strand
GAGCAAGTCCTTCAAGCCATTCTTCAAAATCCTGATGTAATCCTTTTTCATCATCATTAATAAATACGCTTGCAGTTATATGCATTGCATTCACAAGAACTATCCCCTCTTTAATTCCGCTTTCTTTCAGAGTTTTTTCTACTTCTCCAGTAATATTAATGAATTCGCGTCTTTTTTTGGTTTCAAACCAGAGTTCTTTTCTATAAGATTTCATATAGTGTAAAAATTTAATTCTTACTTAATATTTGAAAATAATTAGTTCATCAAAGCATATACAATAATATTTGTTCCCATTTTAAATGCTTCTTCTCTTTTTTCAGGTGGGTCCTGATGTTCTTTTGTATCTGCCCATCCATCTGTTATATTAGTTTCATAGGTATAAAAAACGCATAGTCTACCCTCTAATGAATATATACCGAATCCCTGTGGGGGCTTCTGGTCATGTTCATGAATTTTAGGAAGTCCATTAGGAAAATTATAATGTGAATTATATATCGGATGATTAAATGGGAGTTCTATCAAATTTCTGTCAGGAAACACTTTCTTTATTTCTCTGCGAAAGGATTCATCCATACCGTAATCATCATCTGCAAACAAAAAGCCACCTGATTCACAATATTTTCGCAATCTTGCAGCTTCTTCTGGTGAAAAATTTATATTTCCATGTCCTGTAAGGATCAATATAGGGAAATTAAAAATATCATTTGTTGATATATCTACCGCAATAAATTTAGGATCTGAAACATCAATCAATGTGTTTTTTTTAAGATACTCAATCATATTTACTTCTGCTGATGGATCGTTAAACCAATCTCCTCCTCCGCTATATTTTAACCTCGCTATACTTACCTTATTGTTTTTTCCACTACTCTGATTAGCTGTATTGTAATTCTCATTAGAAGATGATACTGAAACATTTCTAATTAATTGAGAAACAAATTATTAAAATTTAATTATTTTTCAAGTTTTTATTTCTAATTATTTGAGAAAAGGGAAAAATTGAGTAATAAAATGAACAAAAAAACCGCAAAAACAAGCAAAAATTGCAATCTAAAATCCATAAATTGCACAATTACTTTACATAATATTTGCACAATTTGCACAACTTTTATATGGTGGTGTGAATAAAATGTCACAAATTATTTTATTATTTGGTAAAAAGTATAGTTGTTTGTAAATGTAAAGTTAAAAATTCTAAACATCATAATTCAATTCTTTTATCAACATCAATAAAAGTAATAAATGGAACGAATAAAAAAAAGCAATTTAGTAATAATTTTAAAAAATAGTTATAATTAAAATATAAAATGGGGGTAATTCAGATTATTAACAAAAAAAGAATTTTTTGATTTTAAATATAATATAATCTTTAAACCTCAAAATATTTTTCAATCGTTTTAAACAAAGCATAACATTTTTTACATTCCCTAATTCGTAAGATAAAAGTCTGGTACCGTCTTGTATCAATAACTTTGGATCCAGAACTGCTCTTACATTTCGGGCAAAGAAATTCTAATTTTACTTTATTTTTATTTATCTTATTCAAATGTTAACTCTAATTGATTATTTAATTTTTTTAAATATGGTTTCCACATACATTCTTTTCTCCCCGCAATTATCTTATACCCCGCAAATTCTATAAGTGCTAATTCAGGATGAAAAACATATTCATTTTTATTTGTTACAGGATTAAATTCCCACCGATAGCCTTGTAATTCTTTCCGTCGGGCTGGGATTATATTAATTGGTAATCCGCTGTAATAACAAATTTCTTTATCCGTTAATGGGTAATATTTCAGAATTGTTTCAAAAACTTTCTTTCTTATTCCTTTTAAAGAGTCAAGAATATTATAAAATGCTTCATTCCGACTCGATTCTGAATAATATCCCATTTCTTATTAATTTTTATTTATTAATAAGTTCCCAATTTATTTCATAATAAAAAGTCTCATCTTGATCAATTCTTAAGCCTATAGCAGCAAGTTTATCATCCGTTAATTCTTTTGCGGAATAATCTGTTAATATTAGGTCTTTATTTAATTCTTCCTTTGTCCTTATGTATTTACCATTAAATATTTTCTTTATCAATTCTATTGTTGTTTTAACTGTGAACTTTTTATTCAGTTGTAAAACCTTCGGCGGATTAGTTCTAAAACCTACAAACCCATGGATCAATTCCTTTTTCCTTTCTTTATCAAATTCAGTTTTATTTTTCAAACAAAAAGCTTGTATATCAGTTTCTATGTTTTTCAACTTTTCTCTTAAGCTTTCAGTCGCCTGTTCAAATTGGTCGCGAATTTTCTGAATTTTTGCATTCATCTCTGCCTCTTTTTTTGTAAGTTCTACTTGTAACTGTCCAGCTTCAAGCAGAACTTGGTCAAGGTCTTCAAAATTTCTTATTTTCATTTTTTTATTATTTAATTAATAAATTATTTTTTTTAAAAAACAGTCGTTAATTATTTATTTTATCACTTTTAGTTTTCTAATAGATATTATTTGAGATATATCCTCCATCGCTTCTGCAATCCGTTCTCTTTCATATTGTTCAAATCCTTGCAAAAAACTGTATGTATTTGCTTTTGTTACTGGAAAATAGTAATTATATTGTTTTGTTCTTGGTTCTGAAATAAAGTTCATATATCTTTTAAATAAACGGTAGTTAAAAACAAGTCCTATTCTAAATTTATTTTTTGCTCTTAATTTCCTTAAATAATACAGAATATTTTCTATACTATTAACTATTGCATAATAGTTTGTAATTATTGCTGAAATTAGTAGTGTTGTTATTGTTAGTATTACAATTAATGTAATCATTTTTTTATTTTTTTGTTTTTAGAAATTAATATTTCTGAAAGTTTTTTATTCCTGTTTTTAATAATCTTTTTAGCAATTCTCTTCCCTGTTTTATTTGCATTTTCTAATATTGTATTGAAATCTTGTAGCTTTTTCATTTTGTTTCATTTTTTTGAAATTTTTTTTCGATCATTAATATTCTCTTAATTATTAAATCTTTTTGGTCAGAATTTAAAATTCTAAACAATGTATCTAATTTTGGATGCCGAATTTCGTAATCCGTTAACCTTTTACGAATTTCAGGGCAAGTATGAATTATGTAATTAAATATTCCCTCGTTGCTCCATCTCAATTTATATTTTGCAACTCTCAATATTATTTTATCCTGCTTGCTGTGATGATAGCCCGGTCTTAATAACCTTTTCAATACTTTCAGTACATTTTTAGCTTCATCATCTGTTAATAGAGTGCTACTTAGATTACCATATACAATTGGCACCTCGCTTCGTTTACTTAATTGTTCTACTATCAAATTATCAAGCAAATGTCTGTAATTTTTCTTTCCAGCAATTTTTATTGCTAGTCGATGTAAATTATAATTTAGTCGGTGCCTCTCTGTTTTAAACTTTATCAATTCTCTATTAATTTTACATTATTTATTACTTCAATTAGGTCGGGATTTATTTTTTTAGCTAATCTTTTTATCCCTCTAAGTTGTCCAATTAAATCCTGCTTTTGTAATTCAGCAAGCTTAATATTCTTTTTCAATCGTGAAAGTATTTTTGCTTCATTTGATTCTTTTATCCTTTTTGCATATTCTCTTGCTCTTATTGTGTCGTCTTCGATTTGCTCAAGTAGATTTATTAATTCTTTCTGAATTGCTTGTACCTCTTGTATTATTAATTGCTTCTGTTTTCGTTCGGGTAGGTTCTCTATGTTTACCAACCCAGTGCTTGTAATTAAGTTTGTTTCTTTCATTCTATTTCCTCCTTATTTGTATATGTCAATGAATACCCGCTGTCTTCATCTGCGGGAGTTAATTCAGGTTCATTTTTAATTGTAGATTCTATAATTTTGCGTTCCTTTCCCGGCTCAGCAGTCTGAAGCTTTCGTAGCAATTCCTTACGCTTGCTAATTGCCTTACCATCTTCAGTTATTATACTGTTCAATGCTTCATTTATAGTATTGTTCGTACTTGCTATATAATTTAGTATTGCCTCTTTATGTGCTTTTGCTGCCTTTCGAAGTTCTGCATTTGCTTTAAATATTGTTGCCTGCTTATCTGCTATTAAATTCATAGCTTCCGCTGTACTTATATAATCTCCTCTTTTAATTTTGCCAAAATTTTCTGCTGAATATATCCATATTCGGCTCATATCCTGTCGATTGTATGCCACATAAACTTTTTTCCCGATTAATTCATAAGGCACATTCTCCGGTAAATAATTTATTACGGTCCCCTTATGCGTTAACTTAATTATGCCTTTAAATATCCTTGGCTTATCATATTCTAACGATGCCCACGCAAGATCCTTTGCCTCTACCTTGCAAAATTCAAAACCGTCTGATAATTTCTCAAATAGTTCTGAAATTGTAATGTGCATTTCCTTCCCGCCTATAATCCTATGTCGCTTGCGATTAATGCAGTCTCCTGTAAGATATGCTTCTGCCATTCTTATATATTCAGAAATTGTATGCTCCGCTTGCTCAGGACTTAATCGCAATGAACTATGCCTTACCTCTTCTCTTTTACCTCCTACATAATTCCGAAAATTTAAATCAAATTCATCTTTCAATAACTTATTAAATCTTTCAATATTTGCTTTATAAGTTGGTGTGTAAGCTGGACCCGGTTTGAATGGAGAAGTAAAATATCCGCTTCCGCAGTATAACTGCTTAATACGAGTGATATAATACTGCACTTGCGCAGAATATCCTATCCCGTTATCAAACAAAATTCCTTTCTTCGGAAGTCCGTATGAAAGAAATGCCTGATTAAGTGCATTAATTACATCCTGCGAGTTTAACGCATCTGGCTTTATTACCCAGCCAATTGGCATCATTGTCTTCATTTCTATTATTATCCAATAAAATACCGTCTTTGTCTTCCATTCTTTCTTTACTTCATCCCATACTAATACTCCGCTTATATCCGCTTTGCGGTCATCCATTGCATACCAATCCATAAATTCTATGTCATCTGTAAATGCTCCTGTTATTGATATTTGCTGGAACTTCCCTCGGCGATTAGCATAATTCCATGATTGTAATAAATTGTTATCTATAAGATATTGCCTGCAAAATTTATATAATGTAATTCTTGGTATTGCTGCTATCTCATATAATTCCTCCGTCTTACTTGCAATCTCCTGCAATCGCTTCACTGCAAACATGCAATTCGGCTGGCCAATTTTGTAATATATTTGCAAAAAATTATTTATCACCGTATCTTTCATTTTATTCAAAAGTTTATTCCTCGGTTTCCCTTTATCTATCCTTACTTTAAACTGATTAAGCTTATGCCTTTTATGCCACTTGCGATAAATTGATTTTTTTGAAAATCCTTTTGGTAGATTTCCTTCATACATTGCGGTAAGCTGATTGATAGCTTCCGATGGATACTCTGCCTCTATTATAATATTTATCGGGTCTGGTAATACTTCAGGAATTGTTACTATTCCATTGTTAATATTTATTATTCCGCGTTGTGCATAGTAGTAAGCCGTGCGCCTACTAATACCGTATCGGTTACAATACTCTTTAATTTTCATTTAATATTTTTTTTAATTTTTCTTCATATTTCTTTGGCATCGGTCTATATCCGCTCAATATTTGGGATATATAACTCTGGGTTACTCCCAATCGCTTCGCTAAATATGTCTGCGTTGTCCTTTCTTTCCGTATTTTATATTGCCTTTTAATATTCATATTTTTATTCATATATTATGCTAATAATTTAATTAATACAAATATACTCTCTTTATAGATTATTGTCAATACCAAATTTATTACTTATGAGACTATGAATAAAATTACTGAATTATTAAAGGAACTGAATTTAAATAAAAATCAATTATCTAATTTAATAGGTGTAAGTAGTGGTTTGTTAAATGAGTATGAAAAGGGAATTAAAAACCCTGGTCGCAAATTCATTGAGAAGCTTAAAGCCAAAATACCTAATCTCAACGAAGCCTATTTCTTTTCCGATGATGCCCCTATGTTTAAAACTCAAGAAACAGTAGTATCACACCCCGCTAATTCTATTAAAATTTACGAACGAGTTGCCGCTGGCCAACCAATTATTCTATGGGATGAACCAATTGATATTGTTGAGATAACTCATCCGATACTTAAAAAACGAAAAGATTTATTTGGCTTTCTTGTCTCTGGCGATTCTATGTTGCCTCGCTTCCACAATGGCGATTATGTTATTACTCAAAAACTCAATCTCCCAAATGAACTGCCTCGCAATAGAGATTATATTGTCACTGTATTCCGCGATAGCTCCGAAGCCAACCTCAAACGGTTTCAGTGGTTGAATAAATCAAAAGGCAACTTCTTGCTTATTCCTCTTAATTCACTATATGAAACATCTCAACATAATTTAAAAGATGTATCATATATGTTCAGAGTTTATCTTAACATTTCTCAAATTGATTATAAAAAGGAATAATTAATCTCTTTATTATATTTTTATTGCCTTTAATATCGCAGCTTTTATTCTCCCAAAATCACTTGTTGGTATTACAAGATACGGTCTTGCTGGTATTGTAATCTTGTATGGCTTAATCTGTTTCATCTTTGTTATTTTCTTATGTCTTCTCCCTGCAAATACAGTCTCTCCTGTTCTCTTTTTCCTAAATTTTAACTCGCGAGCCGGCATATTAATTACTCCACCCTCCTGATGTATCCTCGCATATGCTGATGCAAGTGGATTTGTCTTTATTACTACTCGGTTATTATATTCATCTATTTCCGCAGTTACATTGCTAAGATTTCCACTTATTACAAGTAATTTCCTCCCTCTCTGTCTTTTGGAAATATGTTTCCTCGGTTCCCATTTCTCCGGTCTGCCTCCCGCTTCAAAATTCATCTTAATAGATTTCTCCGCTTCAACTGCAAGCACCTTTAGGGCTTTACCTTTAATTTCTGTTAATACCTGCTTCAAATTTCTTTCTATGTCATTAAATCCGCTCAATCAATACTCCTATTCTGTATTTATCAATATTACTGTAATTATCTTTTATTATTTTTTTATTCCCTCCCTTTATAACTTCTATTTCTATTCCATCAATTTTATATATGATTTTTCTCAAAACTGATTTATATACCTTGCCCTGCATAATCTCTCCCCATAACTCTCCATAGGTATTGACACTTAGTTCATTTTTATCTATTTTTATATTTGCAAAGTTTAAAGAAACGCCAGCCCGGGTAAATTGCTTATCCAAGGAATATAGCTGGCTGGAGCTATGCGACCGGGAGTAAATAAGCAATTTACCATCTTTAACTTTGTTTTTTATATTACCTTTCTCATGCATACTGACAATCATTTCCTTCCCATTAGTATATTCAATCACTATAACCGTATTTTTAATATTGTCTCCTTGACTTTTAAATGACTTAATTATTAATGTCCCATTCTTCTTATCAACTATTATATAATCTGGTTCTTTCAGTGTCATCTTAATTGCGCCAAACAAATACTCTCTCTTTCTGTCTTTCAACTTTTGGTATTGATCGCCTTTCATTTTAAACTCACCAAGAGGAGTAGATGCTGTATTATTCGGAAATGCCTTTTCCCAGCTTTCTTGGGTTAATTCTTCAAAAGGCATTTTGCTATTTGTCATTTCAAGATTCTCTATCACCTCTTCTGCTTCTGGCATTTGATTTGCATATCCTTTTAGACGTGTCGTGATTTCATTATAAACTTTATCATTTAGTTTAATCTGCAACCACTTACCCCAAATGCTTCTTATCTCGCCAGCATTTCTACGGAACTCTTTCGGTATCTTTGCCTGATTAAGCAATTCTGTCCGAGCTTTATTATCTATTATATCTTCAGCCTCAATGCCTGATGAACTTACCTCCTCGAGTGTCATCGGATTTATATAACAGCGACAATTCCATCCGTTTGGAGGATATATCTCCTGCCATATTGGGTCATTGCTTCTCCATATCCTATCATGTAATACCCTGTGTTCATCTCTTACAGCAGCATCTGCTCTTGTCTTGTATTGCCAATGAGTATATACATCCTGTAAATCTTTTAGCCTCTGATACCGTGAGCCATGATATGCAGAATTTACTGCTGTCTGCAAATTTGTTTGCAAATAACTCGGTGGTGGAACCTCTTCTGTTTCCGGTATATATTGTAAAATTATATTATATGCTTCCGATTGCCAAAGCTCTTTATCTCCAAGTTTATTTTGTTTCATTAATTCTATTGCAAGTGCCTTCAATTTCTCCTCAAGCTCATAACTATTTACCCCTGCAACTGTAAACGCTTCTACTGTGAAATTCCGTAGTAGCTCTTTATCGGTATCAGTCCAGTTAACCTCAAATAATGACTTATCTGAAAACTTCTTTATCCCTTTAATTCCTAAAATCTTTTCCTTATTAAGTTCTACAATTGATCTTAATCCCTTTGCGTATGCTTTATAGATTGCCTCCGTAAGTAATTTGCCCCAGTATTTATAAATTTCTATATTCAATAAATTGTTCTCCTTCTCCCTGTAAATATTATATTATCTCTTTGTTCATTATTACTCTCTATAATACGTCTTGTAAGCCATAACCCATAATCTGCTGCTTCGCTTAAATGCGTAAGTTCAGGATTTGTTTTATCTATTATAAACTTATCACTACCCGCCTTCCATATTACCAGCTCTCGGTCTTTAATTGATTGTTTGCATTTCTCATTAATTAAGAAATGATTTTTTTCAAACAAATTATTGACAAAATTCACTCGGTCCCTCACAAACGGATTTTGTTCCGGTATATGCATATAATATTCTATCCCCGCTGCATCAAACTTATTTTTAATAATTAAATAATCCGATACCCCCGTGCTGTTTGTTGTTGTCTTACGGCCTGATGCATCTCCCGTTATTATAATAGGATAAAAGAAACGATCCTGTTTAAATCGGTCTATTATAAGGTCGCATAACTCTCCAGTATTGGATTTATTTAATATAAACTCCTCCTCCTGAACTCTTAAATTTTCTTTAATACCAATTAAAACCGCACACATCGGATTTACATTAAAATCAAAACTTAATATATATCTATCATAAATATATTTTTTCTTTGTAATATGTTTATTTGGGTCAAATGCGTAATATACCGATTCTGATGAAGTAAGTCGCAAATATTTTCCCTCAAGATATACCTCCTGCATCTTTGTATCAAACTTTTTGGTAAGTCCCTTTACATAATCAGTTGATAAATTTATATTTTCCCTTGTTGGCATTGTTATTGTAAATAATTCTTTTGTATCATATTCTTTCAAAAAATAATTATGTCCCCAACTCATACGCGTCGGTTCTGGGGTCCCTGCCCAAAATAGTTCAAGCAATTTACTTGAACTATCTCTAATTCGGCTCAGTACAACTTCATATGTCTCTCGCTTTTGAACAAACGGTTCATCTATTCCCGCTGCTGATACATTCATCCCTTTCAAATATTTCGGCTCATCTCCTCCCGCAAGCCATATTGTAAGTTTTCTTCCACCTATATTAATTTCAAACTCGCCTTTACTCGGATAAAAATCATATCTCAATTTGTTATTATCGCAAAGTATTTGCAGAGTCGGACTTATTACACTAAGAGATGCATCATATGATTGCGATACAATTAATACTGGTACCGGTGCGTTAATATATGCAAGAATTATTGCTTCTGCGCATAGTGCCATAGTTTTGCCCGATCCGTATCCTCCTTTTATTCCTTTCTCAAACGCTTGTGATTTATGAAAAAGTAATTGCTTCGGTAATGGTTTATATTCTGGTAATAATATTTCAAGTAGTTCACTTCTTGATTTTATTTTATCAAGTTTCCCAAAACGCTCTCTAAGCAATATTTCTTTTTCATACTGCTCGGCTTGCTCCAGTAATGTAAGTCTTTTACGTATCATTATGCTTTTTTATTAATGCGATTATTTCTGATATTGTTATATCTGGCTTTAACTCTCGCATACATTTCACTACCGTATTGAAATCCGTATCATATTCTCTATCTGTTTCTTTCAACCGGTCATAAATTCGACTTAATGTCTCTATTGCTTTTAAATCATATTGCTGCTGGGCTATCCTTATTTGCTCATCTAACAAATAATATAATTTTGATTTTGCAAGCTGTAACCTATCTACCTGCATCTTATCTGAATCTTCTACTGTCCGATTATATGCAGTCGCTATTATCATCATTATATCATTTATCTCTTCTGGCATAAGCTGAACTCTAACATTATTAATTTTCACTTTAACGGGCAAACTAATTTTATCTGCATTATAAACTTTTTTTATTAATTCCTTTATCTTATCTCCATAACTGGATTCTTCCGGTTCCTTATCTATTAATATCTTCGCTGCTTTTTTACTTGATATATGTCCCGCAAGTTTAATTGCTTCTGTTTGTGTCTTCCCAGATTTCATATTCTCATAAATTTTATCTATTATTTTTTTAGGTACTTTTTTCCTTTCTTTCCCTTGATCAGATCTTGGTTTTCTTACTCCGGGATTTGCCTTATGTAAATCTCTATAAACTGTTTTTTCACTTATATTATAATCCTTACAAATCCTTTTAAATAGTTTCTTATAATCTTCTCGTTTCTTTTGTGCTCTTAATGTCTTAAGCCATTCAATTAATTTCCTATATTGCTTTGTGTTTCTTTTTTTCAAAACATATCCCTCCTCATTATTGGTTTATTACTGCCAGATTCTACATTTGATTTTTGCTTTTCTTCTATTATCCCTATTTGTACTTTCCCCCCCGATATGTCTTTTAAAAAATTTATTGCCGCTTCATATTTGTCTCTAACTCGTTCAGGAACATCAATATATTGTATCCTATCGTGCAAATAAAACACCGCTATATCATAACTCAATTGTGATATTATTTCCGGAACTGTCGTCAGTGGTAGCTCACTTATCTGATTACGCAGATAACTATCTATCAATGAATCCGCTGCTTTAATTGCACTTGTAAGATTTGTTTCATCATTGTTTATTAATTTATTAAGCTCTGTCTCTGATATTCGTTTTAAAAAATATGCTTTATCCGAATATCCCATTATTTTATCTCCTTTATTATTGTTTCTAGATATTTATCTAAATCAAACCTCTCTGCTGTTTTTGGCTTTTTACTCCTCTCTATAAACTCCGCAACTGCTTGTCTCTTTACAGGTAAACCAATATCCGTCGTTATTATTTCTGTATCCACTTCATAACCAGCAGTTTTTAAATTCAATATAATCTCTGATAATATCTTCTTTCGCTCAAGATTCTCTTCAAAAATGAATTTAAATTCAGGATAATTCTTATCTGTATAATTCAAATCAATTATCCTTCTTATCAATTCATTTATCTTTCGCTCGCATAGCATAAGATCTGATTCTAATATATCCGCTCTTACTGCATCATGTATCTTTGCTGCCGCATAACTCCCTTTATTTCCCACTGATGATGTTAGCGTTTGTCCTAATACCATAATTGCTATCTCCTCATCTAAATAGTTTAAATAATCTTTAAATAACCCTGATGTTGCTCCTTTACCTGAGTCTACTGGAAATACAATATCCATATCTTTACTTAATACTGCCCAGCTTAAATTACCGAAATTTTTAACAGCTTCAATTAATTTCTGCTCCGTCAATGGATTTGAATTCAGGGGATCATATTTCCCTATTCGCATTGGATTCCCAAATAACTCTAAATATGTTGCATAATCTTTTAGCCCATAGTTTTTTAAAAAATAAATCCAAATTAATCCATCTATACACCCATTGCGAAATCCGTTCGGATTTATATTATCTGATGCTTCTACTTCAAGTATTTTTCGCTCATCTATATCTACTAATTTGAATTTATTTAAATCTATCCGATCATCTGTTATTGCTGAACTTATCCGCATTTTAAACAAATCTGCCTCCTTTGCATCTAAAACTTTATATTCATCATTTATATCATCATAAACCAACAACCAGTTCGGTATACGTCTTAATTCTATAGGTATTATTTTATCATCTATTAATTGCCAATTTATTTCTATCAATGTTACTCCCTGTATCTGGGCTTCTACAATAGATGTAATTATATTCTGCATATCCAAATTTGTTAATATATCATATATAAATCTTTGACGTTCTTTATCCTCACTCTCAATTTTCCATTCTTTGCTTGCCGGCGCAAGCTTCCGTGTCTTACATATACCCCCAATCCTTAAATCCCTGTTGCGGATTTCCTCAAATAATAATCCCTTGAAAAAATTTACGCCCTTCCGTGCTGTCTCTAAATAAAACTTAATTGCATCAGCAGTAAGTCCGCTAAATTCCGTCGTGTATAAATTATATATATTGCGCGGATTCTGTACTTTTACCTCAAATGACCCTGTACGTGGTTTTTCTTCTGAAAATATTCTTTTTATTTTTTTAAACATTTTTTATTTTTATGTTATGAAAATCTATTTCTACTATAAAAAAATTAAAGGCAAATCTTATCCATTTATTAAAATCAGATCCCATAATATAAAATCCAATTATATGCATCGCAAACAAGGTGAAATTTGTTTATCAGGTAAATCTGCTATTGAGTTTTTATTAAATGATTTAATTAATTGTTCCAATGTTTCCGATTCTTTAATTGTCAAATACAACTTAAGTTCCAAATTTAATTTTCTCAATTACTCCAACTCCAAATTTGACTTTATAGACAATTTAACTTACGGAGGCGACCTCTAACATACCTAAGCCCGAGATCGTTCGTTACCCCCCGCTTTCTGTGCGTATAAACGAATTTTAAAACGAACATACAAACTAATTTTTTTGCGAATATATCATTTTATACTCTATTGTATATATCTCTGTCCCTTTAATATAACCTGCCCAACTTATATCAACTAATATTATCGGTCTATTATCAACAGTTATAATTCTCGATACTTTTTCAATTAAATCTAAAATTGTTAATCCATCTCGGTCTTGATTTGCTACATATAATGTAAAACTAACCCTATATTTTAAAACCTCTCTTCCAGAACTTATACTCTCCGGCTTTATATTTGTTAATCTAACATAACACGCAGGCCATACCGGATTCCAATCTGTACCCTCATCAAACTCGCCTTTATAGCGATCTACAATTGAAAATATATTTAATGACCTGAGCGTGTCTATTAATGAATTAAATATCTCTTTCATATTTTTTTGATTTTATTATTATGCAAATATTATTTTTCTCAATTAATTTAAAAATTAAAATCACCCTATATACCTCCATTTAGAAAATATTATATTGCCTGATTTATCATATTTTTTAATTTTTGTACTATGAAATATTTAATCTTTCGTGCGGGAAATTATCCTCAGGGATCTGTAACTATTGATGATGTTAAAGCTATTGCCTTAAATTACGATAGAAATTACCACGAAGCCCCTCTTACTGTTAATCATCAAGATGACCCAATTTTTGGTATCGTTTCTAATCTCTCCGCTTCCGACTCCGGTGAACTCTTTGCTGAATTCGATGAACTCGACCAATGGATTATTGAACAAACTCAAATTGGTAAATATAGAAAACCTTCCATTGAAATCGCTGATTATACCGATAAAGGTAAATATTTAAGAGCTGTTACTCTTACTAATTTCCCCGCTGTTAAAAACCTACCAAGAATTATGTTCAGTGATTCGGATGGTAAAGAAAAAGAAGCTATGATTTTCTCTGACTCTAATATTTCTATAAAATTTAATAATAATAATATGGACTTACTTAAAAAATTTGCTGATAAAATCAAAATTGTTTTTGCTGACAATATCCCCGAAACAGCTGAAGAACTTGTTGATAAACTTTTTGCTCTAATCGCAGAGTTTAAAGCTAGACAAGAATCTTCAGAACAAGAAATGCAAGACCTTAAATCTAAAATCCAAAAATATGAACAAGAAAAATTTGATGAACTAATTGCAAAAGCAAAAACAAAAATTAAAGATATTTCCGCCTTTGAAGTCTTGGCTAAATCTAATTTTAATGAAGCCGCTAAATTACTCGATTCCATTCCCGAACCTAAACTTTTTGAACAAAATAAAACTAAGTCTACTACACCTAAAAATGATAATGATATAACTTATGAAAAAATTTTATCTGATTTAAGTCTTGCTGAGAAATTCTCCGAAGATGAAATTAATAATTTACGAAAAAAATTTATCGAAAAATTTAAATAAAATATTTTATCGAAAAATTTAAATAAATAAAATGCCTTACTCAAAAACAATCGTCGCTGACGCTGTCGTCCAGCGCTTAATTGAAACTCAAGGTATTTACTCCTTCGTTAATCGTTCCTTTGATGGGCTCGTGAGACCCGGCGCTTCATCTGTCGACATTCCTAAACTTGCTATCCCTGTCGTTAAAACCTCCGGGACACCTCTGAATGACTCAACCAGAAAAAAAGCCAAAGCTGACACCACTATGGTCAATGTCCCGCTCACCGCTTATGCTGTGCCTCTTGCTGAAGAAGTTATCGCCGCCTATGAATCTAATGGCGCTTTAATTAAAGAATATATTAATTCCGCCGCTCTTGCATTACAAGAAAAATTTGACTCGCTTGTTATCGCTGAAGCAATGACAACATCTAATGTTGGTAGTTTTGTTCTCGATAATCTTTCTTGGCTTGATATAATAAATGTGATGAAAGAATTTGATGTAAATAAAGTTCCTAAATCCGGTAGAATAATTGTAATCCCTGCTGATCTTGCCAATGAATTCTTTTCAATTGATGTTGTTAAAGGTGCCATCCAATACAATCCGAATTATCTTGAATCTGGCAATTTTGTTAACTTTGCTGGTATGAAGTTCTTCATTAGCGGGCTCGTTCCCAAATTCAGTAATTTCGATGCAATAGTTGGTATTAGTGGTCCCGGTTTAGCTTTTATCCTCTCAAGGATGGGTGATATTAAAGAAAGCTACGATTCAACTAATATTCAAACAGTTTATGATGTAATCGCTCATGCCGGTGCTAAACTCCTTGATAGTAAATTTGCGGTTGTTAAACATAGACCTGCCGCATAATTTTTTAAACTAAATTATAATAATAATTATGGCTGCCTCAACAACTAATAAATCAAATTCTATTAGATTCTCCTCAGGTAATATGTTCCTTATTAAAGATGGTAATAATTGGGTCGGATTAGGTCATATAATCAGCGGTAAATTAACTTTAAAAACAGATAAAAACTCTATTACTCTCGCTGATGGTGAAACTATCTCTAAAAGGGGTAAACGCGAATGCTCCCTTCAAATTACCCTCGCTCAAACTGATGAAATTGTCCAAGATAAAATCTTTGACTTAATTGGTAAATCTCTTCCTATATATTACTATAATGGTCTTGAAGATGGTAAACACCAAGAATATTATTTCCCTTCCGGTGAAATCATTGAATCATTCGATATTGATATGAAAGGTGATGCACATCAATCAATTGCTCTTGATATTACCATCTCTCCCGCTACATCTGGTAATGCTACTATTCCCGCTAACGGTTTACCCGATGAAGCTTATGCTAATGATACCAATCCTATTACAGGCTCTAATCCTTACTATGTCGTTGTAGATACTACCGCTACTTAATTAAATTTTTATGGATAAAATTGTTGACATACTTCTCTTTGCTTTCTCAATATTATTTTCAATTATTGGTACATTAATTATTATTCTTTTAAATTCCATTAAGACCGAACTTAAGGATATTAAAAAAGAATTATCTGTTCAAAGAGACGCTATAAATGAACATAATACGCGACTATCTATTCTTGAAACTGAACACAAACTTAATCATTAATTTATATGATTCTATTCCTTGATCCCGCTCACGGTAAAGATACTCCCGGTAAAAGAAGCCCCGACGGCAAATTTCGCGAATACTTATGGTCCCGTGAAATTTGCTCTATAATTATGGACTTAATTTATCAAAACCAACCTAAAAATTTTAAAGTAATTTTAACTAATGAATCTGAATATGAAATTGGCTTACCCGCAAGAGTTAAAGTTGCTAATAATTATCCGATTAAACCTTCTTTGAAATTTTTCCTCTCTATCCACGCTAACGCCGCTGGTAAAGGCGATAAGTGGATGAATGCTCGTGGCTTTTCTGTTTGGACTCATATCGGGCAAACTCGTTCAGATGAATATGCAACTATTATCTATAATAACTTTAAAAAAGATTTTCCTGATATTCCTACTCGTAAAGATTATTCCGATGGTGACCCTGATTTTGAACAAAACTTTTATGTCCTTGCTAAAACTATTTGCCCCGCTGTTCTTATTGAAACACTCTTCCAAGACAATAAAAAAGATGTAGAAATTCTTCTTGACCCTGAGTTTAAACATAAATTTGCGCTATCTTTATTTCGCTCTATTATTCAAATTAATAATTCTTATTAACTTATCCTTTTTAACTATGAAATCCATATTCCTCTCAAAATCTTTCTGGACTTTTCTCATTCTCTTTGCAGTTGCTATACTTAACCTTACTGGCATTACTAATCTTAATCTCTCTCCCGATGCCTCTTGGGTTACTATTGTCTTATCTGTCATCGCTATTATTCTTAGAATCTTTACTAAACAGCCTGTTACTTGGTAATTATATGTCTGATGACCCTTAAATGGTATGAATATTTTTTTATTTTTGCCTTATTTCTCTTTGCTTTATTAATCTATAATATCTTTTTTGACAAATCTTCTATAAATTATAATTATGTAACTTATAAAGACAAAGATACAGTAATCATTAAATACAGGGATTCTATTATCTATTATGAAAAACAAATTCTCAAATACAGAGAAAAATATATTATTGATTCTGTTAATGCTGTTTATTTACCTGATTCCCTGCTCGTCCCAAACCTTATGTCAAGAACCTGCAGAATCCTCAGATACAACAATGATTCTATCTAATTGCAATTATGACTCTTTAGATCTCCGTTTAGTTAATTTTGCTCTTATTAAATGTGAATATATAATTAATGAAAATTTTTATCTAAAAAAACAATTATTATTTAAGGATTCTATTATTAATAATTTGAATAATAAACCACCTATAGTTCAAGATAAATTTATCCTTAAACACAACTGGGCTATTACCGCTATTTTCACTTCTTTAGTCCTTATCGTTAATTATTCTATCTTTTTTTATCTAAACAAGTAGCTATGAAATCATATATAATTAAAGTAAAAGATAAAGAATACACAGTTTTTCAAGATGAATTGAATATTTATCAAGACCATCGGATTGCTCAACTCTTCTCCGACCTCGATATTAAAAATATTGATGATATTAAAAATCTAACCTTTTCTCAAATTATTTCTTTGCTCTCAAAATCTAATGTCTTAATTAAGTTTCTTTCTATCATTCTGACTGATGTCTTAGGTAACCCCGTTCCTGATAATATTATTGGCTCTATTAAAAATTCTCAACTTGAAATTATTTTTAAGGATTTTTTTTCTTTAAATCCAAAACTCAAAGAATTATTGATGATTTTAAAAAACGCTCTGATTTCAACGAACTTGACTTCCATTTCCAAAAATTTAAAAGAGAAATCAAATCCAAATCTCCACAGTTCACAAAACCAACATTCGAAGAACTAATTTTCGTCCTTGCTGATGGCGACCCTACTAAATTTGATTACATTAAAAATATGAAAGTATCTGATGTCGTTATCCTTTCTATTCTTAAAGATATTAAATCCTTTAATGAATGGTTTATCTTAAATAATAAATAATTTTTTCTATGGCTTCCTCTTTAATGGCTTCCTCTTTAATCCTAATTTTGAGAGACCCTTCTACTGGGCAAGCTATTACAGGTAAAACTTTATCATTAAGAGTATACCCTTATAATTCTGACGCCTATATTGCTACTGAACTCTCCGGTAAACCCGGCGCTTACCAATTCTTAAATGTTAATACTGGTAAATACAAATTATTCGTCGATGGCTCGGAAGATTCCTCCTTTGGCGGTAATAACGGTAGATGGCTCTTTGATGGGGATAATGGCACTATCCCTATTGATATTTTACCTTCTAATATCCCCGCTGATAAAATTGCCAATGGCTCCGTCTCTAACCAAGAATTTCAAGCTCTTAATGGTATTAATGATAATATCCAATCTCAGCTCGATAATAAATTAGATAAATCAAATGGTATCTTAACTGGTAATCTCAACGCCAATTCTAATAAAATTGTAAATCTCGCTACCCCTTCTAATAATAAAGATGCTANAAATCTGAATTACGTTAACTCTAANTTTCTAAGAAAAGATGGCAATCTCGGTACTCAGAATATTCTATCTAATGTTAATTTTTCTTATGGTGAAGGGGCTTCTTATTTCTTCAGATATTATGGTCCCATTACTCATAATAATGATATTACCACTCGCTTATTCGTTGAAAATAAAATTCAGGAATATTTATCAGGTAGTCTAACAGCCTTTCAGGAATCCCCAAACATTATTAGAATTATTTATTCCGGTACTCAAGAAACAAATAGAGTTTACAGGACTATTTCTGGTGCTATGTCGGCTGCTAATCAACTCGCTTCTATTAATCGAGAAATGTGGTGTATTATTCATGGCTCCGGTATTTATGATAATCTGAAAATTAATTATAATAAATATTTGTCGTCCGACATCCATCTTTATTGTCATCTAAGTGGCGCTCATCCTAATCTTAAAGTGGAAGTTGATGAAGACCAATATATAGTTGGCTTATCTGATTCTGATTTAGGTAAAGTCATTTTATCTAATATTATCATCTGGGGTCCTAATGATGGGCATCAAACTTTATTTAAAAGATTTGTTTTCCAAAATTGTATTTTCCTTTTTAATAATGCTGGCTCCTTATCTCTTGAAAAATGCTATCTGCTTGGAACTAATGTATTCTTAGTTAATAATGGCTCCTTATCTATGACCAATGTTAAAGGAAATATGTATTTCACTAATATTATCCCTAACGAATCTGGTACTAATCCTGATTATTTCTACGATACTAATTCTTTACTCCTATGAGCAGTAAATTTATTAACGGATATAATTCACCTATTTTTAAAATATTTACTCCCGGATTATCTACTCCTGAAATAATCTCTATTGATAACTTTTATAATTTCCTCTATGAATATATAGAAGATGTCTTTATTGAAAATGAAGCTTTTGATGGTACTGTTCTTAATAAATATAGATATTCAATTATTCATTGGTCCCTCGATTTCTCTCAAATCTTTACTAAAGAAAATGCTCTGAAAATTCAAAATTTATTGCTTGCTTTTTATTCTAATAAACAAGTGTTCTTAATTCCTCATTCTGATGTCCCTTCTCGTTTCTTTGAAATTTCTCTCGTCCCTGAAAAAAGATTAATCGCGCTTATGTATGGGGGACGTCTTGCTGGTGGTAACTATGGCTTTACTATCAATTTTAGAACTAAATACCCCGTTTATTCTCCTCATTGGGTTGACCCAAATGCGCAACCAACAATTTCATCTGAATCTTTTTATGAGTTCTTTTAATCAAAAATTCTTCTTGAAATCATCCCAACCGGATTGTATGATTCTCATAATTGAATATATTATTAAAACTACAAATATTATTATAAAAAATTCTATATCCATACTTAATATTAATATTATTTTATCTATTTGTCAATGAAAATTGGTGAACTAACACTGGATATTATTATTAATTATCTGAAAGCTTCTTCTGATATTAATAAGTTTTCTAATGAAGTATCCTCTTCCTTTAAAAAAGCTGAATCCGCTGTTGTTTCTCTAAAAGATAGATTTGCAAACTTAGGACTGACTATAAATGGTATTCAAGCTGTTTTTTCTATCTTAAAATCTACCGTCGCTGATTTCATCAACTCCGCCAATAAACAAGAAATTGCTGTCTCAAAACTTAATAATGGCTTAAAAAATGTCAATGAAGGCTTTGATGCCTTTTATAAATTAACCGCTCAGGCTGAAGAATTACAAAAAATTACTCCTTTCTCTGATGAAGACATCATTAATGCTCAAGCTATGCTTACTACCTTTATGAAGTCTTCTGAAGAGATTCAAATACTTACTCCTCGTATCCTTGACCTTGCTGCAGCTTATATGCAATCCGGTGATGCATCTATGTCATTGCAACAAATTGCTGTTATGCTCGGTAAAGTCAACGAAGAAACTATTGGTACTCTCCGTAGAGTCGGCGTCGCTTTCACCAAAGAACAAGAAGAAAAATTAAAATCCCTTACAGGTACTAAACAAGCTATCTATCTCGCCAAAATTCTCGACCAGAATTTCAAAGATATAGCTATCACCGTTGGCTCTACTACCGCCGGTAAAATGAAAATATTCCAAAATTCTATCGATGACCTTAAAGAAGCTTTGGGCTCGCTCTTCATAAATGCTTTATTACCATTACTTTCTCCCATTAATTCTTTTATTAACTACATTAAAGATGCTTCCCCTAATGTTAAAATCGCTATTACTTTATTTATTGCTTTAAGCAGTGCTTTTATCCTCCTTAATTCTCATATCCCGTCCTCTGTAAAAATATTTTCTCTTTTATCTACTGTTTTAATTGCTTTACCCAATCCTATAAAAATCATTATTTCTTCTCTTTCTTTATTATCTGCTGCTTTTCTTGCTCTTCGCGGTCCTATTACTCTTCTTGGTGCCTCTCTCGGCGGTTTACCTATAATCATAGGTTTAATTGCTACTGCTATTACTGGTATTATCCCTTTATTTTCTTCTGCATCAAAATCCGTGTCTGATTTTAAAACTTCTTCTGAACTATCCAAAGTCTCCAGTGAACTTTCTCAAATGTTACTTCTGCAAGAACTGCATAAAAATAAAACTAAATTATCTGAACAACAACTTGCTAATTATAATTCTACCCTACTATCTCTTGCTCAAACCTATCCGCAAATTATTTCTTCTACTAATTCTCATACCGGGGCTCTTGAATTAAATGAAGCACAATTATCCTCTCTTATTGCTAAAACGCAAGAATATGCTCGCATTGAAATTGCAAAAAAATTAGATGAAAATACTAAAGCTATTATCAATAACGCTGAATCTTTCTTTAAAGCTGGTTATGAAATTCAAGAAGCATCTCGTAATTATGAAAGATTTTCCGAATGGGCTGAGTATAATCAAAAAAAATTACAAAAACTTTATGAATCTACTAATGGCTTAACTAATGCTACTAATGACCAAATTGAAACCTATAAACTTTATGCTGATGCTATTGCAAGATGGACACTCGCTGCTAACGATGCTCAAAATAAACAATCAGAGTTAGAACAATCTACTATGTCTAATCTTGATGCAGTCTCTAAACTCCTTGCTCAATATATTTCTTTAGGTGAAATTATCCCTCTCCTTGCTAACCTTAGAATGGAAACTGGTCAAAATTCTCAAGCTATTATGTATCTTAATGCTGCTTTAGGTAATCTTGGGGCTGCTGGCTTTGCCGCTTTTAACGGTATCAATTCTCAATTAGTTCAACATACATCTGTATTTAAAGCTTTTGCTGACTCTTGGAACCTATTTGTCTCTGCTGTACAATCAGGTAACCTTGCAGCTGTGCAATCCGCTTACGCAAATATGATGTCCGCTCTTGCTTACCTTAAATCTGAATCTGTTAAAATTGAAAAATCTGTTACCCCTACAAAACAATCTGTACCCTCATCTCGTAAAACTAAATCAACTTCTGACTATAAAAAAGAAATCGATGAAGTTGATAAATTGAAAAAACAATATGAAAAACTACTCCAAGACCTTGAATTAGAAAAACAAAAATTAATCTTTGAAACCCCTGAAAAAGAACTCGAAATTACTAAATCCTATGATAAAAAAATTTATGAACTAAAATTAGATTATTATAAAAAATTCGTAAACGATTTTTATAACGCCTCTGAAGAACTTAAAGATAAATCTCATAATATTGCATTAGATTTATTAGAAGATATAAATGATTATTTACTTAAAACACGAAAAGAAAATGAAGAATTACTTAAAATTCGCAAAGAAAATGAATTTAAAATTGCTAAAATTAAAGCTGAAAACGACTTAAATGAATTCTCCCGTCAAATTTCCCTAATCGAACTTGAATATCAACAAGAATTATTTGAATACCAAAATCTGATTCAAGAAAAAAAACTTACAGAAGAAGAGTTTAATTCTTGGATTATTGAAAGAGAAAAGAAAAAATCCATCGATATTGAAAAAATTAATAAAGAACGACAATTAAGATTATTAAATATTGAAAAACAATTATTGGATTTAAATGAAAATCAATATATCGCTAAATCTAAATCATTACAAGTAGATTATCAATCTGAACTATTAGAATTAAAAGATACTGGCGACCCTGAACTGAAAAAACGACAAGATGAATTCTTAAAAGAAAAATATAAAAAAGACCTTTCTAAACTCAAAGAATCTTTTAAACAAGAAATCATTGATACACTCTTATCTGGCTTAAATCAAGGTATCTCCTTAGTGCAACAAATTGGTTCTCTCTTTGGATTAGCTGCTGATTCTTTTATTGCTAAATTACTAAACGGTCTTCAACAAGCCGTCTCTATTATTAGCTCCATCTTTTCTTTCATCGCAACTGTTGCTAAATTCTTCTCCTTAGCTGCTACTCCTGCATCTATCTTCACAGCTGGCTTTGCTTCCGGTGGTTTAGTACCCGGTTACGGTGACTCTGACTCTGTCCCCGCTTTACTTACTCCCGGTGAGTTTGTTATTAGGAAATCTCGCGTTTCTGAATTAATCTCTAAATTCGGCACAGGCTTCTTAACTTGGCTTAACGGTGGCTCCCTTTTATCGGCTAACTCGAATAATTTCTCTACCGGTGGTCTTATTACTGATTCTAATCCAATTTCTATTCATTTAGTAGCTGAAGATAAAATCTCAGGGGAAAATATTTATAAAGTTTGGCATATTATTGATTCTAAAAGAAATAAATGGAAAATCTAAATTTATAAAACTATGTTACTCAAAATTAATGAAATTAAAGCAAATAAATTGAATTGCGAATCTGTAAAAGATTCATCCAATACTCAACTGTTCAATTCACAAGGGGCTTTTTTACCTGCTCGATTAAATGATTTAGATGCTCCTAATAATTCCATATATTATTCAAATACTCAGTCTGCATTGGTCTACAAAGATTCAAACGGTACAATATGGAAATTTAGCCTTGAACCTACTTAAACTAACAATTTATGGATTGTTATATAATTTCATATCAAATAACCCCATCTGATAATATTAAATTCAAATTTTTCTATGACCCCGCTAAAATAATTTACCCCTTTGACTTCCATATTTCTGCTGATGGCATCTCTGATATTCAATGGGGCTATGATACTGATTTACTTCATTTCTATCCCGGTAATCTTACTATTAATATTATCGATTATTCGCGTAATAACCTGCATAATTTTTTCTCTCTGAAAAATGCTTATAATCACTCTCAACCATTTAACCATTGGAATACTTTTTATTTAGAAATTTATAGAAATAATCAAATTATTTTTAAAGGTATTCTTGACTCCATCTCCGATGATTGGGATAATGAAACTTTATCCCTCTCTTTCACTGATGCTACTAATCTATTCCGCTCTATGTCTTTTAAAAATTTATCCGTGATTTTATCCCTAATATCTTCTAATTTTGGTGAATTAAAAATTCAAGATTTAAACCCGTTAGGTTATAATAAAATTCTATATTATTTTGGACTAAATAGCATTGCATTTTATGGTAATGGAAACATTGATACCATTTATCCTAACGACCAACAATTAAGAGATAATTATAATCTTTACTCTTTAATCCTTAAACTTCTTAAAATTTTTAATCCTAATATTTCTCTCGGTATCAATATCCCTTATACCTTTTCTCGTCCCGCTTTAAATCTCTATGGAAATTTTAATTCCCTCTATCTTGGTTGTGCTCATTATGGCGATTTTAAACCTCACCCAATCTATTCTCTCTTTGGTAGATATATGTTTGTAAAAGATGAGTTCCCTTTTTATTCCAGTAATCTATTAGATCATTTTGATTATATCGGTAAATTCTATATTTCGCAAGGTCTCGAAGGTCCCGGTTATTATGCCCTCTATAATTTAAAAAATGACGCTGGAATTACTCCTTCTTTCTCTGATTTTTTTAAACTCTTAAGCAACTCCTTTTCCGCTAATTTCGGATTTACAGATTTTAATCATGCTTTCCTTTGGGAATTTAATACCCCTCGTATTGATATTAATACCGCTCCTTATTTAAGAGATGTATCCCGAGAATCTTTTAAAGATATTGCTTCTTACATCGATTGCAATTTCAAACTTTATAATTCCTCCTCTTCTTATGGGGATAAAACCGCTGATTCTGAGCTAAATAAATCTATTGATGTCCTCTTTGATACCTTTAACATAGATAATTTAATAGAAGGTAATTTATACCTTAGACATAAACCTCAACAAACCTATATCTACGAATATATTGATACTGTCTATAATACCGGTGTCCCCGGTCCTCCATACGGCGGCTTTATGCCACTCTCTAAAGTCGCTGCCTATTCCCATTTTATCTCCAAAAAAGGCAATATTTTTAAATACAATTTATCCTTAAACGGTCTCCATTCCCTCTTCTCTACCTTTGTCCTCAATTACTATAATAAAACAATCAAAATTACCCCCACCGAAATCAACTACAACATCATCTCCAACATCTCCAAAATTACAGGCCTCTCCCTCCCCCCCTATTATTAATTATTAAACCCTCTATTATTTATTTAATTTTCCTCCTTTCTTCCCTCTCTCTACATTTTATACTTCCCTTTCTCTCCCCTCATTTATATCACCCCCCCCATTTTATATTCCCCTATTGTGACATTTTTTTCACATCCCCCTTTCTCAAATAATTAGAAATACCCTTCTCATTTATTCCGATCACATACACTATCTTTAAGAAAAGGAAATTTTTTTCTAAAAGTAATTAAGTCTTTTTTGTTTATTTCTAATGTTTTAACAGTTTCCTTTTTGGATACAGTGAAGATCACTTTTCCATCTGGTGCAATCAGAGAAGAAT
>Ga0067045_1028983_pt1 | contig 25148 bp, 17 predicted proteins | sample TerdegcTABiofilm_FD_59184 | JGI IMG/M metagenome (GOLD analysis project Ga0067045, IMG submission 59184) | Combined Assembly of (Gp0054472, Gp0054536) Wastewater bioreactor microbial communities from Singapore -Terephthalate degrading... | reverse complement strand
CGGCAATGTCCTGCACCGACTGCAGGCTGATGCCCGGCGCGGCCGGTGCGTGGCTGGCGCCATTGTGGGCCATGTGTTCGGCGTGGTCGCCGGACATTGGCATCGGCGTATTTTCCATGGCCCAGGGCACGGTCTGGCGCGCGGCGGTATTGAGGCTGCGCGCTTGCTCATCGGAAGTTGGGACGTTGTTCCACATGGCGGCCGGGAACTGGTTCCAGACCTGGGCGTAGGACTTGCCCCAGAAACCGGTCCAGGTCATACCGCTGAGCAACATGACCAGCAGCAACGCCGCGCCCCAGAAACCGGTGACGGCGTGCAGGTCGCGCCACAGCAACCGGCCGCGACTGTTCAGGCGTGGCCAGAGGATGCCTGCACCGCCCTTGCCACGTGGCCACCAGAGGTAGACACCGGACACCACCAGCACGATGCCCCAGCCAGCCGCCATCTCGATCAGGCGATCGCCGAGGGTGCCGATCATCAGTTCGCCGTGAATCGCCCGGGCGATGGCTTGCAGGTTGTACGTGGCATCCTGCTCGCCGAGGATGTCGCCGTGGTACGGATCGACAAACACGTTGAGTTCGCTGCCCAGGTTCTTCAGCACAAATTGCGCGCTGCGCTCGGCATTGATCGGCGGCAGGTACTGGGTGACCTGGCCCTGTGGATAAGCCGTTTGCACCCTGCGCAGCAGGTCGTCGGCACTGAGGCTGTGATGACCGGCCGGAACGTTCAGCAGGTTGCCGTACATCAGGGGATCGAGTTGTGGCTTGAACAGGTAGAGGGTGCCGGTCAGCGCCAGCATCACCATGAAAGGGGCAACGAACAGCCCGGCATAAAAATGCCAGCGCCAGGCCAGGTTGTAGAAGGACACTTTGGGTTGGCTCATCAATAGCACTCCGCTCGGCGATGAATCTTTTATAGGTGTTGTGTGGTTGCTGGTTCTGTAGCAGCTGCCGCAGGCTGCGACCGCTGCTACAGGCTTGGCGTCCTTGCGAGGCGTTTTAGAAGCTCATGTCCACCTTGGTCCAGAACGTGCGACCCGGTTCGTTGATTGCTTGTGGATCACTGGCCGGGTAGCCGAACCCGGCGTTGCCGGCCAGGTTCAAGTGTTCGGCGTAGTCTTTGCCGAACAGGTTGTCGATGCCGCTGCTGACCTTCCAGTGCTGGTCGATGCGGTAGGCGCCATTGAGGGAGAACACCGCAAAGCCCGGGCTCTTGTCGTAGTCCTTGCCCACCACGTTGCCTTTGTTCTGGTCGATGCGGTTTTGCGCCGCGACCACGCGCCACAAGGCACCGGCACTCCAATTGTCTTCGCTGTAGGTCAGGCCGAAGCGCGCATCCAGCGGTGGCATCTGCGGCAGGGCGGTGTCGTGGGTGGTGTCTTTGCCCCAGGCGTAGGCCAGGGTGGCGTCGGCTTTCCAGTGGGCGGTCAGGTTGTAGGCTGCGCCCAGTTCACCGCCCATGATGCGTGCGTTGATGTTCTCGGCCCGCGAGCTGGTGCCCATGGGCGTGGGGGTGTAGTCGAACAGGATGTAGTCGTGCACGGTGCCGATGTAGGCCGAGGCCCAGGCTTCGAGGTCCTGGGTCTTGTATTGCAGGCCGACGTCGAGCTGGGTGGTCTTCTCCGGCTGGATCGAGTCGAAGGCGTTGAGCGACCCCACGGGACCGGACTTGGGCGAAAACAGCTCCCAGTAATCCGGGAAGCGTTCGGCGTGGCCGAGACCTGCGTAGAGGGTGGTCGGGCTGTCCGCCAGGTCGTGCTCGTAGCGCACGAAACCGCTGGGCAAGGTGTCGGCGCGGGTGTCGTCGGCCGTCGGGTTGGGCTTGCTCATCATCCCGGAACCGATGCTCTGGCGAAAATCCTTGGCCGAGGCGCGGTCCAGGCGGGCGCCGGTGATCAGGCGATTACGGTCGGCGGCGTACCAGGTCAGCTCACCGAACAGGCCGTAGTTGTGGAAGTCAGCATCCTTGTTGCGTGGCACGTCCTTGTAGGTGTCGATGCCCATGGCGCTGCGCTGGCGGTGTTCGTTGGTCTGCGCATCGACACCGCTGACCAGTTGCAGGTCGGCCCAGCGCCAGGTCGCCTTGACCCGCGCACCGAGGGTCCGGCGGTCGACGTTGGAGGCCATGGGGCCGGCCATCATCCCGGTGCCGGAGGGCGTGCGCAGGGTGTAGTTGTCCATCACGTGGTCGGCGTAGTTGTAGTAGACCTGGGCCTCGAGTTTTTCCAGCACCTCGCTGAGGTCCGATTGCACGAAACGCAGGCCCAGGCTTTCGCGCTTGAACTGCGAGCCGTCCATGCCGCGTCCGGCATAACGCGCTTCACCGTCGCCCTTGCCGGCAGTCAACTCCAGCAAGGTGTCGGTGTTTGGGGTCCAGCCGACGGCGACGTCGCCGTTCCACTTGTCGTAGCGCGACGGCACGGTGTCATTGTTGCCGTCCTTGTAGTCATCGGAGTGGGCCGTATTGCCGATCACCCGCACGTAGCCCTGCGGGCCACCTGCTGCGGCATCCACCACTTTGTCGAAGCGGCCGTTGGAGCCGCCCAGCACGCTGGCGTTGACCCGGCTACCGAGTTCGCCGAAGTTTTCCGGCTCGCGATCGAAGAGGATCGTGCCAGCCGAGGCGCCAGGGCCCCACAGCACGGTTTGCGGGCCCTTGATCACCGTGAGCGTGTCGTAGGTTTCCGGGGAAATGTACGAGGTGGGTGCATCCATGCGGCCAGGGCAGGCGCCCAGCAGCATGCTGCCGTTGGTGAGGATGTTCAGCCGCGAACCGAACATGCCGCGCAGCACCGGGTCGCCGTTGGTGCCGCCGTTGCGCACCAGGGCGAAGCCGGGAATGGTCTTCAAGTAGTCGCCACCGTCACTGGCCGGCACCGGTTGGCGCGGGTCCTTGGGGTTGGTGACGATGGTCAGGGGCGAGCTGGGGGCAATGCCGGTGATCACGGTGGGGCTCAGCTCTTCGGCGTGCTGGCTGTGGTCGGTGGCCGTCTCAGCGGCGCCGGCCAATGGCGCGAGCAGGGCGCCGCACAGCAGTGCGGTGGCTTGCTTGAGGCGAACGCGCAGGGCGTTCGGGGCGAAAGTTGCCTGGGCATCGCTCAGGCGTGGGGCAGCAGAAAACCTGGACATAACGGTTCCATCAATCAGTCGTAAACACACGGCCAGCAGCCTGTGGCTGTCGTGTTCAACAGTTGGCCGTGTCGGTGGGGATGTGGGTGTTTACGCGTTGATGGGTGGGGCGCGGGTGCGGGCGCCGGGGAAGACGGTCAGTCGGGCATGGCCCAGGCGAGGCAGGGGGCTGATGAAACCTTGTGCCAGCGGTGGGTTGAAGATCGCCAGTGCCTGGCTGCCTGGCAGTGCCGGGCAATTGAAGAGCAGGCTGCAGTAGCCGCACTTTTCCCAGATGGCATGGTGATCGGCCTGGGGTGCGCAGTGTTCGGCAGGCGCTTGCGCCTCATGCCCGGCATGGGCACCGGGCGCCATGCTCATGTCCATGGACATGCTCATGGACATGCTCATGGACATCGGGGCGCGCTGACCCATCGGCATCGACTGAGAAATCAGTGGACCGATAAAGATCATCAACATGGCAAACAGGCTGACCCAGCTGCCACGCGCGACCGTCAAGGGGGGCTGGCGTGGAGCTGTGCGCCTGCGGCCAAGTGAGCGCTGCGCGTTCACGGGCGGTGCTGCTGCCGGTTATTGGGCGTGCTGGTGCGTGTCGGTGCCGGCGGGCGGTTGTTTCTGCACCGCGACGTCCACGGTGAGGTTACCGGCCTTCTCGAAATGCAGGGTCAGCGGGAAACGCTTGCCATCGCTCAGCAGGCTGCGGTCCTTCAGTTCCATGAGCATCACGTGGTAGGCCATCGGCGCGAACGTGACGGTGCCCCCGGCGGGGATCTCGACGCTGGGCACCTGCTGCATTTTCATCAGGTCTTTTTGCATCACGTGTTCGTGCAGCTCGGCTTTGCCCGAGATAGGCGAATCCACGCTGAGCAGGCGGTCAGCGGTTTTGCCATTGTTGTGAATGACAAAGTAGGCCGCCACGGTCGGGGCATTGGGCGGCAGCTCTTGGGACCAGGGGTGGGCGATGTCCAGCTCACCGGCCTTGTATTCATGGGCATTGGCAAAGCAGGCAGGCAACAGCAAAGCGGCGAGCAGCAACGTGTGCTTCACCAGGGATGGTTTTGACATGGTAATTCTCCGGAATGATTAAAACGCAGGTTAGTTGCGAATCGAATCAGACCAGGGGCGAGGCTCGGGGGTTGAGGCTGGGCCATTGCTGGCGCGGTGTCGGCGAGTCGAGGGTGGGCGCCGGCAAGCTGCGATTGGCTTCGAACCGGGCGAAGTACAGCTGCGGTGCATGTCCCGGCAATGCCACCAGGGGCGCTGAGCCCGAGCAGCACCAGCAGTGCTGCATGTTGGAGTGTTGCTCGCCAGGGGGGGCTTTCTGTTCAAGGTTGCCCAGGGAGATGGCGACCATGCGGGTGCCACTGGAGGAGCAGAAACTGCCCCACATCAACTGCTCGGCCGGGGACTGGCTGGACGCTTGGGCCATGGCACCGGACATTGGCATGGCGAGCATGTTGAACAGCACTGCGAAGCAGGCGATCCAGGCAATTGCTAGCCGTTGTCGGGACATGGTCAGATCCGGTGATGTGGGAGATCAGGCGGCGTATTTAGCCTGATCGGGGTGGATAAGTAAAAAGCTGCCCTGCGGTGTGGTGTCGCAGTGTACTCAGGCGGCTGTCGCGTGAAGCTTGAGGCCCAAGGCCTTCATCACCTTCATGATAGTCGCGAATTCCGGATTGCCAGTGCTGCCGAGTGCGTTGTACAGGCTTTCACGGCCCAGCCCGGTGTCGCGGGCGATCTGTGTCATGCCTGTGGCGCGCGTAATGTCATTGAGCGCACAACGGATCAACACACGGTCCCCTCCCACCCGCAACAGGTAAACCACGTGGTGTTTGCGGGTGAAGTACATTCGATAGCCAGGCCCGTAGTGGACACGCATTTCATCAACAGCCTCACCCACAGGTTCACAATCCAGCAGGCGAGCCTTGCCGGTTCTGGTCAGGAACCGTCTGACAATGACAGTGCCTTCAACACCTGGGCCACGCTGGCAAACTCCCGATCCACCGCCGGCAACACCGGGCGCTTGAGAATCAGCACGGGCACCCCGCGCTCGCGGGCCACTTCGAGCTTGGGTTCGGTGGCGCTGCTGCCGCTGTTTTTGCTGATCAGCACGTCGATCTGCCGACGTTCGAACAGCGCGCGTTCGTCTTCGAGGTGGAACGGGCCGCGGGCCCCGAGCACTTCGCAGCGTGGGTTGCCGGGATAAACCTCCAGCGCGCGCAAGGTCCAGAACTGTCCGGCGGGGATTTCGTCCAGGTGCTGCAACGGCTCGCGGCCCAGGGTGAACAGCGGGCGCTGGAATGGCTTGAGGGCTGTGCTGAGTTCGGCCCAGTCGCTGACTTCGCGCCAGTCATCGCCGGCTTGCGCCTGCCACGCGGGACGGCGCAGCGCCCAGCACGGGATAGCGCTGAGTCGCGCGGCGGTGACGGCGTTCTGGCTGATTTGTGCGGCGTAGGGGTGGGTGGCGTCGAGCAGCAGGTCGATGCCTTGATCCTCGATGAAACGGGCCAGGCCCTCGGCGCCACCATAGCCACCGACGCGCACCTGGCACGTCAGGTCGCTGGGTACCCGGCCGACCCCGGCCAGGCTATAGAGGTGTTGCGGGCCCAGGGTGCGGGCGATCGCCAGGGCTTCGGTGATACCGCCGAGCAACAGTATCCGCTTCATGGCAATACTCCTGCGTGACCGACAATGCCGCCCTGGCGGTCGATGGCAAACACTTCGACCTGGACCTGGGCCGGGACCACGCTGCGGGCGAAGGCCAGGGCGTGCTGACACACCGCATCACCCAGGGCGATGCCGGCGGCACTGGCCATCGCCAGGGCCTGTTGACTGGTGTTGGCCTGGCGAATCTCTTGCTGCAGTGCGGTGTCGGCGCCCACCGCGGCGGCCCATTCGGCCAGTTGCACAAGGTCTATGCTCGAGTGTCGGCTGTGCAGGTCCATGTGGCCGGCGGCGAGCTTGCTGATCTTGCCGAAGCCACCACACAGGCTGAGTTTATCCACAGGCACTTTGCGCAGGTGCTTGAGCACCGCCCCGACAAAATCGCCCATTTCGATCAGGGCGATTTCCGGCAGGTTGTAGACCCGGCGCATGGTGTCTTCACTGGCGTTGCCGGTGCAGGCGGCGATGTGCAGGTAACCGTTGGTCTTGGCGACGTCGATGCCTTGGTGGATCGAGGCGATGTAGGCCGCGCAGGAAAACGGCCGGACGATGCCGCTGGTGCCGAGAATCGACAGGCCACCAAGAATGCCCAGGCGCGGGTTCATGGTTTTCAGCGCCAGGGCTTCACCGTCCTGGACGTTGACCGTCACCGCAAACCCGCCGGCATACCCGAGCTCCAGGGCCAGGGCGCTGAGGTGGTCGCTGATCATCTTGCGCGGCACCGGATTGATCGCCGGCTCGCCGACGCCCAGCACCAGGCCTGGGCGTGTCACGGTGCCGACGCCGAGCCCGGCGCTGAAGCGAATGCCGGGCTCGACGGTCAGGCGCACCTGGCTGTAGAGCAGGGCGCCGTGGGTCACGTCCGGGTCGTCGCCGGCATCCTTGATCGTGCCGGCCTCGGCGCCGTCGGCCAGCAGCCGGCAGAACTCCAGGCGCATCTGCACCTGCTTGCCCTTGGGCAGGACGATCTGCACCGCATCACTGCTGCCGCCGCCCAGCAGCAGGCGCGCCGCCGCGAGGCTGGTGGCGGTGGCGCAGCTGCCGGTGGTCAGGCCGCTGCGCAGGGGGGCGGGTTGTTCGGCGGTTTCGTCACGCATCGAGGGGTTTGACCAGATCCAGCAAGGTAATCGGCAGCGCCTGGCGCCAGGTGTCGAACTCGCCCAATGGCTGGGCCTGGGCGATGTGCAGCCGGGTCAGTTCGCCGCCGTGCCGTTCACGCCAGGCCATCAGGGTCATTTCGCTTTGCAGGGTGACCGCGTTGGCGACCAGGCGGCCGCCGGGCTTGAGTTGCGCCCAGCAGGTGTCGAGTACGCCGGCACGGGTCACGCCGCCGCCGATAAAAATCGCATCCGGGCGCTCGAGTCCGGCCAGTGCTTGGGGTGCGCTGCCGCGAATCAATTGCAGGCCGGGTACGCCAAGGGTGTCGCGGTTGCGCTCGATCAGTAATTGGCGGCCTGAATCCGCCTCGATGGCCAGGGCGCGGCAACTGGGGTGGGCGCGCATCCATTCGATACCGATCGAGCCGCAACCCGCGCCGACATCCCACAGCAGCTCGCCGGGTATCGGTGCCAGATGGGCCAGGGTGACGGCCCGCACGTCGCGCTTGGTCAACTGGCCGTCGTGGGCGAAGGCCGAGTCCGGCAGGCCGGCCAGGCGCGACAGGCGCGGGGTGCTCGGTTCGGCGATGCACTCGATGGCCAGGACATTGAGGTCGGCGACCTCAGGATCGTGCCACTCGCTGGCAAGGCCGTCGACCCGCCGCTCCTGCTCGCCGCCCAGGTGTTCCAGTACGCTGATCCGGCTCGGGCCGAAACCGCGCTCACGCAGCAGTGCGGCCAGTGCGGCCGGACTGTGGCGGTCGTTGCTCAGCACCAACAGGCGCACTCCGCTGAACAAGTGGCTGTTGAGCGCGGCCAGTGGCCGGGCCACCAGCGACAGGCAGACCACCTCCTGCAGTGGCCAGCCGAGGCGGGCGGCTGCCAGGGAGCAGGACGACGGCGCAGGCAGGATCAGCATCTCCTCACTGGGTACCTGGCGCGCCAGGCTGGCGCCGACGCCATAGAACATCGGGTCCCCACTGGCCAGCACACAGACCGGTGCGCCGCGTTGCGCCAGCAGCGGCTCCAGGGAGAACGGGCTGGGCCACAGTTGGCGCTCGCCACGGATGCACACCGGCAGCAGATCGAGCTGGCGCTGGCCGCCGATAATCCGTGTGGCCCCCAGCAATGCACGCCGGGCCTGCTTGCCCAGTCCCTTGAAGCCGTCTTCACCGATGCCTACGACTGTCAGCCAGGGGGCCATCTATATTCCTCAAACATGAAGGTTCCGACGGGCAGGCTTTTCATGCCGTCGGACAAAGCAGGCATAATACCGCGCCTTCGCCCGCGAAGTGCTTCTACCTCTTGAGTCGGTCGCCCCCTTGAACGAACGTCCGTTGCATCCTGCCTTACGCCCCTCGGCCTGTCCGGGGTTGCTGCGTATCGTCCAGGCGCTGGATGGCGGGATCTGCCGGATCAAGCTGAGCGGCGGCTCGATCAGCGCCGCCCAGGCCCTGGCGGTGGCCGCCGCTGCCGAGGAATTTGCCGGTGGGGTGATCGAGGCCACCAACCGCGCCAATCTGCAGATTCGCGGAATTACCGGCGAGCACTCGCGGCTGATTGAGCGCCTGCTGGCGGCCGGGCTCGGTCCGCGCTCGGCGGCGGGCGACGATGTGCGCAACCTGATGCTCAGTCCGGCGGCCGGCATCGACCGCGCCATGGTGCTGGACACCCGTGCGCTGGCGGCACAGATTCTCGCCACCCTGGAAAGCAACCCGAGCCTGCATGACCTGTCCGCCAAGTTCGCTGTGCAACTGGATGGTGGGGAGGCGCTGGCCATGCTGGAGCATCCCCATGACCTGTGGTTGAGTGCGTTCGAGCGGGATGGCCAGACCTGGTTGGCCTTTGGCCTGGCCGGTTGTCCGACCGACACCGCCGCCGGTGCGGTGCGGCTCGACGACGGCCACGCTCTGGTGGTGGCGGTGCTGGAGCTGTTTCTCGAACTGGCGCGGCCAGAGCAGACCCGCATGCGCCACGTGCTGGCCGAACGTTCCCTGGACTCGCTGCTGGAGCGGCTGGGTGAGCGACTGTCGCTGCGGCGACTGGATTCCTGGCAGCGTCCCCCGGCACAGGCGGGGCAGCACCTGGGAACGTATCCACAGCGTCAGTCGGGCCTGGTCCATGTGGGGGCCGTCCCGCCGTTGGGACGGCTGACCTGCGCAATGCTCCAGGGCGCGGCGCTCCTGTGTCAGCAATACGGTGATGCCAGCCTGCGCCTGACACCCTGGCAGAGCCTGTTGTTGCCCAACATCCGCGAGCAGGACGCGCCCGCGCTCAGCCAACAGTTGCAAGCGTTGGGGTTTTTGTTGAGCGCCGATCAGGCCCTGGCCCATGTGCTGGCCTGCACCGGTTCGCCCGGGTGTGCCAAGGGCCTGGCCGACACCAAGCGCGACGGCCAGCGCCTGGCCGCGCTGCGCCCATCAGCCAGCGCGCCGCTGCAGGTGCACTTATCCGGCTGCCCGCGTTCCTGCGCCGCCGCCCATACGGCGCCCGTGACCTTGCTGGCGGTCAGCCCCGGTCACTACGACCTCTATTTTCGCGATGCGGGGCAGGCCGGTTTCGGCGCCCTGCAAGCACGTAACCTCACTATTGAAGCGGCGGGCGCACTGCTTGATGCCCGCCCACGGAGCCCCCTTGATGCTTGATTACATCCGCGACGGTCAGGAGATCTATCGCAACTCCTTCGCGATCATTCGCGCCGAGGCGAACCTGGACCGTATCCCGGCCGATCTGGAAAAACTCGCGGTGCGGGTGATTCACGCCTGCGGCATGGTCGAGGCCATCGATGGCCTGCAGTTCTCCGCCGGGGCGGGCAAGGCCGGGCGTGATGCGCTGGCGGCCGGTGCGCCGATTCTGTGTGACGCGCGCATGGTCTCCGAGGGCGTGACCCGCGCCCGCTTGCCCGCCAACAATGAAGTGATCTGCACTCTGCGCGACGATAGCGTCGCCGAGTTGGCGCGGGAACTGGGCAACACCCGTTCCGCCGCCGCGCTGGAGTTGTGGCGTCCGCACCTGGAAGGCAGCGTGGTGGTGATCGGCAACGCCCCGACCGCGTTGTTCTACCTGCTGGAAATGCTCGACGCCGGCGCACCCAAGCCGGCGCTGATTCTCGGCTTCCCGGTGGGGTTTGTCGGTGCCGCCGAATCCAAGGCCATGCTCGCGGCGGACAGCCGTGGCGTGCCGTTCGTGATCATGCAAGGCCGGCTGGGCGGTAGCGCCATGGCCGCCGCAGCGGTCAATGCCCTCGCCACGGAGATTGAATGATGCAGCAACCTGGACGCTTGATCGGCCTGGGCGTGGGCCCCGGTGACCCGGAACTGATTACCGTCAAGGCCCTGCGCCTGCTGCGTGAGTCGCCCGTGGTGGCGTACTTCGTGGCCAAGGGCAAGAAAGGCAATGCCTTCGGCATCATCGAAGCCCACCTGCAAGAGGCGCAGAACCTGCTGCCGCTGGTGTACCCGGTGACTACCGAAGTGTTGCCGGCGCCGCTGTCCTACGAAGAAATCATCAGTGATTTCTACGACGGTGCTGCCCAGGCCGTGGCCGAGCACCTGGAGGCCGGCCGCGACGTGGCGGTGATCTGCGAAGGCGACCCGTTCTTCTACGGCTCCTACATGTACCTGCACGACCGTCTGGCCACACGTTATGAAGCCGAAGTGGTACCGGGTGTCTGCTCGATGCTCGGTGGTGCTTCGGTGCTCGGCGCGCCGCTGGTGTATCGCAACCAGAGCCTGTCGGTGCTGTCTGGCGTGCTGCCCCACGAAGACCTCAAGCGCCGCCTGGGCGATGCCGACGCGGCGGTGATCATGAAGCTGGGGCGTAACTTCCCGAAAGTGCGGCAAGTGCTGGAGGAACTGGGGCTGGCCGAGCGCGCGCTGTATGTCGAGCGGGCGACCATGGCCAATCAGAAGATTGTGCCGCTGGATGAGGTCGAACCGATGTCTTCACCGTACTTCTCGCTGATTATCGTCCCAGGTGTCAGGTGGCAAGGCTGATGACCCATTCCACGCCAGCCATTGTCATTCTCGGCCAGGGTAGCCTGGCCACTGCCCGTCGCCTGCAGCAGGTGTATCCCGCTGCCTTGATCCACGGCCTCGGCGGCCGGGTCGAGGGCGCAGACCGGGTGTATCAGGAGTTCGGTGCGACCCTGCGTGAACTCTATCAACAGGACACGCCGATCATTGCCCTGTGTGCGGCCGGTATCGTGATCCGCACCCTGGCACCGCTGCTGCTGGAGAAAGGTGCCGAGCCGCCGTTGCTGGCGGTGGCTGAAGACGGCAGCGCGGTGGTGCCGCTGCTGGGGGGGCTCGGCGGGGTGAATGACATGGCCCGGGAGATTGCCGCGGCGCTCGAGGTGGCCCCCGCGATCACCACCAGCGGTGAACTGCGCTTTGGCACCTGCCTGCTCAATCCGCCCAGCGGTTATACGTTGGGCGATCTGGAGACGGGTAAACGTTTTGTCTCCGATTTGCTGGCCGGGCACAGCGTGCGTATCGAAGGCGCCGCACCGTGGCTGGAACAGGCGCAGTTGCCGGAAGAACCGCAGGCGCGTCGTTCGATCCATGTCGGCAGTGTCGAGCGAGTGGCGAGCCCAGACGAGTTACTGATTTATCCGCGCTGCGTGGTGGTGCTGGTGAGTGCCGTCGAGGCGGATCTGACGAACGCCATCCGCGCGGCGATGCAGCACGCGAACGTCGCGCTGCAGGCGCTGGCTTGCCTGGTGGCGGCGCCAGATCAGATGGCTTGCCCGGCGTTGCGCGAGGCCGCGTTGGAGTTGGGCGTGCCGCTACGGTTTGTGGCGTCGGCGAGCGACTTCAGAGCGCTGCCGGGTGTGACGTTCATAGAAACAGCGCGCAACATGACCATCGCCGTCGCCCCGCAGCCGTTGGATGTGACGCGGATCGGTCGCCCGCGCGGGCGCCTGGCGGTGATTGGCCTCGGTCCTGGTGCTGCACAATTGATGGTGCCGGCAGTCAAAGCAGAACTGGCGCGTGCCACGGACGTCCTGGGTTACGAAACCTACGTGCGCATGGCCGGGCCCTTTCGTCCCGACCAGGTGCTGCACTGCACCGATAACCGCGAAGAAATGCAGCGGGCCCGACACGCCTTCGAACTGGCGGCGCAAGGCCGTTCGGTGATCGTGGTGTCCTCCGGAGACCCGGGTGTGTTCGCCATGGCGGCGGCCGTGCTTGAGGCGTTGCACGAGTCCAGCGACCCCGGCTGGCACAGTGTCGATCTGGAGATCCTGCCTGGGGTTTCTGCTTCGCTGGCGACCGCCGCCCTGGCCGGTGCGCCACTTGGGCACGACTTCTGCGTGATGTCGCTGTCGGATAACCTCAAGCCGTGGTCGATCATCGAGCAGCGCCTCGATCTGGCGGCTCAAGCGGACCTGGTCCTGGCTTTTTACAATCCCATCTCTCGATCGCGTCCGTGGCAGTTGGGGCGCGCGCTGGAGATTGTCGCGCAGCACCGCACAGCACAAACGCCCGTGGTGCTGGGACGGGATGTCGGTCGACCGGGGCAGGCGCTGCGTGTCACCACGCTCGGTGCGTTGACGTCGGACCAGGTGGACATGCGAACCATGGTGCTGATCGGCTCGTCCACTACCTGCACGTTCCCCCGTAGCGACGGTGGTGAGTGGGTCTATACGCCACGCTGGTATGGTGAAAAGCCCGGCACTTGAATAATAACGCCCCTTCTTAGGGGCGTTATTGTTTTACCTTGTTTACGGACTCATGAAGTGTATATGGGGACCAATAACAGTGGCCACAGTACACGACTTGTATTGAGTGCAAATTGTCTGTCCTGGGGCTATTCGTTAGATTGGCTGCTCGTCCTCCTGGGGGATGGAGCAACGCGCAAAGAGCGTTGTTGATGTGGAGTAAAGCCAAGCGCTGCACTCATTAAAGTGCGGCGTGGCCGGTACCAACCGTTCGGCATTAAATATATGTTTTCGCTACTTGTAGTGGATGTCCGTGCGTGCCCGTAAAACGAGTTGACTACAGTTTTCAGGAAGAAAAAATCATGGAAGATGCAATAGTAAATGCCGAAGAACGGCATGATGGATTTTTGTCGTCCACAGCCTATGCGCAACTAAAAGAGGAGTTAAGCGAGTTTTCGGGGGCGCCTGATTACGAGGCGCTGGATCGTTATTATCTCGCCGCCAATCAAGCGTCTGAAGTCGCTGATAAGTTAGTGCCTGTCCAACTTCTCCAGCGCTCATTTGACGCGCTGTTTCATCAGCGGGCGACCCTCCCTTCCGCGACCGCCGAGCAAGCCTTGCTCGGGCTCGAACGGTATACATCCAGGTTGGCCGCGACTTCCACCCTGCTGTCGGCGGGGGCAGAGTCCGTGCCAAAAATCATGCACTTCGTCTGGGTCGGCGGCAGTGAGGTTGGCAACATCCAGCGTGACTATATGAATATCTGGCGGGAAGTGCTGGCTCCGCAGGGTTATACGTTCAACCTCTGGTACGACCGCGACGCCTTGCTGGCATTCGAGATGAACCGGGTGATTCTCGACAGCGCCAGGGTGCATGCCATGGAGTCGGGGGGCGATAGAGAGACGAATCCCGCGGCGCTGTCGCGACTGATTGAAGACCGTGCCCGGCTGTTGAAGTGGCAAATGTCGACGTATCTGAGCCAGCCGCAATGGGCCGGCCGCGCGGACGAGGCGCGAATCGACCTGATGGTGCGGGCCTATGGCAAGGATCGCACGGTGCTCGAAGCCTTTCGCCAACAATGCCTGGATTCTCACCTGGCCATGGTCGGGCCGGATCTGCGGCTGCGTGATGCCGCTCAAGAGTTCAGTGAGCACTTTCTGCGAGATGTCTATCAGCGCGAAATCGGTATGCGCGGCAACTTTGCCGCGGCCAGTGACGTGGTACGTCTGCAGGCCCTGCATCTGGAGGGTGGCCGTTACAGCGATATGGACTACTTGCCGCCACTGGCCGAAAAGCTGGGGGCCGTCGATATCAGTAGTCTCAAGAAAGGCGCCCTGATTGGTGTGTTGCAACTGCTACTCAATCATGACGACAGCTTGATGCCGGGCCGGGACAGGCAGCGCTATGGGGATAGAACTGACACCGTCCCCGCAGAATACAAAGAAGCATTGCTTGCCTTTGCGCGTGGTCAACCCGGTGTCCGTGAAATATTTGTCCCGCCACAGGACAGTTCGGTAGCGCAGGATGGCATTCGCCTGGGCACGGCGTTCGGCTCGCAAGGCTCTGGGGAAATGAACGCTCATATTCTGGCTCACCCCGGGAGCGGCATGACCCAGGCCATCATGCAAACGATCCGATTCAATTATGACTGTCTGCAGGAAGTAGAGCGCCGACTTGCCATTGCCGGTATAGCGTGGGGGGATGAAGACCGCCTGTTCGATGTCGCTCAGAACGTCATCAACGAAAGGACGGCCGAAGGGAGGCTCACACAATCACGGCTGATGTCTTTTAAAAATCTTCTTTCTGCGATGTTTACGTACTACCAGGATGGGATTCGTACCGGCGCTCGCGGCACTATCACTTTGACTGGGCCCGGTGCCGCTGTCACAGGGCTCAGTGATTACACTGAAACGCACCTTGGATTCGAACAATTGGATGCCGTTCGTGCCCGATTGAAGTTGACCGATGGCTATAACGTTTTCACCGAGGAAGAGATGATCTCGGGCTGGACGGTGAACGGCACCCCGAGTGAATGGTTGGCCAAAGAGCAGGAAAAGTGGCTATCCGGAAAACTCAAGTCGCGTTACGCCGCCAACCTGGGGGAGCTGCTGAGAGAGCAAACCCTGACTTTCAAGCGAGGCTGGCCGGTTGTTGAAGGTAAGCCGGTGTTGTTGACGTCAGTGTTGCAATCACTGCTCAATGATTTGGGTGAGCCTTTTATCCGGGCGATGAATGACCGCTTGAGTGGTGATGTCATCTTCGACAAATGGGTTTCCATTGGCTTTGATGAGCGTCAGCAAATCCTCGCGCAAACGGCCAGTGAACTGCCGTCGTCGATCGGCGCCGAACTGCTTGGCAATCTGAATGAGGCGTTGACCCGGATTGCCGCAGGGAAGTTGCCTGTGGAGCATTTGAGTCCACTGCATCGTGTGGTGCTCGGGAGTTTGTTCGGCGCGCAGGCGCTCGACGAAGTGGGCTTTGCCAATGCCTGGGACAAGGCCCAAAGCTTTGCTGAGAGTACCCAGGATCGAGGGATTGTCGCGCGCTACGAACAAATTGAGCACATGTATCGTCAGCAGCGCTCGGCAGCCTTCGACGCCGGGCTTGATACGCATTCCGAGGGCGTGTCACTCACGGAGCGCTCTGCGGCGCTCAAGGTCCTGGCCTTTGCCGAACCCTTGAGCGAACGGCAGTGGGGCGCACGTGTTGCACAGATCGAAGCGCGGGCCATGGATGAATATCGCTCTGCCATTCTCCAGCGTGGCAATACCATGCGCGAGGTGATGTTCCAGGCCAACGCCACGTCGGCCCGGCAGTTGCCGCAAAATCTGCTGGTGCGCGGTGGGGGGGAGCCAGGCCGACGTTGTTATCCGTTGGCACTGGTGATGGCTGCGGCGCTTGAGCAGGGCCGGGGCGCCCTGCGCACCCTGATTGGCCGGTTGGCCAGCGCCAACGTCGCCGTGGAAGATCCCACGACCCAGCGCTTGCTGCTGACCCTGGATGAGTTGCGCAGTGTGCCGATGGCCGAGTTTGGCGATAAGCGCGGGGCGGTCAGCCTGGCGAGCGCGCTGCAGACCCTGGAGGCGAAAGCCGCTTCCGTTAGCCTGATGCTCAACACCGACAATCATTCGCTGCTGGTCGCCAAGGTTGTGGAGCAGGGTAGCGCGACCTGGCACTTCTACGATCCCAACTTCGGTCTGTACGGCTTCGATAAGGTGGCGGACTTGCAGCGTGGCATCGAGCGGTTCCTGGCCGATGGCGAGCTGGCCAGGCACTACGGGATTGTCGATGTGACGAGTGACACGTTCAATCTGATTGAGCTCGACGGCCAGAAAATTGCCAACCGCGCCCTTCCTTCAGGGGGGAGGGTTGGTCAATTACTGGGGAACCAGGGAGGGGAGGGCGCGAGCGTGCTCGAGCCCTCACTGCACCTCGCGGCGCTGCGGGCTCGCGCCTTGTCGGAGAACGCGCGTCTGGGGCGTGGCATCGCGGAGTTGGAGGGGCGACGTTGGGCGCAGGTCATCCAGTCGGTGACGAAAAAAATGATCGCCAATCGCACCCTGAAACCAGGATTCGTGCCGGTGTACGAGACGGTGCAGCCGGCGGGGGAAGGTCAATGGTCCCTCTCATTGATCAACAGCAAGCAACCTCAAGAAGTCGAGCACGTCACGGTTGATGAGCCGCACCTGATCAAGATCAAAGACTGGCTGCGCCAGCGCTTTGAGGTGCTGGGTAACGCGCCCAACGATGTTGAGCCCCATGAGCCCGGGGCGGTTAATACGATGAACAGTGGCTTTGCGATTCTGGCGCTCATGCAAAGCCTGCGGCAGGCCGAAGGTTCTCTGGCTGAAGGTGCCGGTACGCCGATGACGCTGGGCGTTCGTTTGCACAGCTACGTGATTTATAGCCAGGTGCTGCATGGCGTGGTGTCCGATCTCTATGCTCTGATCAAGCTGGTGCAGCTCGCCTTGCTTGATGAAAAGCTGATTGCAGCAACCTCCTCGACGCTGCTGGGGCGGACCTTCGGGCGACTGTTGGGGGTGGGGGCGGGCAACCTGCTGGCGCTGGTCAATGTCGGGTTCGACATCTATGAGTTGGTCACCGCCGACAATCCGTCGGCCAGGTCCGCCATCGCGGTTCAACTGAGTTTCGACGCCACCGGCCTGGCACTGGGACTGGTCGCCACCGGAAGCGGCACGTTGGCGGGTGTCGCCGGCCCCTTGGCCGTTGTGGTCGGCGGAATCGCTTATGGCGTGGGAGCATTGGCCCATAACTACCTGATCAATCTTTATAGGGCTCAACAGGTAGGGGAGTATTTCTATCGCATGAAATCGCTCGTCGCGCACGGCGGATGGACTGTGGAATCCGGTGTTTTCCAACCGGCCTCTGAAGTCGTTTTCAGGCGGGTGGACCTGCGAGCAGCGCGGGTGAGTCTTGGCAGTCATTTACTGTTGCGGGGACAGCGTTCCGGACCTGGGTTGCCGACCCTGGTTGGCGATGTTTCGCAGGCGATCGAGATCAACCAGCGTTGGGGCCTGTCGGGGCACTCCTTGCTGCCCGATGACATCAAGACCTTGATCCTGCCTGGCACGCCTCAATGTGCTTACGGTTACGACTATCAACTGATGCCGGGAGCCACCCATCGCCATGATCTGGGATTTGACGAGTTGCGCGAGCTGGAGCACGACAGCAACGGGAACCGCATCTTCTGGTTCGATCCCTGGACGCCATTCGAATATGTGATGTACGCACTGTATCCGAAGTACCAGGCGACCCGTGTCGAGGTCTTGCTGAACGAGCAGTGCCGTTCTTTGTATGTGCCGCAAATGCCTCGCGAATACCACGGGACCATGTCTTACTACATTGGCGGTGTGCAAGGACAGTACTCCCTCACGCTGGCTCCCGGTGTGGTGGCGGTTGAGCTTGCGGCCCTCGCTGAACCTGCAACGGTGCAGTGGGTGGTGCGTGCGGCCTGGACCAGTGAGACCTCGGTGCTGTTCGATGCGCGGGGCTTGACCCTGGATGGCATCAGGGTCGAGGTATCCGCCGAGAGCGCACTGTATCTGGAGTTGGCGCCGGACCGGCTGTTTCGCGTGAATTGGCCTGCCCAGCAGCTGGAGTTGGTGCAGGAGCAACTGCCCGACAACAGCGATGCCAGCGAACTGGCCCGCTACTTGACTCGACTGAATCATGAGCATCGTCTGGTCATCCCCTATGTGCCGCTATACCACTTCAAAGTGCCGCTCAGTGATCCGCAGTGGCCGACCTACACCAATGGGTTTTACGAAACAGCACGCGAACGCATTCTGTATGCCCGCGATCTGCCAGGCGGCGCCTGTGCTCAGATCCAGTTGGCCGCGGTCAAGGATGATCAGGTGTATTTCTATCATCGAGATTATCCAACGGTCTGGCGGGTCGATGCGATCACCGGCAAGGTCAATCGACGCTATCGTTTGTTCAACCCGCGCATGGCCTCTTCGATCCTCTCCTGTCATGACGTGGGGGAGGCTATACGTGTCGTACAGCAGGTCAGCGATATGAATGGGGTTGTCTTTCAGTTCGACTACCTGCTGTATCCCGATGAGGTTGATCTCAAGGCGATCACGAACACCTTGAGTGAGGAGATCTCCAGCGTTGCGGATGGGTTCGGATGGCAAGGCTGGAGTGCCTTCCTGCAGCAGTTTGACCCCTCCGACACGGTGTATGACGACGATTCACCTGAGACGGGCGGGGACATTAGGGGCTGGACGGCGGCGTTTCTTTCGCTGCAGGTTCACCACGGCGCGCAAACCCTTTGCGGCTGGTTACGGGTCTGGGACGAGTGGTTTGTGACCGATCGGGAGCTCGGCCTCAAGAGTCCGACTTTGCTTGCTGCGCGGCAAATGGATGGCAACAGCCTGGTTTTCTATGATGCGCAGGCCAGAACCCTGTCGCTCTGGGTGCGGCAGCCGGGGCCCGTCAACGGTGTTTTGCGCACCCTGCTCAGTGACGTGGACAGCGTGGTAACTGCCGGCGACACGTATCTGGCGCAGACCCACCACGGCCTGGTGTTCGAGGTCAGCGAGGAGCAGGTGGTCCTGCGCTCAGTCAATGAGCAATGGCTGGTCGCGCAGGAGGATTGGTTGGCGGGGTTGTCGGTGCTTGCAGGGCAATATGCTGTCAGTGGCTTCGATATCCTCGGCCTGTCCGATGTTAGGGCGCAACCGCTGGCTGCCCGCTACCTGGAGGAGCGAGTCCTTCTGGTCGGGGCTGAACAGGGGCGCAGGATGCATGCGGTGAGTCTGACCCACGATAAACAAGCGCTGTGGTTGTTTGCGCCCGACTCAGGTCGCCTCTACCGCCAGCCGATGCTGACCCTGGAGCAGATGCGGGGGCTGTTTGGCAGTGGCAAACAGCAAGTGCGCCGTGACGACTCCAATGGGTGGCAAGGTCGGTGGCGGCAGTGGCTGTTCGCTGAGGTGACCGCCCAGGGCTGCGGACTCCGGGGGGTTACCCGCGAGGGTGTGATACTCGAGCTGATCGAGGGCCAGCCGGCCCGTGTGACTGGCGTAGAACAGCTGTTCTTCGATGAGGCCAACGCGGCCCCGCTACGCAAGCAGAAACTGACAAAGTTACTGGCCAGGCTAGCGCATGCGAGCTTTCTGACTACGGGGCAGGTGGGTGATATCTGCAGTTGGTACGACACGCAGGTCAGGCGCAGGTTTTTTACCACCCTGAGTGAGGAGGTTCCCAGTGCTGCGTATCTGGGGGTGCATAAAGGGGCTAATCCACTGCTGCACGATTGGCGCCGAGGCCTGATGTTCAGTAACAGGGCGCGTGACTGGTGGGGCCGCGAACACGACTTCTGGGCCAAGGTTAATGCCGCCCTGCGAGACGACGAGGTGTTGACGATCGAGGGGCGTGGCAGGATTGTTGACCTGCTGCCGTTGATTCCGGATGGGGTGACCACCCTGGTGCTGGGGTATGCGCAAGGGCTGCTGGAGTGCCGTGTTTCACCTGAGGCCTGGATGCGCCTGGATTGCCTGATCGTCGACTTCGACTCATTGAAGCCGGGGGGGCATCTGCTCTCGATGGAGCTTTCCATCTCCGATCATTGGCTGATCACTCTGGTGGACGGGCATCTGATGCTGATCGATTCCAGCGACGGGCGTTGTTTGGTGCTGCGCGGCGCCGAAGCGCACGATGAAGCGTCCAGGCGTGAGTTGAAACTGGATCTGGGGTTTTCTGGCGAGCGCCTCTCGCTGTCTCTGGCAGACTTGATGGCGGGGATTGAGCCGGGCGTCGCTACGTCGCTGTGGGACCATGTGGAGAGCGGCAACGAGGTGTAGCGCCGGCTGAGGGGGCGGCCAAAAAGGCAGTGGGGTTTCCCGCTGCCTTTTTGGCCGGGGGTTCAAGGCACCAGGTAACCCCTGACCCCGGTAAAGATGATCTGCGCCGCCAGTGCACAGACAAACAGCCCCATCAGGCGGCTGACGATCTGCAAACCCTGGTCACCGAGAATCCGTTCTATGCGGTTGGACAGGTACAGCACCACGCCTACCGTGAAGCTGGCCAGGGCAATACTCATGATCGCAGTGAGTTTATCGTCCCAGTGCGGTTGGCCGACGCCCATCACCAGCAAGGCACCGATGGTGCCGGGGCCGACGGTCAGCGGGATGGTCAGCGGCACGATGGTCACATCCTGCTGCACGTTGTCGGTCTGCACGGCGGATTTTCCCTGGGCCATGCCCAATGCGGAAATGAACAGCACGCTGCCGGCGCCGATGCGAAAGGCGTCTACGGTGATGCCGAAGACATTGAAAATCACCCGGCCGAACAGGTAGAGCAGGACGCTGGAAATCAGGGTCGCGAGGGCGACTTTCCAGGCCAGGCGCCGACGCTCTTTGTTGGAATAGCCGCGGGTCAGGCTGATGAAGCACGACAGCACGAAGAACGGGCTATAGAGCACCAACATTTTCAGGTAAACGCTAAATAGCACGTGGAGCATGGTTTTGGCTCGCGGCGGGAGAGTGTTGGAGGGGAGTCTATCAGTCGGTTTATGGGTTGTGGGAGTTGGTCGGGAGATCAGTGGTTATTTTGTTGGCGCGTAATGAGTAGTTTTGTATAGGTTGTTCAAGGGTTGGGTGGCTGTTGTTATTGAGAAGTTACAGGTTGCTGTTTGTGGTTCTGCTTGTTCCTGATTATTGTCGTTCTTACGGCCTCATGAAGAGGCTGGATTAATAATCAAGGAGATGGTTATGAGTAGTGATGGTATATATGGTATGACCCCGGCCGGCTGTGTCGAGCGTATTAGAAGTTATGAGGTGGCAGACTCATTCACCCTGCGCGCTCGTGGTTTTACTTCGCCGGAAGTTGAGGCGCCGGAAAAAGGTGCCATTGTCGGGGAAGGTATTTTGTCTTTTACCGGTAATCTCTCCGAGCAAAATAGAGACGATGTCATGCACGCGTTTCTCTTTGCCACACTGGTGGCGAACAAAGCATTTCCCCGCGAGGACCAGGGTAAGGAATGGTACTACCAGTTTGTCCAGGTCATGACCGATGCTGGTTGGCTGCCCACCCAGAAGTTTTATAACGACATCAATATCGGTGGTAACTCGGTCCGTATGGATCAATTGGTCCTGGAGATCCTCGGGGCTGTGGTGGCCGGAATTGCCTTGCCGGGCGCCACCTCTGAACTAATGCTGAAAGTGGCAGGCTCCGCTATCAGTGCACTGAAAAAGCGGGAAACTGCCCTGACCTTGTATGAGCGTAATGTGCTCGAAAATGGCGTAGGCGGTACTGCGGCCGGTACCTGTTCGGAAATCAATGGAGAAGTGACTCTGGCCTTGGGGACTGTGCGGTTTATTCGCAAGAACACGTCGGCCCAAGTTCTGTTTGCCGACTGGGATTCTCGTGATGTGAAACTGTATCGCGGTGAGTCGGTATTCAGGAAAGTACCATCTGTTGTCGAGCGGACCCGCGATGAAATTCTTAATAAGTTAGGTCGTAACGCAGAAAGCAAGATTACCGATTACGAGATTTAATGGAATACATTTGAAAGGGGAGCCACTCAGTGGCTGCCCTTTTTAAGTTTGAGGGTTTGCTATGGAACAGCATTACATGGTGTATGCGGTAAGGGGCGCGGTTGTTGCCCTGCCCGGAGCCAATGGCCTGGTCACGTGTTCTGATGTCGTCAAATCGTGCCTGTTGGCCCAACTGGTGGCCAGTAAAAAAGTGCAGATGAAGCTCGCTGTCGACTGGTACGACGCTTATCTGCGGGTGGTCGATGATTTTTGGATACGCTCACTAAAGACGCAGCAGTATTTTTCCCTGGGGCCCCAGAACGGCACTTCTCCCTTGGAGTGGGTCGCCGGGATGATGGTCAATTCCAACGATCGTCCAGGGCAGGATTTTGCCGCTTTTCTGCCCCATCTCGCGCACTTGAATGACTCCGTGGGGGCCATTGGCGAATTGCCTGAAAATACCAGTCCAGCCCTGCAGGAAGTGCGCCTGCTGGCGATCCTGGCGCTGACGCCAACCTCGATCATCAGCCTGTATATCGGCTTCCAGACCCGCCAGGTGCTGAACGCCAATCCCTGGTCTCAGGTGTTCCGCGGCGAAGATGTCGTGGGCGTTGTATGCGTTCGCCAGGCGCGGGCGAATCTTTCCGAATGCCTTTATGCACAGGCTCGTGAGGCGGTTGACTTGAAGCTCGGGGATAAATTGAGCGACAACCTTTCGCGGCTGGGTGAAATCGTCAATGGTGTCTATACACCCTTTGCGATGGGGGGCAGGTCATGATCGATACCACTGAGCAGGCCGCCGTGGTGGGTGGCAGCCTGGTCGCCTTTGCCGGTGATCTACCGCAATCCCATCGGGAAGACATTTATCTCAGTACCCTGTACGCGCAACAGGCGACACGCGCGGCAGTTGCCGATGGACTGGTGGGTGACTGGTTCGAGTACTACCGCAACACGCTCAAGTTCATCGGCTGGGATGTGCCACCGCCGGCGGGCCTGCCGGCCACGTCCACTGACACGATGGGGCGCCAGGTCATCCAGCAGATTTCCAGGCGCCTGGGCGAGTCTTTTTCCATTCCCATCAGTCTTGCAATGGCAGCCCTGGAGCGCAACCAGGCGGCGCTCGATCTGTTCGAGTCCAGCAGCCTGACCCAGGAGGTGGGTGTCTTCCAGGCGATTCCCTGTGTTGCCAACGGCCCGAACAAAGTCGAACTGGGCCTCTACCACCGTGAGTTTCGCCTGTTTCGAGGTGCCCCGCGGTTTCTCTTCGCGCCAGAGCAGGTGCAGGAGAGTCGGGAACAGATGACGTTGCTGACCTTCAACACGTTGTACTACGCGCAGTTTCGCGAGAAGGTGAAAAAAGCCGTACTGGCCCAATCACTGCGCGCCATTCGCGGGCTCCAGATTTGAGCGCGACACCCCAGGCGGGTGATCAGACGGTGGATGCGCTGCGATTGTGTTGATCGCGCTGGGCCACCCAGTACTCGACCAGTTCACGCAGTTGCGACAACTCCACCGGCTTGGCCATGTGCCCGTCCATGCCGGCCTGGCGCGCGCGGTCCTTATGTTCGGCGAGGATGTGCGCGGTCAGTGCGACCACCGGGGTCCGAGTGCGCTGGTTGCCGACTTCCCAGGCGCGTAGTTGCTGCGTGGCGGAAAAACCGTCGAGGATCGGCATTTCGCAGTCCATCAACACCAGGTCATACCGCTGGGCCTTCATCGCCTTCAAGGCTTCTTCGCCGTTGCAGGCGGTGTCCGGTTGCAGGTTGAGTTTGCCCAGCATGCCACGAATCACTTTGGTCGAGATGCTGTTGTCTTCGGCCACCAGGATGCGGAAGTCGCTGGGCACATTGACCTCGGCTGGTGGGTTGCCGGGCAGGGGAACCGCGCTAACCTGGCCTTTGTTGCGTTGGGTCAACTCGTCGGCCAGGGTGGTCTTGAGTGTGTAGCCGGCGACGGGCTTGGCCAGGATGCGCTTGATCCCGGCGTTGCGCGCGATGATCTTGCTCGGGGCGTTGCTGATCCCGGTGAGCATGATCAGCAGGATGTCGTGGTTCAGGCTCGGGTCTTCCTTGATCTTGGCGGCCAGTTGCATGCCGGTCATGCCTGGCATGTTCTGGTCCAGCAGGACCACATCGAAATAATCGCGCAGGTGCGCCTTGGTGCGCAGCAGGGCCAGGGCTTCCTTGCCGGAAGGTACGGCACTGACATTCAGGCCCCAGGCCGTGCATTGCTGCACCAGGACCTTGCGGCAGGTGTCGTTGTCGTCCACCACCAGCACCCGGGCGCCCTGCAGCGGACTGTCGAGGTCGGACGTCGGGTGTTCGAGACGGTCTGGGTCCAGGGGCAAGGTCAGCCACAGCGTACTGCCCTGATTGCTGCCGCACTTGATGCCGAACTCACCGTGCATCAACAGGATCAACTGGCGGGCAATCACCAGGCCCAGGTTGCCGCCCAGGCGTGTCGCGGAGAGGAAGTTCTTGCTGTGCAGTTCGGCGTGCATCAAGGCTTCACGTTCTTCAGCATCCATTGGCTCCCCGCTGTCTTGCACGGCGATGCGCAGGCGCGGTTTGCTGCTGCGTTCATCGAGGGCGACAACGATCAGGATCTCGCCTTCCTCAGTCTTTTTCAGTGCATTTTCCAACAGGCTCAGCAGGGTCTGGCGCAGGCGTGTCGGGTCGCCGCTGATCACGCGCGGCACCTGGGGCTGGATGAAGCTGATGAGTTCGACGTTCTGCTGCTCGGCCTTGGCGCGGAAGATGCTCAGGCAGTCGTCGACCAGGGCATTGAGGTCGAACTGCACGTCATCCAGTTCGATTTGCCCGGACTCCAGCTTGGAGATGTCGAGGATCTCGTTGATCAGTGTCAGCAGTTCGTTGCCGGCACTGTGGATGGTCTGCACGTAGTCGCGCTGCTTGACCGACAGTGGCGTGCCCAGCAGTAGTTCAGTCATGCCCAGCACGCCATTCATCGGGGTGCGGATTTCATGGCTGATCTTCGCCAGGAACTCGGCCTTGGCGTTGATTTCGGCATTGCTGGCGGCCAGGTCGCGGCTGATGCTGAAGCGGTTCTCGATAATGCTGCGCTGGCGCTCGCTCAGCGAAATCCCCATCAACAGGCCGCTCAGGCAGATAAAAGCCAACAAGGCGGTGATCAGGCTTTGCGGGGCGACCACCGTCAGGCCCAGCAACGCAGGCAGGATGATCAGCGTGCCGAGGTTGAACACCACCATCGCCATGACGAAGAAGCGGGCCGGCCGGTAGCCCTGCTGCCAGTGGTAGGCGCTGACCAGGAGCATGCTCAGGCCGGCCAGCGCGACCAGTGCATAGGTCATCAGGTTCAGCGGCAAGGTCTCGACGAACAGCAACAGCAGGCTGCACAGCACGATGAACAGGATATCGCCCATCAGCAGCTTGTTCAGCGGGTGCGGGCCCAGCGGGGTGAAGAACCGATAGGTGAACATCAGCCCGCACGGCGCCGTCAGTAGCAGGGCCAGGTAGACGTCGGGGGCTTGCAGGGCATGCCAGTCGGGTAGCCATGGGCCGGCCAGGTTCAACAGCAGCAGCATGCCCAGCATCAGCAGACCTTCGCACGC
>Ga0067045_1028982_pt1 | contig 25189 bp, 26 predicted proteins | sample TerdegcTABiofilm_FD_59184 | JGI IMG/M metagenome (GOLD analysis project Ga0067045, IMG submission 59184) | Combined Assembly of (Gp0054472, Gp0054536) Wastewater bioreactor microbial communities from Singapore -Terephthalate degrading... | reverse complement strand
AGAAAGCGGCGCAGAGCTGCCCAGCCGCGCCAGCGGCGGCTTATCCTGTCCTCCAGCAGCGCCAGCAGTACGGCTGTGCCCGCGCCTGCCAACCAGAAAAACGGCGGCAGGTGCAGGGTTGCGCTCAGCCCAACCCCTGCCAGAAAGGCAGCCGAGAGCCAGAGCAGCGGCGGCACGGCGGCTTACTCCGGCGGGCGGAACAAACGCGGCAAAAATGCCGGTGTGTGGCGGCGGTATTCGGCGTAGGCTTCGCCGAATTCCTCCAGCAGTTTATCCTCTTCGAATCGAGAGCCAATCATGAAGTAGAGGGTTACCCCGATGTTGAGCGCCAACAGGTTGCAGCTCATCACCGGCATCAGCCAGAGGAAGAGCAAAGAACAGGTGTACAGCGGATGACGTACCCACCGGTAGAGGCCGTTGGTCACGAAACGCGGTGGGCGCTGTAAAGCGGTTTCGTCCATGGCCGTATCCAGCCCGATGAAGCGCATCGCCCCGGTTTGCGCAACGCCGTACAAAAGGCCGACTGCTCCGGCAATTTGCAGCATGCCGGTCAGCAGAAACCAGGGGAAGGGAATGGTGTAGATCACCCGGTCGGGCAGCAGCGCGGTGAGCGCCAGCGGCGGCAAAAAGGTGACTGCGCCGATGATGGAAAAGAACAGGCGGTAGTAACGGCGGATTTGAACCCCGAAGCGCCCTTCAGCCCAGCGCTTGACCCGCCGAGAGGCGAGCAGCGAGTGCAGCGCGCCGTAAAGCGCGATGGAGAGGAGAATCAACCAGAAGCCGGGGGTCATCCAGTCTATTTTAACCCCAATCGAAATTTTTAGAAAATTTTATGAATGCAGACGCATGCTGTTGAAATTCAAATCCAATCACGATATTATCAAATTTGGATAAAAATTGGAGGAATTAAAATGAGAACCCTTCTACGCTTCTTGAGGTTGTTTTATATTATTATCCTGATGGGCCTCACCATCCTGCAGCCTTCTCCAAAACCTGTGATGGCGGATGTTACCATCACTGTAAACACCACCACTGACGAGTTGAACAGCGATGGCGACTGCTCGCTGCGCGAGGCGGTGAGGGCTTCCATCACAAATTCTGCCGTGGATGCCTGTCCGGCCGGCAGCAGTAGCGATACGGATGAAATCGTTTTGCCGGCGGGGGTCTATACGCTGACAATAACCGGTGCAAGCGAAAATGACACCCAGACCGGAGACCTGGACCTGAAGGGAAAAATTCATCTGGTTGGAGCCGGCCGCGAAGCGACCACCGTTCAGGGTGGCAGCGGCTGGGATGACCGCATCTTCCAGATATTTTACGAAATTGCTGGAACAGAGATCACCTTTGAAAAGATGACCATTCAAAACGGCCAGACGCCGCTTAACGATAATGGAGGCGGTATCCATGTTTTCGGCACATCCAGTCCGGGTGACGTTGTGGTTAACCTGAAGGAAGTCCGACTGCAAAACAACCGTGCTATTGCAAATGATATATCCAACGGAACGGGAGGTGGTTTGGGGATCACCAATACGCCGACCATAACCATTCTCGACAGCCTGATTCAAAACAACAGCGGTCGCCGGGGAGGCGGCGTGTTTGTTGCCAAAGCCACAATCAAGCGCAGCGTTTTCACCGGCAATCAGGCGATTTCTGGCAGTGCGCTGTACATTGTGCAGACTCAGCCGGCCTTGATTGAAAACACTACCATCAGCGGCAACGGAATTGGAAGTGATTACCCATCACAAAATTATGTGATTGTTGCAAATTACAATCCAACGGTTACGATCCGCTATTCCACCATTACCAATAACAACACCTATTCTAATTTTGGAGGCGTTTATCTTGGTTCGGGTCAAATAATTCTGCAAGGCACGATTCTTTCAGGAAACGCCATCAACAACTGCACAACTTATAGCTCTCCCATTACCTCCAACGGTTACAATTTGAGCAGCGACAGCTCCTGCAATACTTACCTGAATCAATCCAGCGATTTGAATGGGACGGATGCGCTGCTCAATCCTCTTGGATTCTATGGCAAGACGCTGCCCCACCATCCGCCGAAACCGGGCAGTCCGGCGGTAACCAACCCCGGCAGCAGCTGCCCTGCGGAGGATCAACTGGGTACAGTGCGTCCTGCCTCCTCCTGCACGCGCGGCGCGGTGCAAAATGCTCTGGCGCTGCTTTACCTGCCGGTGGTCACCAAATAAACCGGCCCGGGCAGCGGGGGAGCTACGCTCCAATTCTCGTTTTCCGCCTACTACGGAAATAAATGGCTGGGCTGCTGGGGTGCTTGCTACCTCCGCAGCCCAATCGAAGATTTTCTTTGCCAAAAGAAAGGTGAGTGGATCGGGCAGGCCAGCCTTGTGGGGAAACGGAGATGGCTTTCTCAAAGTTCTCTGACAAGCCTGTCGTTTTCTTTCCATTTCACGCATTATTCTTTCCGCCAATGGGCTGAGCAAAAGGGGGTATCTTTTTTCGCTCTTGAAAAGGGATTTTGGTTCTGATGACTCGGAATGTGCCCAAGCAACCCAAAAGAAAATGCCCCTTCCCCAAAGAGAAACACCGTTGACATTAACCCCAGCGCAGCGTGAGTCGCAATCATTGCCCCCCTTCCCCAAAGAGAAACGCGGTAAGCGGACATGAGGCGATGCGGGGAAGGGGGGCTTCGGGGGGTTGGGGTGAGCGGATGGGTTGTTCTTTATTGACGTTGATAGCCTGTGGTTTGACCATTCGTGACTTTGGGAAAGCTATGGGCGACAGGGGGTTTAGAGCGCACGGGTGGAGGTCTTCGTATTGCGATGGCAGGCTGAGGTTGCAACCTTTTGATCTTTTGAGAAATCTTTGGGAATAGCAGCCGTTCACCTTGCAATTTTATTAGTCTATTTTTGGTTACAAATCGGTTATGATTTAAGGGTATGCGCAGAGCAGAATTTCCCTACCTGCCCGATTTGCTGGTACTGGCGCTGCGCTGGTTGGTGCTGGTGGTTTTCATTACCGTACAGGCGCTGGCCGGCATGCCCTCTGTTCCGTTTTTAGGGGTGGTTGCCGCAGCCGCCGGCCTGAATTTGATTTTATCCATTCTGGCGGTTGCCAACACCCGCCTGCCGGCTCACCGGCTGATCGGCGTGGTGCTGGACGTGCTCATCAGCGCGGCCTTTTTCTACACCACTGGCGGGTTGGGAGGACCGCTTTCCTGGGCGGGGGTGCTGGCTATCCTCAGCGGAGCATTGTATTATGAATGGCGCGGTGCGTTCATCAGCGCTGTGCTGGTCACCGCGCTGGAAGCTGCCATCGCGGTGAGGATGATTGGCGCAGGCAGCCTTTCGGCGTATGCCCTGCCGGGGATGATGCTGTTGGGGATTCATGGGACGACCATGCTGGTGCTGGGGCTGCTCAGCCGGCGGGTGATGCGCCTGCTGCGCCTTCGTTACCGCAGTCTGCTGGCGCTGCGCGAGGAAACCGAACGCAGGGCGCAGCTAAAAGAACGTAAACGGCTGGAAATTTTCTACTCGATGGTGGAAACGCTGAGCGCCACGCTCAATTATCAGGTGGTGCTGGATAGCGCGCTCAACCTCAGCCAGAGCGCGCTGGGTGAGGAGAGTGAAACCAGCCGTTTAATCAGCGCGGTTCTCTTGTTCGAGGACGACCAGATGGTGATTGCCGAAGCGCGCGGGCTTTCACCGGCTGACCGGCGGGTAACATTCCGTGCCGAAGAGGGCGGGCTGGCGCAGGCGCTCAAAAGCGGACAGCCGCAATTGATCCCCGACCCCGCTGCCGATGCAGAATTAAAACACCTTTTGGCGCTGCGCACCTGTCAGGCGGCGCTGGTACTGCCGTTGCTGCGCGGCATGCAGATTTTTGGGGTGATGCTGTTTGCCCATCCGGAGTCGAAATTTTTTACCAGCGAACGCTGCGACCTGCTCGAAATGATCAGTCATCAGGTGGTGGTGGCCATCCAGAATGCCCGCCTGTTTGAGGAAGTGGAAAAGGAAAAGAATCGAATTTTGAGCGCACAGGAAGAAACGCGCAAAAAACTGGCGCGCGACCTGCACGACGGCCCCACACAACTGGTTTCGGGGATTGTGATGCGCGCTCAAATTGCGGCGAAAATGTTCCATTCTCAGGCGGATGAACTGCCGGGAGAATTGAAACGCATTGAAGACCTTGCCCGCCGTGCTACCCAGGAACTGCGTCACATGCTGTTTACCCTGCGTCCGCTGGCGCTGGAAAGCGAAGGGCTGATCGCTGCGCTTCAGCAAATGGCAGACAAAATGAAAGAGGTCTTTCAGCAAAATGTGGCGTTGGAAATTGAGCCGCAGGCTGTGGAAGCGCTGGATCTCAACCGGCAGGGGGTGGTGTTTTACCTGGTGGAAGAAGCCGTCACCAATGCCCGCAAACATGCCCAGGCCAGCCTGATTCGCGTGCGGCTCAAGCGTCTGCCGGAAGATGCGCAGATGATCTTTTTGGAAATTGCCGACAACGGCAAAGGATTTGACGTAAATGGGGTCTTCAATTCCTATGAAAAACGGGGAAGTTTGGGTATGATTAACCTGCGCGAGCGGGCGGACATGATCAATGCCGTTCTGCGTGTCCAATCTGCACCCGGCAAGGGAACGCGTGTTCAGGTGGTCATCCCGCTGGACGAAGCCGCGGTTGACCGTTTGCAGCGCGGACTGGCAAAAGTTCCTCAACCCAACTAACTACGCACAGGAAAACTCAAATGCCCTTGACAGCTGGAATTGCCTATTCGCTGTATGAGGGGGGCAAAAGTGATCAAAAAGCCGTCATCCTGATTCACGGGGCGGGCGGCAGTCATTTGGATTGGCCGGCCGAATTTCGCCGGCTGAATGGTTACACCGTTTATGCAGTTGATCTGCCGGGACATGGGCGTTCCACGCTGCCGGGGTGTCAATCGGTTGGCGAATATGCCGACGCGCTGCTGGAATTTCTGGCGGCGTCCGACCGCTATCAGGCGGTTTTTGTCGGCCATTCGTTGGGGGCAGCCGTTGCCATGCATCTGGCGCTGGAATTTCCTCAGCATGTGGCCGGTTTGGGGCTGTTTTCAGCAGCCGCCAGTTTCGATGTTCCGCCTGAACTGGTGGATTATCTGAGCAATCCTTCCACAGCGCCGCTCGGCATTCGCCTGATCCGGGAGCGTCTGTTGATGAGTACCACCAGCCCTGAACTGGCTGCCCGAACCATGAGCAGCCTGCATAAAGTGCGCAGCAGTGTGCTGTATGGTGACTGGCTGGCCTGCGCACAGTTTGATCTACGCCAGCGCGTCCGCCAGATTCAGGCGCCGGCCTATATTGCCTGCGGCAGCCTCGACCGGTTGACCCCGCCGTCGCGCTCTCGCTTTCTGGCGGAACACATGCCGTTCTCCCGGTTGGAAATTGTTCCGGCGGCGGGTCACCTGCTGCCGATGGAGCAGCCTGCCCTGCTGGCCGGACGACTGCGCGACTTCTTGAGTGATTTGCAGGTTGCCCTGTACAACCCGGCTTTGCTGATCAAACTGCCTAAAAAGAATGTCATTCAAAATGATGAAGATTGAAAAATAACTGGAAATCTACCCGCGGGCTGTGATACAATCGGCGCATGGATCACCTCTGGTCACCGTGGCGAATGAAATACATTCAGGGCAATGAAAAAAGCAACCAGTGTGTTTTCTGCGCCGCCCCACAGCAGGAAGACGGTCATGAAAACCTGATCATTGCGCGCGGTGAGCGCGCTTTTGTTATTCTCAATCGGTTTCCCTATACCAGCGGGCACATCATGGTCGTGCCGTATGACCACCAGCCCAGTCTGCCGAATCTGGACGAAGATACGCGAACAGAGATTATCGAAATGCTCAACCGCGGGTTGCTGGTGCTTCAAACTGTGTATAAACCAGAAGGGTTCAACGTGGGGGCGAATATCGGCAGCGTAGCCGGGGCGGGGATTGCCGAGCATTTTCACTTTCACATTGTGCCGCGCTGGGCAGGTGATACCAACTTCATGTCCACACTGGCGGGTACGCGCGTCCTGCCGGAGGCATTGGAGGATAGTTTCCGCCGCATCCGCGAAGGCTGGGCGGCTTTGTTTGAAAAGTAAAATCTAGCAGCTCGAGGAGTTTTTGCATGGCATCTGCATTGGTACAGTGGATTGGCGGACAGCGGTTTATCGGCATTGATTCGACCCATCACTCGGTCGTGCTTTCCACGCCGGACGAAGGAGTCGGCATGAAACCGTCTGAAATGCTGCTGGTGGCGCTTTCGGCCTGCACCGCCGTGGATGTGGTCAACATTCTGCAAAAAAAGCGGATTGAACTGACTTTTCTGGAAATTAAAGCCGAGGCGGTGCAGGACAGCGACCCGCCGTGGACTTTTCGCAAGATTCATCTGTTGTACCGCCTGGGCGGCGAGGGTTTGACCCCGCAGGCTGTTGAACAGGCCATTCACCTTTCGGAAGAGAAATACTGCTCGGTTTCCAATACCGTGCGGGGAGTTGCAGAAATTACTTACTCGTATGAAATTGTCGAAAAATAAATCCAAAAACGCGGATTGTGGTATACTACCGACAGGTATTTGAGCAAGGAAGGTGAGATGATCAGCAGCAACCTGTAAAAGCAGAATTGTATGTGGCAGTGCCCGGCGCGCGCAGTGTTGCGGTTTCGTCCGAAGGCTTCTGCCTTCGGATTTTTGTATTCAATTGACAGGTTGCTGAAATGCTCAGTGTTCAAAACTTAACCAAATCTTACGGAATTGAAACCATCCTGCGGGATGTAACTTTTACCCTTAACAACGGTGAGCGGCTGGGGCTGATTGGGGCCAACGGCTGCGGTAAAACCACTTTACTGCGTATTCTGGCAGGGGAAGAAAAGCCCGATAGCGGAACAATCCGCTTCATGCCAGCCACGCTCAAGGTCGGCTATTTACCACAAAGCATCCATTTCGAGCCGCACGATACTCTGCAAAGCTACCTAAGCCGCTTGCAGGGAGAAATCTCCCTGTTGACCGGGCGGCTGGCTGAAGTGGCCGGTGCGTTGATGAACCTGGAGCGTGCGGCAGAATTGCAGGCGGAATACGATATGCTGCTGCTTCAAATTGAGGCTGCCGCGCAATCGGCTGGAGAAACACCCCACGTGCTGGCGCGGCTGGGGTTGAATCATCTGCCACCTGAGTTACCGGTAAGCGCGTTGAGCGGCGGGCAAAAGACCCGTCTGGCGCTGGCGGGAATGCTCATTCACCGTCCGCGATTGCTGCTGCTGGATGAACCAACCAATCATCTTGATATGGAAATGCTGGAGTGGCTGGAAGCATGGCTGCTGGACTACAGCGGTGGCGCGTTGATTGTTTCGCATGACCGTACCTTTCTTGACCGGGTTGCCAACAGTATTCTCGAAATAGACGCCAATACCCACACAACCCGCCTGTACCCGGGCAATTACACCGACTATCTGGAAGCGACGGCAGCCGAGAGGCAACGGCAGTGGCAGACCTATCAGGATCAGCAGGCCGAGATTGCCCGTCTGCGCGCAGCGGCTTCGCAGGTTCGCTCACGGGCTCGTTTTCGTAAGGGTGGAAAAGCCGACCCTGCCAACACCGATGGATTCAGCGTTGGCTTTTTTGCCAACCGATCCAAAGAAACGGTTCAGAAAGCCAAAAATCTTGAAAAGCGCATTCAACGGTTGCTGACCGAAGAACGCATTGAAAAACCTGCCCGCAGTTGGGAGATGAAAATTGAGTTTGGCAGCCTGCCGGAAAGCGGGCGGGATGTACTGGTTTTGGAAAATCTGACTGTCGGTTATGAAAATCAGCCGTTACTGAGCGATTTGAACCTGACTCTGCGGTACGGCAGCCGAACTGCCCTGCTCGGCCCAAATGGCTGCGGAAAGACGACTCTGCTTCGCACAATCATTGGTTCAATCCCGCCCTTGAAGGGGAAAATCCGTCTGGGTAGTCAGGTGCGGGTTGGGTACATGGCGCAGGAACAGGAAACCTTACCATTGGATAAGAACGCTTTTCAGGTAATTCAGGATGCTGGCGGCTGGAACGAAACAACCACACGTGCTTTTCTTTCCCAGTTTCTGTTCAAAGGTGATGAGGTTTTCACACCGGCAGGTGTGCTTTCGTTTGGTGAACGAGCAAGGTTGATGCTGGCCAGTCTGGTGGCAGAGGGGTGCAATTTGCTGCTGTTGGACGAACCGATCAATCATCTGGATATACCGGCGCGCACCCGTTTTGAACAGGCCCTGCAGAATTACCGCGGGACGATTCTGGCGGTTGTTCACGATCGCTACTTTTTACAATCATTTGCCACCCAATACTGGCGGGTAACCGGGACGAATATCCGGGTGGAGGATTTGAAGATGTGAAATAGTACCTTTTATAACGTTGGTTCGGGATAAGCACAAAACCCGGTGAGCAGCGAAATGAACCCCCTCCAACCTCCCCCAATATCGCTTCTGCGATATTGGGGGAGGCGCAGGAAGGGGCAAAATTCTGAAATCGGATGCAAAAAGGATTTATCCCGCACGGACGTTTTTATAGAAAACTCTCAATCCATGCTTTCCAAAAAGTCAATAAATCGGGAAAGATCATTTTGCACGGTCTGGAAACAATTTTCCAATCCTTGAGTGAGGGTTTGAAGTCTGGCAGGGTAAAGGTTGAAGGCATAAACATTTCTGACCACATGCCGAAAACCTCTGTACTCATCCAAACATTGGCGGCTTTCATTCGAGATTACCGCTGGGCGAATGTTCGGAATAGGAGTTGCCATTTGAGTAAGAAGGTCAGCATGCCAATCTTTTCCTGTGGGGGCGCTTTGTTCCACCGTTCGGGCAATGTCTTCAAAAATATGCTCTAATCCCGTATAGAAAGCATGAAGATTGAGCGCGGCACCATCCCAATAACCGTCATCATTGGTTTGGATGGCTTTTTTCATCAATAATTGGGCGCGCTGAATGCTTTTTTCAACATCTTTCAATAAAAGCCTTATCCTTGCAGCAAGAGTAATGTAATCATTCATAAGTCCTGTCCCTCCTTGAGGATGATCGCTTGAAAATCGGGAGAGATGTCCTCAAAGCGTACCAGATCCACAGAAAATTTTGGGTTTAGAGATTGCAATATGCCCACCGTCCGGTAATAATCTTCTTCCGCCAATTCCCACACTGCAAGGTCAATGTCTGATTGGAAGTGAAACAATTCAGGATGAACCAGTGACCCAAACAAAATCACGCGTGTTACCCCAAATTGTGTTCTGAGTAACTCCGCGGCTGATGCCGCAACTTGCCGGGCTTCTTCCATCAACGCTCTAATTTTTGATTGTCTTTCCGCTTTGCGTTCATGGTAGAAGCGGCGGTATTCTTCTAACTGATCCGATTTTGGGTGTGCAGAAGGGATCATTTTTCTTCTCATCCTTTATTTTATTAATTGTAACGTCAATTCGGGATAAATCATTTTCACATCAACTTTCGAATTTTCGTCCCCCTCCCGCCTCCCCCAAAATCGCCCCTGCGATTTTGGGGGAGGTGCAGGTGGGGGTAATGCTCACTGCATGCCATGTTTTGATTTTATCCCGAACTCACGTTAATTGTAGCATGAGCCATCAAGGATGGGGGGCCGGCCTGCTTTGACGACTCATGGATGAGGATACTCTGGTAAAATCAGGACAAATTCAGTCAGATTAAGAATAACCGCCATGGAATTCCTGTTTCATCCTCCCCTGCTGGAACGTTTGACCGTTGAACCGGTCACCCGCCTGTTTATGAGCTACGAAGCCGTACAGCCGCTGGATAAAAGCCGTGTTCAACCGTTGAAGCGGTTGTTCGGCCTGCCGGGGGTGCTGCCGGTGGTGATCGGCGCGCTGCCGTTGGACGAACTGCGCGACGCCCTGCCGCTGGATGGCATCCTGTACGCCGGCCAGCACGGTGCGGTTTTTCATGAGCCGGAGGAAGTCCCCGACCGGCTGGAACGCCACCTGCGCATTCCCGATTCAAACCCGTCGCTGCTGCGCCGCGCGCTGACCGGCTGGGTGCTGGCGAATCGTTCTCCCTCGGATTGCTTCGTGATTTATATCGGTTGCGGTGAATCCGACCGGGCGGCTATGCAGCTTGTCCAGGACTTGAACGGCTGGGCCGTGTTTGCGAGCGGTGACTGTTTCCCCCTTGCCAGCGAGCCTGTCTGGCAGAATGCGCCGCTCCCCGCAACGTCCTGATTGTACACAAGGGGCGGATTAGGATTTGGGCAGCAATTCCAGATTTGCCAGCGATGCCACCAGCCGCTTGAAGCCCACGCTTTCAAAATAAACGTCCACGGTTTCATCCCCGTCTTGAATGCGGCTTTCCATGACAATGCCTTCCCCCCACACCGGATGACGCACGCGGTCGGTGGCATGAAAGCGCGGCTCGATCAGCGCGGCCGAGGAGGTACTACGCTGCGCCGCCAGAATGCGCGTGCGCAAGGCGCGCGATTCGGGACTTTCCCAACGCTCGGCGTGCCGGCGCTGCCCCTGCCGCTGGATGAGTGATTCGGGCAGGTCTTCCAGAAAGCGGGAAGGTTCCTGTATTTCCGGGCTGCCGTACTGGCTGCGTTGATGGGCGCGTACCAGATAGACGCGGTCTTTGGCGCGGGTGATGCCGACATACAACAACCGCCGTTCTTCGGCCATTTCTTCCGGGTCGTCTTTGGAGCGGGCATGCGGCAGCAAGCCTTCATCCAGCCCGATGATGAACACAAAGCGAAATTCCAATCCCTTGGCAGCGTGCAGAGTCAGCAGGGTGGCAGCGTTGCCGGCTTCCTCCGGCAGCGTATCCTGATCGGAAACCAGCGCCAGATTTTCCAGAAAAGCGGTCAGGCCGCCTTCACTGAATTCGTATGCCAGCCGGCGCAGTTCCTGCACATTGTCCCAGCGGTCTTTGCCCTCTTCGCTGCCGTCGTCAATGTATTCCTGATAGGCTGTATCCAGTAAGATGCGGTCAAATAAACCGGGCAGGCTCAACCCTTCGGCAACCGCGCGCCGCCAGCCGGCCAGCAGGCTGCCAAAATCGGCCAACGGTAGAATGCTGCGCCCGCTGAAGCGTCCCCAATGAGCGGATTGCTCACCCTTCTCTCCCAATTCGATCAATAACTGCCCGGCGGTCATGTTTGCCTGCCGGGCGGTCAGTTGCAGGGCGACCATCGTTTTTTCTCCCACCCCGCGCGGCGGGATGTTAATAACCCGCGCCAGCGAAACTTCGTCATCCGGGTTATGCACCAGCCGCAGAAAACAGATCAGGTCTTTGACCTCGCGCCGGCCGTAGAACCGCAGCGCCCCCACCAGCCGGTAGGGCAGCCCGGCGCGCAGGAAGGCCTCTTCCAGCAGGCGCGACTGGGCATTGGTGCGATACATGACGGCAAAATCGCTGCCGCGGGCTTTGCCGCTGGTAATCCATTGCTGAATCGTGTCCACCACAAAGGCGGCTTCAGCGTGTTCGTCAACCGCTTCGTACAGCACCAGTCGCTCGCCGCTGCCCCGTTCGGAGAATAGGTGCTTGCGGGTGCGGTGTTTGTTGCGGTCAATCACGGCGCGGGCTGCATCCAGCACCGTTTGGGTGGAGCGGTAATTCTGTTCCAGCAAAATCTTCTGGCAGGCGGGGTAGTCCTGTTCAAAACGCAGCACGTTGCGGTAATCGGCACCGCGCCAGCGGTAGATGGATTGATCCTCGTCTCCCACCACAAACAAATTGCCGTGAACCGAAGCCAGCAGTTTGAGCAGTTCGTACTGCACCAGATTGGTATCCTGAAATTCATCCACCAGAATATGCTCAAAGCGGCGCGCGTAGCGCTCACGGACTTGCGGGTTGTCCACCAGCAGGCGCACGGTTTCGAGTAGCAAGTCATCAAAATCTACCGCGTTCGAATCGCGCAGCAGGGATTGATAGCGTTCGTAAATCCGTTTGGTGATTTCATCGCGATAGGACTGGGTGGGAAAATCGGCGGGGGTGATCAGGTTGTTCTTGGCGGTGGAGATGGCAGCGTGGATGCTGGTGGGGCGGTACAGTTTTTCGTCGAGGTTGAGTTCACGGATGGCGCGTTTGACCAGCGCTTGCTGGTCGTCGCTGTCCATGATGACAAAGTTGTTGTCAAAGGAGAGATATTGCGCCTCACGCCGCAGAATGCGGGCACAATTGGCGTGAAAGGTGCCCAGCCAGACGCCTTCACCCGCATCCCCCAGCAGCGATTGCAGGCGGTGCTGCATCTCACGAGCGGCTTTGTTGGTAAAGGTGACGGCGAGGATGTTGTGCGGACGAACCCCCATCGCTTCGATGAGGTAGGCAATTCGCTGGGTGAGCACGCGGGTTTTACCGGAGCCCGGCCCGGCCAGCACCAGCACCTGCCCGAGCGGAGCAGTCACAGCCGCGCGTTGTTGAGCGTTCAATTGGTCGAGGTCTATCATTGCAGGGCGATTGTACCACATGCCGCTGGATTGCTTGTGGTTTTCACCCCGGCGGGGTACCGGCGGTTTTCTTAAGTTAACCTCCTGTTGAGCGGGCGCGGCAATCTCCGACATGGCGGTTATGAGGACAGGGTGGGAGACTCCGAACGAAGTGAGGAGTGACATTAAATTTTTTGATTGCGTTGCTGTGTTTGGAATGACAGTGCTTGACAAGGTGAAAAAAATAAGATTTATCGCCAAGACCCAACGACGCAAAGGGTTCTTTTTCAATGCTCTGCGTCTTTGCGTCATTGGGTTAATTTTCGAACCTTCTGCAGTCCATTCAGTGCTGGATTTGCCGGCAGACCTGACCCAGAACACAAAAGGCGCAATCACCCTGGACGAAGACGAAGTGACAGGCGGAGTACGCGCTGGCAGCGCTGACGGCTTGAAATGGGATTACCCTGAACTATGGATAAAATAGATTGATTTTTGAGATTATTTCGTTTATAATGATAGAAATTCTGTTCTTAATCGCTGGTTCTCTTAACCTGTCCGGGAGAATAATAAAATGACTTCATCCGCCTTGTTTTCACGAATTGATACCGTCATTGTGCGGGTTAGAAACCTGAAACAGTCCAAAGCATGGTTTCAGCAAGTGCTGGGGTTAGCGGTAGCCCATGAGGACACGCAGGAAAATCTGGTGGTGTTTGGTTTGGAAAGCGGCTGCAGCCTGACCGTCTGGCAGCTTAAAGAGGGTGAAGAGGTGGAAGATGCCCGCCGGTTTCAGCGTTCGTACCCTATTTTTTTTAGCGATGACATCCAGACCGTATATCAAAAACTGGTTGAAGGTGGTGTAAAAGTGACCTCCATTCAAGGAGAAGCAGGAGATGTGCGCTGGTTTCAGTTTTTTGACCCGGACGGCAACACATTTGAGGTTTGTCAATATTAAACATGAGTTCGGGTTAAGTACAAAACCTGGTTAGTAATGCAACCAACCCCCTCCCAGCCTCCCCAAAAACCGCCTCAGGCGGTTTTTGGGGAGGTGTTTACCAGATGCAAACCCCTCAAAAAGATGGGAAAAAATTTATACCGAACCGATTTTAATTTCAATTGCCCGGCGCTTAAGGATTTGTAAGGCAGACGGCTTGGTTTGCGGGCGTTTTTTCCGGTATACTGGATGTATCTTGCTCATTTCGTGCAGGAGGCTGCCATGAAACGCATCCTGATTGTGGAAGATGCCCTCGACCTGGGCCGTATGCTGCGACTGGCTTTGGAAACACTGGATCGGACGCTGTCAGTGCGGGTGATTCAATCGGCTGAAGAGGCGCTGCTGGAATTGAGCGGCAGCCCGCCGGTTTCGCTGATTATCAGCGATATTCGCCTGCCGGGCATGTCCGGCTTTGATTTGTTGAAAAAGGTGCGCCTGCGCAGCCCGGAAACCCGCATCATGCTGATTACCGGCCTGTCGGATGAAAATGTCTTCCGTCAGGCGGCTGAGGCCAAAGTGGACCGTTTCATGCGTAAACCCATCGAAATGAGCGAGTTTTTACGCACCGCCGCCGAACTGCTGGAATTGCCCCTGCCGGAAGAGCAGCCCGCCAAAAGCCGCAGCGAAGGCGAACCGCTGCCCCAGCCCCGCGAGGACTTGCCCGGTCTGCTGACCCGCCTGCGCCGCGAATTGGGGGCGGCTCAGGTGCTGCTGTGTGACGACCGCGGGCGGGTGGTGGCCCAGGCCGGCGAGGTGGCCGATGTGGATTTTGAACAGCACTGGGCAGCGCCGGTCATGGCTGCGCTCGGTGCAGCAGTCAGGGCCGGCCGGCTGGTGCGCACCGATTTACCGCAAGCGGCTCTGGCGCTGCGCGGGCCGGAGCGCAGTTTGATCCTTGCCCCGGTCGGCAGTTACGGTTTGGTTGCCGTTCAACAAGCGGATGCCAGCGGGCTGCGCACCGCTCTGGCGTTTGAAGCGCTGCTGCAGGCGCAAACCGATCTGGCGGCAATTTTACAGGCCATGGGGGCGGATTTTTACCCGCTGGCAGAAATCCCCCCCGCTGCGCCGCCGCTTCAGCCGGCTGACATGGCACAGGTAGAAGAAGTGGTCGGCGGCGAAGAGCCGCTGGCCGAACTGGAAGCGCAGTTGCAGCGCACGGCCGCCAGCCTTGACCCCAGCGAAGTTGAATCGTTTTGGGAGAGCGCCGCCGGCCAGCAGATAGCGGAAGCGGTCAACCCGGATGCGCTCAGTTACGAACAGGCGCGCCAGCTCGGCCTGGCGCCTGAAGATGACAAACCCGATTAATTCCAGTTACAGGTGATTCATGCAAAATATTTATCGGTTGAAACAGGCACGCCGCTGGCTGATGGCGGTGCTGAGCGGCCTTCTGCTGGTTGCGCTGCTCACGGTTGGCGGAACGGCACTGGCACAGGATTTACCGCCCACCGGCGCTGCGGCAGCGGTGCAAAGCGAAGTGCTGCAAACCCTGCAGGAGGAAGGCAGCGCCGATTTTATCCTGGTGATGGCCGAACAGGCCGATTTGAGCGCGGCTTACCAGATGGATTGGGAGACGCGCGGCTGGTATGTGTATAACACCCTCAAGGAAACCGCCGAACGCAGCCAGGCGCCGGTCATCGCCGCCCTCGAAGCCGCCGGGGCGCGCTATCAATCCTTCATTGCCGGCAACGAGATTTACGTGTATGACGGCAGCCGCGCGGTGCTGAACCGCGCCCTTTGGGCGGGTGAGATTCAGGAAGTGCGTGCGCCGGTGGAAATCACCCTGGCCGCCCCCCGTTTTGAGCTGGTTCAACCCGGCCCCGTCCCCCAAAATTCGATTCAGACCACAGCGTGGGGCATAACCGATACCCGCGCGCCGGATTTTTGGGCGCAGTTCGGTTTGCGCGGTGAGGGGGTGCGGGTTGCCAGCATTGATACCGGTGCGCAGTGGGATCACCCCGCCCTGCGGGAGGCCTACGCCTGCAAGGACAACCCCTCCAGCCCGGCCTGCTGGCGGGATCCAACCGGTGTCTGTACGGGGGGTGTGCCTTGCGACGATCATGGTCACGGCACGCATACGATTGGTACGATGGTGGGCAGCGACAACCCGGCGCTGCCCTATCAGGTGGGCATGGCGCCCGGCGCGCAGTGGATCGCCTGCAAGGGCTGTGCCGGAAACACTTGCAGCTATGTACACCTGGCCGCCTGCGCCGACTGGCTGGTGGAGCTTGCTACTGACCCTGCGAATCGCCCGCAGGTGGTCAACAATTCGTGGGGCGGGCCGGGCGGTAATCTGTGGTTTTCGATTAAGGTTAACAACTGGCGGGCGGCCGGGATTTTGCCGGTCTTCGCCGCCGGCAACACCGGTCAACAGGGCTGCTCGACCCTCAACTCGCCGGCCGACTATCCGGGTTCTTTTGCCGTTGCTGCCCACGATCCATATCCTAACTCCCCTTCATTTCGTCAGATCGCTGCTTTTTCCAGTCGCGGGCCTTCAACCATCGGCAGTCAGCCGTACACCAAACCCAACCTGAGCGCGCCGGGTGATAATATTCTTTCTTCAGTACCGACCAATGCCTGGGCATATGCCAGCGGCACCTCGATGGCCGCCCCGCATGTTGCCGGGGCGGCTGCGCTGCTGTATGCCTGTGCGCCGGCGCTGCGCGGCAATATGACCGCCACCTTTGAGCTGTTGCAGCAAACCGCCGACCCGCCGGTCTTCAGCGGCAGCTGCGGCACGCCGGACGGCGGGCTGAGCAATTATACCTACGGCTACGGTTATCTCAACGTGCTGCGCGCCGGGCAGGCGGTTTGTTTCCCCGGAACCCTGCGCGGCCAGGTGCTGGATGGTGAAACCAACCTGCCGATCCGAGGGGCAAAGGTGGTGTTTCAGGCTGGTGATGTTCGCCGCGATGTTATCACGGATAGCAATGGGAATTATGAGATTCTGCTTGCTTCACAAAAAGGCTGGTCGGTTTCGGCTTCTTTTCCGGGATACTACTCCTCGCCTACCGTTCAACAAACCGTAAATCTCAATCAGACTACCACTTACAACATTCTGTTGACCCCCTTCCCATATCGCTCTTTCCTTCCGATGATTGGGAAGTAGTTTCACGTCAGTTCGGTATAAATCCTTTTTGCCCCCTCCCGCCTCCCCCAAAATCGCGGGGGCGATTTTGGGGGAGGTGCAGGTGCAGGTGGAGGTGATTGGCACTGTATGCCAGGTTTTGATCTGAGCCCAAACGCTCGCCAGTTTACCTCGATTTGGGGTAAATCCTTTCCCCATCCAGTTGAGCATTTTTGGCCGCGACGGGCGGGCTTTGCGCTGACCCCCGAACGGCTTTTATTTACGCGTCAGCAGGCGGGCATAAACCGCCAGCCCCAGCCCGGCCAGCAGGATGATGCCGCCCATCACCGCCATGAGCGGCGAACGTCCGCCCTCGCTGACCGGCGTGGGAACCGCCTGCGAACTCAACTGCGCGCCGAAATCCAGCACCGAGTTATCTCCCGCGCTGACCTTCAGGGCATAATTGAGCAGGGTGGTCGGGTTATAGCCCTGCGGAATGGCGACACTGATGTTGTACTCCCCCTCTTCCAGATTGTCGAAACAGACCGGCTCTTCCAGACTGGCGCTGGTTTCACCGGTCAGCGAAACGCGCCCAAGCCGGTCGGTGATGCTGACCGCTCCGCCGGGGATGGCGCTTTCGCCCTCTTCAGCCAGCGCGTTGCCGTTCACATCGTTGAACAGCACAATGCACACCCGGCCGGTGCCGCGGAAGGGAGTTGGGGAAGGTAAAACCGGTGTTTCGGTGGGCAGCACGGCTGAGGTCGGCTGCGGTTCAACCGTACCCAGCAGCAGCTTGCTGCCGGTGATCAGCACACAGGCCGCGTCCAGATTGTTGAGGCGGCGCAGGTCATCCAGCGAAACCTGATTGAGCAGCGAAACGCTGATGCAGGTATCGCCTTCTTTGACGGTGTAAAAAATCTGTCCGTTTTCGTTGGGGGTTGGCGTAAAGTACAACACCTGCGCCTGAGAGGCGGAGGGCTGAATCAGGCTCAGGCTGAGCAGAAATATCAGCCCACCCAGCAGCAGGCTTGCGGTCAACCAGCGGCGGCGAAAGACAGCATTCATACGCGTTTCGATTATATCATTTAATCGGAAATTTCCCATTCCACCCGATTGCGCCCGTTGTTTTTTGCGCGGTACATTGCCTGATCGGCGCGCTGAAGCAGCGACTTGACCGTATCGCGGTCGCGGCTGAGCGCTACGCCAAAGGACATGGTAATCGGCAGGCTGTCGGTAAATTCGTATGATTCAACCGTCTCGCGCAGCCGGTTTGCCAGATACAGGGCGCGTTTCTGATCTTCTTCCAAAGCGATAATGAGGAATTCCTCCCCACCCCAGCGGCCGATCACGTCACTGGCGCGCAGCTGGTAGTGCAGACATTCACCCACCTGGCGCAAAATTTTATCGCCGGTTTCGTGGCCAAAGGTATCGTTGATGCGCTTGAAAAAATCCACATCCGCGAGGATGACCGCAAACCGCCGCCGGCGGGCAAGGTGTTCTTCCAGCAGGGCGGTCATGCCGCGCCGGTTGGGCAGCAGGGTGAGCGAATCGGTGTAGGCAATCTCCTGAATGCGGTTGGCTTCGGCCAGCGAGCGGTTCAGGTCATCTTTTGCCTTGGCCAGTAAAAAGACCAGAAAGATGATGCCGGCGATGCGCGTTTCCAGCCGAATCAGCTCAAGGGTGTAATTGTTTCCCAATTCGGCAAAGCGCAATGCCCCGCCCACAAACACCATGCCCAAAAAGAGCAGGTTAAACTGTAACGCCCTGCCGCGCGGAAAGACGATATAACTCAAAATAAATGAGAAGGCAAATGTCCAGAAAACGGCTTCAATTTCCTGCCATTGTTCGAACAAACTGGGGTGGAAGTAGAGAAAGTAAATGTACTTGGAAAAAAAGAAAAGTGTGGTGGTAATCAACACCGAGCGTTCAATCAGGTTGAGCGGGATGCGCTTCCAGAACAGGGAAATGCACCAGACTGCCAGAGCGGCTGCCAGAAATGGATAAGTAAAGCGGATGAAAACTTCCTGGTCGTGTTTTTGCAGCCAGATCAACACAACCGAGAGGAAACCGGGAAAGGCGGCAATCAGATACAGCCAGCGCCGCCGCTGGTCAATTTGTTGGGAGAGGGCATTGAGGGGGGTGGAAAATTCTTCTGTTGGGGGTGAGGTGTTGTTCATCAGACTGGTTCAGGTTTGCAGGAGGTAACAACTTCTAATTATCCCACAAATTATCAATTTTTAACGTGAGTTCGGGATATGTTCAAGATCCGGCAAGTAAAGCAATTACCCCCTCCCGCCTCCCCCTAAATCGCCCCAGCGATTTAGGGAGGTGCAGGTGGGGGTCAAACATCCTCAAAGGAATAGGAAGAGGATTTATCCCGAACTGAGGTAATTTTTATTAAAATTTCAGCAATTCCAAAGCGCAGGTCAGGATAACTGTCACTAAAAACGTGCCGGTGAACGCAGTATAATCGTTTTGGAACAAACCATTCATGGGTTCACTTCCTGCGGAGGGAATCGGGTATGCCATTAGAAATCGTCATCGGCACACAATGGGGGGATGAGGGTAAAGGGCGGATTGTGGATTTGCTGGCTGCAAAAGCCGATGTTGTGGCGCGCTTCAACGGCGGCGACAATGCCGGTCATACGGTGACGGTAGGCAGCCGCACTTTTAAGCTGCACCTGATTCCTTCTGGCATCATTCATCCGCACACCATTGGGGTGATGGGCAACGGCATGGTCATCAACCCGGTCACCTTTGTCAATGAAGTGGAAATGTTGCAGGCTGCCGGTGTGGCGGCCAACCCGGAACGGCTGCGCATTTCTCACGCTGCCCATCTGATCACCCCGGCGCACCGCGCCCTGGATTCCGCGCAGGAAGCCGCGCGCGGACAGGCCCAGATCGGCACCACCGGCAGGGGAATTGGGCCGGCCTACACCGGCAAGACTTCCCGCAACGGCCTGCGCATGGAGGACATGCTGGATGCCTCCTCCTTCTACAAAAAAATGAAACAGCATGTCGAAGAAATCAATACCATGCTGGTCAAACTCTATCGGGCTGAGCCGCTGGATGAAAACGCGGTGGCGCGCGAATATGCCAAACTGGCTTTGCAGCTGGCGCCGTATATTACCGATACCGGCGAGCTGGTCTATCGGGCTTTGCAGCAGGGCAAACGTGTGCTGGCGGAAGGCGCACAGGGCACCCTGCTCGATCTGGATCACGGCACCTATCCCTATGTAACCAGTTCCTATGCCACGGCAGCGGGTGCGCTGGTGGGGCTGGGGGTGGGCATTGTGCCGGTTGAGCGTGTCATCGGTGTGACCAAATCCTTCCAGACCCGGGTTGGAGCGGGGCCTTTCCCCACCGAGGTGTTCGGCAAAACCGCCGAACGTCTGCGCGGCAGCGGCAAAAACCCCTGGGATGAATTTGGCACCACCACCGGACGCCCGCGGCGAGTCGGCTGGCTGGATGGGGTGCTGCTGCGGTATGCCCTGCGCGTCAACGGCGTGACCGAATTGATGGTGACCAAGATGGACATCCTCAGCGGTTTGACCAATTTACGCCTGTGCACCGCTTACCAGCAGGGCAGTCAGGTGGTACGCGAACTGCCGCTGGGGCCGGCCAATCTGACTCCTTACGAGCCGGTTTATGAAGAACTGGCGGGTTGGGAAGAAGAAATTACCTCGGCGCGCCGCTGGCAGGAACTGCCCGAAGCAGCACGGGCTTATGCGCAGCGGCTGAGTGAATTTTGCGGTGTGCCGGTGCGCCGTCTTTCGGTTGGCCCGGAGCGCGAGCAGGTGGTGGACGTTCCGCTGTGAGGCAGGTGCGCCGCTGGATTGCTGCTGTGCTGCTGTTGGTGGGGGCACTGGCTGCCTGTCTGCCGGCCGGCGGGCAGAGCGCGCTGGTTGTGGAAACCCCGACCCCCCAGCCCACGCTCACCCATACGCCCACCATTGTCTGGTTCCCGCCGACCCCCACCCGTACACCGCTGCCCACCCGGCAAATTCTGCCCACCCCAACCCCGCAACTGGGCAAAGATGAAATACTGCTGGAGGATGATTTCAGCGCGCGCGAGGGTTGGATGACCAGCCGCACGACGGCCGGCAGCATTGCTTACGGGGTGGATGAACTGACCCTGGCGGTTGCCAGCCGCCGCGCTTATCTGGTTTCGCTGCGGCGCACCCCCGCTTTCGGCGATTTTTTTCTGGAAATGACCGCCCGCGTCAGCCTGTGTCAGGCGGAGGATCAATATGGTTTGCTGCTGCGGGCAGCGGATGAGTGGAATTACTACCGCTGGGTAATCACCTGTGACGGGCGTTCGCGGCTGGAACGTGTGCAGCAGGGCGCGTTCGTCATTGTGCAGGACTGGGTCGAATCGCCCCGCATTCAGGCCGGCGCGCTGGCCGAAAACCGGCTGGGGGTTTGGATGTTCGGCAGGGAGATGCGTTTCTTCGTCAATGACCTGGAACTCTTTGCCGCGCGTGACCCGGTGTGGAGTGAAGGCGCACTGGGGGTATTCGTGCGCGCCGCCGGCGAGCCGCCGCTCACGGTCAGCTTTGATAATTTGCAGGTCTGGTCGCTCGACCGGACGCAAATTCCCACCTCAACACCCGTACCGCCGGCGCCGTAATTTCCCATCAATATCCGCTGCCCTGCGCCTTTCAAGGGAACGCCGCCAGACAATGGTAAAGCCCACCTTCCCCCAAAATCGCAGGGGCGATTTTGGGGGAGGTGGGAGGGGGACGAAAATTCGAAAGTTGATGTAAAAATGATTTATCCCGAATTGACGTTAACTTAGCAAAAAAGAAATGACCCTTGCACTGAATAGCCCGCCCCACAATCCCTTTTGAAAAACGCTTTTCGTGTACAATACATTTAAGCACTCTCGCTAATTCTTCCATTTACACTCAGGAGAGACCATGTTCCACACCATTATCTTAATTGGCAATCTGGGACGCGACCCGGAAATGCGTTATACACCCACCGGTCAGCCGGTAACCAGTTTCAACGTGGCCAGCAACCGCCAGTACACCAACCAGAATGGACAGAAAGTCAAAGAAACCATCTGGTTCCGCGTTTCGGTCTGGGGAAAACAGGCCGAAGTGTGCAATCAATATCTGCGCAAAGGCAGTAAGGTATTAATAGAAGGCCGGCTGACCCCCGACCCCAACTCAGGCGGGCCGCGCGTCTGGACGCGCAGCGATGGCACCAGCGGCGCTTCCTATGATGTTACCGCAGCCACAGTGCGCTTCCTTTCTACGCGCGGCGAGATGGAAGGTGAAGTGGGCGGTGAAGACCTGCCGGAAGTGGATGCCGGCGAGGACATCCCCTTCTAGAGGGGGCAGCAGCCATGACCACACCCAATCGTCCGCCGGCGGGTATTCCGATGGAACTGCCCGATGACCTGACCCCGTTTTACAGCAATGTGGTGCGCATCAGCCACACACCAACCGATTTTGTGCTGGATTTTGTGCAGGTGCTGCCCGCCCAGATGCGCAACCTGATCCGCTCGCGCATTGTCATGTCGCCGGTCGGCGCCAAGTTATTTCTGCGCGCTTTTGCTGAAAATCTGGCGCGCTACGAAGCCAGTTTTGGCGAAATTCAAATACCGCAGGGTGATCCCGGTTTGGCGGGCGATCTCTTTCGACGCATTCATCCCACCGATCCGAACCCGCCCCCGCAGGGAGAGTAACCCCCATGCCCGATTTAAGCGAACTCAACAGCCGGGTGCATCAGACTTTCGAAACGCTCAATCAGGCGCGTGAGCAGGCGCTGCTTCAGGCGCGCCAGTTGACCCGTCTGTGCGCAAATACCATTCGCGCCATTCACCGCAGCGAAATGGAAACCGCCCGCCAAAATTTGCAGGAAGCGGCAGACATTGCTGCCGGGCTACAGCGTCTGCTGGCGGACTTTCCGCTTCTGCTCTATGCGGGATACACGCAGGATGCCCTGAAAGAATATGTCGAAGCCAGTCTGACCTTGTGTATCATCGAGGATACCCCGCTGCCCTCACCGGAAACGCTGGGTGTGGAATACAACACCTATCTGAACGGCATGGCAGAGGTGACCGGGGAATTGCGCCGGCGCTGTCTGGATATTTTACGGCAGGGCTATTCCGAAGAAGCCGAGCGGCTGCTGGGCTGGATGGATGAAATCTACAATCTGCTGGTCACGGTAGATTACCCCGATGCGCTCACCGGCGGGCTGCGCCGCCAGACCGATCTGGTACGCGGGATTGTCGAACGCACCCGCGCCGATTTGACCCTCAGCCTGCGTGAGGAGCGTCTTCAAAAGGCGCTGGAACGTGCCTCGAACCGCTTGCCGAACGATCCGCATCCATGAAACGCAGTGTGCTGCGCGCTTCCGAAATCGGCGCGTTTCTCTATTGTAAACGAGCCTGGTGGTACCAGCGGCAGGGGCTGGTCTCCGAAAACGAATCGGCCATGCTGGAGGGTACTTTCACCCATCAGGCGCATGCCCGAACGGTGCTGGCAGCCCGTTTGCTGCGTTTGCTGGGCTGGGCGCTGCTGGCAGCCGCGCTGATGGCGGTTGCTGTGGGGCTGACCCTGACGGTATTGAATTAAGCATGTGGGTGTGGTGGGTTGCGCTGGTTTTTGTGCTGGGCGGGCTGGCGCTGCTGTGGCTGGGGGCGCGCCAGCAGCGGCGCAGCGGTTTGCCGCCCGGGCGGGTGCTGTACAGCGACCCGAACATCATCGGTGAACCGGAACGCCCGCTTTTCGACCCCGACACCTTGCTGACCGGCAAACCGGATTACCTCGTCAAAGACGGCGGCGCTGTCATCCCGGTGGAAGTCAAGAGCGGGTGGGCGCCGCCCGAACCCCACCCCGGGCATGTCTTTCAGTTGATGGCTTACTGCCGGCTGGTGGAACGCTCGCTGGGGGTGCGCCCGCCCTACGGCATTTTACGCTACCGCAACCGCACCTTTGCCGTGGATTACACGCCGCAGGCCGAGGCAGAACTGCTGGCGCTGATTGAGGAGATTCATGCTGCCGGCGGCCGGGAACAACTTCGTTCGCACGATTCGCCGGCGCGCTGCGCCGGCTGCGGCTTTCGCAGTCAATGCAACCAGCGGTTGGATTAGGGCTTTATCTCGTTCCGCGTTTCGCCGTTGAGCGGCTTTTGCAGCTCAACCGCGGCCGGTTTGTTTTCACCGTTTTCTCCGCCGCGGATGCGGGTGATGCGGCTGTATCCGCAGGATGTCCAGAAACGCAGGGCGCGCCAGTTTTTCAAGCCTACCTTGATGCGCGCTTCGCGGAAACCAATCTGTTTGGCGTGGGCTTCCAGATGGCGGACAATTTCGCGCCCAAAACCCCGCCCCTGAAAGACCGGACGCAGGTACAGGCTGCCGATGTACATGGTATCCGGGGCAGGGTAGCCAAAGTAAACCGCCAGAAACCCAATCGTATCGCGGCTTTCCAGATCGCGAATCAGGTAGAGTGATTCGCGCCATGCCACCCCGCCGGGCGGCAGCACACTGTGACGCAGCGCCTGCAAAGCCTGCTCGTGCGGCGGTAGTAATTGCCCCATCTCGCGTAAAATTTCCTGATTTTCGCTCAAAATCAGGGTCAATTGTTCCAGAAAGCGCTCATCTGCCAGATGCAGGAAGCAGGATTCGGTTTCCCAGCGTTCCGGCAGAAAGGTGCGCGGCGCGCCTTCGCGGCGCATCCAGTAATGGGTGTCGGTTTCGCCGACGATGACAAAACCCAGCCGCAGGTACAGCTGACAGGCCGGGTTGATCTTCAATACCCGCAGGCTGACCGGCAAGCCGCGGCTGGCGGCTCTTTCCAGTACTTCGCGTATCAGCGCCGTGCCGATGCCCAGCCCCTGATACTGCGGCAGAATCTCGATATTCGAGAGGGTGATTCCCAGCGGGGTTTCTTCCAACGTCAGGACGCCGATTTCTGCACCCATGTAGCGGATGATATGGCTGTGCTGCGGGTTGAAATGTTCCCGAAAATAGCGGTATTGGAATTCCTCGTCCCATCCCCACGTCTGCTGAATGTAGGGCTTCAGGGCAGCGCAGTGCAGCTGCCACAGAAAGTCAGCATCCCGTTCGTTCGCCGGGCGAAGAGATAAATCGCTTCTCATGCCTTCCTTTCCCGCTCACTTAAAATTTTATGCGTCCGCCAACAAACCTGCAAGAAACCAGCCAGATGCGCCAGTGGGCGGATATGACTCTTTTCATCGGCGTAAATGGTGCGGATATCCACCCAATCCATTTTCAAATTGTGCTGAATGCAGCGCACAATCATTTCCACCTCAAACTCAAACCCGCGTTCACGGCCGGGCTGTTCCACCAGCAGGCGCATCAATTTGCGGCTGATCAGGCGGTAACCGGACTGGTTGTCGGGGATGGGCTGTCCGGCTGCCCATGAAAAGAGTGCCGTTCCGAGCGTGTTGCTCAGCCGGCGCACGGCTGGCATTTGCCGAAAGTTGCGCCTGCCGATGATCAAATCCGCGCCTGTGAGCCGCCAGCGCTGAAGGAAAGCCGGTATTTCAGCCGGGTCGTGCTGTCCGTCGGCATCCAGGGTGATGACGGCCTGCGTCCGCTGTTCCAGCGCAGCGGAAAAGCCGCGCAGCAGAGCAGCTCCCTTGCCCTGATTGGGCTGCTGCACCAGTACCTGTGCGCCGGCCGCGCTGGCCTGCGCGGCAGTATCATCCGTCGAACCATCGTCTATCACCAGTACGGGCAGGTACTGGCGGGCTGCCCTGACCACCCC
>Ga0067045_1028981_pt1 | contig 25193 bp, 23 predicted proteins | sample TerdegcTABiofilm_FD_59184 | JGI IMG/M metagenome (GOLD analysis project Ga0067045, IMG submission 59184) | Combined Assembly of (Gp0054472, Gp0054536) Wastewater bioreactor microbial communities from Singapore -Terephthalate degrading... | reverse complement strand
CGCTCTGCAGACGCTTCCTATCTCGCCGGCCCAGACGATATCTACGTCTCGCCGAGCCAGATCCGCCGTTTCAACTTGCGCACCGGTGACACCATCGTTGGCAAGATCCGCCCTCCAAAGGAAGGCGAGCGTTACTTCGCACTGCTCAAGGTCGACACGATCAACTTCGATCGTCCGGAGAACGCGAAGAACAAGATTCTCTTCGAGAACCTGACCCCGCTGTTCCCGACCGTGCGCATGAAGATGGAAGCCGGCAACGGTTCCACCGAAGACTTGACCGGTCGTGTCATCGACCTGTGCGCCCCGATCGGCAAAGGCCAGCGCGGTCTGATCGTTGCACCGCCCAAAGCCGGTAAGACGATCATGCTGCAAAACATCGCAGCGAACATCGCCCGTAACAACCCGGAAGTTCATCTGATCGTGCTGCTGATCGACGAGCGTCCGGAAGAAGTAACCGAAATGCAGCGCACCGTGCGCGGCGAAGTGGTTGCTTCGACGTTCGACGAGCCGCCAACCCGCCACGTGCAGGTTGCCGAAATGGTCATCGAGAAGGCCAAGCGCCTGGTTGAACACAAGAAAGACGTGGTCATCCTGCTCGACTCCATCACCCGTCTGGCACGTGCCTACAACACCGTGATCCCGAGCTCCGGCAAGGTTCTGACCGGTGGTGTCGATGCCCACGCCCTGGAGAAACCAAAACGTTTCTTCGGCGCGGCACGGAACATCGAAGAAGGCGGTTCGCTGACCATCATCGCCACCGCGCTGGTTGAAACCGGCTCGAAGATGGACGAAGTGATCTACGAAGAGTTCAAGGGTACCGGCAACATGGAACTGCCCCTGGACCGCAAAATCGCTGAAAAACGCGTCTTCCCGGCGATCAACATCAACCGTTCCGGCACCCGCCGCGAAGAGTTGCTGACTGCCGACGACGAGTTGCAGCGCATGTGGATCCTGCGCAAGCTCCTGCATCCAATGGATGAAGTGGCTGCCATCGAGTTCCTGGTCGACAAGCTGAAACAGACCAAGACCAACGATGAGTTCTTCCTGTCGATGAAACGCAAGTAAGTCGAGCGGGACCGCAAGAGCCGGGGAAACCCGGCTTTTTGCTATCTGACTTTTCATGATCTGAGCTGTCACTATTTTGAACCGTCGGGTTCGGCGCTAAACTCATGCCCCCGAACGCCACGGCCAAGCGAGGCTAACGCATGCAGTATCGCGACTTGCGCGACTTTATCAGCGGCCTGGAACAGCGCGGCGAACTCAAGCGCATCCAGGTTCCAGTGTCCCCTGTGCTGGAAATGACCGAGGTTTGCGATCGCACTCTGCGGGCCAAGGGGCCGGCGCTGCTGTTCGAAAACCCCACCGGCTACGACATCCCGGTGCTCGGCAACCTGTTTGGCACGCCTGAGCGCGTGGCCCTGGGCATGGGCGCCGAAGCGGTCAGCGAACTGCGAGAAATCGGCAAGCTGCTGGCCTTCCTCAAGGAGCCGGAGCCGCCGAAGGGGCTCAAGGACGCCTGGTCCAAGCTGCCGATCTTCCGCAAGATCATTGCCATGGCGCCCAAGGTGGTCAAGGACGCGGTGTGCCAGGAAGTGGTCATCGAGGGCGACGACGTCGACCTGGCGATGCTGCCCGTGCAGACCTGCTGGCCGGGCGATATCGGCCCGCTCATCACCTGGGGCCTGACGGTCACCAAGGGGCCGAACAAGGACCGCCAGAACCTGGGCATCTATCGCCAGCAAGTGATTGGCCGCAACAAGGTCATCATGCGCTGGCTGAGCCACCGTGGCGGCGCGCTGGACTACCGCGAATGGTGCGAGAAGCACCCGGGCCAGCCGTTCCCGGTGTCCGTGGCCCTGGGGGCCGACCCTGCGACCATTCTCGGCGCGGTGACGCCCGTGCCGGACAGCCTGTCCGAGTACGCGTTCGCCGGGCTGCTGCGCGGTAACCGCACCGAACTGGTGAAGTGCCGTGGCAACGACCTGCAAGTACCGGCCACGGCTGAAATCATCCTCGAAGGCGTGATCCATCCGGGTGAAATGGCCGACGAAGGTCCCTATGGCGATCACACCGGCTATTACAACGAAGTCGACAGCTTCCCGGTGTTCACGGTCGAGCGCATCACCCACCGCATCAAGCCGATCTACCACAGCACCTACACCGGCCGGCCGCCAGATGAGCCGGCGATTCTCGGCGTGGCGCTCAATGAAGTGTTCGTGCCGATCCTGCAAAAGCAGTTCCCGGAGATCACCGACTTCTACCTGCCGCCCGAAGGCTGCTCGTACCGTATGGCGGTGGTGACCATGAAGAAGCAGTACCCGGGCCACGCCAAGCGGGTAATGTTGGGTGTCTGGTCGTTTTTGCGACAGTTCATGTACACCAAGTTCGTTATCGTCACTGACGACGATATCAACGCCCGCGACTGGAACGACGTGATCTGGGCCATCACCACGCGCATGGACCCCAAGCGCGATACGGTGATGATCGACAACACGCCGATCGACTACCTGGACTTCGCCTCGCCGGTTTCCGGCCTGGGCTCGAAGATGGGGCTCGATGCCACGCATAAATGGCCGGGTGAAACCACCCGCGAGTGGGGCCGGGTTATCGTCAAGGATGAGGCGGTGACGCGCCGGATCGATGCCATCTGGAATCAGTTAGGAATAGATTGATGCGTGTAACCTTGCAGCCGTCCGGAGCAGTGCTTGAGATACTGCCCGGCGAGCGGATTCTCGATGGGGCGCGGCGCCTGGGCTACGACTGCCCACAAAGCTGCCGCAACGGCAATTGCCACGTGTGCGCGGCGCTGCTGGTCGAAGGCCGGGTCGAGCAGGCCGCAGAGGTGCGCGACCACGGCGAGTTCTACACTTGCATAGCAGCGCCGCTGGAAGACTGCATCGTATTGTGGGATGGCGTCCTAGCGCTGGGAGAACTGCCGGTGCGCAGCGTGTCGTGTCAGGTGATTGAGTGCGTGGACGTGGGTGGCGATACCTGGCGGATACGCTTGCGCGCGCCGGCAGGCAAGCCGCCGCGCTATCACGCCGGCCAGTACCTGATGATCGAACGGGAAAACGGTGAAAAGTCGGCGTTTTCCCTGGCCTCGGCGCCCCATTCGGGGCGTGACCTGGAAATCCACGTGCTGGCCCGCGAAGCCAGTGCCCTGAGCCTGATCGAGCAGTTGCAGCGCAACCGCATGGCCAGGGTCGAGCTGCCATTCGGCGATACCCACCTGGCTGAGTTGCCGGAGGGGCCGCTGGTGCTGATTGCGGCCGGTACCGGCATGGGTCAGATCCACAGCCTGCTGGAACACTGCCGGGCCAAGGGCTTCAAGTACCCGGTGCACCTGTACTGGGGCGTGCGCCGCCCGGAAGACTTCTACCAGATGGAACATTGGGACGAGTGGCTGAAGTTGCCCAACCTGTTCCTGCACCAGGTGGTCAGCGACCTGTGTGGCTGGGAAGGGCGTTGCGGCATGTTGCATGAAGCGGTCTGCCAGGACTTCCCCGACCTCAAGCCCCTGCATGTCTACGCCAGCGGTTCGCCGGCGATGGTCTATGGCACGTTGGACGCCTTGGTCGAAGCCGGCATGGACGCCCACCAAATGCGCGCCGACGTATTTGCATACGCGCCACGCTCTTGAGCCACGCTCTTGAGCCACGCTCTTGAGCCACGCTCTTGAGCCACGCTCTTGAGCCACGCTCTTGAGCCTCGATCTTGATCCTCGACCTTGATCCGCAATCGCGGATCAAGGTCTTCCCCACAATCCCCCCGTCTAAAACCGCACCCCCGTGGTCACCATCGCCGCGTTGAAACCGAGCAGAATCAGCTCGGCGGCGACCGGTCCGTAATAGGTTCCAAGCGATGGGATGACGACCGGTGCAATGCCGTAGCGATTGAGCGGGATTTTGTTCTGGTACTTGCCGTGATAGCCCTCCAGTAATCCGCCCGTGAGCTTTACATAAAGGGGATAGTCCGCACTGGCATAACGGCGACCGCCGTAGGCGTAATAAGCCCGCTGGTCGAATGAATTGAGAAAGGTTGCCCCACCCAACAGCCAGCCAGAAGTGTCGTGGTACTCCAGGCCAATCAACTGCTGGTGATTATTGTGCTCGGGGTCGGGGGAGAAGTGTCGGGTATACACACTGGTTTGCAGGTACCACGGCCCTTGGCCCGTGGGTTGCGGGACTTCCTGCCCCCACGCCAGGGCAGTTTGAGTGAATGCCAGAAGCAGGCAGATCCAGGTTGTGTTCATCGTTCGCTCCCTGGGTGCGGTTGGACTTGCACGGCAGCAGGCCTTTATACCGGGTCGCTCCTGTAACCAGGCTGAACACGTTGCCGGGGGCGTGGCAAAGGTCGTGTTATGGGCAGCGCGAGCATTGGCTCGAATCGCTTATGGTTAGCTCATAACGATATTTAAGATCACTTCCAAATGGCGTTAGGCTATATACCCGCCAATATTTAACTTTGTTGTTCGGGAAAGTGCTGAGTTCTTAGTGCTTTGCGCGTTGTATTTACAGTTTTACCTTCAGTTGAGCTAAAGTTAATTACATCTTGCAACATGTGTGGGGGCGATCGTTTTTATCATGACAGCCATTGAATCCGACATTCTCGATCTGGCTTACCCTCCGCGACTTGATCTGGGTGCGCAATTGACGCGCGAGCAGCTGTTGCACTCGATGCACTCCACCATGGCCCTGCACAAAGGTGGGCCGGTCTGGTTGTTCGCCTATGGCTCGTTGATCTGGCGTCCCGAGTGCACCGCCGTCGAGCGGGTGCGCGGTCGCGTGCATGGCTACCATCGTGGTCTGTACCTGTGGTCCCACGAACACCGGGGCACGCCGGAGTTGCCAGGGCTGGTGTTTGGCCTGGATCGCGGCGGTTCCTGCAGTGGTTTTGCCTACCGCTTGCCCGAGGAGAAACTGGAAGCGTCGTTGTACGCCTTGTGGCAACGCGAAATGCCGGTCCCTTCGTACCGCCCGCACTGGCTCAACTGCCGTCTGGAAGATGGCAGCAAGGTTCAGGCATTGGGTTTTGTCCTGGAGCGGCACCTGCCCAGCTATGCCGGCAACTTGCCGGACCATGTGCTCAGCCAGGTCTTTGAAAGTGCCAGCGGACGCTACGGCAGCACGCGCGAATATGTTGAGCAGACCGTCAGCGCCCTGCGTAGCCACGCCATGCCAGACCGGAATCTGGAGGCGCGGCTCAAGCGTTGCGGCTCATCCAGGGATCAGGCGATAGCTTCGCGGCCCTGACTGGCGATTTGCTTGTGGCGCAGGGTGGGCGCCAGGAATGCCATGGCCAGCAGGCATGCCCCAATCAACAGCACAAACCCGCCATCCCAACCGAAGTGGTCCACGGTGTAGCCCATGGCCGCACTGGCTGCGACCGAGCCCCCCAGGTAACCGAACAGGCCGGTGAAACCCGCCGCCGTACCCGCGGCTTTTTTCGGTGCCAGCTCCAGCGCCTGCAGGCCGATCAGCATCACCGGGCCGTAGATCAGGAAGCCGATGGACACCAGGGCGATCATGTCGACGGTCGGGTTGCCGGCCGGGTTCAGCCAGTACACCAGGGTCGCCACGGTCACCAGCGCCATGAACACCATGCCGGTCAGGCCACGGTTGCCACGGAATACCTTGTCCGATAGCCAGCCACACAGCAGGGTCCCCGGAATACCGGCCCACTCGTAGAGGAAGTAGGCCCAGGAGGTCTTGTCGACGGTGAAGTGCTTGGCTTCCTTGAGGTAAGTCGGAGCCCAGTCCAGCACGCCGTAGCGCAGCAGGTAGACGAACACGTTGGCGAGGGCGATGTACCAGAGCATTTTGTTGCGCAGCACGTATTTGACGAAGATTTCCTTGGCGCTGAATTCTTCTTCGTGGCTGGCATCGTAGCCGTGGGGGTAGTCGTTCTTGTACCGCTCGATGGGCGGCAAGCCTACGGACTGCGGGGTGTCGCGCATCACGACGAAGGCAAACACCGCCACCAGCAGGGCCACGGCAGCGGGCACATAGAATGCCGCGTGCCAGTCGTTGAACAGGCCCATGCCGAGCAGGAATAACGGGCCGATCAGGCCGCCGCCGACGTTATGCGCGACGTTCCACACCGACACCACGCCGCCGCGCTCCTTCTGCGACCACCAGTGCACCATGGTCCGCCCGCTCGGCGGCCAGCCCATGCCCTGAGCCCAGCCGTTGATGAACAAAAGGATGAACATCATGGTCACGCTGGACGTGGCCCAGGGTGCGAAACCGAACACGAACATCACCCCGGCCGACACCAGCAGGCCGAATGGCAGGAAGTAACGCGGGTTGGAGCGGTCGGACACCAGGCCCATCAGGAACTTGGACAGGCCATAGGCAATCGCGATCGCCGACATCGCCAGGCCGAGCTGGCCCCGGGTGTAGCCTTCTTCAATCAGGTAGGGCATGGCCAGGGAGAAGTTTTTGCGCAGCAGGTAGTAGCCTGCATAGCCAATGAAAATCCCGGCGAAAATCTGCCAGCGCAAGCGCCGGTAAGTGCTGTCAACGTCTTCTTCAGGCAAGGGGGCCTGATGGGCGGCAGGGCGAAAAAAAGCAAACATTCAAGAGCTCCAAATTTCTTGTTTTGACTGCGGATGCGAATGTTACAGTTTCGTTACCGAAAATAGCACTGCATCTCATCCGCAAAACAGTCGCAAACGAACAAAGTCGCGTGTTCTTTTATGAACATGTCGCTCAGATATAACTGAAGGGCGGTGTAGGAGATTTCTCCGGAGCTGAACGCCGGCGGTCGCCTGGTAAAAAACAGCAATGATTTGGGAGACTTCCTGCGAGTCGGTCGGAAGTCGGGGGATGGGGCCTCAGAACCCTTCGCCGTAACCTTTTGCGCAGGTGCCAACGCTGGCACGGAAATCGCGGAGGGTGACATGCGTTGGTTGGGTTTGCTTTTGATCTGGTGTATTTCGAGTGACGTTTTGGCCGGGGAGTTGTTCCTGATTCCAGAGGACACGCCCAAACCGGTTTATCCCCGGGCGTTGCATAGGGCGGGGATCAGCGGTGAGGTACGGGTTGGTTTTACGGTGCAGGCCGATGGTTCGGTGGACCGGGTCAGGATTCTCCAAAGCGTTCACCCGGATCTGAGCGCGGTCAGTAAAAAAGCGATCGAGCAGTGGCGCTTCAAGCCCTGGACGGTGAGCAAGGAGAAGCCGGCTGAACTGGAAATCATCGCGCCGATGCAGTTCCATCTGGATGACCCGACCGGCCTCAACCAATGGCTCAAAGAGGTGAAATGCCGAGAGATCAACCCGGATTTCGCCCGTACCGCCGATTACCAGTGGGTCGACCTCGCCGCGTTCCGATACACCCGGGCGTATCTGTCGAGTGGCTTTTTCCAGCATCAATGGACGACACAAGAGCGCCTGGCCATGATCGCCAGGCTGAACAAGCAAGCGCACATGATAGCCAGGCGCTGCCTGGACTACCCCGCATCGAGGTTCGTGCGGTTTCTGCCGGAGGAGATTCGCAAGGTGCTTTAGCCGGTGGGCACTGCACAGCCTTGTCAGCTGTGCAGAGCGAGCCATCGACTCAGCGAACCTGCACCACCACCTTGCCCACCGCCTTGCGCTGGCCCAGATCATTGATGGCCTGGGCCGCGTTGGCCAAAGGATAGACCTGCGACACCAGCGGCTTGAGTTTGCCTTCGGCAAACCAGCCGAACAGTTGCTGGAAGTTCGCCGCGTTGTCCTGCGGTTGGCGTTGGGCGAACGAGCCCCAGAACACGCCGACCACGGCAGCGCCCTTGAGCAGGGCGAGGTTCACCGGCAATTCGGGGATGCGCCCGCTGGCGAAACCGACCACCAGCAGGCGGCCGTTCCAGGCGATGGACCGGATAGCCTGGTCGAACAGGTCGCCGCCGACCGGGTCGTAGATCACGTCGGCGCCCTGGCCGTCGGTCAGGCGCTTGATTTCCTCCTTCAGGCTGGTTTCGCTGTAGTTGATCAGTTCATCGGCGCCGGCCGCCTTGGCCACCGCCAGCTTCTCGGCGCTGCTGGCCGCGGCGATGACCCGGGCACCCATGGCCTTGCCGATTTCCACGGCAGCCAGGCCCACACCGCCGGATGCACCCAGCACCAGCAGGGTTTCCCCCGGCTGCAGGTGGCCGCGTTGTTTGAGCGCGTGCATCGAAGTGCCGTAGGTCATGCTGAAGGCGGCGGCGGTGTTGAAGTCCATGGACGGCGGGATCGGCAGCACGTTGTAGCCCGGCACCGCGACCTCCTCGGCAAAGCTGCCCCAGCCGGTCAGCGCCATGACCCGGTCGCCAACCTTGAGGTGGCTGACCTTTTCGCCCACCGCGCTGACCACGCCGGCCGCTTCCCCGCCCGGGGAAAACGGGAAGGGTGGCTTGAACTGGTATTTGCCCTCGATGATCAGCGTGTCCGGAAAGTTGACCCCGGCGGCGTGCACTTGCAGGAGGATTTCGTTCTTCTTGGCGACAGGACTGGCGACTTCTTCCAGCACCAGCGATTCGGCAGGGCCGAAGGCTTTGCACAGCACGGCTTTCATCAGGGCTATTCCTTTGGGAGTGATGGCCGATAAGTGTAGGTGGGTGAGTCAAGGGGTCAACGAGCATGCCCCACCCTGATAGCCGCCCATAAGCTTTGCGCTTGGGCGCATGGGGGTGGATGGTTATGCTAGGCCGCAAACCGGATAAGGAGCGAAGTGTGAAAGCGTGGATCATGTTGATGCTGGCCCTGTCGCTGCCTGTGGCAGTGCAGGCCGAAGAAGCCAAAGAGGGCGAAGCGCCGAAGGTCAGCTACATCAGCCTGAGCCCGCCGTTCGTGGGCAATTACGGCCTGGATGGCACGACCAGGCTCAAGGTCTATAAAGCCGATGTGGCGCTGCGGGTCACGGGCGAGGAAGCCGCCAAGGCGGTCAAGGCCAATGAACCGTTGATTCGTAACCAACTGGTGGCGCTGTTCGGCCAGCAGACGACCGAGACCATGAACAACGTCGAAGCCAAGGAAAAGCTGCGCCAGGAAGCCCTGAAGCAGACCCAGCAAGTGATGAACGACGAAACCGGCAAGCCGATGGTGGACGATCTGTTGTTCAACAACCTGATCATCCAGTAATGCTGGATCTGTAGGAGCGAGTGCCCGCTTGCGGCCTGCTCGCGATAGCGGTGCATCGAGCGCCATCGATGGTGAATGCACCGCCCCCGTCGCGAGCAAGCTCGCTCCCACAGGGATTCTGGGTGTTCGCAGATTTTGCATACAACCACCAAACCTGCGTGGGAGCGAGCCTGTTCGCGATGGCGGTCTGTCAGGACGTCAGGCTCTTGCGAAACCGGGCCAGGGCAATCGCAAAGAACACCAGGCCGATCACGGCCAGTGCCAGCACGTCCGGCCAGACGACGTCGAGTGCGGCATCGCGGAACAGGATCGCGGCACTGAGGCTGACGAAGTGGGTGGAGGGCGAGCCCTGCATGACCCACTGCAGCCATTGCGGCATGCTGTCCAGCGGGGTGCTCCCGCCCGAGAGCAGCAACATCGGAATGATCACCGGAATCGCCAGCAGGCCGAACTGCGGCGTCGAGCGGGCCAGGGTTGCGAGAAAAATCCCCAGCGCCGTGCTGGCGAACAGATACAGCGCCGTCACCAGCAGGAACAGTCCCAGGGAGCCTGCCAGCGGAACCCCCAACAGCCCTTTGACCACCACCTCCAGTGACACCCAGGTGCACAGCACCACCACCAGCATATTGCTGCCGATTTTCGCCAGCATGATTTCCAGCGCCGTCAGCGGCAGCACCAGCAAATGGTCGAGGGTGCCGTGTTCGCGCTCGCGCAGCAGCGCGGTGCCGGTCAGGATGATGGCGAGGATGGTGATGTTGTTGACGATCTGGATCACCGCCAGGAACCAGCCACCCTCCAGGTTGGTGTTGAACAGCGCGCGGGTGGTCAGCAGGGCCGGTGCCTGGCTGGCCGTGTCCGCCTGCCCGCCGTAGTTGAGCAGTTCGCGCTGGAAGATCCGCCCGATGTAGCCAGCCCCCATGAACGCCTGGCTCATGGCGGTGGCGTCGACGTTGACCTGCACGGTCGGCGAGCGCCCTGCCAGCAGGTCGGCCTGGAAGTTGGCCGGCACGTTGATCACAAAGGTGTACTGGCCGCGGTCCATGACCTTGTCCAACTGGTCGTACGGCAAGGGTACGGCGGGCTGGAACTGCGGCGGTTGCAGGGCATCGGCGAGCTGGCGTGAGAGCTGGCTGTGGTCTTCGTCGACGAAGGCCACGCTGGCGTTGTTGACGCCAATCACCGAGCCGGCGGCGGGCATGTAGATCGCCACGCTGAAGGCGTACAGCAAGAACAGCAGCAGGACGCTGTCGTGGCGCAGGCTGGTGAGCTCCTTGAGCCCCAGGCGCAGGATGTGCGAGAGCTTGTGCATCAGACCTCCTGCTTCTTGAGCATGATCAGGCTCAACCCGGTGAATCCGAGGAAAAACCCGAACAGGGCCAAGAACTGTGGCCACAATTGGCGCACATCCAGGGCCTTGGTAAAGGTGCCGACGGCGATATCGAGGAAGTAGCCGGCCGGGAACAACTGCCCCATCAGCGCCGCAGCGCCTTCGAGCGAAGACCGCGGCACGATCAGGCCGGAGAACTGGATGGTCGGCAGGCTGGTGATAATCATGGTGCCGAGGATGGCGGCGATCTGGGTACGGGTGAACGCCGAAATCAGCAGGCCCATGCTGGTGGTCGCCAGTACATAGAGCAGGCCACCGAAGGCCAGGGTCAGGCCGCTGCCTTTGAACGGCACATCGAACAGCCAGCGGTTCATCGCCACCAGCAAACCCAGGTTGACCAGGCTCACGGCCAGGTATGGCGCCTGTTTGCCCAGCAGGAACTCCAGGCGGGTCAGTGGCGTGGCATAGAAGTTGGTGATCGAGCCCAGCTCTTTTTCCCGGACGATGCCCAGTGCGGTGAGCATGGCCGGAATGAACGCCAGGATCAGCGCCATGACGCCTGGGCCGATGGCGTTCACGCTCACCACGTCCTGGTTGTAGCGAAAGCGCGTTTCCAGCCTGGCCGCCGGGCGTTGGTTGAGCGCCGGGCTGCTTTGCGCGGCCAGTTGCTCGAGGTTGGCTTGGTGCACCGCCTGGACGTAGTTGCGGCTGGTCTCGGCGCGAAACGGCATGCCGCCGTCGAGCCAGGCGGCCACGGCCGGTTGGCGGCCGGCGTACAGATCGCGGCCGAAGCCTGGGGGGATCTCCAGTGCGAGCTTGATCTCCGAGCGTTGCAGGCGCTGGTGCAATTGCCGGGCGTCCTGGATGGGCGCTTGCTCGGCGAAGTAGCGCGAGCCGCGAAACGCCTCGAGGTAGGCGCGGCTTTGCGGGGTCTGGTCCTGGTCGTAGACGGCGAAAGCCAGTTTCTCGACGTCCAGGGAGATGCCGTAGCCAAAGATCACCATCATGAACAGGGCCCCGGCGAGGGCGAAGGCCAGGCGCACCTTGTCGCGCAGCAACTCCTTGCCCTCGCGGCTGGCCACGGCGATCAGCCGGCGCAGGCTGAATGCGCTGCCGCCCATCGGTGCAGGGCCTGTCGCGGCGCTGACCGCAGCGGGAGGCGGCGCTGCCGGGCTGGCGTCCTGGGCGTCTTGCAGGCAGCGCACGAAGGCGTCTTCCAGGGTGTCGCCGGCAAACTGCTGTTGCAGTGCCGCCGGGGTGTCGCAGGCCAGGACCTTGCCAGCGTGCATCAGCGAAATACGGTCACAGCGCTGGGCTTCGTTCATGAAGTGGGTCGACAGGAAGATCGTCACTCCTTGCTCGCGGGACAGCTCGATCAGCAGCCGCCAGAAATCATCCCGGGCCGCCGGGTCGACGCCGGAAGTCGGCTCGTCGAGGATCAGCACTTCCGGGCGATGCAGCACCGCGACCGCCAGCGACAAGCGCTGCCGCAAGCCCAGCGGCAGTGCCCCCGACTGTTGCCCGGCAATGCTGCCCAGGTCGAAGCGTTGGATCAGTTCCTCGATACGCGTCGCGCTCTGGGCCTTGGGCAAGTCGAACAGACGGGCGTGCAGCTCCAAGTTCTGGCGCACGCTGAGTTCGCCGTAGAGCGAGAAGCTCTGGGACATGAACCCGACCCGCTTGCGCGTGGCCAGGTCCTTGGCGTCCACCGGTCTGCCCAGCAGCGTGGCGCTGCCTTCGCTGGCCGGCATCAGGCCGGTGAGGACCTTCATGGTGGTGGTCTTGCCGCAGCCATTGGAGCCGAGGAAGCCGAAAATCTCGCCACGGCCGATGGCGAAGCTGACCTTGTCCACGGCCGTGAAGTCGCCGAAGCGCAGGGTCAGTTCGTGGGCCTGGATGGCGATGTCTTGGTTGTCGGGGGCGCGCGGTGGAATGACCAGGGGTTGGCTGCTGCGTTTGTGGTCACCTTGAAAGTAGGTGAAGGCATCGTCCAGTTTGCCGCTGGGGGTCACGGCCGCCAGGTCGCGGCTCAGACCATCGGCGATCAGCTTGCCGGCGTCGAGCATCAGGCAGTGCTCGAACTGTTCGGCCTCTTCCATGTAAGCGGTGGCGACCAGCAGGGTCAGTTGTGGACGCTGGCGGCGGACATCCTCTACCAACTCCCAGAAGTGCCGGCGGGAAAGCGGGTCGACGCCGGTGGTCGGCTCATCGAGGATCAGCAAATCCGGCTCGTGGATCAGCGCGCAGCACAGGCCGAGCTTCTGTTTCATCCCGCCAGACAGCTTGCCCGCCAGCCGCTCGGCAAACCGTGCCAGGTCGGTGGCCAGCAACAGGCTGTGCATGCGTTGCTCGCATTCGTCCTTCGACAGGCCGAACAGGGTGGCGAAGAAGCGGATGTTCTCGTTGATCGACAGGTCCGGGTACAGGTTGCCGCCCAGGCCCTGGGGCATGAAGGCGATGCGCGGGTATAGGCTGTTGCGATGGCGGCGCTGGTCGATAGAGCCCCCCAGCACCTGCAGGTCGCCCTGTTGCAGCTTCTTCACCCCGGCAATCAGCCCCAGCAGGCTGGACTTGCCCGCACCATCGGGGCCGATCAGGCCGCAGCGTGTGCCGCCGGGCAGGCTGAAGGCAATGTCGATCAGTGCCTGCTGTGCACCGTAGGCATGGCACAGGCCGCTGGCCTGCAGCGCCAGGGCGCTCATTGCAGGTTGGCCGGCCAGTCCACCGTCGCCGTGCGCACATAACCGGCACCCGGCATCCCTGGTTTGGCCTCGGGCACGGCGGCCGGTTCAGTCAGTTTGAGTTTGACCCGGAACACCAGCTTTTGCCGCTCGTCACGGGTTTCCACTTCCTTGGGGGTGAACTGCGACTTAGCCGCCACAAAACTGATTCTGGCCGGCAATGGCCGGTCGGGCAGGGCGTCGAGCAGGATGCGCGCCTCGGCACCGACGGTCAGGCGTCCGGTGACCGAGGCCGGCAGATAGAGGTTCATGTACTGATCGCTCGGGTCGATCAGCAGCAGCACCCGGCCGCCGGCGCCGAGTACTTCGCCCGGTTCTGCCAGGCGCAGCTGGATCACCCCGTCAATCGGCGCCCGCAGGCTGCTGTCTTCGATCTCACTGTCCAGTTGGGCGACTTGCGCCTGGGCTGCGCCGATCGCCGCCTGCGCCGCCGCGACCTGGGCATTGGCGGCCTGGACCGCGGCATTGCCGGTATTCAGGCGGGCCTGTTGCTGGTCGATAATCTGCTGGCTGGCGTATCCGCGATTGAACAGTTCCCGTGAGCGCTTGATTTCCTGGCTGGCCAGCAGCAGTTCGCTGTGGCGCAACTGCAGATTGGCCTCGGCCGCCGCGTAGTTTTGTCGGGCGCGCAGCACTTCGGCCTCGGCCTGGTTGCGCTGCGCCTCCAGCGTGCGGGTGTCCATGCGCGCCAGTAACTGGCCCTTGAGCACCTTGTCACCCTCGTCGACATTTACGTCGGCGAGGCGTCCGGGGAGCTTGCTGGCAATCTGCACTTCGGTGGCTTCAAGCCGGCCATTGCCCATGCTCATGCCTTCGGGCAGGCGGTCGCTCAGGGATTTCCAATAGCCGAAACCGCCGGCGGCGACCAGCAGGACCATTAACGAAACGGCAAATAGACGGGATGAGCGATGGTTCGTCGACATGAGTGCATCCTGCAACTGTAGCGCCCTAGTTTGACGGCTTCAGCGCAGTGGCGACTTGATGCTCGTCAAATGAAACGCCAGCCTAACCCGTACCGGGGGCTTATGCATCCGCGGCAGGCGTGACCGTCGGGTTCTGTTGCTCAGCGCAAGGCGAGCACTGCCGCCCATTGCTCGGCAGTGACCGGCATCACCGACAGCCGGCTGCCTTTTTGCACCAGGGGCATTTCTGCCAATGCCGTTTGCTGCTTGAGGTAATCGAGCTTGAGGACCTTGGCGAAGGTTTCCACGTGCGCGACGTCGATCGCGCTCCAGGGGTTTTTTTCGGCGCTGGCCTTGGGGTCGTGGTAGTGGCTTTGCGGGTCGAGGGCCGTGGGGTCCGGGTAGGCGGCCTCGATGATCTGGCCGATTCCGGCAATGCCTGGCTCCGGGCAACTGGAGTGATAGAAAAAGAACGCGTCACCCACCGCCATGGCCCGCAGGAAGTTACGCGCCTGATAGTTGCGAACCCCATCCCAGCGGGCTTGCCCGAGCTTTTCCAGGCCCTTGATCGAGAGCTCGTCGGGCTCGGATTTCATCAGCCAATAGGCCATCTTTTTTGCTCCAGAAGAGGGGGGCGGAAAAGGGTTCCGGCAATTACATGACAAACCGACGGTCGGTTGACGCCAGCGTTTGCGTGTCGCCTCACGTTACCGCAAAATGCCGGACTTTTAAGCAAGACGCGGCAAGCACGGCCTGAAATGGACACCGCTGCTGACATCGTGTGTGGAATGCCTTGAGGGGGGCAATCGATGAAACGCAAACCGGATTTACTCTGGATTTTGGTCATAGTGTTCGGTTTGGGTGTGGTGACCACCGGCTACGCGCAGAGCCTGTGGGCGAATAAAACCGATGCTCCGATCGAGCTCGCGCAACAGATTCAACCCTTCAAACGCTGATTTTCACGCAACAGGCGTCGCTGCCAGCGGATCCGCCACGTACCACTGGCGGTCCGTCACCGTTCCTTGCAACGGTACATCCCAGCTCGCCTGATCCAGTCTTTCGACTTTCTGACATTCATGGGCCAGGCCCAGCAACGTCGGCTTGCGCCAGCTCTGGCGCCGCGCCAGGTAAGCCAGGCTGCGGTCATAAAAGCCGCCGCCCATGCCCAGGCGTCCACCTTCCTGATCAAAGCCGACCAATGGCAGCAGCACCAGGTCCAGGGTCCAGATCTTGCGCTGGCGTGCCGGGTTGGCTCGTGGTTCGAGAATGCGGAAACGATTGGGCCGCAGCTTTTCGCCCGGGCGAATGCGCTGGAATACCATCTTGGTGCGTGGCCAGGCGCTGAGCACCGGCAGGTAGGTCGCCTTGCCCCGGCGCTGTGCCGCACGCAGCAGCAGGCGCGGATCGATTTCACCGTCGGTGGGCAGGTACAGGGAGAGGTGTCTGGCACGGCGGAACAGCGCGTGTTGCGCCAGTTGCCGATACAGCCCATGGGCGGCCTGGCGTTGCTGGCTGCCGGTCAGTGCGCGGCGGGCCTGGCGCAGCTTGCGTCGAAGTTGCGGGCGAGAAAGCGGCGCAGGTTCGGTCATCGTCATGGGCTGTTCGAGTGGCGAGGTACCAGCACGGTGCTCGCGTAATAAAGCCGATGCCAGCGTGGGCTGGCATCGGCTTGAATCAGGCTCCCCGGATGAACCGCTGCTGACTTAGCCCTTGAACCCGAAAGTTCAAGGTGGAAGATGCAGTAGGCTTTCAGGCTTTCCGTCTAGCGGACATGCACACCAGCCCAACGTGCAACCTCCAGGGTAGTGCGAATCGGCTCAGGGACATCGTCAACTGGCAAGCACCCCAGGGAGTGGCGCGAGTATACCGCAACCACCCCAAGGAATCAGCCTTTGCTGACATCCGGATCGGTGGCCAGCACCAGATCCACGCGATCGAGCAGGTCGCGCACCTGCTCGCGAGTCGAGCCGCTGGCCTGCACGTCCGGTCGCTCCTGGCTGTGCAGCAGGTCGTGGGTGATGTTCAAGGCGGCCATCACGGCAATGCGGTCGGCACCGATGACTTTTCCGCTGCTGCGGATTTCGCGCATCTTGCCATCCAGGTAACGGGCGGCGCTCACCAGGTTGCTGCGCTCTTCCTGGGGGCAGATGATCGAATACTCTTTGTCGAGGATCTGCACGGTTACGCTATTGCTTGAACTCATGAGTCTTGCTCCAGGGCCTTGAGGCGCGAAATCATCGATTCGACCTTACGCCGGGCGATGTCATTTTTTTCAATGAGGTGCGCGCGTTCCTCGCGCCAGGTCTTTTCCTGAGCTAATAAGAGTCCGTTTTGGCCCTTAAGTTGCTCGACCCGGGTAATTAGCAGTTCGAGTCTGGCCATCAGCGCTTGCAGGTCGGTGTCTTCCATAGCGTTCCACGGTTTTTTGTCTGATGGGCGGTAACGGGCGGACAGCCTTTAATAGTCTTGGCGAGTCTGTCGATGTAGGATACAAGGCCTTCATTCTAGACATAGCGCCGCTTGGCGCCTAGCTACCCATGACCAATCAGAATTCCCCGTATAACGCCTTTGCCACCCTGCTGAGCACCAGCGGCCATCCTTGCTCTCCTGCCGAGCTTCACGGCGTGCTGCTGGGCCGCAGTTGCACCGGTGTCGGCTTTGACGCCGACAACTGGCTGGCTGACGTCGCCGAGCTGCTGGAAACCGAGCCTGCCGAGAACGTACGCAACGCGCTGATCGGCCTGCAGGAAATGGTCAAGGGCGAGTTGACGGGTGACGAAGTCACCGTAGTCCTGCTGCTGCCCTCCGACGACGCACCGCTTACCGAACGCGCCGCGGCACTGGGCCAATGGTGCCAGGGCTTTCTCCACGGCTTCGGCGTCAACGCCTCCGGCCTGGACCTGAGCATCGATGCCCGGGAAGTGCTGCAGGACCTCGCGGCCATCTCCCAGGTGCAAGACGCCCTGGAAGAGTCCGAAGACGGTGAAAGCGACTACATGGAAGTGATGGAATACCTGCGCGTTGCGCCGCTGCTGCTGTTCGCCGAGACCAAAAAACCGGTTGAGCCGGCTGCACCCAAGCCGTCGCTGCACTAAGAAAGGATCCCCATCTGCCCATGATCCATATCCCGAAGTCGGAATACGCGCGCCGGCGCAAGGCGCTGATGGCGCAGATGGAACCCAACAGCATCGCAATCCTGCCGGCCGCCGCCGTGGCGATCCGCAACCGTGACGTCGAGCACGTGTATCGCCAGGACAGCGACTTCCAGTACCTCAGTGGTTTCCCCGAGCCGCAGGCGGTCATCGTGCTGATGCCTGGCCGCGAGCATGGCGAGTACCTGCTGTTTTGCCGTGAACGCAACGCCGAACGTGAGTTGTGGGATGGCCTGCGCGCCGGCCAGGAAGGCGCGATTCGCGACTTCGGGGCCGACGACGCCTTTCCGATCACCGACATCGACGACATCCTGCCGGGCCTGATCGAAGGCCGCGACCGGGTTTACTCGGCCATGGGCAGTAATCCGGAGTTCGACCGGCATTTGATGGACTGGATCAACGTGATCCGCTCCAAGGCGCACCTGGGTGCCCAGCCGCCGAACGAATTCGTTGCCCTGGATCATCTGCTGCATGACATGCGCCTGTATAAATCGGCGGCAGAAGTGAAGGTCATGCGCGAGGCCGCGCGGATTTCCGCCCAGGCCCATATTCGTGCGATGCAGGCCAGCCGTGCCGGACTGCATGAATTCAGCCTGGAAGCGGAGCTGGATTACGAGTTCCGCAAGGGCGGGGCGAAAATGCCGGCCTACGGGTCGATCGTCGCGGCGGGGCGCAACAGTTGCATCCTGCATTACCAGCAGAACGACGCGTTGCTCAAGGACGGTGACCTGGTATTGATCGACGCCGGGTGTGAAATCGACTGCTATGCCAGCGACATCACCCGCACCTGGCCGGTCAACGGCACGTTTACTGCGGAGCAGAAGGCGATCTACGAACTGGTGCTGGCCGCCCAGGAAGCGGCCTTTGCCCAGATCGCACCGAACAAGCACTGGAACCAGGCCCACGAGGCGACGGTCCAGGTGATTACCGCCGGCCTGGTGCACTTGGGCCTGTTGCAGGGCGACGTTGACGAGTTGATCGCCAGCGAAGCCTACAAGGCGTTCTACATGCACCGCGCCGGCCATTGGCTGGGCATGGATGTGCATGACGTGGGTGAGTACAAGGTGGGCGGTGAATGGCGGGTGCTGGAAGTCGGCATGGCCTTGACCGTCGAGCCGGGCATCTACATTGCTCCGGACAATCTGCAGGTGGCGAAGAAATGGCGCGGCATTGGCGTGCGCATCGAGGATGACGTGGTGGTAACCAAGCAAGGCTGTGAAATCCTGACCCGTGGCGTACCCAAGACAGTCGCCGAAATCGAGGCCTTGATGGCCGCGGCACGAGCCCAGGCAGCATGAGCCGGGTCAACCTGGCGATCATCGGTGGCGGGCTGGTGGGCGCCAGCCTGGCGTTGGCCCTGCAGGCCGGGGCCAAGGCCCGTGGCTGGAAGATTGTGCTGATCGAACCCTTCGCCCCCGGCGACAGCTACCAGCCCAGCTACGACGCGCGTTCCTCGGCGTTGTCCTTCGGTGCCCGGCAGATTTACCAGCGCCTGGGCCTGTGGCAGGAGATCTCCCGGCGGGCCGAGCCGATCAAGCAGATTCACGTCTCCGACCGCGGACGCTTTTCCACCGCCCGCCTGTCCGCCATGGAAGAGGGCGTTCCGGCACTCGGTTACGTGGTGGAAAACGCCTGGCTCGGCCAATGCCTGTGGCAGGGCCTGGACAAGGACGTGATCACCTGGCGCTGCCCGGCCGAGGTCACGCGCATGGAACCCCTGGTGGACGGCTATCGCCTGACCCTTAACGATGAAACCAGCCTTGAGTGCGACCTCGCGGTGCTGGCCGACGGCGGCCGCTCGGGGTTGCGCGAGCAGTTGGGGATCGGCGTCAAGAAGCGTCCCTACCACCAGAGCGCGCTGATCGCCAACATCACGCCCAGCGAATCCCACAATGGCATGGCGTTCGAACGGTTCACCGATGACGGCCCGATGGCCCTGTTGCCGCTGCCGGAAAATCGCTGTGCACTGGTCTGGACCCGCCTGGGCATGGACGCGCAACGCCTGGCGCAGCTGGATGAACGCAGCTTCCTCAGTGAATTGCAGGGCGTGTTCGGCTATCGCCTGGGCACGCTCAAGCAAGTGGGGGCGCGGCACCTGTATCCGTTGTCGCTGATCGAGGCCGAGGAGCAGGTACGCCCGCACCTGGCGGTGCTCGGTAACGCCGCCCATAGCCTGCATCCGATTGCCGGGCAGGGCTTCAACCTGTCGCTGCGCGACGCCCAGGCCCTGGCCGAAGCCTTGCTTGGCAGTGACCAGCCGGCCGGCGACTTCGCCACCTTGCAGGCCTATCGCGAGCGCCAGCGCCTGGACCAGAGCCTCACCGTAGGTTTCTCCGACCAGGTCACCCGCTTGTTTGGCAGCACTCAGCCATTGGTATCCCTGGGCCGCAACCTCGGCTTGCTGGGGCTCGATCTGCTGCCGCCGGCCAAGCGCTGGTTCGCTCGCCAGGCCATGGGGCTGGGAACCCGGGCCGATGGTTAAGTGGTTGACCCGGCGGCTGGGCAAGGCGCGGTTGCTGCGTTGGTTCATGGGGTTCTACCCGCCGTACCTCGGCGCGGGCGTACGGGTACGCCATATCAGCGATGACTTTCGCCAGGTGCAGGTGTGCATGGGGTTGCACTGGTACAACCGCAATTACGTGGGCACCCAGTTTGGGGGCAGCCTGTACTCGATGGTCGACCCGTTTTTCATGTTGATGCTGATGGAGAACCTGGGGCGCAATTACATTGTCTGGGACAAGTCCGCCGACATCGATTTCATCTCGCCTGGCAAAGGCCCGGTGTTCGCCCGTTTCAGCATCGACCAGGGCTTGCTCGACGAGATCCGCGAGCAGACGGCCAATGGCGAGAAATACCTGCCGCAGATGCGGGTCGATATTCACGACGGCGCTGGCACCTTGGTCGCCCGGGTCGAAAAAACCCTTTACGTGCGGCTCAAGCCGCAAGCGAGACAGGCTTAAAGCATGGAAATGCGCGCAGATCTGCTGATTGTCGGGGCCGGAATGGTCGGCAGTGCCTTGGCGCTGGCCCTCCAGAACAGTGGCCTGGAAGTCCTGCTGCTCGATGGCAGCCCGATGAGTGTCAAACCCTTCGATGGGCAATCGGCCTTCGAGCCGCGCGTCAGTGCCTTGTCGGCCGCCAGCCAGCGCATCCTCGAGCGCCTGGGCGTGTGGGACGGTGTACAGCGCCGCCGCAGCAGCCCCTACTGCGACATGCAGGTGTGGGACGGCAGCGGCACTGGGCAGATTCATTTCTCCGCCGCCAGCGTGCACGCTGAGGTCCTGGGGCATATCGTCGAGAATCGGGTGGTGCAGGATGCGCTGCTCGATCGCCTGCACGATTGCGACCTGGGCCTGCTGGCCAATGCGCGTCTGGAACAGATGCGACGCTCCGGCGACGACTGGCTGCTGACCCTGGCCGACGGCCGGACCTTGCGCGCCCCCTTGGTGATCGCCGCCGATGGCGCCAACTCGGCCGTGCGGCGCTTGACCGGGGTGGCGACCCGGGAATGGGATTATCTGCACCACGCCATCGTCACCAGCGTGCGCAGCTCCCGGCCACACCAGATGACGGCCTGGCAGCGTTTTACCGATCACGGCCCGTTGGCGTTCCTGCCCCTTGCGCGCGACGGCCAGCAGGATTGGTGCTCGATCGTCTGGTCGACCACTCCCAGCGAAGCCGAGCGCCTGATGGCGCTGGACGAGCAGGCTTTCTGTGCCGAGCTGGAACGCGCTTTCGAAGGGCGCCTGGGCCAGGTGCTCAGCGCCGACCCGCGTCTTTGTGTGCCTCTGCGCCAGCGCCACGCCAAGCGCTACGTCGCCGAAGGCCTGGCGCTGATCGGTGACGCCGCGCACACCATTCACCCGTTGGCCGGGCAGGGGGTGAACCTCGGTTTCCTCGATGCCGCGGTGCTGGCCGAAGTGCTGCTGCAAGCCGCGGCACGGGGCGAACGGTTGGCGGATGTGAAGGTGTTGAGCCGCTACGAACGCCGGCGCATGCCCCACAACCTGGCGTTGATGGCGGCGATGGAAGGCTTTGAGCGCTTGTTCCAGGCCGATCCGTTGCCCGTGCGCTGGTTGCGCAACACCGGCTTGAAGCTGGTCGACCAGATGCCCGAGGCCAAGGCGCTGTTCGTGCGTCAGGCGCTGGGCTTGAGCGGTGATCTGCCGGAGCTGGCCAAGCCTTGAAGCAAGGGGGTGGGGCTGGCGCCTTCGCGGCCATGCAACATCTGGTAACTCCTCAACTGAGGGATCGGTTGAGAAGGCAAATGTGACTCCTTATCATTTGTCTTCCTTTCTGATATTGAGAGACCGCTCCCATGTTGGCACCGAAGCGTCTACTGACCGCCATCGCCCTGACCCTGATTGGCACCACGGCGCAGGCCGCCGATGAAGTCGTGGTCTACTCCTCGCGTATCGATGAGCTGATCAAGCCGGTCTTCGATGCCTACACCGAGAAAACCGGTGTCAAAGTGAAGTTCATCACCGACAAGGAAGCGCCGCTGATGCAGCGCATCAAGGCCGAAGGTGAGAACGCCACCGCCGACCTGCTGTTGACCGTCGACGCCGGCAACCTCTGGCAGGCCGAGCAGATGGGTATCCTGCAGCCGTTCACCTCGAAGGTGATCGACACCAACATTCCCCTGCAATACCGCGCCGCGTCCCACGCCTGGACTGGCCTGAGCCTGCGCGCACGGACGCTGGCCTACTCCACCGAGCGGGTCAAGCCTGAGGAAATGACCACCTACGAAGCCCTGGCGGACAAGAAGTGGGAAGGCCGCCTGTGCCTGCGCACGGCGAAGAAGGTCTATAACCAGTCGTTGACCGCGACCCTGATCGAAACCCACGGCGCTGCCAAGACCGAGGAAATCATCAAGGGCTGGGTCAACAACCTCGCCACCGATGTGTTCTCCGATGACACCGCCGTGCTCGAAGCCATCGCCGCCGGCCAGTGCGACGTCGGCATCGTCAACACCTACTACTATGGCCGCCTGCACAAGCAGAAGCCGGAACTGCCGGTCAAACTGTTCTGGCCGAACCAGGCCGACCGTGGCGTGCACGTCAACCTGTCGGGCATTGGCCTGACCAAACATGCACCGCACCCGGAAGCCGCCAAGGCCCTGGTGGAGTGGATGACCACCGCCGAAGCCCAGAAGATCTTCGCCGACGTCAACCAGGAGTTCCCAGCCAACCCGAGCGTCAAGCCGTCGGCTGAAGTCGAGGCCTGGGGCAAGTTCATCCCGGACACCCTGCCAGTCGAAGTGGCTGGCCTGCGTCAGGCCGAAGCCATTCGCCTGATGGACCGCGCTGGCTGGAACTGAGTCAAGAGGGCCAACACTCGGCCAATTGTGAGCGTTGGCCCCTTGTGGGAGCGAGCTTGCTCGCGATGGCGGTGTCCTAGTCAACATCGATGTTGAATGGCACACAGTCATCGCGAGCATACGGAGCGCCGCCCGGCTCTCTCCTACAGGTTTTGTGTCGGACCTAGGGGGCAATCTCCTCTGCGCAAAACAAAGCTGTTAGCCTTCGCACCCCCGGCCCCGCCTTTTTCGAGACCTCCCTTGGCCCATCCCGCACAACGCCGCTGGTACCCGCTGGTTTTCACTGTCGCCGCCCTGGTATTGCTGCCACTGAGTGTTCTGTTGCTGTCGTGGCAGAGCGTCGACCTGCAGATCTGGTCGCACCTGTGGGACACCCAGATGCCGCGCCTGCTGGGCAACACCCTGACCCTGATCCTGGGGGTCGGTGTTGGCGTCACGTTGCTGGGCGTGAGCCTGGCCTGGCTCACCAGCCTTTGCGAGTTCCCCGGTCGGCGCTGGCTGGACTGGGCGTTGATGCTGCCCTTTGCCATTCCGGCCTACGTCCTGGCCTTCGTGTTTGTCGGCCTGCTGGATTTCTCCGGCCCGGTGCAGACCCTGCTGCGTGAATGGTTCGGCAGTGGCCTGCGCCTGCCGCGGGTGCGCTCCACCGGCGGGGTGATCCTGGTGCTGGTGCTGGTGTTCTATCCCTACGTCTACCTGCTCGCCCGCACGGCGTTCCTGGCCCAGGGCAAGGGCTTGATGGAAGCAGCGCGGGTGCTCGGCCAATCCCCCTGGCAAGCCTTCTGGCGAGTGGCCCTGCCCATGGCGCGGCCGGCGATCGGTGCCGGTGTCGCCCTGGCGTTGATGGAGACCCTGGCGGACTTCGGCGCGGTCTCGGTGTTCAACTTCGACACCTTCACCACCGCGATCTACAAGACCTGGTACGGCTTCTTCAGCCTGTCCAGCGCGGCCCAACTGGCCAGCCTGTTGCTGCTGGTGGTGATGCTCCTGTTGTACGGCGAGCGCCGTGCGCGGGGCGCCAGTCGGGCGAGCAACGAGCGGCCACGGGGCAAGGCGCTCTATCACCTGCACGGCGTCAAGGCGCTGGCGGCCAGCAGTTGGTGTGTGCTGGTGTTCGCCTGTGCGTTTGTCATTCCCTTGCTGCAACTGCTGGCGTGGTTCTGGCAGCGCGGGCGCTTCGATCTGGATGAGCGGTATGCCGGGCTGATCCTGCACACCCTGTACCTGGGCGCCATGGCCGCGCTGATCACCGTCAGCGTCGCGCTGCTGCTGGCGTTCGCCCGCCGCCTGGCGCCGACCCGGGCGATCCGCTCCGGGATCAGCGTGGCCAATATCGGCTATGCCTTGCCCGGTTCGGTGCTGGCGGTGTCCATCATGCTGGCGTTCAGTTACCTGGATCGCGAACTGGTGGTGCCCCTGTCGAGCTGGCTGGGTGGCGCCGGCAAACCGCTGCTGCTGGGCAGCCTGTCAGCCTTGCTGCTGGCGTACCTGGTGCGGTTCATCGCGGTGGCCTACGGGCCTCTGGAAAACAGCCTGGCGCGGATTCGCCCCTCGTTGCCGGAAGCCGCCCGCAGTCTGGGGGTCAGTGGGCCACGACTGTTTTTCAAAGTGTATCTGCCGCTGCTGCTGCCCGGCACCCTGAGTGCGGCGCTGCTGGTGTTCGTCGATGTGCTCAAGGAAATGCCGGCGACTTTGCTGATGCGCCCGTTTGGCTGGGACACGCTGGCCGTGCGGATCTTCGAAATGACCAGTGAAGGCGAATGGGCACGGGCCTCGCTGCCCGCCTTGACCCTGATTCTGGTGGGCCTGTTACCGGTGATTGGTTTGATCCGGCGCTCGGCTCAGCGAATCGGTTAGGTGCCAGTCCTACATCATGCGGCTACAATGCGCGGCATTCGGTGTGGATCGTCCTTCAGACCAGGCTCCTGAAATTGACTGAAAGCCTTCTATTTCAAGGCTTTCAACCAGAAAGCGCCTGTCCGCACCTTCGCCACGCCCGGAAGGAGAAACCCATGGGACAGCGTACGCCTCTGTATGACCTTCATCTCGCCCTCGGCGCGAAGATGGTCGATTTTGGCGGTTGGGATATGCCACTGCATTACGGCTCACAGGTCGAGGAACACCACCAGGTGCGCCGCGACTGTGGGGTTTTTGATGTGTCCCATATGACCGTGATCGATGTCAGCGGCCCCCAGGCCAAGGCCTGGCTCCAGTACTTACTGGCCAATGATGTCGAGCGCCTGCACAACTGCGGCCGTGCCCTGTACAGCACCATGCTCAACGAGCGGGGCGGGGTGGTCGACGACATGATCGTCTATCGCCTGGAAGACTGTTACCGCCTGGTGGTGAACGCCGCCACCCGGGACCAGGACCTGGCCTGGATGCAGGCGCAAGTCGGCGACTACCAAGTGCAACTGCATGAGCGCAGCGAACTGGCGATGCTGGCCATCCAGGGCCCGCACGCCCGGCAGAAGATTGCCGAACTGGTAACGCAGGCGCGCGGAGCCCTGATCCAGCAACTCAAGCCCTTCGAAGGCCAATACGACGGTGACTGGTTCATCGCCCGTACCGGCTACACCGGTGAAGACGGCCTGGAGATTGCCATGCCCGCCAGCCAGGCGCCTGGCTTCTTCAACGATCTGGTGGGG
>Ga0067045_1028980_pt1 | contig 25194 bp, 15 predicted proteins | sample TerdegcTABiofilm_FD_59184 | JGI IMG/M metagenome (GOLD analysis project Ga0067045, IMG submission 59184) | Combined Assembly of (Gp0054472, Gp0054536) Wastewater bioreactor microbial communities from Singapore -Terephthalate degrading... | reverse complement strand
GTCGCAGTGGTCAACGTGGGACTTCTGATCTGGGGATGGCGGGAGCTGTCTCCCCGATTCGTGGGATGGACCGCCTACGGCGTGCTGCTCCTCACGGTGCTTCTCAAGGTCTTCGACGGTTTCCCCGTCCCTCATTTCGAGGATCGTCTCCTCGTGGCTATCCTGGCCGGAGTGGTGAAGGGGTTGGGGGGCGGCATCGTCTTTCGCGTCGGGGGTTCCCTGGGGGGCACGGACGTGATCGTCACGGCCCTGCGAAAGCGCTACGGCGTAGAGGTGGGCATGTTCACCTTCTACATCAACATCGGCATTCTCGCGCTCTCGTCCTTCATCGTGGGCATCGAGGGGGCCGTGTTCGGCCTGGTGAGCGTCTATACCAACGGTCTCGTGATGGACAACGTGCTTCGCTCCTTCGACCGGAGGCGACAGGTTTTCGTCATCACCAACATTCCCGACGAGGTGTCGCGCTTCGTGTTGCACGAGCTCCATCGCGGTGTTACCCGCCTGGAAGGACGGGGTGGATTCTCAGGCCAGCCGCGTCCGGTGCTCCTCTGCGTTCTCTCGCCGAGACAGACCATGGAGCTGAAACGCTTTCTCGCGGAGCACGATCATCGTTCCTTCACCATCGTCTCCGACGCGTCGGAGGTGGTGGGGCGGGGTTTCAAGTCCTGGAAGGGGCTCTAAGGGAAGAACTCTGATTTCTGGCTGGAGACACGAGCCGGAGCGGGATTCCCGTCTCGCGTGCGGCGTTGATGCGTTGCGGAGCCGTGTCACACCGGTTTCCGACGACGCACGGGAGCCTGATTTGCGAAGGGGCACGCCTTCGAGGTGCGGGGAACTCTTTGTTCCCGGCAATGCGGGGTCTGCTCCGGACTGATTGAAGAAAGGGAGACGACATGGCCGGCGAACCGATTCGACTTGGAGAACGGACCTGGGTGCTTCCGGGTTCGGTGAACATCGGGCTTTTCGAGGACGAAGGAAAGGCGGTGCTGCTCGACAGCGGCGGTGACGATTCAGCGGGGAGGAAACTCCTCCGGGTTGTGGAGGAGCGGGGGTTGTCTCTTGCTCTTGTGGCCAATTCCCACTCGCACGCGGATCACATCGGCGGGAACGCTCTGTTGCAGAAGCGTACGGGGTGCGGCGTGGCCGCGAGCCCCCTGGAGGGAGCGCTCATCGAACAGACGGCGTTGGAGCCGTTCTATCTCTGGTCCGGCGCGCCCCCGCGGGCGCTGCAGACCAAGTTTCTCCAGGCACAGCCGTCCCGGGTGACTCTGGAGGCCCTGCCCGGAACCCGTCTGGGAGAAACCCCCCTCGACGTGCTTGACTTGCGGGGGCACGCCCTGGGAATGGTGGGGTTCCGCACTCCCGACGACGTGCTTTTCGTGGCGGACACACTTTTTTCCGAGGATATCCTGGGCAAGTACAAGGTTTCCTATTGTGCCGACGTGGGGGCGGCGCTCGCGACTCTCGAACGCCTGGAGACTCTGGAGGCCGCCTGGTTCGTTCCCTGTCACGCCGCTCCGAGCGAGGATATCCGCGGGCTCGTGGCGGCGAACCGGAGGGCTTTTGAAACCGTGTCGGCGCTCTTGGTCGAGGCGGCCAGGGAACCGGCGATTCGGGAGGAACTCTTCGTCCGGGTTCTGGAGCGGTTGGATGTGGCGCTGGACTTCGTTCAGTACGGCCTGCTATTCGCCACCCTGTCGGCCCACCTCACGTTCCTTCACGAGAAGGGAGTTCTCCGCCCGGAGTTCTCCGGAGGACGGCTTTTCTGGGAACGCTGCACCTAGGCAAGGATTTTTGACGGGTAAACGGCAGGGCGCCGTCTCTCTCGTATGCGCGAAGGAGGCGGCGCCCGTTCTTTTCACAAAGCGGCGGCATGTGTCTCCAGAGCGGAAAGTCGAGTGCTCCTCCGGCCCCGGAGACGACTCAGGGGAACATCGAGAGGATCGTCTCCACCTCTTCGGCGATGTCCCACCCCTCGTCGGAAGGGAAGATATCCCTCATCTCCTCAGTCCAGCCGAAGGGAAGCAGTACCAGTACCTTGCCCGGGAGATACACCACCAGTTCCGCCGCGTCTTCCTGGGCTCTTGACAGTGCCTCTTCTCCGCAGCGGGCGGCGAGAACACCGCCAATGCCATCCGCCCGGAGTTTCTCCATCCCTTCCCGGATCGCCTGTCCCGCGAGGGCACGCAGATCCAGCACGTTTCGCCTTCGCCAGACGGCACGTTCCGTCAGTTCGGCCAAATGGGGTGCCACGAGCGATGCCAGCAGGGCGAAAAGTTCCGACGTCTCCGCCGAACGAAGGGGAAAATCTGTGAGGGGAGGAATTCCAAGCGCTCCCACCAGAAGATTCCCTCTCCGGAGAGGGACGACGAGGATCTCGCCCGCTTCTGCATCCTTCCAGACCCTGGGTTCTTCGGACTCTTCGGCGAGGGAGAGGAGTTTCACCGACGCGGGGACCGGGTTCCCCGCGAGGGCGAGGCGGATGTCCTCCGTCCGGAGGACGTTTCGCAGGATCCGGAGAAGGCTCTCCAGGAAAAGATCCGCGTCGCGGATGCGATGGATCGTGTTCGCCAGCTCCCGGAGCAGTCTGGAAAGGTGCATCCACCGCTCGGCGGCTTCCTTTTGGGCGAGGGTTCGCTCGAGAAGGAAGAGACGCTCCAGTCCCACTGCGATGGTGGAGGCGAGAATCTCCACCGTGTCCGGGTCGCCGTAGTGCTCGCCCGTCACGCTGGGAGAGAGCCCCGCCATGCCGAGGAGCCCCTCCTTGCCCTTGAAGAAGAGGGTCCGTGTCACGCGGCGTTCTTGCCAGAAAGGTGAGGCGGCGGCGAAAAGCCGTTCCGCCGCGGGTACTTCCGGAAAGGACAGTCCTTCCGTACAGACGGGAATCTCCTCCGCCGCGAGAGGTACTGCGTTCTGGACGAGGAGGCGGCCGTCCCGCCGCACACCTCCCTGAGCGTCCCGGAGCGAATGGAGCACGTACCCGGAGGATTCGGATTGCCACGTCACGAGGACCAGGGAGGATGTCTGGGTCATTTCCCCCAGCACGTCCGTGGCGGCGGTGAGGAACTGTTCCCGGTCCTGGAGGGCGAGCAGGTGAAGACTTGCCTCGTGGAGCCCCCGAACGGCAAAGACCTTTTCGGAGATCGCTTCGAGGCGTTCCGCGTTCTCCACCTGGAGGGCGTTCATCTCCAGAGCTTTGGAGGCCACGTGGGCAAAGAGGGAGAGGAAGTGGAGCACTTCCTGTTCGGGAGGCGATGCCCAGGAGAGAAAACAGAAAAGAGTGGTCTTTCCGCCCGAGAGGGGGAGGACCACGTGGATCCGTTCCTGCCGGAGCAGAAGAAGGTTGGAGGCGCCAAGGGCCTTTGCGTGCTCCCCGTCCACGGGAATCGGGGCGGGGGAGGTGCGTCGGCTTTTGAAAATGCCCTCTCTGCGGGGGAGAATGTCGCGAGCGCCGAGAAGAGGTCTCCAGGAGTGCCCTTCGTCGAGGATCACCTGCACGGAGCCGGCAAAAACCCCCTCGGAGAGCACGTCCCCGAGGAAAGTCGCGAAATATTCCACGGGAAGGGGCTCGAAGATGGAGGAGAATGCCGCTTCCGTGACGAGCAGGTGGTAGGAGAGACGGGAAAGGCGCATTTCCAGGTCGGACACGGCCAGGTGGTCCTGCCACATGGCGAAAAGCCGTACCAGGTAGGGTAGTTCGGCCTCCAGTGCTGGTAGAACCTTGGCGTCTCCGAGCAACAGGTAGAAAACCCATCTCGCGCTCCGGAGGCAGAGTGCCCTGGACCACGGGGCGTCGCCGAAGAATTTCACCGTTTCTTCCGGCAGGATGGCCGAAGAGAAGTGTGCCGCGGGAAAGGTTTCGCAGGGAGGGAAGAGTTTTTCCAGGAGTGCCGCGCCGTCGGAGAAGACCAGTGACGGAGGAGAAAAACGGATAGCCCAGGTGACCACGAGATCCCGTCCTTCTCCGCGGAGGAGCAGAGCCGGCGTCTCCGTCGCATCCAACACCTCTTCGAGAAGAGAGGCGACTCCTCCGTTGAGCAGAAAATGAGTGCGTTCACATGCATCCCGAATAGGCATGAGCGAACCTCCTTCCTCAGCCTCGAAGGGCGACGATGCGCCGTTCGTCGGGATCGAAGAAGAGGGTGAGAGCGGACGCTCCGTCCCGGATGAGATCCCCGTACCCCTTGAGGCGGAGGTTCACGCCCGGGGATGCCTCGCCCCTCACTCCGAAGGTGGCATCTCCCTTCAGCTTTTGGAAAAGAAGCCGGTAGGATTCCACTCTTTCTCTGAGATCGTCGTATTCTCTGCTCATGTCCACGTAGCGGAGGATACGCTCCTTGGTGGCCTGGTCCAGCTCCTTGCCCGAGGCGGAGCCGCTCCGGATTTGTGCCGTGAGGGAGACGAGAATGTCCTCCACCGTCTCCAGGCGCGCCTGAAATTCCTTGTACTCTCGGTAAAGGGCGTTCCGGGACACTCCGGAGACCTCGATCTTCGTGTCCCCGTGGCGCAGCGAGCGGATGTTGCGGGCGTGCACATGGGCCGCGGTGTGGATTTCCGACGAGGCGATGACGCCCTTGCGCCCCTCCACGAGGACGCCCCGTTCGGTGCGGACGACGCATCGGAGCAGGTATTCGTTTACTTCGAGGGTTTCGCACTCGATGAAAGCATCCTGGGCGAAGCGAAGTCGGACTTCCTTATGCGCCTTGAGGTGTGCTTCCCCCTTGCCCTGCACACCGTAGAGGACGGCGATGCGTCCCTCCCTGCTTTCCACGGAGGCTTTTTCCACGGAGCCGCGGATGTCCACGTCGCCTGTGGCGGAGACGGAGAATCCGTCCCGAACGGTGCCTCGGACGAGAACAGGGCCGTTGAAGTTGATGTTTCCCGTGGAGTAGTCCACGTCGCCGGAAATGATGAGAAGCGGAATGACGGAGACCACATCGCCCTTCCACTCCAGCCGCCCGTCGAGCTTTGCCCGGAGGTCGTCACCCTCCCAGGCGAGCCCCTTGCCGAAGCGGAGTCGGGCGGGTTTTCCCTTTCGCTGGGGCACGATCTCCCCCTGCACGTTTCGTCCCGGCGTTCCCGGCGTAGGGGGAACGCGGCGAGCCACCACGTCGTCCCGGCGTATTTCCTGGACGAGGTCGAGATTGTAGAAATCCACCCGACCGTCGGGGTTGTCATCGGGGCGCCCCGATGGAGGTGTGAAGAACATCTGCACGGTTCCGTCCAGGCCGTTTCGGGGAGGAATTCCCCGGGCAAGGGGCTTTCGGAGAACCGCTTCTCCCGAGCGGGAGAGCGCCAGAGCCTCCGCCAGTGCGTCTTCGTCCACGCCGAAGACGATGTGTTCCTTTGCGAGAAGTTCCCGCAATCGTTCCTCGTCGCTCCAGCCCGGCGGCAGCGAGAGGCGGCAGGTCATGCCTCCGTCCTCGACGAGAAGTTCGGGAAGCCTCTCCGATTCGACAGAGGACGGTTCGCGGACGGCGCCGAGAACGAATTCCCCCTGTTGGGCGATGTGCCGGATGAGTTCCTTCAGCGTGATCCGCAACGTTACGTCGAGTTCCTGGATTCTGGAGAGCACCTCCACGGCGGAAAGGGATGTGTCCCGCACGTCGAGGACGAAGGCGCCTCCTCTTTCGAGAAGACGAAAGCGCGGTTCTTCGTGGAGAATCCGTTCCCCATCACTTTCGGTCATGAGCATCCACCTCACTTGCTTCCCCCGCCTGGGCGGACCACGCGGATGATTCGAACAGCGTCTCGCGGGACTAACGTAGTATTCGTTCAGTATAGTTCAAAGGCGACAAAAATGAAAAAGGGTCTCGGGATGCGTTTTTGTGCTTATTCCGTCATCATGGAAGATCTTCTGTGTGGGTCTTGGGTCACGGGTCTGAAGAGAGATGGCCGGTCTCGGGATGTTTTCCCGTTGGTGTTTTTCTCTTTCATGGAACCTCTGAAGAAGGCTACGCCGGTCCGCAGCCTGATGCGACCCGAGTCAAGGGAAAGCGAAAAGGTCTTTATTCAGAGTTTCCCTACGGTGTTTCTTGCTCGAAGAGTGAGTTTTCAGGTGCGCCACGTGCCCGGATGTTGAAGGATGATAGAATGATCCTGGAAAAAAACCAGTGACCGAGTGCTCTCCGGGCGGAAATCGGTTCGTGCCCCGGGAAAACGACGTCGAGGAAAACGTTCCGGAGGAGGAATGCCCCATGGAGAAACGAGATCTGTTCCGGAAGTACACGGGTATCTTCGGCATGCTGGTTTTGCTTGCAGTGGGACTCTTTCTGTTCGGACGCCACGAACGAAAGGAGGAGACCGTCTCCCGGGCGCCGGTGGCGCGTCCCGTGAAGACGCTGGTGCTTTCCGCCCCGGCGGCGCGGGATGTCCGAACCTACCCCGGCAAGATCCTTGCGTCCCAGAGGGTCGATCTCGCCTTTCGTGTCTCCGGTCCTCTCGTGGAGCTGCCCGTCCGAAAAGCCCAGAACGTTGCGAAGGGTGATCTCCTCGCCCGTCTTGATCCGAGGGATTTCGAGATTCAGCTTGCGAACGCGAAGAGCGCTCTCGCGAACGCCCAGGCACAACTTGCGGCCATGCGAGCGGGGGCCCGTAAGGAAGAAGTGTCCGCCCTGTCGTCCCAGCTCGCGTCGGCCCGGGCGCGCATGGAGGAAGCGGAGGCCCAGTACCGTCGTTTCGAGCGGCTTTACAAGGAGGGTGCCATTGCGGCGGCGGAGTTCGACCGTTACAAGACCGCCTACGAGGTCTCCAAGGCGGCGGTGAACGAGGCGAGCCAGGAGCTGCAGAAGGCGAAGGCCGGGGCTCGCCCGGAGGACATTCAGGCCATGGAGGCAACAATCCGCGGCCTCGAATCCTCGGTGAAGGCCGCGGAGAGCGCGCTCTCGGACACGGAACTTCGGGCGCCCTTCGACGGCATCGTGGCGGATCGCTACGTGGAGAACTTTCAGAGCATCCAGCGGGATCAGCCGATCCTCGCCCTCCAGGATCTGAAAGACCTTGAGGTGGTCATCTCCGTTCCGGAACAGGACCTCACCCGGGCGAGAAGCGCCGATGCCGTGACGGTCCAGGTGCGCTTTGAAAACATCCCCGGAAAGACCTTTCCCGCGAACTTCAAGGAGGTCGCCACCCAGGCGGATCCCCAGACCCAGACTTACCCCGTGACCTTCCGCATGCCCTATCCGGAGGAGCTTACGGTGCTTCCCGGCATGACCGTGGAAGTTCTCCTGGGATTCCGGAGCAGCGCCGCCGGAGACGGGGGATTCGTGGTTCCCACCGAAGCGGTCGCCGCGGGTGAGGGGACGTCGCATTTTCTCCTGGTCGTGGACGAACCGGCCCTGACGGTACGGCGTGTTCCCGTGGACGTGCTCTCCTTCCGGAAAGAGGATGCCGTAGTGAGCGGTGATCTCGAGCCCGGGATTCGAGTGGTCGTCGCGGGGGTGAGCCTGCTTGCCGAGGGGGAGGCCGTGACGCTCTACGCCCCGGAGGAGACGCCGCTCCCCGCCGCGGAATAGGTGGACGCCATGAATATTGCCACAGCGAGCATTCGGAAGAGCACCATCACATGGTTCATCACCGGTCTCCTTCTCGTGGGAGGGCTTCTGTCCTACACGGGGCTCGGAAAGCTGGAGGACCCGGCCTTTACGATCAAGACCGCCGTGGTGATGACCCCCTATCCCGGCGCGTCTCCCGAGGAAGTCGAGAACGAGGTGACGGAGGTGGTGGAGAGCGCCATCCAGCAGCTCGGACAGGTGGATACGGTGCGCTCCCTCTCCCAGGCCGGGGGTTCCGTGATCTACGTGGACATCAAGGACACCTTCACCGCGAAGGATCTTCCCCAGATCTGGGACGAGCTGCGCCGGAAGGTGAACGACGTGCAGGGCAGTCTTCCTCCCGGGGCGGGGCCCTCCCTGGTGAACGACGATTACGGCGATGTCTTCGGTGTGTACTTCGCCCTCACCGGAAAGGGATACACGTTACGCGAGCTTGAGAACTTCGCGGATTTTCTCCGCAAGGAGCTGCTTCTCGTTCCCGGCGTGGCGAACGTCCGTATTGCGGGAGTGCAGCGGGAGACGGTCTACGTGGAACTTTCCCGGTCCCGCATGGTCCAGCTCGGAATTCCGATCCAGACGATCTTCGACACGCTCAAGGCCCAGAACCTCGTGGTGGACGCGGGAAGTGTGCAGGTTGGGAAGGAATACCTCCGCATCGAGCCCACGGGACTCTTCGCCACGGTGGAGGACATCGGGGATCTGTTCCTTCGGAGCGGCTCCGGAACACTGCTGCGACTCCGGGACGTGGCGACCGTGAAGAGAGGATACCTGGATCCGCCGCGGGCGCTTATGCGCTTCAACGGTGAGCCCGCACTCGGCATCGGCATCTCCAACGTGGAGGGGGGCAATGTCATCACCATGGGCGAGGCGGTGAAAAAACGCCTCGCGGAGCTGCTTCCCCAGACGCCTCTCGGTATGGAGCTCGGGCTTATCTACTATCAGTCCGACACGGTCAAAGAGGCCATCGCGAACTTTCTGGTCAACCTCCTCGAAGCGCTGGTCATCGTCATCGGCCTGCTGCTCTTCTTCATGGGCATGCGCTGCGGTCTGCTCATCGGCGCCGTGCTGCTTTTGACGATTCTCGCCACCTTTATCGCCATGCGGAGTTTTCACATCGACCTGCACAGCATTTCCCTGGGAGCGCTCATCATCGCCCTGGGGATGCTTGTGGACAACGCCATTGTCGTTGCCGACGGCGTTCTCGTTGGAATCCAGAAAGGGCGGGACCCTTTCCGTTCCTCCGAGGACATCGTGGGGCAGACCCAGTGGCCCCTGCTCGGCGCGACGATCATTGCCGTCCTCGCCTTCGCTCCGATCGGCCTTTCTCCGGACAGCACGGGAGAGTATTGCCGCAGTCTTTTCCAAGTGGTGGGAATCTCCCTTCTGCTGAGCTGGGTCCTCGCCGTGACGATCACCCCCCTTGCGGGAGCGCACTTTCTCAAGGTGGTCCCGATGCAGGAGGGGGAGGAACTCTACGGATCGCTTCTCTATCGTCTCTACCGGAAGTTCCTCGAAACGTGCCTCGCGAAGCGGCTGCTTACGCTGGCCGTTCTGGCGGGGCTTCTTGTGACGGGCGTCATCGGCTTCGGTATGGTGGACAAATCCTTTTTCCCCAGCGCGTCGAGCCCCATGTTCACCATCGAGTTCCGGCGCCCCAAGGGGGCGTTCATCAACGAGACTCTTGAGGATGTGAGGAAGTTCGAGGTGTTTCTTCGGGAGCAGCCCGAGACCAAATCCGTCACTTCCTTTGTGGGAGAAGGGGCGTTGCGCTTCCTTCTCACCTTCACTGCGGGCGATCCCGGGGACGAGTACGGAAGTTTTGTGGTCGGAACAGAGAGCGCGGAGGAGACGGATTCGCTCATGAAGAAAACGGAGGAATTCGCTGCCCGGGAGCTGCCGTATCTGGATCCGCGGGTACGCCCTTTCGGGAAGGGGACGGGAAGCGGCGCGAAGATTCAGGTGCGCTTCTCCGGGGAGGATCCGCTCGTGCTCCGCAGCCTCGCCGACCAGGCTACGGCGCTCTACCGTGCCGCCGGCGCGGTGAACATTCGCAGCGACTGGGGGGAACGGGTCAAGGTCATCCGCCCGGTCCTCGATGAGGTCCGGGCGAGGCAGGCGGGGCTCACACGCAAGGACGTCGCGGAGGCCCTGGAACTCTCCTTTTCCGGTGCGACCGCAGGGCTTTATCGCGAAAAGGACAAGCTTCTCCCCATCGTGGCCCGCTTCCCCGAGGCGGAACGGGCCGATGCGGGAACCCTTCCGGAGGTGCAGGCCTGGAGTCCTTCGCTGCAGCGGTATCTCCCGCTCTCCCAGGTGGTCCGGCGTTTCGACACCGTTGCGGAGGATTCCGTGATCTACCGGCGGAACCGCATGCGTACCGTCACCACGGAATGCGATGCCGCCGACGGTCTTGCAGGGCCGCTGTTCACCAGGGTGCGCTCCTCGGTGGAAAACCTTCCTCTTCCCCTGGGGTACAGTATGGAGTGGGGCGGCGAGTACGAGAGTTCCGGCAAGGCTCAGGGAGGGCTTTTGCGCATGATTCCCCTGGCCTTTGCCGCCATGGCGCTGATCCTGGTGATTCTCTTCAACGCCCTGCGCCAGCCCGCGATCATCCTGCTCTGCCTGCCCCTTTCGGTGATCGGCATGACCGCAGGGCTCCTGCTGTTGCGGAAGCCTTTCGATTTCCTCGCACTGCTCGGTTTCCTGAGCCTCGCGGGGATGCTCATCAAGAACGCCATCGTGCTCATCGACCAGATCGATCTCGAGATCCGGGAAGGACGCGATCCCTATGAGGCCATCGTCGATTCCGCGTTGAGCCGGGCCCGTCCTGTGCTCATGGCGGCACTCACCACCGTGCTCGGCATGGTTCCCCTCTACTTCGACGTGCTCTTCTCCTCCATGGCGGTGACCATCATGTTCGGTCTCACCTTTGCCACGGGACTCACCCTCGTGGTGGTGCCCGTTCTCTACGCGCTCTTCTTCCGGATTCATCCCGCGCCGAAGGGTGAAAGCGTGCCCGGGGAAGCGTAAAAGGAGGCGGGGATGTCCCGAAAGGGAGACGAGAGCGTTCTTCCGTACTCCGCGAGAACAGAAGGAGCGCGCCCTGAAAAAGGACTTGTCGGAGAAAAAGCGGGAAAGGGCCTTGTCACAGGCCCTTTCCCGCTTTCTTTGCTCTCGTTTGCGGCTCATTTGGGGTTTTTCTCCGGCGTGCGATCGTGTTCGTCCGCTCAGGGAACGTCGTGTCTCATTCCTCCTCGGAGCCGGCGATCTTCCATTTGAACCACTTGTATTGATCTTTCTCCAGCACGCGGTATCCCCGGACCTCCTTGGTGACCCACAGAAGATATTCCTTGGAGAAGGACTCCTGAAGGGCCATGATGGATTTCCCCTTGTTGCCCTTGAGTCCGGCGTAGGTATCCTTGAGATCCCGGTCGTCGTCGGCGTCCCAGCGGAAGAGAGCCATGGCCTGAGCCACGGATTTCTCCGGCGTGTCCGCAGGGATAAGAGGAAACTGGAGCACGTGTTCCTCCCAGTTGTAGACGCCGTTTCCCTTGCCGGGCACGATCACCACCCGGGGGCAGCCGTGGATCCGGATCCGGCTCAGACCGAGAATTCCCGGATCGGCCTGGAGAAGGTGCTCGATTCCCTTGGAGATGGCGCCGAACGTAAGGAGGTCCTTTCCCCCCGAGGGGGAGAAGAGGGGTGATACGTCCAGATGGCTCCGTTTTGCGGACATCTCCATGAACATCTTCCGGGTCTTCATGGATTCCTTCATGACCAGGCGGAGTTCTCCCTCGCCCTTTCCCTTCCATTTCTCCGCGAAGCGCCCGACCTTCTGCGTCTGGCGGCGGTGTTCCTCCTGGGTGCGGACGAAGAAGATCGCCATGTCCTCGATCTCCTGGTCCAGGGCGAGAAGCTGTTCGAACTGGTTGAGGAGTCCCATCTGTTCGAGCCCGCTTCGAAGAGGATCGAGGAGATTTTTCCGTTTTTCCAGCGCTCCTCTGTAGGCCGAGGCGGCGTCGATGATCTTCTGCCGTTCCTGGTTGTCCGCCATGCGGACCCGGAGGGTACGCAGGGTGTTCTCCACGAAGTTCATGAGATTTCCGTCGATGGTGGCGAGAAGCGTGTCCGCCTCCTTCGTCTGGGGGAAGTTGATGTGTTTCAGGAGGATTCCCTGAATTCCCCTCCGCTTGCGGATGTTCACGTTGAGGATTTCCTCGAGATGATCCGTCTTCGCCCGGAGGCTCATGCCTGCGCGCGGGCTCTGGAGCGGGCGTGCGTAGAGCAGGGCGAACTCCTCGGCGATGAGATCGGACAGACGGTAGTACTGAAAACGGTCCAGAGAGGGTGCCTTCTCCGCGGAGGCGAGGAGCGCGGTGGGATCTCCCGGCGTGATCCGGGAATCCAGAAAACCGAAATCAAGGAAGAGGCGTTCCTCGGGCGTGAAGTCGATCCGCTGAGGGGCTCCCGTGCTGGTGCGGATATGTCGTTCCACCACGCCCCAGAGAAGGCTCCAATAGGCGGTGGCGAGTTTTTCCCAGAGTTCCCGCGTGCGCTTGCGGACCTCGATGTCATCGCTCGGCTGGGGCAGGAGCACATACTCCTCCACGTCGGCGCGGAGCTGCTTGAGGGTAGTGCGGTCCTCCTCGTTTGAGAGGTTCTGTTCGAGGAAGATGAGCGGCTCCAAGAGCCCGCCTCCGGCGTTCGTGTCGCCCGGGGTCGCCCTTTCCGAAAGCGGAGGTGCGTTTTGTGCGGATTGGGGTGTTGTGGATAGTTCCTCTGCCATGACCGGACCTCCTTGTCTCCTCGGAAAAAGAAGAGGAAACCCAAAAATTGAGTCTCAAGACCCATTCTACTCGCTCAGGGGCGATTGTGCCAGATAAAGAACGCATCGCGTCAAACGACGAATCTTTTTCCGCAGGGGCGTCATGGTGTCCCCGAAAGAGAGGGGTGCCGCAAGCAACGTTCTTCCTGTATGGATGTCCGCTCTGGTTCCTGCTGCGGCAGTCCGTTGCGACGCCGTCAAGAAAAAGTGAATTTTCGAGAGACGAAGCGGAGAAACCGTTCCGCCCATTCCGGATCGAACTGGGTTCCCGCACATCGCCGGATCTCCTGTCGCGCCTCCTCGGGAGAAAGACGCGGTTTGTAAAGCCGGTTCGTCATGGATTCGAAGGCGTCAACAAGGGTTGGAATGCGACTTGTCAGCAAAACTGTCCTTGTTGCACCTTTTTCATGTCGATTGTACACTCCAAAAGAATGTTGACAAGATGAACCGATTCCTTTTTGCGTGTGTCTTTTTCCGGGCTCTTCGTGGAAGGAGTGCGTGCCCGCGTTGTTGCTCTTTTCCAGGGAAGGGGTGGTTTTCTGTCATGAACAAGTTACGACGCCGAGGGAGTGTCTAAGAATCGGAGAACCAGCGATGTTGTGTAACACTTTCGAGACTACCCTTGAAAAGTGTCACGTGGCGCTTTATACTTTGTCGGCGCGTGATCTTTGGAAAGTAAAAAACAATGGTCCGACAGCTCTTTCGGAAGGTGAAAAAACATGGAACAACAGCGACGAGCCGAGCGAGGGCTGCGCATGCGGGAGCTTGAAGCGCTCACAGGGGAGACGAAGGCCACCATCCTCTTCTGGGTCTCTCAGGGGCTCCTGCCTCCACCGCGAAAGACGAGCCGCAACATGGCCTGGTACGACTACCGCTACCCCCGCATGATCGAGGCGATCCGTTTCTTTCAGCGCCAGTTCAACCGCTCGCTCTCGGAGATCCGGGAGTACATCGAGGCCTTCGGGGGGCACGAGGCGCTTCTCTCCGCCCAGGAAAACCTCCAGATCTTTCTGCTGGGCTACGAGTACCCCCGGGGAAAGACCTTTTCCAGGCAGGAGTTTCTTCAGATCACCGGTATGGATGAGGAGGAACTGGAGGAATTGCTCCGGGTCGGCCTTCTCGTTCCCAGGGAAGAAGGGTGTTTCGAGAGCAGTGAGATCAACGCCGCGAAGGCCATCCGTGAGCATCGGGCGGAAGGGACGACGCTGGAAGAGCTGCTCTTTTATCCCGAGGTGGCTCGGCACCTGTCCCTTTTGGAGGCCCGGTTCACGCTCCGCCGCTGGAAGGCCAGACCTCCGGCGGATCCGGAAGAGGCACTGCGCGGAGCCCTGCGTCAGGCCTCCCTTGCCAGGCACTACTACTGCTCCAGGTTGTTCCGAAAAAATCTGGATGCGCTTCTGGACGAGACGAACGTTTTTCCCGACAGTGATTTCAGGAAAAACCGCGGGAGTGAGAGAGCCGGAGGCGGATTCGCTTCCCTGGAAGAGATCGACAGTGAAAGAGAAAAGAATCGAGGATGCGAGAGGGAGGGATTCGCATGTCCGTGAGAAGAACCCATTCCGCGCAGTTGCGGTGTCCTCAGGTATATCACCGTTTTTCGAGAGAGTGTTCCTCCTGGTGGACCCATGGAGCGGCTTGCCGCGAAACCTCAGGCCTCCGGGGCGTTCTCGCGGTGCTTCTCCTCATCGCGGGCGTTTTGGTGGTGTCCCTTCCCGCAGGTGCCGCGGAGATCGCTCTGCCGGAGTATCTGCGCCTGGTTCTCGAAGAAAACAGGGAGGTCAGGGCGTCCCTCGCCAGAGTCGAGAGCGCCCGTGCCTCGGTGGCGTTCACGGCGGCGGAACAGCGCATGAACGTGGGCCTCAAGGGGGAGACCGCCAGGGTTTTCCGGGAGGAAGAGGGGCAGTACGCACTCTCCCTGGCTCTCAGCCAGCGTATCGATCTCTGGGGAAAGTACGATCTCCAGGAGCGGGCGGCTCTTCTTGCGTTGGATGCCCGCAGGGCGACGCACGCCCAACTCGTGAACACCCTGCTCACCGATGCGGAGAGTGCCTACTGGACGGCTTTCATGGCCCGCAAGAATCTGGTTCTCTATGAGAGCCTCATCCATCAGCGCGAGGAGGATCTGCGCGTCGCGGAAGAGCGCCATCGCGTGGGTGCCGCTCCCCGCCTCGACGTGATCCGCGCCTCGGTGCAGCTCGAAAAGGTTCGGGGCGAGGCGACCCGAGCCGAGGCGATCCATCGCGATGCCCTGGCTTCTCTCGCGAGGCTCGCGGGGGGAATGGCGGTTGAGCCGCCCAAGGCGAAACTGGAGAAACCGGAGCTTTCGTTCTCCCTGGATCTTTCCCGGGCGGAGGTGCAGCGCCCCGATCTGCAGGTCGCCCGCATCACGGAGGAGCTGGCGAAAGTGGAGAGGGACCTGGCCAAACTCGGCATGAAGCCCACGCTGGACGCGTCGCTTCAGTACACCATCCTCACGGATTCATCCAAGGCGACCGTCCCCCAGGAGGACGGCATGCTCTCCCTGGTGCTGGGAGTCACCCTGTACGACGGAGGTGCCACGAAGGCCGATACGGCACGAAAGGAACATCTCGTCACTGCGGCGGGTTTCGACCGCGAGGATCGGAGGGATTCCCTCGTCAAGGAACTTGCGTCGGCGACGCACCGTTGGGAGAAAGCTCTGGCGCTGGAACGGACCAAGGCCAAAGAAGTGGAGCTTGCGGTGGAGGAACTCCGCATCACCCGGCTCCGCTACGAGACCGGGGCCGGAACCCAGCTCGACCTCCTTGATTCCCAGGTGAACGAGCAGAGTGCCGCCACGGAATATCTGGATGCGGTGAAGGAGATGTACCTCGCGTTGGTGGATCTGCGGAGCGCCATGGGGGAGTACGCGGTGCAATACGCACACGAGGCGGGATCGACCGCTCCCTGAGTGCCGGCGGCGTACGAGTGGACATGAGGGGTGCGACGAGGCGCCCTTTTTTCCGAACATCCTGGAGGAAGAACGATCATGGCGGAAATGGGCAAACGCATTCTGCGTTCTTTTCGTACCCTGTTCTGGATTCTGCTCATCACGGGAGCAGTAGGATTTCTCGGTTATCGCGTCGTGGCGGCTCCTCCGAAGCCGGAGCCGCCCAAGAGCGTCGCCGCCATCCGGGCGGAGAAGGGAATTCCCGTCGTCGTCCATACTGTCGAGGCAGGACCGTGGAATCTCTGGAAGCGTTATTACGGTCAGGTGAAGTCCGCGTCGGAGCAGTCCGTGACCTCCTTTCTGCGGGAATACATCGTGGCCGTGCATGTCCACGTGGGGGACCTCGTGAAGGCCGGGGACGTGCTTCTTGAACTCTCCCGGGAGACATCGACGCCGGATTTTGCCGCCCGGAGCGCGGAGTACGAGGATGCAAAACGGGATTACGAACGTCTCAAGGCGCTCTACGACGCGGGAGGAACTTCCAAGGCGGAGGTGGACAGGGCTGCCGTGGCCATGCAGCAGAAAGGTTCCGCCCTCAAGGAGACGCGCACGCAACTTGCCCGGACGAAGGTGGCGTCCAAGCTCACCGGCGTGGTTTCCTTTCGGAACGCCGAGGTGGGAGAGATTTCCGAGACGGGGCGTGAGTTGCTGCGCGTGGTGGACCTCCGCAATCTCGAGGCGGACGTGCTCGTTCCTCCGGGGGACGTGGCTCGTGTGGCGAAGGGAACCCCCGCCCGGGTCGTTCTGGAGGGGCGTCGCCACAACGGGACGGTGAAACGTGTCGACCCGGGCGCAGACGTTGCCACGGGACTCTATCGGGTCGTGGTGGCCCTTCCTCCGGACACGAATCTCCGCCCGGGCATGTTCGTGGAGACGGAGCTGCTCGTGGATCCGAGGACCAGCGTGGTGAGCGTTCCTTACGAGGCACTGCGCCGGGATAACGGCAGAACCTACGTGTACGTTCTCTCCGGTGATGTGGCCCGGCTGCGCGACGTGGAAGTCGGAGAGGGACAGGGCGGTCTCGTGGAGGTCGTGTCCCGCCTCTACGAGGGAGAGATTATTGCCGTGCGGGGCGTGGAGAACCTTTACGACGGCGCCCGCGTGTGGCTCCAGTCCTCCGCGCCGGAAGAGGCGTCGCCGGATGTGCCCGTCCCGGATGGAAGTGGAAAGGATTCCTCCGGGGAATTCTCCGCGGAAGAACCCGTCTCCGCGGACACCTCCAATCCCTAGGGCGTTTCCACTGCCCAACGACAGAACAAGGAGCAGATCATGAATCTGGTACGTCTCTTCGTGCGCCGCCCCGTCCTGACGAGCGTCACCGTTCTCATTGCGGTGTTCGTCGGCGCCTACAGCTATCTCAGCCTGGGTATGACGCTCACGCCCGAGGTGGATCTGCCTCTCGTGGTAGTCTCCACGGTCTACGAGGGAGCGAGCCCGACGGAAATCGAGAGCCTCGTCACCAAACCCATCGAGGACGCCTCCGCCCAGGTGGAGGGCATCAAGAAAATCGAGAGCTACTCCATGGAGAGCGTCTCGGTGGTGCTCGTGTGGTTCGAGTACGACGTGAACACCGCCGACGCAACCCTGGCCGTCTCCAACCGGGTGAAGGCCATGCAGGGCTCCCTCCCCGAGGACGCGAAGGACCCCATCGTGGAGAAGTACGACATCAACGCCGAGCCGTTCATCTCCATCGCCGTCACGTCCAGCCTGCCTCCCGAGCGCGTCTACGACCTCGTGGAGGAAAAGATCCAGCGGCGCCTCACCCAGTTGGAAGGGCTGGCGAAGGCGGAAATCCTGGGTGGCAAAAAGCGGGAAATCCACGTCTATCTGGATCCACCGAAACTTTCCCAGTACGGGCTCTCTGTAGCGGATGTGATCCGCGTCGTGAGCGTGAACAATCTCACCGATCCCTCGGGGCACGTCGCCCGGGGCGGTAAGGAACTCTCCATTCGCGTGCTCGGCGAGGCCAAGACACCGGAGATGCTGAAGGACATCCGCATCCCCCTGAAGGACGGTTCGTCGGTGCGCCTGGGTGATCTGGCGCAAGTGGAGGACACCACGGAGGAGACCCGCGGATACGGCCGTTACAACGATAAATCCGCGGTTCTCGTGGAATGCATCTCCAGTCCGAACGCGAACATCGTCAAATTGGGCAAGCGCATCCGGGTTCTTCTCGACGACATTCGCCAGGACCTTCCGCCGGGAGTGGAAGTCACCATCACCAACGATGACTCCACCTTCGTCGAAGAGGCGGTGAGCAATGTCTTCGGCAACATGGCCCAGGGGATTCTCTTCACCGCCATCGCGCTTTTTCTCTTCCTGCGCCGCCTCTCGGTGACGCTCGTGGCGGCGATCTCCATGCCCACTGCGGTGGTGGCCACCTTCACGCTCATGTACATGGGGAAGATGACCATGAACCTCATGAGCACCCTCGGGCTGGCCATCTCCATAGGCATGCTCGTGAACAACGCCATTCTGGTGTTGGAGAACATCTACCGCTACGGTGAAATGGGGCGCTCCTCCCTCGATGCCGCCGTGGAAGGAACGAACGAAATCACCCTGGCGGTACTCTCCTCCACGGCGACGAACCTGGGTGTGTTCATTCCCGTGGCCTTCATGGGGGGCATTGCGGGACAGTTCCTCAAGGACTTCGCCCTCACGGTGGTTTTTTCCACTCTGTTCTCCCTCTGGGTGGCCCTCACCTTCACTCCCATGATGGCCGGTCGCGTGCGCCACACGGGGAACCTCTCCTGGGTGAGCCGCATTCTCACCGGCTGGTGGCGTTGGCTCTACGAAGGACTTGAGGAACTGCACCACCGTGCGGTGGAGAAATGCCTGCGCCACCCCTGGCTGACCCTGCTCTTCTTTGCCGCCCTCTTCGGAGGATCGGTCCTTCTGGCGCCCCGCATCGGCGTCGAGTTTTTCCCCAAGGCCGACGAGGGCGTGGTCTCCATCTCCCTCGAACTTCCCTCCGACGCCTCCCTTGCGCAGACCGAGGCGGTGACGCGCCAGGTGGAGGACTACGTGAAGGCCCTTCCCCACGTGACCGACGTGGATGTTCTCGTGGGAGGCATGGGAACCCGGTCGGGGGTGAACTACAGCCGAGTGCGTTTCTTTCTGGACAAGGACCCGAACCGCCCCAGCACCTTCGAGTTGGCGGACCGCATCCGCCCCTTCCTGGCCTCTCTTCCGGACACGACCGCTTCCGTCAGTGCCGCTGCCTCCGGGGGCGGCGGTCCCGGAAAGGCCATCCAGATCAACATCATCGGAGAGGACATTGCGGAACTCAACCGTCTCGCCGGGCAGGTGCTCGACATCATGCGGGACACGCCCGGAACGGTTGATGCGGACACGAACTGGCGTCTCGGCAGGCCGGAGCTTCGCTTCACTCCCAAACGGTGGCGTCTGGGCCAGACCGGGCTCACCGTGGACGACCTGGCCTCCACCGTTCGGGCCTACGTGACGGGAAAGAAGGCGGGGGTTTTTCGGAGCGAAGGGCGAGAATACGACATTCTCGTGAAGCTGGAACCCCGGAATGTGGACAACATCTTTCAGATTCCCGACCTTCCCGTAACCCTCAAGGACGGGAGCACCGTTCCCGTTCGCGAACTCGCGGATGTCTCCTACGGAGCGGGACCCACGCGCATCGTGCGCACGGATCGGCGCAGGGCCGTGACGATTCAGGCCGACGCGGCGGGGCGTACCGTGGGAGAGGTCTTCCAGGACATCGAAAAGAGGCTGGGGGAGGTGTCGCTCCCCAGAGGATACCGGTTCGGCCTGGGCGGCGAAGTGGAGGACATGGAGGAGAACTTCCGCTACCTCTACATCGCCTTCGGCATGGCCGTCGTCCTCACGTTTCTCATGATCGCCGCCATCATCGAGTCCTATCTCTTCGCGCTGCTCATCATGCTCACCGTGCCCCTCTCCGTGATCGGCGTGGTGCCGCTGCTTTTCGTGACGAACACCGCCGTGTCCATCTACGGCCTGCTCGGCATGGTCATGCTCGTCGGGCTCGTGGTGAACAACGCCATCGTCATCGTGGACTATGCAGAGATGCTTCGGAGAGAACAGGGATGGGCCCCCGCGGAGGCGATTCTCGAAGCCACGAGGATACGTTTTCGCCCGATCCTCATGTGCGACGTCACTTCCGTGGTGGCCATGATTCCCCTCGCCCTTGGTCTCGGCGCCGGAGGTCCCTACCGGGCGCCCATGGCCATCGTGGTCATCGGCGGACTCATTGCGGGAGGTACCCTCGCCCTTTTCGTCATTCCTCCCGTGTACGACCAGGTGTGGCGGCTCAAGGGCCGGATCGCCCGTCTCCGGGAAAAACTCAGCGAGGCCTCCCCGACCTCCGGGGCGTGATCCCGGGCGATGCGCACACTTTCCGGAGGCTTTGTCCGGAGGGTGTCGGCACCGCATGTTCCGGCGAGGTGCTGAAGAATCCTGCGTCCACGGGGGTGCGGAGAGTTCTCTCGGAGAAGGAAGACACTTTGCAAAAAGAGAGCGGCGAAGACTCGGAGATGCTCCTTCCGAGTTCTCGCCGCTTTCTTGGAATGTATCGCCGGAATGCCGCCGGTCCCACGAGTCCCCCGGTCAGTCGGTATTCTTTTTATTGGGGGAGATGAGGGTCTGAATGCGATCCCTGGATTTCTCCAGGTGGCGTATCGATGCGGCTCTTGCCGCTTCGGGGTCCTGCCTCTCGATGGCCTCCACGAGGTCCCGGTGCTCCGAGAGGACCGTGTCGGGCCATTTTTCGTAGGGGAGCTTTTCCCGCCCCTGATTGCCCACCGAAGCGATGGTGTCCGTGTAGAGTTTCGACAGCCCCTCGTACACACGAAGGAGCACCGCATTGTGCGCCGCCTTGACGATGAAGGAATGGAGGATCGCATTGTAACGGGCTCCGAGAGCGCCGATGTCCGGGTGGCGTATTTTCCAGAGGTTCTCCAGATAATCCAGGGCACCTCGGATCTGCTCCATGTCCCGGTCGGTTCTGCGGAGTGCAGCGAAGGCCGCCGTGGGGCTTTCGATCATGACCCGCAGCTCGAAGATCTGGGCGATGGAGTCCACGGGCCAGGCCGTGAGGAGATTCAGGCTGTCCAGGATGCTGTTCGTGCCCTCCCCGCCGACGAACATGCCCTGGCGTTCCCGGATGTCGATGACGCCCAACGCCTCCAGGGCGATGAGTGCCTCCCGGAGATAGGAGCGCTTGACGTGAAAGTGTTCGGCCAGATCCCGCTCGGGAAGGAGCATGTCTCCCTTGGTGATCTCTCCCGCCTGGAGAGCCAGGTAGATTTTTTGGATGAGTTGCCGTTTCCCTTCGTTCATGGTTTTCCGCTCCCGTCAATGTCAGCGTTTTCCCGCTGTTGTCCGCGTCGTCGCGGTCCGAACGTGAAGACAGTAGCACAGTTTTCCCCTCCTCTGCAATTTCCATTTGCTCCGGGGCATCCCCTATGGTACGATATTTTTGAAATTTGGTCGAGCTTGGTCGATCAGAAATTCCGTTCAGTAGTGAGCACGTGAGGAACACGTTTTTCCGGAGGGTTCTTTTCTCTGAAAAATTTCGCTACAGTATCTTGAACGGGCACATACACGCTGCGAGGAGGATGGGTCCATGGCCACGAAGGAAGCACTGCGCATCGCCGACGGAGACAGCGTTGCGGTGGCTCTCACGTCCCTCGGCGAGGGAGAGGTGGTTACGGTGGGCTCGCACACTGTTTTGGTGTGCGAGCGGATCCCCGTGTATCACAAGTTCGCCCTGAAGGACATTCGAGCCGGGGAGAAGGTCTTCAAATACGGGGAGATCATCGGAGAGGCCGTCACGGACATCGCCAGGGGAAGTCACGTGCACGTCCACAATGTGAGGAGCCTGCGGGGGTAGAGCGAATGCGAACGATAAAGGCGTACAAGAGGGCCGATGGTTCCGTTGGCATCCGCAACAAGGTGCTCGTCCTTCCTTCCGTGGTCTGCGCCGCGGAGACGGCGCGCATGATCGCCGGACAGGTCCAGGGGACGGTGGCGCTGCAGAATCATCTCGGATGCGGGCAGATCGGCGAGGATGCGAAGATGACGGTCGACACGCTGGTGGGACTGGGAAGAAACCCCAACGTGTTCGGTGTTCTGGTGGTGGGGCTCGGGTGCGAGACCGCAAGACCCCACGCCGTGGCGGAGGCCATCGCCGCCTCGGGAAAACCCGTGGAGTGCGTGGTCATTCAGGAACTGGGAGGCACACTCAACACCATCCGCGAAGGTGTCCGCCTTGCCATGGATCTGGTTCAGCGGGCGAGCATGGAAGAGCGCGTCCCCTGTGACGCGGCGGCTCTTTGCGTGGCAGTGGAATGCGGCGGTTCGGACCCCACGTCGGGCATCGCCGCCAATCCCTCCGTGGGCTCCGCCTGCGACCGGGTGGTCGCCGCAGGGGGGACGGTGATCCTCAGCGAGACCACGGAACTCATCGGTGCGGAACACCTTCTCGCCAAAAGAGCTGTCGCGCCCGAGGTCGGCGAGGCATTGAAGGCGATCTGCCGCAGAATGGAGCAGCGCGCCGCCGACATGGGAACAAGTCTGCGCGGGGGCAATCCCTCGCCGGGCAACATCGAGGGCGGTCTCACCACGCTGGAGGAGAAATCCCTGGGTTGCGTGCACAAGGCGGGGACCTCACCGCTTCAGGAAGTGCTCCCCTACGGCGCGGTACCCACGCGAAAAGGGCTCGTCATGATGGACACGCCCGGTTTCGACATCGACTCCGTCACGGGCATGGTGGCGGGCGGAGCACAGCTCTGTGTCTTCACCACAGGACTCGGAACGCCCGTGGGCAATCCCATTGCGCCGGTGATCAAGGTGACGGGCAACCCCGCCACGTACGGACGCATGCGGGACAACCTCGATGTCAACGCCGGACGTATCCTGGAGGAGGGGCTTTCCATCGACGAGATGGGGGAGGAGATCTGGAGGGAAATCCTCGCCGTGGCGGAGGGAAAACAGACCCGCTCGGAAATCCTCGGTTATTGCGAATCGAGCTTCTGGCGCTGCGGCACCTGTGTGTGACCCGGAGACCGGCGACGTCGCCCCGGCGAGGGTGGCGTCGGGGAGAACGCTGACTCGGGAAAGAAGTGGATGAGGATCATGGTTGGACGAGGACAAGACGAGCGTGACATCACCGGAGCCTATTACTTGGGGCTCATGCACGGCGCGGGATATCGGAGCGGCGACCTCCGCAAACCGCTCATCGGCATCGTCAATTCCTGGACGGATGTGAATCCGGGGCACAAGCCGCTGCGGGAGCTGGCCGGATTCGTCAGGGAGGGTGTCTGGGCGGGGGGCGGTGCGCCGGGGGAATTCACGGTTCCCGCTCCCTGCGACGGTATGGCCCAGGGACATGGCATGCACTACGTGCTTCCCCAGAGGGATCTCATCGCCGCCTCCGTCGAAGCCATGGTGGAGGCCCACGGTTTCGACGGGCTGGTGATGCTCGCCTCGTGCGACAAGATCATCCCGGGCATGCTCATGGCAGCGGCGCGGCTGAATCTGCCCACCCTCTTTCTCACGGCGGGGGCCATGCTTCCCTTCACCGAAGGAGAAAGGACCTTCGTGACCTCGGACCTCAAAGAGGCCATCGGAAAGAGGAACAGCGGCACCATCGACGACGAAACCTTCCGGCGCTGGACCTGCGGTTTCTGTGCCTCCGGCGGCACCTGTTCCATGTTCGGCACAGCCAACACCATGGGAACCTTTCTGGAGGCGACGGGGGTGGCACCCTTCGGCTCCGCCACCATGCTCTTCTGCGATGCCGCCAAAGTGCGGCAGGCCCGGGACGTGGGAGAACGAATCGTCGCTCTGGTCCGGGAGGAACGTCCGCTCTCGCTCTTTCTCAACGCCGCGTCCGTGACGAACGGCATCAAGTACGTCTCGGCCACGGGAGGATCGACGAACGCCGTGCTCCACACGCTGGCCCTGGCGAAGGTCCTCGGAATGGATCTCGACCTGCGGCGCTTCGACGCCATTCAGGAATCCGTTCCCGTCGTCGCTAAGTTCAAGCCCTCGGCGGAGCCCAACATCGACGACTATCACCGCGCGGGAGGGGTACGGGGCGTGCTTGCCACCATCCGGGAGCACCTGGACACCACGGTGCCCCTCGCCATGGGCGGAACGCTGGCGGAGAACCTTGACATTCCGGGAACACCCGTGAATCGCCGGGTCATCCGACCCCTCGCGGAACCGCTTCACGAGAAGGGGTGTTTCTCCATTCTCTCGGGAAATCTGGCTCCCCTCGGGGCGGTAGTGAAGAAGAGCGGTGTGGATCCCCGCATGTTCCATCACGTGGGGCCCGCGGTGGTGTTCGACTCCGAGGAGGATGTCCGGATCTTCCTTCTCTCGAAAAAGGTTGAGCCCGGTTCGGTTCTGGTGGTACGCTACGAAGGGCCCAAAGGAGGTCCCGGCATGCGGGAGCTCTCCATACCGGCGGCCATGCTCGTGGGCATGGGGCTCGCCTCGTCGGTCGCCATGGTTACGGACGGCCGTTTTTCCGGTGCCACCCGCGGTCCCTGCGTGGGGCACGTGGCTCCCGAGGCGTGGGTGGGCGGTCCCCTGGCGCTCGTCCGCGACGGTGACCGTATCGAAATCGATCTGGAGCGCAAGCTCCTCCAGCTTCACGTGAGCGAGGCCGAACTGAAACACCGCCGCGGCGGGATGAGACGTCCGGAACGGCCCCTTCGCGGCATGCTCGCCGCCTATCGCGCTGGAGTCGGATCCGCTCACGAGGGTGCGCTCTGGCTCTATCGGGAGAATATCGGGGAAGACGACACGGACGCTACCTGGAAGTGAAAAGGAGAGGACGACAATGCGTTTGGCGACGATCCGCTTTGATGGCTGCGAAGAAGCGGCGGTGCTGGTGGGGAGCGTTCCCGTTCCCCTGACGCTGGTGAACCGGAACCTGGGGACGAACTGGATTCCCTCGGTCTTCGATCTCGTCGTGTCGGGCGAGCTGTTCCACATGACCGACTGGTACCGCGCCGAGGGTGCAGCGGATCTCGAATCCCTCGCGAAGGAATGCGGCGTGGAGAACGTCACCTACGCTCCGCTTTACCGGACGCCCGGAAAGATCTGGGGTATCGGGCTCAACTACGTGGACCACGCCGCGGATCTGGCGGAAAAAGCACCCCAGTCCGAACCGGCGAGTTTCATGCGCCCCGCGAGCACCGTCGTCGGATATGGTGACCCTGTGCGGATTCCCCTGCAGTCCGAGAAGACCACCGGCGAGGCCGAGCTTGGTGTGGTGTTCGGGAAGTATGCCCGGAACGTTTCCCGGGAGCGTTGGCTCGACGTGGTGGCGGGGTTCGTGTGCATCCTCGACATGACCGCCGAGGACATCCTGCGGCGCAATCCCCGTTACCTCACCCGGAGCAAGAGCTTCGACACCTTTTTCAGCTTCGGTCCCCATCTCGTCACGCCGGACGAGATTTCGGACGTGGCGGCTCTCCGGGTGGCCACGGTGAAGAACGGAGAGGTTTGGGCGGAGAACACGCCGAAGAACATGATGTTTCCTCCGGACGAACTGGTGGCTTTTCACAGCCGGGTTTTCCCCTGGTGTCCCGGGGACATCCTCTCCACGGGAACGCCCCGGGCGGTTCCCTTGGAGCACGGGGATCTTCTCGAATGCCGTATCACCGGCTTCGAGCCGCTCCGAAATCCCGTGGAGGACCTGAAGCGCCTCTGAGGCGAGAAAGAATGCCGGGGATTCCGGGAATTCGATTCCACGGGAACGCTCTGGTCGGTGTCTTTTGAGCACTGAGATTGATCGAATACTGTACACCGACTTTCTCCGGAAGGGCTGTCGGAATGGAAAAATGCGC
>Ga0067045_1000113_pt1 | contig 25194 bp, 26 predicted proteins | sample TerdegcTABiofilm_FD_59184 | JGI IMG/M metagenome (GOLD analysis project Ga0067045, IMG submission 59184) | Combined Assembly of (Gp0054472, Gp0054536) Wastewater bioreactor microbial communities from Singapore -Terephthalate degrading... | reverse complement strand
GACGCAGAATCATGCGTATTGGAGATATCGTGGTCTTTGACAAGGGATACTACTCTTATGATAACTATATCAAGGGTATTTTTGAATTTAACATTGTTCCTCTGATATTTTCGAAAAAGAATTTTTCTTCTTCGAAATTGATGGAGAAGCTCGTGTATCCACTCTGGATATTTGGTAGATCTGATACTCTCCTTCTTATGAAACGGTTTGCGTCTCTTGTCAGAAAATTGCTCATATACCTCAAGGACCAGACACCATTTCTGGAGAAGAGATCTCTTATCGAGGATGTATTCAAAACAGCGAAGAATGCATTCGGTTTAAGGAGAATACACAAATATACAACGAAATCTGTGAAAAAAACGGTCTGTTTGAATGTACTTTTACTCGGACTCGTTATTTCTCTGGGATTTGGTGAAAAGATTGGATTACAACGGCTTTCTGAGTGGNGACTAGGGGAGGGGGATAAAGCATTCTTATCTGCCACATCCACCCGGATGGTTCTGGAGTTTTGGAGGAGTGATTTGACACGGGTCTTCTCCCCATGATCCATGGAGAGAAAAAAAAGGGTTTTACTCGCGGACAGTGATCTTCAGACCTTCATTATCCACAGCTGACGTGACAGCGATACCAAGACCCAGATCCCTGATGATTGCTTTCACATCAGGTGCCGGCTTTCCCGTGATTATGGCAATGGAAGGCCCGACAGAGCTCATTCCCACGAACTCGAGCCCCGCTTCCCGAAGCCTGCTCATGTGATGGTAGATTGAAAAGCTGTGGTGCTCCACTTCCGCCCTCTTTGAACCCCGGAAATCGAATTCCCAGATGATGTCCCCCATTTTTCGGAGATCCCCCTTCTCGAGGGCCGGGATGAGGTCCATCATGATCAGGTAAGCTTTCAGCTCCCTGTCGCGGTAGTCAAGGACCCGCGCCTTGTTCATCAGCAGGTCGAATTCCTTTGTTCCGGCTGATGAGATATCACTGGGGGGAATGACGATATAGACGTCCTTTCCTGCTGCGAACGGGTGGTGGTAGATGAGGGTCAGGTCATCCCCCATGATCGCCATCCCCCCGTACGTGGATGCCGCAGGCCCAACGCCTGTCTCGAACCCGAATGCAACATTCCCGTCGACTGTCTCCTCGACGTAGTTGTAGCCTATCATCTTCCGGAGCTGGTCATCCGAGAAGGGGGAGCCCACCGCCCTGTTGAGGGCATGGGCAAGCGCAATCATGATCGTGCTCGTGGAACCCAGTCCCACGTGCTGGTACTGGTGGTCCCGGGCCGTTACAGAGAACCCGCCCCTGTATCCTGACAGGGTTTTGAAAACCTCGATGAAGTGCCGGATGATGGCAGGGCGGGTATAATCAATGGATATCTCTTTCTCCGTGCAGGACGCGGTAACGGTGCAGTAGAGCTGGATTGCAAAACCTACCCCGCCTCCCCCCGGGCGGGAGGGCGAGAACCTGTTCATATCAAGAACAGTGAGGTGGATCCGGGCCGGGGCTCTGACGGTGACAGTTCCCCGGATGGGGTCAACCGGGTTTACACGCTCGATGCCGGCAGTTTTTATGTTCTCGCCGGGCCTGAACGTGACAAATTCATACTCGACGAGGTCGAGGTCGCCTCCGCGAATCTTCATTACTGTCATGGAATGACTCGTCCTTCCATCACTTCAGAGCGTGGGAAGAGAAAAGTGTTTTGATGTGCAGGGATATTCCTGCATCCGAAAAAGAAACAATTATACCTGCCTGTCCTCCACAATCTACTGGTAAATCCTTTAAATTGCATGAGATAAGGAGAAGAGAATGGATTCATATATCTGCACGATATGCGGGCACGAGTACAGCCCGGAGAGGGGAGAACCTGACATGGGTATCCCCCCGGGGATCGAGTTTTCGAAGCTTCCGGATGGGTGGAGGTGTCCAGTCTGTCAGGCGGCACCCAGCCTGTTCCGGCGCATGTGAGGGGAAAAATCAATGGCAGTACGCGAGATTGTTCCCGGAATTTATGCAGTGGGTGCCCCTGACTTCGACCGGAGGCTCTTTGACTCGCTCATTCCCCTTCCGAACGGGACAAGCTACAACGCCTACCTCGTGAGGGGAGAGAAGAAGACAGCTCTTGTTGACACGGTCGACCCGGCAAAGGAACTCGATCTGGTCACAAACCTTGTCAAAGCCCGGATAGAGAGTATCGACTACATTGTTAGCAACCATGCCGAACAGGATCACTCCGGGTCGCTCCCGATGATGGCCGAACTCTTCCCCCGTGCGTCCATCGTCGTGAACGAGAAGTCAAAAGATCTCGTTGTCCGTCTCCTCGATGTCGATCCGAACCGTCTGCTCGTTGTCAGGGATGGTGACACGCTGGATCTGGGGAGAAAGACACTCCGGTTCCTGATCACGCCATGGGTGCACTGGCCTGAGACAATGGTGACCTATGCCGTCGAAGACCGTGTCCTCTTCTCCTGCGATCTTTTCGGGACACATTATGCGGATAGTTCCCTCTTTATGGAGGACGAACGGGAAGTCTATTCCTCTGCCAAGAGGTATTACGCGGAGATCATGATGCCCTTCCGCACGAACATTGCAGAACACATGCAAAAACTAAAAGATCTCCCGATCTCCATCATAGCACCCAGTCACGGACCGGTTTATTCCCGTCCCGAAATTATCCTGAGCGCTTACAGGGAATGGATATCTGATGATGTGGCAGACGAGGTCGTGGTCCCTTACGTGAGCATGCACGGGAGCACCGAGAAGATGGTCGGTCACCTCTGCGAAGCACTCCTCGAGCGGAATATCCGTGTCAAACCCTTCAACCTGCCCTCAACCGATATCGGGGAACTCGCAATGGCACTCGTGGATGCGGCAACAGTCGTCATCGGGACACCCACGGTCCTCTTCGGTCCGCATCCGGAGGCAGTCTATGCAACATACCTCTTCAACATGCTCCGGCCCAAGACCCGGTTCCTCTCGGTGATCGGTTCCTACGGGTGGGGCGGAAATACCGTCGAGGTGCTCAAAGGGATGGTCACCCGCGTCAAACCCGAGCTGCTCGAGCCTGTCTATATCAGGGGAGCACCCCTGGCAGCTGACCTGAAAAAGGTGGAGGAGCTTGCCGACACTATCGAGAGAAAGCACCGGGAGATCGGCATCCACGCGTGAATTCTCCGGTCGGAATATCGAGGAGAACCAGAAGAGCAATATCCGTGACCCTCAACCCCGCCGGGGAAGATACCCAAGGATGATGTGAGAGGATGGATTACATCGCCCCCCTCCGTTCCGTTCTGACTTCATCGGATCTGGTCTATGTCATTGGAGTGGCCGGGGACAGCGGGTCAGGCAAGACGACGTTTGCGTCAGCAATCCGTCACGTTCTCGGCGATGACATTGCTGCAACCATATCTCTCGACGACTACCATCTCTATGACCGGAAAGAGAGAAAGGTACGCGGTATAACCCCCCTGTCCCCTCTTGCAAACGACCTCGACCGCCTGGAAAGGGACGTCAGTCTCCTGAGGCAGGGTCTCCCCATCGAGAAACATGTCTATGACCACACCACGGGAACGATCAGGGGCCCGTTTCCTTTCCAGCCGGTAAAGATCCTGGTTCTGGAGGGGCTTTTTTCTTTCTTCTCGGAAGAACTCCGGCGCCTGTGCAACTTTACACTGTATGTCGATCCTGACTCCGACGTGAAAAAGGAATGGAAACTGAAGCGGGATACCAGTATCAGGGGCTATACGGAACGGGAAGTGAGAGAGGAGCGGGCGCAGCGGGAAGCAGATTACGTGACATACATTTTACCGCAACGCCAGCATGCCAACGCAGTCGCAGGGATCTCCTTCTCCCGGTTTGGAAGGGGTCTTGGGTGGGAAGAAGATGTATACCGGGTCACGCTCACGTTCTCACCATGGGATCACTACCCTCCCGGAGAGACGCTTTCTTTCGATCCCGGGAACCTGTTCAGGACATGGGAAAAACCGTTTTCCCTCCTGTTCCGGCCGGGAGACAGCAGGGCAGGAGCTGGAGGAACCCTCGAAGCGGATGGTTTCCTTCCCATCAATAGTGCGGCAAACCTCATCCGGTACCTGGAAAAAACCACCGGGCGAAACCCGCTTTCTGGCATGCAGGCAGGGAGCATGCTCACACCAATCCTCTTTGCACAGCTCTTCCTCTGCGGCTGCATCATCATGCACCGGCTCTCTCTTTCAGGTGCGGATCATCCGGGCAAACTTACATCATCCGGGAAACTCCAACATCTATCCAGCTGATGGGCAGGATACGTTATTTCTCGATAATCCTTGGGGAACTTGGGGAAATGCTCCTTTTCATCAGTCCCCTGACACTCCTCCCGCTGTTAGTCGGGATACTGTTTGGAGAATGGGAGATGCTCCTGCCACTGGCGACAGTCCCATTGTTCTTTTTTACCGGAGGGATGCTCCTCAACTTCATCCCCCGGAGGGCAGGCGAGGTCACGTTCTCTGCAGCTCTCTGCTCTGTTGCCCTTCTCTGGCTCTCGTTCGCCCTGGTCTCCTGCATCCCGTTTTTGCTCGTCCTCGACATCTCCTTTACTGATGCACTCTTTGAGGCGATGGCCGGCTGGACGGGAACAGGTTTTTCCCTCCTCCACGATATCGAGTCCCTCCCAAACAGCTTGCTGTTCTGGAGGACTTACATGCAGTGGCTGGGAGGACTTGCAATCATCTCCCTCTCCCTGACGATTGCATTCCGGTCAGGCCTCGAAAACCTGCCGCTCTTCCGACCGGAGAGCAGGACAGAACGTATCATTCCCAGTATCGTTGCCAACGGAAAGGAGATCTGGGCAGTATACATCCTGCTCACGGNGATTTCGGTCGGGATAATCCTGATTGCGAGGGTTTCGCTGNGGGACGCACTCCACCTCGCACTCTCCGGTATCTCCACCGGTGGTTTCATCCCTGTCGAAGGCGGGGTCTCCGCATACCATAACCCGGTACTTGAGTTCCTCCTCGTTCCCGTGATGATCATGGGATCGATCCCCTTCTCCCTCTTCTACATGACATACCGCAACAGGAAAGTCTCCTTTCTCTCGGACGAACAGGTCAGGATACTCATTTATTTTCTCTGTTTTGGCTTTCTCATCGTTGCTGGTGACCTGGTCTTCATCTCCCGTTGCACCCCTGCAGAAGCTGTCAGGGAAGGACTCTTCATGACGACTGCTGTCATAAGCACTACCGGGTTCCAGAATGTCAATCCCTCCCTCTTTCCGTCAGTCACCCTTGCCTTCCTGACGATGCTGATGTTCGTTGGAGGACCGAGCGGAAGCACCGCGGGCGGACTGCACCTCTCGAGGATTGCGCTTGGGTACCGGGGAATTGTCTGGTGGTTCCAGCGGGCATTCGTCCGGAGTTGCGTCCTCGTGCCGTTCCGGTACCAGGGGAGGAATGTCCCGGTCGAGGTTGCCGAACCTGAGCTCTCCAAGAGCATGCTCGTCATCATTCTTTCGGTCATCACCGTATTTATCGGGACGATGATAATCCTGCAGTTCCATATCATATCCTGCGATGTCACGGTCCTTGTCTTTGACATCGTCTCTGCACTCAGTTCCTGCGGTGTGAGTGCAGGGTATGTCAGTCCGACCATGCCACTCGTCTCAAAATGGGTCTTTATCTTCGTGATGTGGCTCGGGCGACTCGATGTCATCCCTGTCATCGTACTGTTCACGGGCCTTTTGAAGGGAAGAGATTGAAAGAGCGGTATTATTATTCAATTTTTATTTTTTTAATTACAAAATATCTTATTAGCACCGGTGACAAATAGGTACGCAATGAAGCAGATCGCCCTCTACGGGAAAGGGGGTATTGGAAAATCGACTACTGCGGCAAATCTCTCGGCCGCTCTTGCGTGCCGGGGGCTCGATATCATGCAGATCGGGTGCGACCCGAAGAGGGACAGCACGAGGATGCTGATGCAGGGGAGGCTGATTCCGACCGTAATGGATCTTGTCCGTGAGAGAGGTGACAGTGGCATCTCGCAGGCCGAGGTGGTTTTCTCCGGGTTCCGGGGAGTCCGTTGCGTCGAGGCCGGAGGTCCGGAACCCGGAGTCGGATGTGCCGGGCGGGGTATCATTGCGACATTCCAGATCCTCGAACGCCTGGGAGCTCTCCATGCCGATGTTGTCATATACGATGTCCTGGGCGACGTGGTCTGCGGGGGGTTCGCAATGCCGATGCGCGAGGGGTATGCAGAGGAGGNGTACCTCGTCACGTCAGGGGAGCTGATGTCCCTGTACGCTGCAAACAACATATGCAAGGCAATATCGCGGCTCTCATCCCGGTCCGGGAGCACGTGCAGGCTGGCCGGCGTCATATGCAATGCGAAGAACCTGCCCCGCGAGGAGGAACTCGTTGCAGAGTTTGCAGAAAGGATCGGAAGTTTCCTCATCCAGTACATTCCCAGGGATCAGGTGGTCCAGCAGGCCGAGCTGCACAAGATGACCGTCGTGGAGTTCTCTCCATCGAGCCGGCAGGCGGACATCTACCGTGACCTTGCCCAAAAAGTCCTGGAAAACAGGAGGATGGATATTCCCGTCCCGCTTGGAATCGAGGAACTCGAAAGACTTGCCTATGAGTACTCCCCCTGAAAGCGGGTGCACGCTGACCGGTGCTCTCTCTGTGACAGCAGAGATCGAGGGATCGACAACGATCATCCACGGGCCCAGCGGGTGCGCTCACCACAATTTCTCTCTCTTTCATGCTCTCTGTGCAGGCAGGGACGACCCGCGACTCCCCCGCATTCTCTCGACAGACCTGGGCGAGAGGGAGATCATATTCGGTGGCGAAGACATCCTCGATGCGGTCATCCGGAAGGCTGCGCGAAAAAACCCGTCAATTATCTGCGTTCTTTCGACATGCGTCACGGGGGCTATCGGGGACGACATCGAGGCTGTCTGCAGGGGATATCAGTCCGTTCCCGTTATCCCCATACCGACAGCCGGCTCTCTCGGTGGAAATTTCCATAACGGCCATGTCCAGGCCCTGATCTCCCTCTCTTCTCTGGCTGTGGATCCAGAGACCACCCCTTCGGTGAATATCGTCGGGGAGAAGACCCTCGAATTCGAACGCGACGAGAACTATACCGAGGTAAAAAGGCTCCTTTCGGCAGTGGGGATCCCCATCGGCACACGTTTCATCTGCAGATCCACCATCGGGAATGTATCCCGGATCTCTCAAGGGTCATGCAACATCCTGCGCGACTCTTCGATGACCATTGTGGGGAAATACCTGGAGAAGAGGTTCAGGACACCTTTTATCGATTCTTTTCCCGTGGGGCTGACAGGAACAATACGGTTTCTTGAAGAGGTGGGATCCCTCTTCTCCATCGATGTTTCCGGTGCTGTGGCAGAGGAGGAGGCAAGACAGGAGAAATTACTTGAGAAATTCCAGTCCCTCAGGGGAGAGAGAGTGCATTTCTGCAACCCTTCTGGAAATACGCCTGAAACTGACCTCTGCAGGGAGATTGCTGATGCAGCAGGAATCACCGTTCATCCGGCAGGTAAGCCGGTCCCTGTTCCGGATCCATTTCCCGTCGGTACGGGAGGGATAGGACGGATCCTCCACCGCTGGAGGCGTGCCTGCCGTGCATGAATGTGCAGGGCCGCTCTGGCCGTGTGCTCTTACCGGTGCAGCAGCTGCCCTTGCGGGAATAAGGGGGGTCGGGGTTGTCGTCCATGGGTCGCTTGGCTGCTACTATTACCCCTCGTCAGTCCTCCACCAGCCCCTTTACTGCACCTCTGTTTCAGAAAGGGACATCATTCTCGGGACAGAAGACGCACTCGTCCGCACGATTGAAAAAATACGGGAGAAGTACAGGCTGATAGCCGTCCTCTGCACCTGCATTCCATCGATCATGGGAGAGGATATAAAGGAGATGCTCTCCGACAGATTCTCCGGGAATCCGGGGATATGCGTCATCGATTCTCCGGGGTTCTCCGGCGAGTACGAGGAAGGGTACCGGTCAGCAATCAGGGCACTCGATCTGGAGGTGTCAGAGGGCAGCAAGGGTGTAAACGTCGACGGTCTCTCGCCCTTTGACCCTTTCCAGCAGGGAAACCTCCAGGAGACGATGAGGCTCCTTGCACTTGCCGGAACGGGGGCCGGTGGCATTTTCTCTGCGGGCCTTTACAGGTACGGAGACCCTCTCTCCCGCTTCACTCTCCATACCAACCCGGATCTCGCACTTGATATCGGAGAGTCGCTCGGGACACTTGTTGGCATCTCCGGTATCAAAGATGCGGCAAAAAGACTCGAGGTCTTCTCCGGGGAGGCACAGGATATTCTGGAACGCGATATCCCCCTTGCCGAAGAAAAAATCGTAGCGGCCTGTGACCGTTACCTGAAAAGGTTTGACCCGCCGGGAGCAGCGCTATTCGGGCAGTGCCGGATGATGCAGGAGATTGCCCTGATGGTTGAGAGATACCTCGATGCAGATATTCTTGTTGTCGGTTCGAGGAATGCCCCCGTTCCGGGCAGGTTCAGGGTCGAAAGGGCAAGGGACTATGGAACTGTCTCCGATATCCTCTCGCAAACAGAACCTGACCTCGTGCTCGGCTCCTCCTATGAGAAATATGCATACCCCTGGGCAGCCTTTGTGGGTGTGACACCCCCTCTCAGGGGAGTGGTCAGGCTTCATTCCCGTCCGCTTGCCGGTATCGAGGGAGCGCTTGCACTCTTCGAGTCGATCCTGAATGCATGCATGGATCATGCGAAGAGGGGGATCGGCCAATCAGGAGGCCGGGCTGCCTGAGTTTCACTTTCACACCGCGCCCATCGAGGGTTTATATACCCGTCGTATCAGAAGGGGAGTACAGGTGTTATGGAGACCATGAAAAGGGCAGGATTCCTCTGCAGGGACGGGCACGAGGTCCTGGACGGGGATGGAATTCCCCGGGAGGTCATTTTCCTCTTCATCCACGGTGCACGGCTCTGCATTCCTCTCGGAGAGCTCCTCGATGCAATCGCGAGAGGAACACAGGTATCTGTCAGGACCGTCAAGAAGAACTGGATGGAGTACCTCGGAAGGGAGGCGGGAACTGTCTCACTCTCCCAGTCCGGAAGGGCCCTCAATATCTCCCTCATAAACGGGGACCGGTTCACGCTGTCCCTTGAATCACTCAGGGAAGTGCTCTCCTACAGGGAGAGAGCTGCCCCCATCATGGAGTTCTTCCCCAAAGCCGGAAAGAGATATACCCACAACCATCTCCTGACCGACTTTGCAGGCGCACTCCCCTCCTGCACCGCATGAGAGATCCATCCCTTGATCTTTACATTTCTCTTAAAAGGGCAGCGATATGATCCCCGACTTCGGAGGTCCGGGCTGTTCCCCCCATGTCCCGGGTCACGACGCCGTCCCGGATCGACTGCCCCACGGCAGCGAGGACTGCCTGTGCTGCATCCGTCTCCCCGATATGATCAAGGAGCATCGATCCTGCCCATATCGTTGCCATGGGGTTTGCCTGATCAAGACCCCTGTACTTGGGTGCAGACCCGTGGATGGGCTCGAACATGGAGGTTCCCTCCGGGTTGATGTTTCCCCCTGCCGCCAGGCCAAGACCGCCCTGTATCATGGCCCCAAGGTCGGTGATGATGTCTCCGAACATGTTCGGGGTCACCACGACATCGAAGGATTCAGGGTTCTTGACAAACCACATCGTGACTGCATCGACAAAGGCATACTCCGTGACAAGATCCCTGTGCTGGGCGGTGACCTCTGAAAAGACCTCGCGCCAGAGGCCATACACATCGGTGAGCACATTTGCCTTGTCCACCGAAGTCAGCTTTTTCCTCCTTCTCTCTGCAAGATCGCACGCATAGGATATGACCCTCTTTGCCCCCTCGCGCGTGATGACACCAATCTGGTAGGCCACCTCTTCGGCATCGCTCTCGCAATCGATCCCGAACCTGATGCTGTAGAGATTGCGATCTATCTCGTGGGTCGCCCTGTCCTTCCGCCGGAACCTCCCGCCTACCCCGACATAGAAGTCCTCAGTGTTCTCCCTGACGACAACAAAGTCGATGTCCCGGGATGATTTCCCTGCAAGAGGTGTTGTGACACCTTCGAGGAGCCTGACAGGTCGGAGGTTGACATACTGGTCGAAGAAGAAACGTAATGTAAGGAGGATCCCCTTTTCGAGGATACCCGGTCTGACCCTCTCGTCACCCACCGCACCAAAGTAGATCGCCCTGAACCGGGAGAGTTCTGTCAGATCCTCCTTCGTGAGAAGCTCTCCGGTCTTAAGGTAACGTTCAGCCCCGATATCGAAATCCTCCCACTGGATATCGAATGAGAATCGATCCGCTGCTGCTTCGAGGACCTTTTTGCCCTCCGCAACGATCTCGGGTCCTATCCCGTCCCCGCCGATTACCGCGATCCTGTGCATGTCTCCACCTTCTCGATCTTCTGCGCATAGGCAACGAGTCCCCCGGCAGCGATAATCTCCTTTAAGAAGGGAGGGACAGGTTCAACCGGGTAACTCCTCCCCCCCGACTCGATCGAGCCTTTGTCGAGGTGGAGCGTTACCACTGCACCGTCCTCGATGCTATCAGCCTCCCTGCAGACGAGGGGAAGGATCCCGACATTGATTGCATTCCTGTAAAAAATACGGGCAAAGGACCGTGCAATAATAACCTTCACCCCTGCGCCGAGGAGGGCGAGGGGAGCATGTTCGCGCGAGGAACCGCACCCGAAGTTCTTTCCGGCAACTATTATGTCACCTTCACGTGCATCCTGGGCGAACTCGTCGCGTATCCCCTCGAACGCATGGGTTGCGAGCGCCCATGGGTCGTAGACGACCAGGTACCTTCCCGGAATGATAGCATCCGTATCGATATTGTCTCCGAATTTCCACACTCTCATCCTTCACACCTCCCGCGGGTCGGTGATCTCTCCTCTCATGGCACTGGCAGCAGCCGTCGCGGGGGAACAGAGATAGACAAATGCATCCGTGCTCCCCTGCCGGCCCCGGAAATTCCTGTTCGAGGTGGATAGAGAGACCTCGCCGGGGGCAAGGAGACCGAACGCGCCTCCCATGCACGGACCGCAGCAGGGGGCCTCGACGAGGGCCCCTGCAGAGACGAATCTCTCTATCAGTCCTGCCTTCAGCGCTTTTTGGTATTCGGTCCTCGATGCGGGAATGATGATGACACGGACGTCCGGGTGGAACACCCTGTCACCGAGGACCTCTGCAGCCACTTTCAGGTCTTCGTATCGTCCGTTCGTGCAGGAACCGATGAAGACCTGATCGATGTGCGTGCCGGCAACTTTCGTCACGTCAACGACCTGGTCCACGTTATGGGGGATTGCCACGCGGGGTGAGAGCCGGGATGCATCGAACCTGTAGTCCATCGAAAAGGAGGCATTTTCGTCGCTTTCCAGTGGAATAGACCTATTGTCCCTCTTTCCTGCAAGGTACCTGAAAGTTATTTCATCGGGCGGGATTATCCCTGCTTTTGCCCCCATTTCGACTGCCATGTTGCAGCATGTCATCCGCCCGGACATATCCATTGTCCTGAAAGTTTCGCCCGTAAACTCGATGGCCTGGTATGTAGCGCCGTCGGCCCCTATGCGCCCTGCAATATCGAGGATGAGATCCTTTGGCCCGACCCTCCGGGGGAATTTCCCGGTGACATCGACCCGGATCGTCTCAGGGACCCGGAAATACAGTGCACCGAACTTGAGGACGAACCCCATGTCGGTCGACCCGATACCGGTCGCAAATGCACCGACCGCGCCGTACATGCACGTGTGGGAATCTGCACCGACGATGATCTCGCCGGGTCCGGCACGCCCGCGTTCCATGACGACCTGATGACAGATACCCTCCCTCACATCGAGGTTCTCGATTCCCTGTTCCCGGGCGAATTTTCTTAAGAATACATGGTTCTGCGCAGCAGAGATCGAATCAGCAGGCACCTGGTGATCGAAGAGGAGGACAATCCTGTCCGGGTCGAACACATTTTTTCCTCCCATCTCGTGGAACTTCTGGACGGCGAGGGGCCCCGTGATGTCATGGATCATGGCCATGTCAACAGGAGCCATGACGACATCCCCAGCCCTGACAGTCCGTGCACATTTCCCTGAGAATATCTTCTCGACCAGCGTTGATGCCATATCAGAATCATCAATGTATGCACCGTCCTTCTTCATGTATTTTGGTATGGAGTGTTCCTGTCGTGCAGGGAGAAAAACCAGGGTACCCCTGGTGGAAAAGAGCACCTCTCTGATGAATCGAGATTATTGCGAATTTTTCCGAAGTTAAAGAAAGATATTTGAATTTATAAGAAAATATGACACGGCATGCAGAACAAGAGTAACAGGCGATTGTATTCCTGTCTCATCGTCCTCTTCCTGTTTCTTGCCTTCCTTCCGGGGATTGCAGGAGCAGCGGAGGATAACGAGAGGACGATCGCCACATCTGGAAGAGCTGAAACGATGGTCACTCCTGATCGGGCACAGGTGACCGTCTCTGTCGTAACTGAGAATGCCAACGTCCAGGCGGCCCAGGCCGAGAATGCACGCATCATGGACTCGGTCGTCAGTGCGATCGGGGGGCTTGGGATAGAGAAGAAGGATCTCAAAACAACAGGATATTCCATATATCCTGTGTACGACGATGCAAAGGTTCCGTTCGGACAGAAAGTCAAATACTACCGGGTCACGAACAGCCTGCAGGTTACCATCAGGGACATCTCCCGGACAGGAGACGTCATTGATACAGCCGTTAAATCCGGCGCAAACGAGGTCGGCTCGATCACGTTTATGATCAGCGAGGAACTGGAACAGTCCCTGCGAAACGAACTCCTTGTAAAAGCCGTAAAAAAAGCATATTCAGATGCATCGGTCGTTGCAGGTGCTGCGGGAGTGACGATCACGGGAGTGAAANAGATCACCGTGGCGGGTTCCTNCCCTCCGGTTATCTACAGGAACACTGCCAGTTGGGGCATGGCTGACAAGGAGTATGTACAGGCTCCCACGCCGATCGAAGCGGGAGAACTGAAGGTCACTGCAGAGGTGAATGCAGTCTACCTCGTTGGGTAGGGCTCCTTCAGTTCTGAGAGTCATGCACAGGGACTCCTGTCCTGTTCCAAATTTTTCCATTTTTTTCAATATTCGTGGCCTGTTTGAAGATATTTCAATCATTTTTACCTTCATGGAAACATGTATCGCTCTGCTTCCTCAACCGTTTCGACATATGCAACACGGATGCCGAGGGTCTCCTCGATATATTCCTTCGTGTCAACGTATTCCGGGACCTGCTCGATGAAATGCAACCCTCCGATTGTCCTCGATCGTTCGGAGAGCTTCGCCAGCCGGGCATTTTCCCTCGGGAGGAGGAGCAGCGTTTTTCCCGAATCCCGGGCAGCCGTGGCTTTTTCGATGATTCCACCGATAGCACCTATTTTTCCCCCGGGACTGATGGTTCCGGTGATCGTGACCGAGGGATTGGGGGGCTTTTCCTCGAGCGCGGATTCGACCAGGAGCGTCATCAGGGCACCGGCACTTGGTCCCTCGACGGCCGGCACCGATCCCTCAGACGCGATCGAGAAGATGATGTCGTGGTGCGAGAGGTCTCTTCCGGTTCTCTCTCCGGCCACCGAGACGGCCGTGTGTGCTGCATCCTGGAACACGATGCCCATATAGGGCGTCGTATTGACGAGTATCCTTCCTGCACCCGGCACCACCTCGACAGAGATGGAGAGCATCTCGCCTGTCTGGCTGGTTCGTTCATAGACGAAAGGTCCTCTCCGGACGAAATCGGTCGTAGTTACCACCGCCGGGCCCTCGAGCACAGCCTTTCTGATCCCGTAACCCCCGCTGGAGAGCGAAACAGGAGAGCTTCCGTTTTTCACTGTATGATACTCCTCACCCGAAAGAGAGCTGTCATTGCAGGGCGGAAGGTCTGCCCTTCCCTTTTCCTGCGGTGCACCTGCAGGAGGCAGGAGGGGACTGCCAGAAAGGATAGCATGGGAGATAACAAGACCAAAAAGGATGTTCAATGCGAGAGAGATTGTTAAAGTGAGAGTGAGTACCCGCGATCTCACGGTACATCACCGGAAAGTGAGGTCAGCTCTCAGCCTCATCAGGTTTCTGTCCGGAGAACAATTGACTCCCCTGCCATGACGGCTCTGCACGGAGAGGTGCGATGCCTGTGACCTGATGTTCGGGCCGGGTTTCACGGGCAGAAACTAATTATCGTCATGCCACAGAATCAGTACCATGAAATGGGCTGTTTTTTCCCTGCTCTGCATCCTCTGCATCGTGGAAGGCGTTTTTGCGTATGAACTTTTCCTCGAGGCTCCCGGGGAAGTCCGGGCCGGAGCGCCGCTCGAAGTCTCCGGTACCACGACCTTCCCGGTCGGAACCGAGTTCGACCTCGTCCTTTACCACCTCCAGACAACGGTCCCGGAGCCTGTCGCGCAAAAGGGTATCGTGGTCGGGGATTCCCGGTCGTTCGAGACCTCGTTCCCGACGATGGGTCTTTCTCCCGGTAATTACAAGCTGGAGGTCAGGTTCCGCGCAGACCCGGGCTCGAAGCTGAGCTCCTCTTCGGTGATCACGCGACTTGTCCGGGTGATCGACAGATCCGGCGAGATTGTCATCACATCGGACCTGGATCAGGTGGTTGGGGATGCCCTTCACATCGAGGGATACGTGCCGAAGGCCGGAGTCGTCACGCTGACCATGAAGGTGACCGGGCCGCAGGGGGCTGCTGTCCCGCCCCAGGAGATCAGGACATCGACAGTCCTCGGAAAGGACGACGGGTTCTTCAGCAGGACGATTCCCGTCAGCGAGAAGGGGAACTATTACGTGGAATTCTCCGACGTGAAAGGGTATATCACGACGGTCAAGTTCACGGTCGATGAACCGGAAGGAACACCGGCTGTTCCGAGCGGGGCAACTCCGGAGACGACCGGAACTTCCCGGCTGCCGGAAACGCCGGCCGTCTCCCCATTTCCAATTGCGGGCTGTCTCGGCGGGCTCCTCCTCGTGGCGTTTGCGCTATGTGCAGGCAGGGGACGGTGATTCCACAGGGATACAGGGAATAATCAAGCCATATAACGCCTTTTTTGGCCTTCCACCTGTTTTATCTGAGGTATTCCCGTAGTGGCAATTGCCTCAGAATACCTGCTTTCATCATCGGGCTGCCCAATGAGAGCCCTGCGACGGCAGCGGGGGTTGTCATCCCGGCGAGGCAGAAGAACAATCTTTTCCTTTTTCCTGTGAGGAGAAATGATTATCTCGCCTTTCTCCAGAAGGAGACCTCGTACAGGAGAAGGATGACAATGATAAGGACACCGCCGAAGAAGAAGGCAAGGGCAATGTCTGCGGGAATCGGCTGCGGGAGAGACTGTGGTGCAGGGACTGCCAGCATCTTGACCCCTTCGTCCGCCCGGGAAGAGACCATTTCGCCCCCTCCCAGCCCGCCTGTCGTGGCATGAGAAGCGATGAGAGCAGCATACGCGCCGAGGGTGGAGAGGACAAGCACGCAGAAGAGCGCTGCATACTTGAGGAGGATCGAGCGAAGGTCCGGTACCCGCGGTGCCATGATCAGGAGCTGGTTGCGCAGCCCGTACACCTTGACCTGACGGCCCTTGACGCTGTACTTCGTGCTCCTGACCTCGATCAACCCCGCATCGAGGAGGTTCTCGATGTGGTACTTGACGGTTCCCAGTGGCATGGAGAGGGTGGAGGAGAGAGTCCCTGCAGTCGCCGGACCCTTCTCCAGGGCGTGGAGAATCTCGCCTGCGGCAGGACTCCCCATCGCCTTCCCGATCTTCTGGGAGCGCTCGTCGCCGGGTGCAAGGATAACAACTTCGGCCCCGGGCATTGCCGGCTCTGCCATACCGGAACCGGGATCTTTTTTCCTCCTCGTCCATTCTCTTTCCCCTCAAGACCCGAGGGCCGCGAGGATCTTCTCCCTTCCGGCGGAGAGTGCCGCGTCGATCTTATCGACGGCAGGGCCTCCTCCCCTTGCAAGGGTTGGTGTCCCCCCACCTTTCCCGCCGAGGATGGCACAGACATGCCCGATGATCTCGCCGGCATTGACCCTGTCTGTCCCTGACATCAGCAGTACCGTTGCCTGTTCCGAGCCGCTTGCAAGGAGCGCAACCCCGCCGCGGGCTGCTATCTCGCTCCCTATCCCTGCCAGTTCCTTTCCGGAGAGGTCGATTCTTCTGACGAGGACGGGTATGTTGCCAACGATCTCTTCGTCGAGGGCATCCCTCTCCATCCCGGCAATACGCTGGCGGAGTCTCTCGATCTCCTTCTTCTGGGCCTTCCACTCGGAGAAGAACCGCGCCACCGTGGCAGGCAGGAACTCCACCTGGACAGAGAGGACTTCGGCGGAGTCGGAGAGTATCTTTTCAAGCCTGTGTACATATTCGACAGCAGCAAGGCCAGCTGCAAATTCGAGGCGCTCGATCCCGTCCTGGATATGCTCGACCCGGATGACCTTGATGAACCCGACGTCTCCCGTGCTGCGGCAGTGGGTCCCTGCACAGGCCTCGACGTCTCCTGCCACCCGGACCACCCGTATCTCCCGCCCCGGCGGAACACCGCCCTGGTAGAGAGAGAACCCGTACATCTGCTCTGCCCGTGTCCTGTCGAGGTAACTGACCTCGATCGGGAGGTCTGCCATGACCATCCGGTTCGCCGCGATCTCGATCTTTCGGAGTTCCTCCGGTGTCACGTGCTTGTAATGCCTGATATCGAGTCGCGAGCTCTCCGGGCCCTTCTGAGCCCCGGCCTGGTGGACATGGGCACCGAGAACCTCCTTTGAGGCATGAAGGAGGATGTGGGTCGCCGTGTGGTGGCGCATCAGGGACCAGCGTCGTTCCTCGTCGATGATTCCCTTGACGCGGTCGCCGCGGCGGAGGACTCCACCGGTCACGTGGTGGAGGATGACGTCGCCCACCCTCCGGACGTCGTCGACCTTGACCATGGATTCCGCAGCAATGAGCATCCCCGTGTCAGACGGCTGGCCACCGCCCTCGGGGTAGAAGAGTGTCTGGTCAATGACCGCGTACCCGTCGAAGAAGTCGATGACCATGGCATCGAACTCCATGTCGGCGGGCTGCTCGTAGAAGAGCCTCCGGGTCGCTGGCAGGGAAGCGATCCTCTCGCTGTACCTGGCAAACGGGTCTTCCTCCTCCTCGGGCGCGGACTCCGAGTGCATCTCGGCAATGAGGGAGTAGAAGTTGTCAGGGAGCTCGACGACGGCTCCCTCCGCGGTTGCCACATCCCTGATGATCTCGGGCGGGATCCCGTGCGAGTCGTAGAGGGTGATCACCTCCTTGAGCGGGATGCGTTCCCTCCTGCTCCTGTAGGTCCGGGCGAGTCGCTGGACGATCTTTGTCCCCCTCTCGAGGGTGGCATTGCTCTTCTCCACCTCGCGTTCCACGATCTCGCGGACGATGCAGATGTCCTGCTCGAATGCCCCCGTTCCCACGATCTTCATCTGCTGCTCGATCAGGTCCGCGAGGGGCTCTTTTATCCCCAGTTCCTTCATCATCCGGAGGGTGCGGCGGAGGACGAGCCGGACGAGGTAACCCTCCCGCACGTTCGAGGGAACGATGCAGTCACCGAGCATGTAGGCAAGGCACCGGGTGTGATCCACGATCGCATACACCTTTTCGACAGGCGCAATCATCCTGTCAAGGCGCTCGATCGGGACATCGATCGCTGCTGCAACCTTCTTGCGGAGCTGCCAGAGGTTCGTCCCCGAGATATCCATGACACCGGCGAATCTCGCGTTCAGGGAGAGGATCTTCGTGTACTCCCTGTCCTCGAGGGCATGGGCAAGGCCTGCTGCCTCCATCACCCTGCTGACCATCTCCGGGAAGACCGCGTCGTAGATGGTCGGGGAACCCCGCGATGCCCAGACGAACCTCTCGAGGCCGTAGCCCGTGTCCACGATGGAGAGGGGCATGGGGTAGTACGTCTCCCCGCCGAGCTCAATCCCGGGTTTTCCGGTCTTCCTGCGGCCAAGGTTCATGAAGACGAGCGTTGCGACCTCGAGCCCCCCGATCAGGACTTCGAGGCTCGGGCCCGCGTTCCCGCCGCCCATCCACGGGTGCTCCTTGTAGGTGACGAGGGAGAGGTCTGCACCGATGGAGGAGAGGAACTTCTCGCATAGCTCGACCGTCCGCTCCTTCCAGTACACCTCCTCGCCCTCCCTGTTGAACGCGTGGTGGGCCATCATCTCGAAGAGGGTGAGGTGGCGGCCGGAACGCCCGACGGAGTCGAGGTCGTTTAACCTGATGCACGGCTGGGAGATGGTCAGGGGGTTTGCAGGCGGGGGAACGATCCCCCCCGTGACCCACGGCTGGAAATCGGCGATCGAGGCGATCGTGAGGTAGATGTCATCCCTCCACCGTGCGGCAACAGGGTACCGCGCGATCCGCGTGTGGCCGTTCTGCTCGAAGAAGGAGAGGAACGCTTCCCGCATCTCGTCGACCGTGTGACACCGGAATACCGGTGCCCCGATGAACCTGTAGGTCTCGCACGGCGCGTCACCGCAGGTCTGCGTGTCAGGGTTCCGCGTCCAGAACGCAGCCCCGCACTTCTGGCAGATCTTCCGGGTCAGTCCGTGGGTCCTGAAATATTCAAGCTGGTATTCCTCTTCGAGCATGGAACCACGTATTCTGCATTATTGGGCGGGATGCGATAAAAATTGTTGGCTTTATGTGCTCTTTTTCGTCCACGTCTCCTGGAACCACCCGTCGACGTCCCGGAACGTCCCTGTCAGCTCCGCCAGCCGGACGGCGAGCAGGTGCCAGCACGTTCCCCCCCGGTAGAGGTGGTCATGGCAGGTGCAGAACTCCTCCTCGACGATGTGCTGCCCGGAACTCCCGGATACGACGACAAAGTCCCTGTACCGCAGGACCCGGCCGGAATCGAGGGCATCGAGGGCTTTTTTCCCCCGCTCTCCGAAGACCTGCAGGAACTCCTCGCGGAGCCGGGGGGAGAGGGAGCGCTCCTCCCTCAGTCTCTTCCAGAACTCGTCGGGGTCCATGTGCTGACAACCGGGGGATCGTCGATGAACGTCCAGCCCATCCGGACGGCAAGAGCCCTCATGCCGGGCGCCTCGAGGGCATAGTGGGTCGCCTCGATAAGCGGCAGGGGGGATGCCCGGGCGACGGAGTACTTCAGGTCGGCGGAGAGAAAAGCGGTTGCCCCTGCCGCTGCAGCCTCCCCGATGAGGTCTTCAGAGAAGGCGGCCCCGCCGGCAGCGGCAAGGACTCCCGGCAGGGCGGGCCGGCCATAGGTCGTCAGGGGAGAGCGGAGCCTCTCTGCAATCTCCGGGAGGGTGAGCGGGCAGTCACCGGTCACGCCGAGGGAGAGGCGCCGGACGTTCTGGAGGCAGAGGAGGTCGGCGAGTGCATCGTTGATCCCGCCCTCTGCATAATCGAAGTTCGAATGGATGACAAAGACGTGCATCCCGGATGCGAGAAGGGACCGGAGGAGCGGTGCAAGCGCCCCGGTCACCGATGTCACGGGTGTCCAGAGGGGGGTGTGGTGCACGACGAGCATGTCGGACCCGGCAAAGACAGCCTCGCGGACGACACGGGGGGTCGCGTCGAGGGCGCAGGAGACCCTCCCGATCTCCCGCGTTCCCTCGACCACGAGGCCTATCCTCCCGGCGTCCCACTCCTCGGCACGGGACTGGGGAGCGATCTCCTCCATGAGGGCGAGGAACTCGGAAATGTCCATCGGTATGGTGTGTGTTCCGGGAGGTAATGAAACGTTGATTACTGTGAGTAATACGAAACATCTATAAATATTCATTTTGAAACATTCCGCCATGCACAAGACCATCCACCAGGTGAATGAACGGATACGGGAGGGAAATGCACGGGTGGTCACCGCCGAGGAGATGCCGGCAATCGTTGCGGAACTCGGCGAAGAGGGAGCCCTTGCAGAGGTAGACGTGGTCACGACCGGGACTTTCGGGGCGATGTGCTCCTCGGGATGCTTCTTCAACTTCGGCCATGCCGACCCTCCCATACGGATGGAGAAGGTCTGGCTCAACGATGTCGAGGCGTATGCAGGGGTGGCCGCGGTCGATGCGTACCTCGGCGCGACCGAGAAGTCAACGACACGGGAGGAGAACTACGGGGGAGCCCATGTCCTCGAGGATCTCGCGTCCGGCAAGGCCGTCGAACTCCGTGCGATCTCGCGCGGGACGGACTGTTACCCCCGGCGGACCATCACGACAGAGATCCTGCTCGAGAACTGCAACCAGGCCATCATGGTCAACCCGCGGAACGGGTACCAGAGGTACAACGCTGCAGGGAACTCGGGAGACCGTGTCCTGCACACGTACATGGGGATGCTCCTCCCGTCCCTTGGCAACATCAGCTACTCGGGTGCAGGGGTCCTCAATCCCCTCGCAAACGACCCGGAGCTCCGGGTGATAGGCCCGGGGGTCCCCTGTTTCCTCTGCGGCGCGGAAGGCATGGTCGTCGGCGAGGGGACGCAGGCCTCCCCGGCCACGGGATTCGGGACGCTCATGGTGAGCGGGAACCTCAAGGAGATGAACACCGATTTCCTCCGGGCGGCGACGATGACAGGGTACGGCGTCACCCTCTACGTCGGACTCGGCATCCCCATCCCTGTCCTTGACATCGAGACGGTCCGGAGCACCGCGGTCCGCGACGAGGATATCTGGGTCGACGTCATCGACTACAGCGTCCCCTCGCGCTCCCGCCCGTCCATTGCCCGGGTAAACTACGCCATGCTCCGGAGCGGGAAGGTGGAGGTCGGGGGCGAGGAGGTCAGGACATCCTCGCTCTCGAGCTTCCGGCGTGCCCGGGCGGTGGCAGGAGAACTGAAGAGGTGGGTCGAATCCGGGAGGATGACCCTTGCCCTCCCCACGCGCCGGCTCGATCCTGCGAGGAGAGCCGGGCCGATGCGGGAGACCGTCCAGGGCCCGCGCGTCCTCCAGATCATGCAGCGCCGCGTCGCAACGATCGGCGAGGAGGAGCCCATCAGGGAGGCTGCAGCAAAACTCCTGCGGGGGGAGACGAACCACCTCCCGGTCGTCAACGGGGAGGGTGTCCTCGTCGGGATCGTGACCACCTACGACATCTCCAAGGCCGTGGTCAACCCGGGCAAGGGGAACTTCGTCAAAGACATCATGAAGCGGAAGGTGATCACCACGACCCCGGAGGAGCCGGTCGNCATTGCGATCCGGAAGCTCGAGAAGTACAACATCAGCGCCCNCCCCGTGGTGGACAGGGAGATGCACGTCGCCGGTATCCTGACGGCAATGGACCTTGGCAAGCTCTTCGGGGGGAGGTGGCTCAAGTGAAGCTCCTGGTCACGTTCTCCCGGAAGGAGGGGAGAAAGCCGATCATCGCGCAGGTCGTCCGGGACACGGGTGTCCTCGTCAACGTCGAGCGGGCCTTAATCGACTCGAGCGAGGGGGAAGCCCTGATCGACATTCCCGACGAGTCCTGCCGGCTGGTAAAGGACAGGCTCACCGACCTTGGGGCAACCGTCCGGATCCTCGAGGAAGAGATCATGCTGGACGAGTCCGAGTGCGTGGACTGCGGTGCCTGCATCAGCATATGCCCGCAGGAGGTCTTCTCGTTCGACAGCGAGTTCCGCCTCCGGATGGACGCAAAAAAATGCGTCCTCTGCGGGAGGTGCATCGAGATCTGCCCGCACAGGGCCCTGTCGCGCCGGAGCATGATCTGAAATGCCTGGTCCACGGGGCAATAAGCAGTTCTGCAGCCGATGAACGAGCGGGGTGCGGCTGGCGGCGAGGGCTTTTTCCTCCCCCCTCCAGCTCGCGGATGAACAGGGTCCCGGAGAGGGGAGGAGTGCCGGGGGAGTCTCCTGTCGCCCAGCGCGTGCGGGCCCAAGCGATCCGGCAGGATGGTATCGCCGGGGAGCACCCCTCGTCTGATTGTGGAAACGGTGATGGCAATGATACAGCAGGAAGAATACCTCCTGATCCGCGACCTGTTCGATCAGGGAGTGAGTAAAAGTGCGATTGCGAGAATAACCGGCCTTGACCGGAAGACAGTGGCCAGGTACGTCTCGGGAAAAGCTGTTCCGGGTCAGCAGACCCGCAGGTCACGGCCGGGCAAGCTCGATCCCTACAGGGAGTACATCCGGGATCGCCTGTCCGGGCACCCCGTGAGTGCTGCCCAGGTTTACCGGGAGATTCAAAGACACGGATACTCCGGCGGGTACACGCTTGTCCGGGACTATGTCCGGAAGGTACGGCCTGCCGGCGTCTCACCGCCGGTCAGGGCTTCCGGAAGAACCCCTCGCGGCCGGTCCACGCACCCGTCCGGAAGTCGTAGAGCCTCCAGAGAGCACCCCTCCGGATGACTGCAAGGCAGGTGATGCGGGGAGGCGGACGGGAGAAGGTGGGCTCCCCTGCCTCGCAGTCCCCTGAAACGAGGCTCCGGACAAGGGAATGGACCTGCACAGACTTCTCCTTCGGGAGGTTGACGGCGACTGAGACGTGCATGATCCGCGCGGCTGGTGTCCTGTCGAGCGGGGTGCACCGGGCAAAGAAGGGTGCGAGGGCGGAGTTGACGGCCCGTGCACACGCAGCAAGGGAACGATCGTCCCGGAGGAGGAAGGAGACGGCACGCCCCCTCCTCCCGGAAAAGACGTGGATCTCCTGGAAATCGACCAGCCCGGGTGTTGCGGGGAGCGAGCGTGCAGCTTCCCCGAGCAGGGCGAGGATGTCTGTTCCGCGGACGAGGGAGAAGGGGCCGGCGAGCGTGACATGGGGAAAGTAGCGCTCCCGCCGGGAGAGCCCGACGGCCCGCGCCACTCTCTCCTGGACCCGTTCGAGACCGGGCCAGTCGACAGGCAGGACGACGATGTACCGTGTATCTTTCGGCGATATCGGCCGGAACCTGCGGTGGCCCGCCCGTCCCCTCGGAAGCATCACCCCAGAGTCTTGACCTCCGGCGGGAAAAACATGGTGAGATGTTTCCGGGAGCTGGCCTCCGGTTTTTTTTTCCGCGGGGACAATACCAGACTGTGATACGCAGCCGCTTCTCCTTCCGCCAGACGATTGCCACAATCCTTGCAGACAGCGAGGAGCAGATCGCTGCAGCCCGGCGGGGGCTGATCGCTGCACGGCAGGAGCTCGAGCGGTACATCGCAAACGATCCCTTCTTTGCGGCGACATTCGAGCCGTACCCCGTATCGACCGGGATTTCAATTGTCGATTCAATGTCTGCCGCCGGAGTCTCCGCGGGAGTGGGGCCCATGGCGGCTGTCGCAGGGGCGATCGCGCGGTCCGGAGTCGAGGAGATGGTGGGGGAGGGGGCCCTGCTTGCCGTCATCGATAATGGCGGGGATATTGCTCTTGTCTCTGACAGGCCGCTCGTCGTCGGCATCCATGCCGGCACGTCCCCGCACAGCGACCGGCTTGCGTTCCGGGTTTCGCCCCGGGAGGAACTGCTCGGGATCTGCACCTCGTCTGCGACGGTTGGCCCCTCGATATCGTTCGGATCCGCGGATGCAGTCTGTGTCATTGCGCACGACCCGGCACTCGCCGATGCCTGTGCAACGGCGATCTGCAACGAGGTCTCGAGGGACAACCAGGAGATCCTCGACAGGGTTCCCTGGGATCTCATCGATGGAGTCCTCGTGATCGAAGGTGACTGGATTTATAAGGCGGGAGAACTCCCACCTCTTGTCAGGGCACAGGTGAAGAGGGACCTCGTGACCGGGGGTCCCTGGTAGGGGATGCGACCGTGACACCGCTGATCCTCGTCGTGGATGACAACCCGGGGATACGGGACATCGAAAAGATGATCCTCGAAATGGAAGGCTATATCGTCCATACCGCCGGGAGCGGAGAGGAGGCATTCGCCCAGGTCGCACGGAAAAAGCCCGATCTCATCCTCCTTGACCTCGTCATGACACCGCTGGATGGCTGGGCGGTGCTGGAACGCATCCGCAGCGATGCAAAGAACGATGACATCCGAGTCCTGATGGTCACGGCGAGGCCTCCCACGCGGCAGGAGGCAGAGAAGTATGCCTCTCTTGTCGACGGGTACATCATGAAACCCTTCGATGTTCCTCTCCTCGTTCAGCAGGTGTCAGACGTCCTCTCGGAGAAGGAGAAGGCGGGCAGACTGCTCGGAGAGGCTGCAAAAGGGAGGAAGGACCGGAGTTTCCTCGAAGAGTACTGCAGGCTCTCCCGCATCGTCCGGGCGCAGCAGGCGTTCTCCGCTCTCCTTTCAGGGGGAAGGAAGAATGGAGAGGAGGAGCCGACCCGGGAGGCCATGCGGCTCCGGGACCTCGAGGCGATCGTCCGGCAGGTGACAGGGATCAGCGAGACAGGCGAGTGATAGCTCCCCTGCCCATCTGGGGGAAAGACAACGGGTGACCGGGCAGATAAGCTCGCGAATCCCCATTGAGTCCTGACGTTGTCGCAGGAGAGGGGAGTTCCTGACGGGAGGGAGATTCGGCAGGTGTCCTGCACGCCGGCACAGCCCCCATCGGAGATCCGGTCCGGGGATGAGAATATCAGGTCCTCCACCTACAGCGATTCATCGATGAACCGGCGTGCCTTCTCCGGCGCATCTCTCTCCCGGAAATTGGCCAGAACCTGCTCCCCGTCGCTGACGATCAGGACAGGCTCGCCGTCCTCCACGCGGAATATCACCTCGAGGAAGTCGACCTCGGCGAGCAGGACGCCGTGGACGAGCGCCGACGCGGGCTGGAGGAGGAGGCGGTCCCTCTCGAGTTCTCCCGGGTCTTCCGGGAAGAAGTAGTAATACACCTGGTATGCGTTCAGGAAGTCCGAGACGAGGAGCTGGTTCCGGACTGACGGGTCGAGGGAGCGGAGTTCTCTGGCGAGGGCGTCATCATCCTCCCCGGCCCTCTCGAGGAGTTCATCCGCGATTCCTGCAAGCTCGGACTGGGACAGCTCTCTCTCACCATCAGGCATGGATGTCTGGTCTGTTCTTGGGGTGTATATAAGTAGTTCAGGATAGGTAGTCCGGGAAAAGATGCAGGCGAACGGTTCATAAAGAGAAATAATGGAGAAGGTGATTACTCAGTATAAGCCACGCGACTATATCCAACTAATACTTGGACAAGGTCATCAAAAAGATCTCGGTTACGATGGTTATACCGGAACTCCAATTCTTTGAGATAGAGGGGAAATTTCCCCGC